>Ga0209604_1001341_pt1 | contig 20102 bp, 19 predicted proteins | sample AD_UKC097_MetaG_FD_184405 | JGI IMG/M metagenome (GOLD analysis project Ga0209604, IMG submission 184405) | Active sludge microbial communities of municipal wastewater-treating anaerobic digesters from USA - AD_UKC097_MetaG (SPAdes) (version 2) | ecosystem: Engineered > Bioreactor > Anaerobic >... | reverse complement strand
ACCAGTCGAAAGGCTGGAAATCACATCCGATAGCCCATCGGAAGTGCCGGTCTGGGGCACCTTTTGAGTCGAATCAGCTCGTCATGAATCCGAACAGCGGTTTTGACGCGGCTTGTTCAGCGTAGCCCTAAATCAATTACAGGATTTGACTGGATAACTTCCAGTTTCTTGAATGTAAATCAGCAGGAGCAGTCGCATCATCTTGATTCGGTCGGCAAAATAATTCTATGAGGCACTTCGTTCGATTCCAGGTGCGACTCACGCCCCGCAGCATTTCTTGTACTTCTTGCCGCTGCCGCAGGAGCAGGGGTCGTTGCGGCCGGGGGTGGGCGTCACGTGCACGGTCTGTACGCGCGCTCCGATGTCACGCCAGATCTCGCGCAGGTCGTACACAGCCCACAACGCCTCGCCGTACGCGTTCAGCCGCGCGGCGCTGACACTGGGCGGGCCGTCTTCGCTGAGGGCGGACAGCGTGGGCTCGTCCTCGTCGTCCTCGGTCAGCGCCACGATGGCCTCCAGCGCCTGGTCGTGGATCTTGGCCAGCTTGCGGTCCTTGGGCGGGTCCCATTCTTCGGGCCAGACTTCCACCGCGTACATGAAGCCCAGTGCCCAGACCTGGGCGAAGGCCGGCAGCTCGGTGTCGCCGAGCTCGGCACGCTCGGCCTCGCCGAGGGTGGCCACGCCGCCGCGCACATCCATCACCTCGGGCGCGTAGGCCCGCTCGTCGTCGAGTTGCTCCACCGGGGTGTTCAGGGCGTCGGCCACCTCGTTCCAGCGGCGGGACCAGAGCGTCATGAAGCGTTCGAACTGCGCCTGGTCGGCGAAAGAACCATCGCCAGGCTCGGGCGCCTGCCCCTCGCCGGGCACACCCAGCAGCGCTGGCAGGTACTCGCTGGGCATGATCAGGCGGCGGCAGCAGATCAGCGCGGCCATGAAGCCTTCGCAGAACTCCCATTGCGGCGTTTCGTCGTAGCGCGTGCGCAGGTCGTCGAGGATGTCGTCGAGCGCATCGAAATCTTCGGCGCGCATCGCTTCGGCGTCGGCCGGGGAGGCAAGCAGGGTGGGGGTGTTCATGGCGAAACCTGGTTCGGATCAAGGGGCGCTGCCGCCGCGGGCATGCGCATGGGGCCAGTGTACGCCTGCGCGCGCCGGAGCCCGGCCGGGGCCCGGCGTGCAGCGCTTTCAGCCCGACAGCGCGTCCAGCGAGCGCCCGGCCCGCACGCCCGCCGCCAGCAGGCGCTTGCGCAGCTTGAGCACGGCCCGGTCCTTGCTGAGCAGCGCGCAGCGGTGGCGCACCGCCAGGTCGATGAAGATCTGGTCGTCGCGGTCGGTGCAGGTCAGCGGGACCTTGGGCGCAGCCTCCACGATCCGCACCTGCCGGTCGAAGGCCGCCAGCACGTCGTCGGCGCCGAGGTGGTAGTAGGCCAGGCGCGGCACGATCTGCGGGTAGCCCAGCACCCGGGCCAGTTCCTCGCGCATGGCGCCGGTGGCGATCCATTGCAGGGTGCCGTCTTGCAGCCCCGCGCGCAAGGCCAGCGTCGCCGGGTCGCTGAACACCAGCGCATCGAGCGCGATGTTGGTGTCCAGCACCACACAGGCCCCCACGCTCGGTACCGGCGAGTCCTCGCTGGCCTTGCAGGCCGCGGAGTCGCCTGAGCCGACTCCTCTTTGGGCTGTCCATGCCTGCGAAGGCAGGCCCGGAACCGCAGCCCTCAGCCCCGGGGGCGCCTTCGCGCCTTGGGACGGCCCGGCGGCGCTCATGTGCCCGCCGGGCCGCGATGCTGACCTTTGACCAGGTCGAAGCGGAACAGCCGGCATTCGATGGGGCCGTTCCACATCGGCACGCGCCGGCTTTCCTTCAGGCGCATCTTGCCGGGCAGCTTGAAGTCCGGCGTGAGCATCCAGGCCGTCCAGCCGGCGTAGTGTTTTTTCCAGTGCGCGGCCAGCTGAAGGAAAAAATCGGCGCCGTCGTCGCCCGCCGGTGCGGCGCCAGCCGGCGTGGTGAGGGCGCCCGGCGCGCGCTCGCGCCGCTGCAGGGCCAGCGCCCCGGGCTGGAAGGCCTCGCGACCGCCGCGCCGTTGCGTGCCGGCCACGCCGGCGGCCGCGATGCGTTCGCCATACGGCGGGTTCAGCAGCATCACGCCCGGTGTTTCGCAGGGCGGCAACCGTTGCAGCGCGTCACCGCCACGGAACACCACCGCGTGGGCCACGCCGGCGCGCTCGGCGTTGCGCTGGGCGAAGTCGACCATGCGGTGCGCCACGTCGCTGCCGAAGACCGGCGCGCTGGGCGCGTGCTCGGCGGCCTTCGCCTGCTCCTTCATGGTCTGCCAGACGTGGGGCTGGAAGGGCAGCAGTTTTTCGAAGGCAAATCGCCGGCGCGAACCCGCGGCGATGCCGCAGGCGATCTGCGCTGCCTCGATCGCGATGGTGCCGCTGCCGCAGCAGGGGTCGTACAGCGGCATGCCGTCGGCGGCCTGGGCGTCCCAGCCGCTGGCGGCGATCATGGCGGCGGCCAGGGTTTCCTTCAGCGGGGCCTCGCCCGTGTCCTCGCGCCAGCCGCGCTTGAACAGCGGCTCGCCCGAGGTGTCGATGTACAGCGTGGCGGTGTCGGTGGTCAGGTGGACATAGATGCGCACATCGGGCCAGCGCGTGTCCACGTCGGGGCGCACGCCGGTCTTGTGGCGGAACCGGTCGGCCACCGCGTCCTTGATCTTGAGCGCGGCAAAGTTCAACGAGGTCAGTGGACTGTGCTGCGCGGTGATTTCGACCTTGAAGCTCTGCCGGGTGGTGAACCAGATCTCCCAGGCCACGGCGCTGGCGGCCTCGTAGAGATCCTTTTCATTGCGATAGCTTGTCAGCGAGAGCTGCACCAGCACGCGTTGGGCGAGGCGGCAGTGAAGATTCAACCCCAACACGTCGCGCCAGGCCGCGCGCGCCAGCACGCCGCCGCGGTGCATCAGCAGGTCCTGGCCCTGCAGGCCACTCAAGCGATGCACCTCCTCGGCCAGCAGTTCCTCGACACCGGCGGCACAGGGCAGAAACAGTTGCAGTTGGTTCACAAGGCTTTTCTCAAATTGGCCGGTGCGATCTTCAGCGCGTCGCGGTACTTGGCCACGGTTCGGCGCGCGCATTCGATGCCCTGTTCCTTGAGCATGTCGGAGATCTGGTTGTCGCTGAGCGGCTTCTTCGGGCTCTCGGCGGCGACGAACTGCCTGATCAACGCCCGCACCGCGGTGCTGGACGCGTTGCCGCCGGTCTCGGTACCCAGCCCGGAGCCGAAAAAGTATTTCAGCTCGAAGGTGCCGAAGGGCGTGGCCATGTACTTGGCGGTGGTCACGCGGCTGATGGTGGATTCGTGCAGGCCCAGCTCGTCGGCGATCTCGCGCAGCACCAACGGGCGCATCGCCAGTTCGCCGTGCACGAAAAAATTCTTCTGCCGCTCGACGATGGCATTGGACACGCGCAGGATGGTATCGAAGCGCTGCTGGATGTTCTTGATGAACCAGCGCGCCTCCTGCAGCCGCTGCTGCAGCGCCTGGCTGCCCTCACCCTTGTGCTGGCGCAGCGCACTGGCATAGAGGTCGTGCACGCGCAGGCGCGGCATCACGTCGGCGTTCAGCCGCACCGAAAACCGGGGCGGCCCGGCGCCACCGATGCGGGTCACGATGACGTCGGGGATGACCAGGTTGCGTTCGACGTCGACAAAACGCCGTCCCGGCTTGGGTTCGAGCCGGGTAATGAGGCCGATGGCGGCGCGCACGTCGGCCTCGGTATCGCCGCACAGCTGGGTCAGGCGCTTGACGTCGCGCCGCGCAAGCAGGTCCATGGGCTGGGCGCAGATGCGCAGTGCGGTGGCGACCAGCGCGTCGTCGGGCGCCTGGGCCAGCCGGGCCTTCAGTTGCAGGCGCAGGCATTCGCCCAGGTCGCGGGCTCCGACGCCGGTGGGCTCCAGCGACTGAAGCAGATGCAGCGCCATGCTGAAGCGGTGCTCCAGTTCCTCGGCCTTCTCCAGATCGTCGCCGGCCAGGCCAGCCGCCAGGTCGGTCAGCGAATCTTCGAGGTAGCCGTCGTCGTTGAGCGATTCGATCAGAAAGCGCAGCGCGGCGCGGTCGACCTCGCTGAGGCGCAAGGCCAGCGCCTGCCGGTGCAGGAACGCGGTCAGCGACTCCTGGCTGCGCGCCAGTTCGGTGGCGTCGGCGCGCTCGTCATCGTCGCCGAGGTTGTTCTTGCGCGCCGGGGCGTCGCCGCCCCATTCGCTGTCGTCGGGTGCGATCTCGGTGCTGCCATCGCCCTCCCAGTTGTCCGGGAGCGCCGATTCGGCATCATTTTCGCCCGTTCCCAGCGTCGAAGTGTCTTGGTCTGCTACGGAATTGGAAGCGTTTTCTGCCTCGATGTCGTCGCGGCGCACCGGCGTGTCGGCCTGCGGCAGACCGAATTCCTCGCGCGGCGCCTCCTCGAGCGACCGCTCCAGGAACGGGTTGTCGTCGAGCATCTGCTCGACCTCCTGGCTGAGCTCCAGCGTGGACAACTGCAGCAGCCGGATCGACTGCTGAAGCTGGGGGGTGAGCGCCAGATGCTGCGAGACCCGCAGCGACAAGCCTTGTTTCATCACATCTTGAAATGCTCGCCCAGATACACGCGGCGCACTTCGGCGTTGTCGACGATCTCGGCGGGCGTTCCCTGGGCCAGCACCTTGCCTTCGCTGATGATGAAGGCGTGGTCGCAGATGCCCAGGGTTTCGCGCACGTTGTGGTCGGTGATCAGCACACCGATGCCGCGCGACTTGAGGAAGGCGACGATGCGCTGGATTTCGATCACCGCGATCGGGTCGATGCCTGCGAAGGGTTCATCGAGCAGGATGAAGCGCGGCTGGGTGGCCAGCGCGCGGGCAATCTCGACCCGGCGGCGCTCGCCGCCCGACAAGGCCGGCGCTGGCGAGTCGTACAGGTGCTCCACCCGCAGGTCCTGCAGCAGGCCGTTGAGGCGGCGGTCGATCTCGGCCTTGTCCAGCGGTTTGCCGTCGGCATCGTGCTGCAGCTCCAGCACCGCGCGCACGTTTTCCGAGACGGTGAGCTTGCGAAAGATCGACGCTTCCTGCGGCAGGTAGGACAGGCCCAGGCGCGAGCGGCGGTGGATCGGCATGGAGTCGATGCGCCGGCCGTCGATGGTGATTTCGCCCGCGTCGGCGCGCACCAGCCCGACGATCATGTAGAACGAGGTGGTCTTGCCGGCGCCGTTGGGGCCGAGCAGTCCGACCACCTCGCCGTTGAGCACGCTCAGCGACACGTCCTTGACGACCTGGCGCTTGCCGTAGGTCTTCTTCAGGTTTCGCACCTCCAGCCGGCTGGCGACGGCTTCGGCGCCCACCGCGGGCACAGCCCCGGGATCGCCGCTCACTGGCGTTCCCCGGCCAGGCTGCCGCTGGGCCGCAGCGCTGGGCCGGGCTGCGAGGCCGAGGCCTTTGGCGCCGACGCGGGCGCCGACGCCGGACGCGCCGCCGCGGACGCTGCATGGCGCGGCGCCAGGATCGCACGCACCCGCCCGCCCGGACCGGGCTGCCCGTCCACGGTGAACACCTCGGTCGTGCCGTTGTAGACGATCAGGGTGCCGAAAACCTCATCGGCCACGGTGATCCCCTGGTAACGCCGCAACTCGGCCTTGCGCATGAGGCGCGCGGTGTCGGTGGTGCTGTCGTACTCGATCTGCTCGGCCTCGCCTTCGATGTACTCGTCGAGGCCTTCGCGCTTCTGCCGGAAAAAGGCCCGTTGCCCGGGCTCGGCGGTCAGGATGCCGAACTGGTTGCCGGCCGCGTCCTGGCGCACCTCGAGCCGGGCACCGCGCATGGCGATCGTTCCCTTGTTCGCCGTCACCCGACCGGTGAAGACCGTGATCTGTTTCTGGTCGTCGTGCCGCAAGGCATCGGCGTCGATGGTCAGCGGTTTGTCGCGGTCGGCACGTTCGGCCAGCGCGGTGGTTCCGACCAGCAGGCAGGCGGCGGCAAACAGGGCGGGATAGAGGTGTTTCATAGAGGCACGAATCTTGCTGTGATTGTACGCGCCAGCACACGCCAATTCGGCGCCCGGTGCGGTTTCGGCGAGCCCGCCAACCGCCCGCGCGGACGGGCCACCGAACAGCCTGGCTGGCGCTCAGCGGCTCTTGCGCGCCTCGGCGATCAGGTGGTCGGTCACTTGCAGGGCCCGCTCCATGCTGCCCGCGAGTGAGCCGTCGGTGTAATACAGGCCCGCGATACCCAGCGCCGGAACGCCTTCGACCCGGTAGGCATCCTGCAGCTGCACCGCCTTGCGCAGCTTGCTGGCCACCGTGAACGAGCGGTAGGTCTCGGTGAACTTCGCCATGTCGAATCCCTGCTTGGCGGCCCAGGCGAGGATGGCCTCGTCGGTGTTGAGTGGCTGGCGCTCCCCGTGCACCGCCTGGAACACCTTGCGCTGGTATTCATCGACCTTGTTCAGCGCCTCCAGCGTGTAGAACAGGCGCTGTTGCGGCGCAAAATCGTCGCGGAAGGCCACCGGCACACGCCGGAAGCTCACATCCTTGGGCAGGTTCTTGACCCAGGCCTCGAGCGCCGGCTCGAAGGCGTTGCAGTGCGGGCAGCTGTACCAGAAGAACTCGATCACCTCGATCTTGCCGGCCGGCGCGTCGACCGGGGCGCGCTTGCCCAGCACGAGGTAATCCTTGCCTTCGCGCGGCTTGGCGGCTTGCGCCAGGGCAGCACCGCTGCCCAGCAGGACGGGGGCCAGCGCGGCGGCGGCCCGGAGGGTGAACTGACGACGTTTCATGGCAATACTCTCTTCTATGGTGTGTCATTGCATGGAGCGCGGCGCCGGCAATTGGTTCCGGGGGGCCGCACGCGCGCCGCGTCAGCGCTGAACGCGCACCAGCGTGGCCTCAAGGCCGCCGCCATCGATGCGCTCCTTGGTGCGGTCGGCGGCGTCCTTGGTGTCGAACGGACCCACGCGCACCCTGAACACCGTGCGGCCCGACTGCTCGCGTTCGGTGATCTTGGCCTCGAGGCCGATCAGCCCGAGCTTGGCGCGCTGCGCTTCGGCGTCCTCCGGGGTGCGGAAGGCGCCCGCCTGCACGAAGTAGACGAACGGATCGGCCGTGGCCGCGGTGGGCGCCGTCGCCGGTGCCGGCGGGGGCGCTGCGCGGGACTTGGCCAGATCCCCGAGCGGATCGGTCGCGGAGGCCGCGCGCGCCTCCGGCCTGGCGGCCGGTGTCGGGGCGGGCGTCGCGTCGGCAGGACGCGCCAGTTTGCCGGAGGCGGCCGCTGCCGGTGTCGCCACGGGCGCCGAGGCCGGCCCCGCCGCCTCGCTGGCCGCCGAAGCCGGCCGCACCGGGTGCTTGCCGTACAACGGGGCGTTGGGGTCCCAGTTCTTGTTCTTCTGCGCCTCGGCCGCGTCCTGTTCGGGCTTGCGGGTCTGGTTCTTGTTCATGAACGGCACCGGCACCTTGGCGACATAGATCGCCACGGCCAGGGCACCCGCCAGCCCGAGCACGACGCCGATGATGATGCCCAGGAACGTGCCGCCGCGTTGTGCTTGTCTCATGATGGTTCTCACATCCGGTTGGGCGCCGAAACGCCCAGCACCGCCAGGCCATTGTGCAACACCTGCGCCGTCGCGGCGATCAGCGCCAGACGGGCGGTCTTCACCCGCTCGTCGTCGACCAGGATGCGCTCGGCGTCGTAGTAGCTGTGGTAGCTTGCGGCCAGCTCGCGCAGGTAGAAAGTGACGTCGTGCGGCGCGTTGTCCAACGCGGCGGCGGTCAGCATGTCGGGGTATTTGCCCAGCTGCAGCATCAGCGCCTGCGCGGCCGGGCTGTCCAGCGGCGCCAGATCGGCCTCGGTCAACGCTGACGCGTCGCCACCCCAGGCCGCGAGCACGGAGCAGATGCGCGCGTGGGCGTACTGCACGTAATAGACCGGGTTGTCGTTGTTCTGCTGCACCGCCAGGTCGACGTCGAAGGTGTACTCGGTGTCGGGCTTGCGGCTGAGCAGGAAGAAGCGCACCGCGTCCTTGCTGGTCCAGTCGATCAGGTCGCGCAACGTCACGTAGCTGCCCGCGCGTTTGCTGATCTTGACCTCCTCACCGCCGCGCACCACGCGCACCATGGTGTGCAGCACATAGTCGGGGTAGCCTTCGGGAATGCCAACGCCGGCCGCCTGCAGGCCGGCCCGAACCCGGGCAATGGTGCCGTGGTGGTCGGTGCCCTGGATGTTGACGACCTTGGTGAACCCGCGCTCCCACTTGGCGATGTGATAGGCCACGTCGGGCACGAAGTAGGTGTAGCCGCCGTCGCCCTTGCGCATCACGCGGTCTTTGTCGTCGCCGTAATCGGTGGACTTCAGCCACAGCGCGCCCTCCTGCTCGTAGGTCTTGCCGTTGGCCACCAGCCGGTTTACCGTGGCCTCGACCCGGCCGCTGGTGTAGAGGCTGGATTCGAGGTAGTAGTGGTCGAAATGCACCTCGAAGGCCTTCAGGTCCAGGTCCTGCTCGCGACGCAGGTAGGCCACGGCGAACTGGCGGATGCCATCGAGGTCTTCGACATCGCCGCTGGCCGTGAAGGCGCGATCGTCCGCGCTGACGGTCTTGCCGGCCAGGAAATCGGCCGCGATGTCGGCGATGTATTCGCCGTTGTAGGCCGCTTCGGGCCACTCGGGGTCGCCGGGTTTGAAGCCTTTGGCCCGCAGCTGCGTGCTGTGGGCCAGCGTGGCGATCTGCACGCCGACGTCGTTGTAATAGAACTCGCGCCACACCTGCCAGCCCTGCGTGGCATACAGGTTGCAGATCGCATCGCCGAGCGCCGCCTGGCGCCCGTGGCCGACGTGCAGCGGCCCCGTGGGATTGGCGGAAACGAACTCGACCAGCACGCGCTCGCCGCGCGGCGGCTGATCACCGAAGCGTTCACCCGCGCCGAGCACGGCGGCCACGATCTGCTGCTTGGCCGCCGGCTTGAGCCGGATGTTGATGAAACCGGGGCCGGCGATCTCGATGTCGGCCACCCAGCGCTGGTACGCAGGGCGATCCAGCAAGGCGGCGCGCAGGGTGTCGGCCAGCTGCCGCGGGTTGAGTTTGAGCGGTTTGGCCAGCTGCATCGCGGCGGTGCAGGCGAAATCACCATGGGCCGCCACCTTGGGCGATTCGAACGCCGCCCGGGCTCCCGCGCCGGGGGACAGTTGTTCCAGCGCGTCGGCCAGCGCCGCGAGCAATTCCTGTTTGACTGAAAGCATCGCGGGATTTTACGGGCCGGGCTCCATGGCCAGCGCCGCCGTCAGGCGCCGAAACCGCGCGCCATCGCCACGCCCGCCAGCGGCACCAGCGCCAGCAGATGGGCCTGCCACATCACGAACCGGCGCGCCCGGCGCACCTCGTCGGGCGGTGGCAGCCCGCCGCCAGCGTCCAGCGCCTTGCGCCAGCGGATGAACAGCCGGGTCGGCACCAGCGACATCCCCGCGATGAGCACCAGCAACGCCAGCTTGGCGTGCAGCCAGGGGTTGCTCCAGTACCAGTCGCCGCCTTTCATGCCCCATTGGATGCGCGCCAGGCCGCTCAGCAGCACGGCCAGCGCCGACAACCCGTAGATCAGATCGAGCCGGCCCAGCCGACGCACCACGGCCTCGTTCATCCATTCGGCGCGGCACAGCGCCGCTTCGCTGGACAGAAAGACAACCAGCGACAGGATGGCCAGCAGGTGGGTGTAAGCCAGAACGGATTCCAGGGTCATGGTGCGGCCCCTTCGGCCCTGGCCGACAGCGCGCCGCGCCAGAACGACGCCTGTCCGTAATGGTGCTTCAGGTAGTCCATCCACAGCCGCAGGCGCAGCGGCAGGTGCTTGCGCTGGGGAAACACCACGTAGATGCCGTTGGGCGGCGCGCTGAACGCCTCCAGCACCGGCACCAGCAGGCCGGCCGCGATTTCGGCCTCCACCTCCCAGGTGCTGCGCCAGGCGATGCCATAACCGGCCAGGCACCAGTCGTGCAACACCTGGCCGTCCGAGCAGTCCAGCGGCCCGCCGGGCTTGAAATGCACCACTTCACCAGCCCCGGCGTCCTCCTTGGGCACGCCTGCGTCCGACAGGACGCCCTCCTGTGGTCGCCCTTGGGCGTTGCGCGGCAAGCCCGCGTCCGAAAGGACGCCCTCATGGGGTCGCCCTTGGGCGTTGCGCGGCAAGCGAAACGCCCATCCCCGCGTCTGCGAGGCGTCGCTCGACAGGGTCAGGCAATCGAAGCGCGCCAGCTCGGCCGGGTGGCGGGGCGTGCCGTGTTGTTGCAGGTAGCGCGGCGTGGCCACGCACAGGCGCCGGTTGTCGGCCAGGCGCACGCTCACCAGCGACGAGTCAGGCATGTCGCCCACGCGTACCGCGCAGTCGAATCCTTCGCCGGCGAGGTCCACCACGCGGTCGCTCAGGTTCAGTGAAATCGTCACGTCGGGATGCAGTTCCCGGAATCGGGGCACCAGCGGCGCGACGTGCCGACGCCCGAAGCCGGCCGGTGCGGTGATGCGCAGGTGGCCGCTGGCCTTGACGCCGCCCTCGGAGACGCTGGCTTCCGCGTTGGCCACGTCGGCCAGCAGGCGCTGGCAATCTTCCAGAAAGGCACTGCCCTCGTGGGTCAGGGTGATGCGCCGCGTGGTGCGCACCAGCAACTTGACGCCCAGGTGTTCTTCCAGCGCATCGAGCCGGCGCCCCATGATCGCAGGTGCCACGCCCTCGGCCTTGGCGGCCGCGGTCAGGCTGCCCTTGGTGGCAACGGAGACAAAGGATTCGAACGCCTTGAGCTTGTCCATGGGCGCACATTATGCCGATGAAAGTAAATAATCAACGGTGATAGCCGGATATTCCGCTGCTGCGACAAGCTTCCGAGTTCTCCCGCAAGACCAGCGCGACGAGCCATCGAAATGATCCGCCGGAACGCTGCCGGTCTGCCCACAAGGGCCGATGGAATCTTCGCGCACGTCCACTGCATGACCGCCTTGCCCGCATGTCGTTGCGTGCTTGCCTGAGGCGGCCCGGCACTGCGCTCACGCCGTGGTTCGCCATCCCTTGGGCAGGCCGGCCTCGGGTGTCATGCCGTACAGCGGCTCGCCCGGAAGGCCGGCCGCGAGCGGCGCACGGGCCGCCATCAGGCGCTCGATGTCCACGCCGGTACGCACGCCCATGGCCTCGAACATAAACACCAGGTCTTCGGTGACGACATTGCCGGAGGCGCCGGGCGCGTACGGGCAGCCGCCCAGGCCGCCGAGCGAGCTGTCGAAGGTGCGCACGCCCACATCAAAGGCGGCCAGGCAGTTGGCCAGGCCAAGCCCGCGGGTGTTGTGCAGGTGCGCGGCGCCGGTGCGGTCGCCGATGACGGCACGCACCTTGTCGAACAGGCGCCGCACCTGCGCCGGGTTGGCCATGCCGGTGGTGTCGGACAGGCCGGATTCGTCGGCCCCGGCGGCGATGCATTCGCCGGCCAGCCAGACCACGTCGTCCTCGGGCACCTCGCCCTGCAAGGTGCAGCCGAAGGCGGTGGAAATGCCGGCCTCGACCTTGACGCCCGGCGCCATCGCATCGCGCAGGCGCACGATGGCGCGCACCTCGGCCACCATCTCTTCACGGGTCTTGCGCACGTTGGCCAGCGAGTGCGCGGCGCTCGCCGACACGGGAATGGTGAGCTTGTGCACGCCAGCCGCCAGCGCCGCCTCGGCGCCGCGCACGTTGGGCACCAGCGCCATGACGGTGACACCGGAGTGCGTCAAGGCGTGGCGCACCACCTCGGCCGCATCGGCCATCTGTGGCAGCAGGCGGGCCGGCACAAACGAGGCCACCTCGATCTCCCGCAGGCCCGCGGCCACCAGCGCGTCGATCCAGCGCAGCTTGTCTGCCGTCGGCATGGTGGCCTTGACCGATTGAAGGCCGTCGCGCGGGCCGACTTCGCTGATCAGGACATCGGGGGTCATGGTGTGCAGGTCGTTCAGTATTCCGCCATACAAAAAAGATTCTCTCCGTTGAAATCGTTGACGGGATTCGGGCCGGTGTCAAGGCGCGACAACGAATGCGCGGCTGCGTGTTGCAGCGCGGCAAAGCGGGGGCACAATGGCGCCATCGAACTGTTCCACCTTCACGAACGGAGGACTCCCGCTTGGCATCCGGAAAAATATTGGTCGCCCAGGGCGGCGGCCCCACTGCCGTCATCAACCAGTCCCTGGTCGGCGTGGCGCTGGAGGCGCGCCGCTTCAGCAGCATCGAGCGCATCTACGGCGCGCACCACGGCGTGCGCGGCATCATCAACGAAGACCTGGTGGATCTGACCCAGGAAACCCACCACAACCTGGAGCTGGTGGCCGGAACGCCCGCCTCGGCGCTGGGCTCCACGCGCGACAAGCCCGATCTGGCCTACTGCCAGGAGATCTTCAAGGTGCTACAAGCGCACGAGATCGAGCATTTCTTCTACATCGGCGGCAACGACTCGTCCGACACGGTGCGCATCGTGAGCCTGGAGGCGCAGAAGGCCGGCTACCCGCTGCGCTGCATCCACATCCCCAAGACCATCGACAACGACCTGGTCGGCAACGACCACACGCCGGGCTTTCCGTCGGCGGCGCGCTTCGTCGCCCAGGCTTTTGCCGGCGCCAACCTGGACAACGCGGCGCTGCCGGGCGTGTACGTCGGCGTGGTGATGGGACGCCACGCGGGTTTCCTGACCGCCGCGTCCGCACTGGGCAAGAAGTTTCCCGACGACGGGCCGCACCTGATCTACCTGCCCGAGCGCACCTTCGACCTGGAGAAATTCCTGGCCGACGTGAAAGCCATGTACGAACGCCACGGACGCTGCGTGATCGCGGTGTCGGAGGGCATCCACGACGCCAGCGGCACCCCGATGGCCGCGCTGCTGGCCAAAGACCTGGAGCACGACGCGCACGGCAACGTGCAGCTCTCGGGCAACGGCGCGCTGGCCGACCTGCTGTGCGAAGAAATCAAGGCCAGGCTCAAGATCAAGCGCGTGCGCGGCGACACCTTCGGCTACCTGCAGCGCTCCTTCATCGGCTGCGTGTCCGATGTGGACCAGCGCGAGGCGCGCGAGGTGGGCGAAAAGGCGGTGCAGTTCGCGATGTGGGGCCAGCGCGACGGCTCTGTGGCCATCAAGCGCACCGGCTTCTACTCGGTGGACTACGAGCTGCTGCCGCTGGAGGCCGTGGCCGGCAAGACGCGCGTGATGGAGGATGAATTCATCGCGCCCTGCGGCACCGACGTGACCGACGCCTTCCGCCTGTACCTGCGGCCGCTGCTGGGCTCGGGCATGCCCGATGTTTTCCGGCTGCGCCACAACCCGGTGGCCAAGGTGCTGCACCAGGCGCCCTGACCCGCCGCGCCGGCCCGAATTTGAATCGAATCAGGAGAACACCATGTCCAACCCCATCCGCCGCATCGCCGTCTGCACCGGCGGCGGCGACGCGCCCGGCCTCAACGCGGTGATCCGCTCCGTGGTGGTGGCCGCCATCAACCGCGGCTGGGAGTGCTACGGCATCCGCGACGGTTTCAACGGCATCCTGTTTCCCGAACGCTACCCCGACGGCGGCGTATTCCGCCTCACCAAAGACCGGGTGCGCGGCATATCGCACCTGGGCGGCACCATCCTGGGGACCACCAACCGGGGCAACCCGCTGCACTTCCCGGTGAAGATGCCCGACGGCAGCACCCGGGACGTGGACCGCTCGGACGAAATCCTGCAGTACTTCGCGATGAAGGAACTCGATGCGCTGGTGTCCATCGGTGGCGACGGCTCGCTCACCATCGCCAACGCGCTGCACCAGAAAGGCCTGCGCGTGGTGGGCGTGCCCAAGACCATCGACAACGACCTCGACAAGACCTTCACCACCTTCGGCTTCGACACCGCCGTGGCTTTTGCCACCGAATGCCTGGACCGCCTGCACAGCACCGCCGAAAGCCACCAGCGCGTGATGGTGGTGGAGGTGATGGGCCGCTACGCCGGCTGGATCGCGCTGCACACCGGCATCGCCGGCAACGCGCACGCGGTGCTGCTGCCGGAGATCCCGTTCGACATCGACAAGGTCGCGGCCAAGGTGGTGGCCCGCGATGTGGATGGCCACCCCTACACCATCGTGGTGGTGGCCGAAGGCGCCGAGCCGGTGCACGGCCATCGCGAGGTGGCCGAAGCGGCCGAGATCGGCCACGCCGAGCGCCTGGGCGGCATCGGCGAGCGCGTGGGCCAGGCCATCCACGCCCGCACCGGCAAGGACACCCGCGTGGTGGTGCTGGGCCACCTGCTGCGCGGCGGCAGCCCCACCTCCTTCGACCGGCTGGCAGCGATGCGCTTCGGCACGGCGGCGGTGCGCGCGCTCGGCGAGGGGCAATCGGGCATCATGGTGGCGCTGGGCTTTCCGAACGTGAACTACGTGCCGCTCGAAGAGGTTGCAGGCCGCATGAAGGCAGTGCCACTGGACAGCGACACGGTGCAGACCGCGCGCGACCTGGGCATCGAGTTCGGCGACTGAGCCTGAGAGGAAATCGGTCATGCCCGTCTTGCCGCGCCGCCGACGCGGCATCGCGCAAACGCCCGCCCGGGCAAGCCTGGTGCGCCACGCGGGCACGCTGGCGGCTGCTGCGCTGCTGGCCGGCTGCGCCGCCTTGGGCAATATCGACAACCAGCCCCTGACGCCGGCCTCGGCGCGCCCCGGCTACACGCTCGACAACTTCGTGCGCACCCTGGATCCGCGCTCGGACGAGCTGTCGCTGGCGCTGGCCTTTTCCGGCGGCGGCACCCGCGCGGCCGCGCTGGCCTACGGCGTGATGCAGGAACTGCGCGACACCCGCGTGATGCTCAACGGCCAGGAGCGCAGCCTGCTGGAGGCGGTCAACGTGATCAGCTCGGTCTCGGGCGGCAGCTTCACCTCGGCCTATTACGGCCTGTACGGCCAGCGCCTGTTCGACGATTTCGAGTCGCGCTTCCTGCGCCGCAACATCGAAGGCGCGCTGGTGCGCAGCCTGTTCAACCCGCTGCAATGGTTCAGCAGCCATGACCGCACCGAAACCGCGGTGGCGTATTACAAGCAGAACCTGTTCGGCGAGGCCACGTTTGCCGACCTGATCCGCAAGGACTCGCCGCTGATCCTGATCAACACCTCGGACCTGTCCTCGGGCGAGCGCTTCACGTTCACGCAGGAGTATTTCGATCTGCTGTGCTCCGACCTGGGCCGCTTCTCGCTGGCGCGGGCGGTCACGGCCTCCAGCGCGGTGCCGGTGGTGTTCGACCCGGTGGTGGTCGAGAACTTCAGCGGCTGCGCGCACCGCCCCCCGGCCTGGCTCACCGCCGCGCGCCAGGGCGCCGCCGACGACCCCAACCTGGCGATGGTCCTGCGCGGCAACACCAGCTACGCGGACAAGACGCGCCACCGCTACGCCCAGTTCGTGGACGGTGGCATCACCGACAACCTGGGCCTGCGCGCGATGCTCGACATGGTCGAGCTGGTGGGTGGCGCGCGCCGGTACCAGCAGGCCATGGGTGTCTCGGCGCCGCAGCGCATCGCGTTCATTTCGGTCAATGCCGCCGCCGACACGCCGCTGGGCATCGGCGCCAGTCCGCGCGCGCCGTCGATCGTCGACACGCTCAACGCGGTCACCAACATCCAGCTGCACCGCTACAACGTCGCCACGCTGGCGCAGATGCAACAGAGCGTGGAGAACTGGGCAAAACAGCTGTCGACCCCCGAGCGGGCCGTGGCGCCGTATTTCATCCGCCTGAGCTTCGAGAGCGTGCCCGACGGGCCGCTGCGGCGTTTCCTGAACGAAATCCCCACCAGTTTTGCGCTCAGCGACGAGCAGGTGGACCGCCTGATCGCCACCGGGCGCACGCTGCTGCGCGAGAACCCCGACTTCCAGCGCCTGGTGCGCAGCCTGGGCGGCGCCGTGCCCGCCCCGCCACCAGCCCGGTGAGCCGCTGCGGGGGGGGGCGTTTCGTCCCGGGCGTCGGTCGATTTCGGTATGATTTTGATAGCTGCCCGTGGCCTGCCAGTGCTGGAATTGTGGCGATTTGGCCATCATTTTGGCCACTTGGACGCCCCCGGCGGGCTCACAAGCGTGATTTCAGGAAGCCCGTGGTGCCGTAACGGGTGACGCGCCCGTAGAACGCGCCGGCCAGGCGCTTGACCATGGCCGCGTAGTCGTCGAGCAGCTCGGGCACGATGCCGAAATGGTCGTAGTTCACCACCACGTCCACGCGGTGGCCAAATGGCTCCAGCCGCTGGCGGATGGCGGCCTCGATGTCGGCGATGGCGCTGCCCGAATTCACCTGGAGCCCCGAGAAGTCGATGTGCAGGCGCCGGCGCGCCGCATCCAGCGCCAGGCGCTCGTCCAGCGGGCGCTCCAGCAGTTGTTCGCGCAGGCCCATGGTCTCCTCGTCGAACAGCCGCGGATCCATGGGCTTGAGGTCGGCGGCCATCAGCGGCTCGAACGACATGTGGTCGAGCACGTCGCGCTGCAGGTCAGCGCCCGGTGCCAGTTCGATCAGCTCCAGCGCGCTGGCGCCATCGGGTCCTTGCGCGAGCCGGAACACCGCGCGTTCGGTCACGTACAGCACGCGCTGGCCGCGTTTGAGCGCCTCGGCACCGCTGAAGGTGCGGTGCTCCACGTCGCGCACGAACTTGCGCGCGCCGCCTTCGTGGGCGATGTGCAGCCGGCCGTCCTGAACCCGCACCTCCAGCGCGCCCGCGGTGAAGGTGCCGACGAACACCACGGTGCGCGCGTTCTGGCTGATGTTGATGAAGCCGCCGGCGCCAGCCAGGCGCGGCCCGAACTTGCTGACGTTGAGGTTGCCGTGCCGGTCGGCCTGCGCCAGCCCGAGGATGGCGATGTCGAGCCCGCCGCCGTCGTAGAAGTCGAACTGGTTGGGCTGGTCGATGATGGCCTGCGGGTTCACCGCGGCGCCGAAGTTCAGCCCGCCGGCCGGGATGCCGCCCACCACGCCGGGCTCGGCGGTGAGGGTGACCAAGTCGATCACGCGCTCTTCGGCCGCGACGCTGGCCACGCCCTCGGGCATGCCGATGCCCAGGTTCACCACCTGGTGCGGGCGCAGCTCCAGCGCGGCGCGCCGGGCGATGATCTTGCGCTCCGACAGGCCCATGGGCAGCACGCTGTCGATCGGCACGCGGATCTCGGCCGAAAACGCCGGGTTGTAGGGCTCGGCAAAGGTCTGCTGGTGGTGCGCCGGATCCTGCGCCACCACCACGGCGTCGACCAGCACGCCGGGCACCTTGACCTGGCGCGGGTGCAGGGTGCCGCGCTCGGCGATGCGTTCCACCTGCGCGATCACCACGCCGCCCGAGTTGCGCGCGGCCATCGCGATGGCCAGCGCCTCCAAGGTAAGCGCCTCGCGCTCCATGGTGAGGTTGCCGTCGGCGTCGGCCGTGGTGGCGCGGATGATGCCCACCTGGATCGGGAACGCCTTGTAGAACAGGTAGTCCTCGCCGTCGATCGGCAGGTGGCGCACCAGGTCTTCGGTGGTGCGGGTGTTGAGCTTGCCACCGCCGTGGCGCGGGTCCACAAAGGTGTCCAGCCCGACGCGCGTCAGCGTGCCGGGCTTGCCGGCGGCGATGTCACGAAACAGGTGCGTGATCACGCCTTGCGGCAGGCACCAGGCCTCGATCTGGTTGTCCACCGCGAGTTTCTGCACCGTGGGCACCAGGCCCCAGTGCCCGCCGATCACCCGGCGCAGCAGGCCGGGGTGGCCCAGGTGGTTCAGGCCGCGGGTCTTGCCGTCGCCCTGGCCGGCCGCGTACACCAGCGCCAGATCGCGCGGCTGCTGCGTGGCCAGGTAGCGCTCCTCCAGCGCCACCGCGATCGCCTCGGCAAACCCGATGCCCACAAAGCCACCGGTGGCCACGGTGTCGCCATCGTGGATCAGTTGCACCGCCTCGGCCGCGCTGACGACCTTGTTCTTGTGCGGGTTGTGGCCGTTGTGATGGGTCGGGATGTGCGCGGGCATGGTGGGCGTCAGAACGGTGAAGCGGTTTTTGACAGAGCCCCGAGGCTACACCTCGGATGCTGGGCAGGGCAAGGAGGGCAGGAACGGTCCTGACTCGCCCTCGTCGGTTCAAAACCGAGCTGGAACAAGCATCGGCCGGGTATCGCAGACGGCTCGCGGCAGCCAATCTGCCCATTTGCCCTGCCGGATACGCGAACAAGGCCTCCCGCGCACTCTCTTTGATTTGCAGCAACGCCACGCCCCATCCCCTGGCTCAAGATGGAATGGAAACGTTCGCTTTTCCATGGAGGAGGTACTGCCATGCGACTCGGAATCATCTTCTCAAGTCTAGTTTGGCTGGGACTCTGGAGTGCTTTGGCAGTCCCAATATGCGCTAGCGCCCAATCGGTTCAAGTAACCCCAACAAGTGTCGGTCCTGGAGGCCGGGTATCGGTCCAATGGACCGCTCCAGGGCGCGCGGGTCAAGACAATTGGATTGGCCTGTACCGTGTCGGAACACCGGCCGACAGTGCCAACTTGGCGCGACCGGTCTGGCAATGGGCCAAGGGCGAGTCGGGCACTTTGCAATTTGATATGCCAAACTGGTCCGGGCAATTCGTGTTTCGTCTTTTCTATGGGGGCGCCTACGACCTGCGCGCGACGAGCAACGCGTTCACGATCCAAGCCAATATCAAAGCACCCGTGCAGAAGCAGCCAACACCGCGGCCGCCGATCCTGTACACCTACCAGTGGCATGAGCCTTCCGCTCGCCTGCCTCACACGCAGACCTTGCTGGCCAACAACCAGTGCGCCTACGGTTATCGCTATTGGAACGACTGGGGGAAAACGATTTGTGCCCGGTGCGACGCCAACTACAGCCTGATGGCCTGGTACAACGGCCCGACTTCATCCGGCGACACGCGTTGCGTGCGATGCAACGCAGGTTTCGGTTACGCTGCAAGGGACGCCAACGGTCGCAGCTTGTGTGTGAAATGTCCAGCCGGCTATATCTTCACAGTGTCTCAGGGGAAGAATATCTGCCTCCGCAGAGGTGCCGGGCCATGAGAACTACCGTCGGTCACAACAGGTTGATGTCGACTAGGTTCCTTCAGCTTGTAATAAAAGGCGACCGTTATTCATGAGTCCGCGCCACGCCGAAAACCACGTCAAGGGGTGTCATCGTGCCTCGGACCGGTCGTTTGCCGGCCGGTCCGGTTGCGGCCCGTAGCATTGCCATCCCCATCGCTGTCGGACCATGTAGACAACCAGCGCGAGCAGCCCAAAGCCCAGCAAGGCCAAGCCGACGGGCGCCAGCCAGCCGGCCGAGGGCACAAAGATGGCAACCGCCGCCGTGGCGATGCCGGGCGCGACAAACCGCATCCAGCGCCAGTTGTCGGGAAATGCCGGATGCTGGCGCGCGACGACCGCCGCGCCGCACACGGGGCACGCGCAGAGGAAAGCGGGCGACCCGGTGCTGGCCGGCAACTCCTGAACACGCCGAAACCGCAACGATGTTCGGCAATGGGGACACCGGAAGTCGACCAGTGGATCCAAACGGGAGAACATGGACGAAGGGGAGGTGGGACGCCGCAGACGTGGCGCGTCGCAAAGCGGCCAGCATACCGCCGAATCGTGCCAGCCAGGACACCTCTTTGACCTTCCAGAATGCGTCGGTCGCCCGCACAGCCGCCGATTCGTCAACTTTTTGTCACGGATTAACACCATTCCAAGCAAGCAATAGACAGTGAAGTTTCGAATACAGTGCCAGCATGGACAAACCCCATGCGCCCCGTCACGACGGCACTGCGCCGCGCGCGGTGCTGTTCGACGCCTACGGCACGCTGTTCGACGTACACAGCGTCGCGCTGCTGGCCGGGCAGCTGTTTCCGGGGCACGGGGCCGCGCTGAGTGTGCTCTGGCGCGACAAGCAGATCGAATACACCCGTCTGGTCACCACCTGCAACGACGGCGCGCACTACCGCCCGTTCTGGGAACTGACCCGCGCGGCGCTCGTCTACGCCATCAAATCGATAGCGGTTCGTGACCGTCTGACGCTGGGAAATGCCGAAATCGATGTCAAGGCGGACCAGTTGATGAACCAGTACCGCCACCTCAGCGCCTA
>Ga0209604_1001328_pt1 | contig 20243 bp, 24 predicted proteins | sample AD_UKC097_MetaG_FD_184405 | JGI IMG/M metagenome (GOLD analysis project Ga0209604, IMG submission 184405) | Active sludge microbial communities of municipal wastewater-treating anaerobic digesters from USA - AD_UKC097_MetaG (SPAdes) (version 2) | ecosystem: Engineered > Bioreactor > Anaerobic >... | reverse complement strand
CGTTTCGCCGGATTTGCCCGGTCTTTCCCGGACAGCCGTCTCCGCCGGCGTACCGCCCCGGGCGTGGGGGCGCCGCAAATTCTTCTACGCCCGCGGCCGAGTTCGACGTCTTCAAGGTGCACCCGCGGCGGCCGGCGGAATCCCCGCTTCGCAGGGGACGCCGGTCTGGCACAGGCCGCACCCGTAGCTCGCGAAGCCGAAAACGGACTGGATGTGCGGCGAGACCGTCTCGAAGAGAAATTTCATGCATTTGTCTTTGTCGTGCCCCTGTTTCGAGATGGCCCCGGCCGGGCAGCGGGGAATGCATTTTCCACACGTGCCTTGGGTATAGAAGAGGCAGTAGGCGTGCGGGTCGCGGTACGGCCGGGGGGACGGGTCGAGCGGGATGTCGGCGATCACCGATCCACAGCGGACGGCCTTGCCTACTGCCGTGATGAGGCCGTCGCAGAGCCCGAACGTGCCGTGCCCTGCGGCATAGGCGGCGTGCCGTTCCGACCAGCTCGACGAGAATCCGTAGCGGGGCGACGTCTGCCACTGCCATGCGGGGGAGAGCAGGGAGGGCGCCACGGCGTGGAATCCACGCGCCTCGAGGCGCTCGACCAGGTGGGCCGCGAGCTTGACGTTGAATGCCTCGCCGAAGACCCGCGAGCGCGCCCATCGTTCCGCGGGAAGGTCTCTGGCCGCTCGGTTGTCTCTTTTGGTGCTTTCCGTCTGGGGGAGGATCCAACTGATCACGGACAGGGCCTCCGGGGGGCGGTCGAGGCGGGGAAACGTCAGACGGAAGATATCGGCCGGGGTCCAGAGAAATGCCCCGATATCCGCCTGCAAAAACGGGAAAATCGGATCGGCGCCGCCCGCGAATTTCACCCGCGGCTCCTCCCAGGCCGGCTCGCCGGTTCCGTCCCCGAGGGCGTTTTCCGGGCTTTCCACCGTGAACCGTTTGACGGTTTCAACGATCCATTCCGAGTGTTCCGGCATAATCCTATCGCAACGCGTCTGCGGGTTCTACGCAGCGTTCCGGGACCGCGGGCGGGAAGGGTAGGCATCGCCTCCGTTCCGGCGGATCTCCTCCAGGGGGTGCCGGGTCGGGGTTTGGGGCTTCCCGACCGTGCATGGACTTTAACGGGGAGTTCGGGGTATTGTCAATGAAAACTTCCGGGCGGGATGGCGGGTGCGCGGGACCGGGGGTCACGAACCGGTTGCGTCGGCCCACACCCGGACGGCGTCCCGGATCCGGTCTCGGATCTCCCGGATGACAACCAGTTTCTCTTCCTCGCTTCCCGGCAGGACGGCCGGATCGGGAAAGCTCCAGTGCAGCCGGTGCGTCACCCCGGGAAAGACGGGGCACCGCTCCGCGCTGGCGTCGTCGCACACGGTGATGACGTAGGCAAAGAGGGCGCCGGAGCGGATGAAATCGAAGACCGGCTTTGTCCTGTAATGGGAGATGTCGATCCCGGCTTCCCGCATCGCCCGGACGACCAGGGGATTCAGCTCGCCGGGCTCTAGTCCGGCGCTGTGCGCCTCGAAGCGATCGCCGTACAGCGTATTCAGCCAGGCCTCGGCCATCTGGCTGCGGGCGCTGTTGTGGACGCAGACGAACAAGACCTTAATCTTTTTCATCGGGACTCTCTTTCTGAATTCGAAAATAGAGGGAAACCGTCGTGCCGTGGCCGAGGGTGCTGTCGATCTGCATGCGCCCCCCGTGGGCCATCATGAGATGCTTGACGATGGACAGGCCCAGGCCGGTACCGCCCAGCTCCCGGGAGCGCGTCCGGTCCACGCGGTAGAACCGTTCCCCCAGACGGGGGATCTCCCCCCGGGGGATGCCGACGCCGGTATCGGCGACGCGCAGGACCACTTCCCCGTCTTTCCCCGCCGCCGTGACGGACAAGGCGCCCCCCGGCGGGGTGAACTTGACGGCGTTGTCCAGAAGGTTGAGGAGGATCTGCAGCACCCGGTCCCGATCGGCTCGGATCGGCGGCAGATCGGCGGGGATGTCCTTCGAGAGACCGAGATTCTTCTCCCGGAACCGGACGTCCAGGATCGTCAGGGCGGCGTCCACGGTATCCGCCACCTCCAAGGTCTCGAGGTGCAGCGACGTGTCGCCCATTTCGATGGCCGAAAGGGTCAGGAGATCTTCCAGCAGGCGGTTCAGGCGCAGGGCGTGATCGTGAAGGATCCCGAGAAACCTGAGGGCGGTGTCGCGTTTTTCGACCGCTCCCGCCTGAAGCGTTTCCACAAAGCCGATGATGGCCGTCAGCGGCGTCTTGATCTCGTGTGTCACGTTGGCGACGAAATCGGCGCGGATGCGTTCGAGCTTCTTCAACCGCGTCACATCGTGGAAGACCAGCATGGTCTTTCGCGCCTCGCCCGCGGCGCCCTCGATGGCGGAGATCGTCACGTCCAGGATGAGGGGGCGCTCCTCCACCAGGGTGATTTCCTCGAACACCGTGCTTCCCGCCTTCCGGAAGCGCTCCCAGGCGTCCTGGAGCGCCAGGTTGCGGAAGGCCTCCAGAAGCGTCTTGCCGGCGAGGTCGCCGGACTTAAGGCCAAGCATCTCCTCAAGGCCGCGGTTGATGGAGTCGATCCGGTGACGGCTGTCCAGGACCAGGACACCCTCCGCCATGCCAGCGAACGCCGACGCGAGCTTGCCCCGCTCCGCGTCGGCGATGCGGATCTTTTCCTGAAGGGTGGACACCATCTCGTTCAGATGGTCCGCCAGCTCGCCGATCTCGTCCCGGGACTCGACCAGGAGTCTCCCCGGGATGCGTCCGTGCCGCACTTTTTCCGTGAACTCCAGCATTTCCCAGATCGGGGAGACGATTTTCAATGAAAAGGCGAGGGCGATCAACATGGAGAGGATGAGGATCAGCAGCAGGATGTACAGGATGCTGGACCGAAACTCATTCACGCTGTTCTTCACCGCGGACAGGGGTCGCGCCAGCCGGATGTATCCGGCGATCGCGCCCCCGTGCGTGATCGGCAGCGCGACGTAGAGCATGTCCGTCCGGAGCGTCCGGCTGTGGCGGATGGCGGTTCCCAGTCCTTTCAGCCGGGCCTCCTCGATCTCCGTGCGGTGCAGGTGATTGCCCGTGTTGCGCGCCTGGGCGTCCGAATCCGCGGTTACCCGGCCCGCGACGTCGACGAGCGTCATCCGGGCGCGGGAGCGCTCGGCCAGCCAGCGGTGATTCCGCCGGATGTCCTCCGGCGACATGAGTGCGATGATCCGCGCCTGGGACGCCAGGTCGTCCTCGATCCAGCGGGTCAGGCCCGATCGGAGCTGGTGCTCGATCAGCCATCCCGCCGCGGCGACAGCCAGGACGCCGATGATGAGGAACGTGGCAAAAAGCTTGTAGAACAGGCGGATCTTCATCCGTCCTCCCGACAGGGCGGCTGATGCCGGATGCTCTCCCCGGTGATCATATAGATGACCATGTCCGCGATGCCCTCGGCATGGTCCGCGATGCGTTCCAGGTTCTTGGAGATCTGCATGATGTAAAGCGAGGGTTGAATCTTCCGCGGATCTTCCATCATGAAGGTTAGGAGTTCGCGGAAGATCTGTTCGTTCAACTGGTCGATGACGGCGTCCTCCTCGCGGACCCGGTTCGCCAGGTCGATGTCCTCCCGCACCATCGCGTCCAGGCTGTCCCGGACCATGCCCCGGGCAATCTCGGCCATGCGGGGCAGGTCGATGTAGGGTTTGATCTGCGGAATCTCGTTCAGGATGATCACCTTCTCGGCGATGTTGGCCGCCATGTCGCCGATGCGCTCCAAGTGGCCGTTGATCTTGATCGCCGTGGTGATGAAGCGCAGGTCGCGGGCGGCGGGCTGCCTCAGGGCGAGCAGGCGGATGCAGCGTTCCTCCAGCTCCACGTCGAGGGTGTCGATCTGGTCGTCCTCGCAGATGACCTGTCCGGCCAGGGCGGAATCCTTCTCCAGGAGCGCCGTGACCCCCCGGGCGATCGCACGCTCCGTCAAAGCCCCCAGATAGAGCAGCCCCTCCTTGATCTCCTGGAGCTCCCGTTCGTACTCCCGGCTCGTGTGCCGTTTTCCCTCCATGGCGTCCCTCCTTAACCGAAGCGGCCGGTGATGTAGTCCTCCGTCTGCTTGACGGACGGGTTCGTGAAGATCTTTTCCGTCGGGCCGAATTCGATCAGCTTGCCGATGTAGAAGAAGCCCGTATACTCGGAGACACGCGCCGCCTGCTGCATGTTATGGGTCACGATGATGATCGTGTACCGCTGCTTGAGTTCGTCGATGAGTTCCTCGATCCGTGCCGTCGAGATCGGATCGAGGGCCGACGTGGGCTCGTCCATCAGGATGATGTCCGGCTTCATGGCGAGCGCCCGGGCGATGCAGAGGCGCTGCTGCTGGCCGCCGGAGAGGGTCATGGCGGACCGGTCCAGGATGTCCTTGACCTCGTCCCACAGGACGGCCTGACGGAGGCTTTCCTCCACGAGGGCCTCGAGATCACTTTTCCGGTGCACCCCCGACAATTTGGGTGCATACGTGATGTTCTTGAAGATGGATTTCGGGAAGGGGTTGGGCTTCTGGAACACCATGCCGATCCGCCGCCGGATCTCCACCGGATCCACCTCCGGGGCATAGATGTTCCGTCCCTCGAACAGGATCTCCCCCTCCACCCGGGCGCCGTCGATCAGGTCGTTCATCCGGTTGAGCAGGCGCAGCAGCGTGGATTTTCCGCATCCGGAGGGTCCGATAAGCGCGGTGACGCGGTTCTTTTCGAAGGCCATCGTCACACCGGTCAGCGCCTGGAACGAACCGTAATAAAAATCCACATTTTTTGCACGAATTATCTTATCCTTTTCCATCTTTACCACCGCTTTTTCTTTCTCATGGCGCTGCGGATGAGGATGGCGACGAGGTCGATCCCCAGGACCAGGGCCACTAGGACGAGGACCGTTCCGTACTGGAGGGGCCGGGTCTCGTCGATCTGGGTCCCCGCCGTGGCCAGGACGTAGATGTGGTAGGGCAGGGCCATGACCTCGTCGAAGACGGATCGGGGCAGCGCCGCCGTGAAGAAGGTCGCCGCCGTGAACATGATGGGGGCCGTCTCGCCCGCGGCCCGCCCGATCCCGAGGATCGAACCGGTCAGGATGCCGGGCAGGGCGTTCGGCAGGACGATCCGGGAGATCGTGCGCCATTTGGAGACGCCGAGGGCCAGTGAGGCCTCGCGGAACGTCTGGGGCACGGCCTTCAGGGCCTCTTCGGAGGCCCCGATGATCGTGGGCAGGATCAGGATGCCCAGCGTGAGGGCGCCGGCGAGGATGCTGGAGCCGAACCGGAGAAAGACCACGAAAAGACCGAGGCCGAACAGGCCGAAGACCACGGAGGGGACGCCGGCGAGGCAGTTCACGCCGATGCGGAGGACGCGGATCGCGAGCCCCTGGCGGGCGTATTCCGTCAGATAGACGGCCGAGGCCACGCCCAGGGGCAGGGCGACGGCGATCGCGCCCACGGTCAGGTAGAGGGTGCCGACGATGGCCGGCATGATGCCGCCCCGCGTCATGGCGTCGGTCGGCGGCAGCGTGAGAAAATCCCAGCTGATCGCCCGGAAGCCGTTCATGAAAATATAGGCCAGGATGAGCAGGAGCGTGGCGGTGATCAGGAAGGCGGACAGGCGGACGACGCCGAAGAAAAGTCCCTGCCGGACGTAGCGCCATTTCAGGGAGGTCGAGGGTGCGGCGGCATTCATAGCGTTCCGGACCCCACTTCCTTGAACCGGTTGGAGATGGCATCGGCGATCAGGTTGAAGGCCAGCGTGATGCCGAACAGGACCATCCCCGTGGCGAACAGGGCGTGGTAATGGCCGCTCCGGAAGGGCGCCTCGCCCATCTCGGCGGCGATGCTGGCCGTCATGGGCCGGACCGAATCGAAGAGGCTTTCCGGAACCGCGGCCGCCCCGCCCGCCGCCATGAGCACCACCATCGTCTCCCCGAGCGCCCGGGCCATCCCTAGGATCACGGCCGTCGAGATGCCCGACAGGGCCGTCGGGACGATCACCCGGGCGATGGTCTCGAACTTCGTCGCCCCAAGGGCATAGGACGCCTCCTTGAATTCGCGGGGAACGGCGTACAGGGCGTCCTCCGAGATGCTCGTGATGGTGGGGATCGCCATGATGGCGAGCATCAGGGAGGCGTTGACGATGTTCAAGCCCGTGGGCAGATCGAAGGTTTCCTGCAGCCAGGGCGCGATGACGACCATGCCGAAGAAGCCGAGCACGACCGACGGCAGGCCGGCCAGAAGCTCGATGACGGATTTGAGGACGTTCTTGAGGTGCGCCGGGGCAATCTCGGAGATGTAGACGGCGGAGAGCACGCCGAGGGGAACGGCGATCAGGCAGGAGAAGAGCGTGACCGTGAAGGACCCGACGATGAGCGGCCAGATCCCGTATTCCGGGGGGTCGTAGGTGGGGTACCAGGCCGTCCCGAAGAGGAACCGGCCCGGGGAGACCAGCCGGAACAGGGGCAACCCCTCCCGGAACAGGAAGACCACGATCAGGCCTAGCACGAGTACGGCGACGAAGGCCAGCAGGGCGAAGAGGTTCTTGATGAGGATTTCCTTGAACTGTCGGGTCATGACGGATGCTTCAATCACTTTCGGTTGAGAGGGGGGCTGATGCCGGCGAGCGGCGATTATTTGCCCTTCTTCGGCGGTTTCCTGGCGTCCGTGAGGGGCACGAAGCCCGCCTTTTCGACGATTTTCTGCCCGGCCGGGCTCAGGACGAACTGGAGAAAGCGGGCGGTTTCCCCGGCCGGCTTTCCGTCCGTATACATGTACAGCGGTCGGGAGATCGGATACGTCTTGGCGATGGCATTGGGGGCCGTCGCCGGGACGCCGCCCACCGTCAAGGCCTTGACGCTCCGGTTCAGGTAGCCGAGGCCGACATAGCCGATCGCGTAGCGGTTTTTCGAGACGGCCTGGACGATCGCGCCGCTCGAGGCCTGCATCTGGGCCCGCTGGGCGACTTTCGCCTTATGGAGGACCATCTCTCCCCAGGCCTCGAAGGTGCCGGAGCTGCTGTCCCGGGAGATGACGACGATCTTGAGGTCTTCCCCGCCCACGTCCTTCCAGTTGGTGATCTTGCCCTGATAGATCTGGCTCAACTGGTCGATGGACAGGTCCCTGACCCTGTTTTTTGGATGGACGATGGGGACGATGGCATCGACCGCCACCACGGTTTCCGTGGGGGCGATACCCTTCGATTTGGCGAGGGCGATTTCCGAGGCCTTGATTTCCCGAGATGAATTCGCGATGTGGGTCGATTTGTCGATCAGGGCCTTGATGCCGTCTCCGGAGCCGCCCCCCGACAGGGAGATGTTGACGCCCGGACGCGCCTTCATGTAGGCCTCCAGGGTAACCTGGGCGATTGGCAGGACCGTCGTCGATCCTTTGATGACGACGGTTTCCGCCAGGGCCGTCCCGGTGCAGAAAAGCAGTCCGAGCGACACCGCCGCCAGTTTTTTCAGAATGCCGTGCATCGTGGTTTCCTCCGTTTCTTTTTTTGAGGCAGGGTAACGGATCATTGTGACAATTTGATGAAGGCGGTGTGAAGAAACGGTGAACGGTCGCGTCGGGAAACATCCGCCGGTAAAGGGCTTTTCAGGCGTCGGCATCCGCGAATTTGTAACCGATGCCGCGCACGGTCAGGATGAACCGAGGGGTTTCCTTGTCCGCCTCGATCGCGGCCCGGAGGCGACTGATGTGGACGTCCACGGTCCGGGGTTCCACGAAGGCCTCGTCTCCCCAGACCCGGTCGAGAAGCTGTTCCCGGCTGAAAACCCGGCCCGGCCGGCCGGTCAGAAATTTGAGCAGCTTGAACTCGAGCGTGCTCAGTTCGACGGGCCTGCCATCCACGGTCACGCGATAGGTCCCAAAATCGATGTGGAGTCCGCGGAAGTCGAACGCCTCCGGTGTCTCGTCTTCCGGACGTGGTTTCGTGCGACGCAAAACCGCCCGGACGCGGGCGATCAGCTCGCGGACGTGGAAGGGTTTGGTGATGTAGTCGTCGGCCCCCAGCTCCAGCCCCAGGATCTTGTCCACCGGCTCGGCCTTCGCGGTCAGCATGATGACGGGGATGGCCGACGTCTCGGCATGCCCGCGGATCGCCCGGCAGACATCCATGCCCGGCGTCCCTGGCATCATCAGGTCGAGGAGGACAAGATCCGGCTTCGACTGGCGGGTCCGGTCCCAGGCCCTCTTTCCGTCATAGGCCTTCAGGACGGAGAACCCTTCCCGCTCGAGGTTGTAGGCAATCAGTTCGACGATGTCCCTTTCATCGTCGGCAATCAGGATGATCTTCCGCGTCATGCGCGATCGCTCCTCCCCTACTCTCCCTAACACACACCCGACCGTTTGAAAAACGCTTTTTGATCCGGTTTGTTGAAGGCCTGTTCCCGGTGGGGGACGAGGATTATCCGATCATGTTGATCAGGATGTAGAGGATGGCCGAGATCAGGGCGGAAAGGGGGATCGTCAGGATCCAAGCCCAGACGATGCTGCCCGCCACCCCCCAGCGCACGGCCGTCAGGCGCCGCGTCGCGCCGACGCCCACGATGGCGCCTGTGATGGTGTGCGTGGTGCTGACCGGGATGCCGGCGAGCGACGCGCCGATGATCGAGATCGCCGCCGCCGTCTCCGCGCAGAACCCGCCGATGGGCTTCAGCTTGGTGATCTTGGTTCCCATGGTCTTGACGATGCGCCAGCCGCCGGACATGATGCCGAGGGCGATGACGGTGTAGCAGGTGATGACGACCCAGAACGGGACGTAAAAGGTGGGGCCCAAAAGCCCCTTGCTGAAGAGGATGATGGCGATGATGCCCATCGTTTTCTGCGCGTCGTTCGTGCCGTGACCCATGCTGTAGACGGCCGCGGACACGAGCTGCAGCTTCCGGAAGATTTTTTCCGACCGGGCCACGTTGGAATTGCGGCTGATGTTGAGCACGATGACCATGAGGACCCAGCCCAGGATCAGGCCGAGCACCGGGGAGACGACGATGAACAGGGAGGTCTTGGTGATCCCACTCAGGACCAGGGTGCCGGTGCCGCCCTTCATGATGCCGGCGCCGATCAGCCCGCCGATGAGGGCATGGGAGGAGCTGCTCGGCAGGCCGAACCACCAGGTGATGATGTTCCAGATGATCGCGCCGCCCAAGGCGGCCAGGATGATGTAGTTGTTGACGATCGCCGGGTCGATGATGCCCGTGCCGATCGTCTTGGCCACGGGGACCCCGATGAAGAAAACCGCGGCGAAATCGAAGAACGCCGCCCACAGGACGGCGTAGCGGGGCGAAAGAACCCGCGTGGACACGATGGTCGAGATGGCGTTCGCCGAGTCGTGGAAGCCGTTCAGAAAATCGAAGACCAGTGCGACGCCGACCAGAAAGATCACAAAATACAGGGAATCAACCATTTTTCAGGACGATACCTTCGGCGATGTTGGAAACATCCTCGCAGGTATCCAGCGCTTCCTCGATGCGTTCGTAGATTTCCTTCCATTTGATGAGTTCGATGGCATCCGTTTCGTTTTCAAACAGATGGGTCATCGCCTGGCGGAGGAGGTAGTCGCCTTCGTTCTCCAGCGTGTTGATTTCCACGCAGGCGTCCAGGATCATCTGGGCATTCTTCATATCGCGGAGCGCGTGGACGACCTGCTTGACCTTGGCGATGGAAGCATTGATCAGCTGGGCCTGTTTGACGCATTCGGCAGTCGGGGCCTTGATCTTGTAGAGGAACATCCGGATGGCCGCCGCTTCGATGATGTCGAGGATGCTGTCCATCTTGTTGACCAGGGCGTAGATGTCTTCCCGGTCGATAGGCGTGAGGAAGGTCTTGTGCATCTTTTCGTAGGTGCGGTGGGTGATGATGTCCGCCTCGTGCTCGATGTCCTTGAGCTTGGTGAGGCGGGTTTCCGCGTGCTCGTAATCTTCGAGCATTTCGCTGAAGAGCCGCCCGCCCTCTTCAATCTTCGCGATCAGCTCCTCGAAGAGGTCGTAGAATTTTTCTTCCCTGGGGATGAATCTCATGCGTTGACCCTCGGAACAGGCCCTTTCTCTCGGGCGCGTCCCATTTGGACCGTCCCGGAAAAAGCCGGTTGTTCTCTACTCAATAATGGTGGAAAAAGCAATCCCTTTCCGCAGCGGGCGATCGCGCCGGGCGCGCCCGTCCCTATCCGGAATCCGTTGTCAGAACCTTGACATAGATGACTTTTCCGTCACCGGGGGCGTAAAAATCTTCCAGGAAGGCCGTCGGCGCGTAACCGGAGGCCTCGTAGAAGGCGCGGGTCGGGGCGTACTGGGGCCGGGCGGAGGTGTCCGCATACACGCGCCGGGCGCCCAGCGCCGCCATCCGGCTTTCGCTCCGGGCGAGAAGCCGCCCGCCGATCCCCTGCCGCTGCCGGGAGGCGTCCACGACCAGCCAGTATAGGTCGAAGCTGTTCCGGGTGCCGGGAATCGGTCCGTAGCACGCGTAGGCCGAGATCCGCCCGCCCTGCCCGGCGACCAGAAAATGATACCCGCTGTCGCCGCCCTTCCGGAGGCGCTCGTCCACGAGCTCCAAGGCGATCGCGACCTCTTCTTCGGAAAAGAACCCCGTCCCGTCCACGAGGCGGCGGATGGCCTCGCGGTCCGCGGGACGGAGGTCGGTGCGGAACCTCAGGGCGGGATCAGTCACGGGCGCCCCCTGTCGATCTGAAGGTTACGGCGTCCTGAAGGATCCGCCCGATCATCCGGGGATAGGCGAATCCGGCCTGCCCGGCCGCCGCGACGAAACCGCTGTCCGGGGCGATCCCCGGGTTGGCGTTGATCTCGAGCACCCAGGGGGCGCCCGCGGCGTCGACGCGGAAGTCCATCCGCGCGTAGCCCGCAAGCGCGAAGAGATTCCAGCAGCGCCGGGCGATGTCCGTCAGGGTCTCCAGCAACGGCCCATCCGCGGGTGGAAAGTCGAAGGAGCGCGGCGAGTGCCGATATTCGAAAGTGTCCTCCTCCCATTTCGCCCGGTAGCCGACGATGCGAAGCTTGTCCGGGGGGTAGTCGTCGAAGCGGATCTCCGCGGGCGGGAGGACCTCCGGACCGTTCTTTCCGGCGAGAAGTGAGAGGTTGAATTCGCGGCCGTCGATGTAGGCCTCGGCGAAACAGTCGCCGCCCGGCCCGTCGCCCCGCGTCCGCAGGGTTTCGTCCAGATCCTTGGCGTTTCCGGTGGTGAAGACCGCGTCGTCGTCCAGGCCGATGGAGGCGTGCTCCCAGACGGACTTGACGATCCACCGTCCCGGCGGCATCGGCTCGGACGTTGCGGCATCCCGCGGCGTCCGCCAGGGGGGGGTCTTGAAACCGGCGTGCGCCAGAAGACGTTTGCCGAGGAGCTTGTTGGAGGTGAGAAAGAGGGCCTCCGTCGGGTTGCCGGTGTAGGGCAGGCGGAGTTGGTCCAGCAGGGCCGGGGCCAGATGAATGAGGCGCCCCTCCCCGGTGAGGGGCTCGTAGAGGTTGAAGACGACGTGCGGCGCCAGGGCGCGCAGCCGTGCGGCGGTTTCTTCGAGGTTCAGGGAAAAGGGCAGGGCGACCGCCCTGTGGCCGAGGGCCCCGAGCGCATCCAGCACGGCCTCCCGCTGGATGTCGGTGTCCGCCTCGTCCCGGCTGGCTTCCGTCCCTACCGGCGTATGCAGGACAACCACGTTCATGAGGGCGTCACACGATCGCGTTTGCGGACGGGTCTTTGCGAGAGGAAAAGGAAAAATGGTGGAGATGAGGGGGCTCGAACCCCTGACCTCGGCATTGCGAACGCCGCGCTCTCCCAGTTGAGCTACATCCCCACGCCGGCCTTCCGTGCGACAGGCGGTGGACGTCGTAAGAACGCAACCCGCCTGTCCAAAAGCGGGCGAAGCATATACGATCCGCCCCGCTCCTGTCAAGCAATTCATTGGCATCGGCGTGCCGTCACGAGCGCGCCGGACCGCCGGAATCTTGTCTTGACAAATGCTCTGGCGATTCCCTATACTCGCCCATCGTTTCACAAACGGCAGCATCATTTCAACCATCCGGGAGGGGACTCTATGGCCAAGATCGACGCCTTTTTCCAGCTCATGCATGAACAGGGATCGTCCGACCTGCATCTGGTGTCCGGTCAGCAACCGGCCCTGCGCATCCGGGGGGAGATCGAACGGGTCAAGTACAACGTGCTCGAAAACGACGAACTCAAGGCCATGCTGTACGAGATCGCGCCGGAGCACAAGATCAAGCAGTTCGAAGAGACGGGAGACATCGACTTTGCCTACGAAATCCCGGGTCTGGCCCGCTACCGGGCCAACTTCTTCCAGCAGAAGTACGGGGTGGCGGCCGTCTTCCGAGAGATTCCCAGCAAGATCCTGACCTGCCAGGACCTCGGCCTGCCGCCCGTCATCGGCAAGCTGGCGAGCTTGCCGCGGGGGCTCGTCCTCGTGACGGGGCCGACCGGAAGCGGCAAGTCGACGACGCTCGCCGCGATCATCGACGAGGCCAACCGCCTCCGCAAGGACCACATCATCACGATCGAGGACCCCATCGAGTTCGTCCACCAGAGCCAGGGCTGTATCGTGAACCACCGCGAGGTGGGCGTCCACACGAAGTCCTTCACGGCGGCCCTCCGCGGCGCCCTCCGCGAGGATCCGGACATCATCCTGGTCGGCGAGCTCCGCGACTTGGAGACGATTTCACTTGCCGTCGAGGCGGCCTCCACCGGCCATCTCGTCTTCGGCACCCTCCACACGACGAGCGCCGCCAAGACGATCGACCGGGTCATCGAGGTCTTCCCCTCCGAGGAACAGATGCAGATCCGCTCCACCCTGGCCGACGGCATCCGGGCGGTCATCGCCCAGGTCCTCTTCAAGCGGATCGACAAGAAGGGCCGCTGCGCCGCCCTGGAGATCTTGATCGCCAACGTGGCCGTGCGGAACCTGATCCGTGAGTCCAAGACCTTCCAGATCCCGTCGATGATCCAGACGGGACGCAAGTACGGGATGCAGCTTCTGGACGACGGCATCATGGATCTGCTCAACAAGGGGTGGATTTCCGCGGACGAGGCCTACGCCAAGTGCAACGACAAGGCCAAATTCCGGCCCTTCCTGAAGACGCCGCCCGCGGACTTCACGGAAGTTTAGCGCAACGGGAGGGTAAGCGATGAGAAAGCAGGAAATCGATTACATCTTGGGCCGGATGCTCGATACGTACGGAAACGTGTCGGATCTGAACATCACCGTCGGCAAGCCCTTCCAGGTGGAAACCTCAGGCCAGTTGAGCGGGGTGGAACTCGATCCGCCGGTCCCCGAGCTGACGCCGTTCCAAACGGAGATTTTTGCACTCAACCTGATCAACCAGGACCGCCGCCTGACGGAGACGCTCTTGGCCGAGGGGTCCTGCGACTCGTCGTACGCCCTGCCCGGCAAGGCCCGGTTCCGCGTGAACATCTTTTCCCAGCGGGGAAACTACTCCATCGTCTTAAGAAAGCTGGAGACGCGGATCCCGACGTTCGAGGACATGAATTTGCCCGAGGCCTTCCACAAGATGGCCGAGGAGAAGAACGGCATCATCCTGGTCACGGGCGCCACGGGCAGCGGCAAATCGACGTCGCTCGCGGCGCTCCTGAACGACATCAACGACCGGAAATCCATCCATATCGTCACCCTCGAAGACCCGGTGGAATACGTCCACCCCCACCGCAAGGCGACGTTCAACCAGCGGGAGATGGGGACGGATTTCGACACCTTCGCCAACGGCCTCCGGGCGGCCCTGCGCCAGGCCCCGAAGGTCATCCTCGTCGGGGAAATGCGCGACCGGGAGACGGTGGAGATCGGCCTGTCCGCCGCGGAGACGGGGCATCTCGTCCTGTCCACCCTCCACACCGTCGACGCGGGCCAGACGATTAACCGCATCCTCGGCATGTTCTCCAACGAGGAGGAGACCCAGATCCGGATCCGCCTGGCCGATACGGTCCGCTGGATCGTCTGCCAGCGGCTCCTGCCCAAGGAGGGTGGCGGCCGCGTGGCGGCCTTCGAGATCATGGGGTCGAACCTGCGGACCAAGGATACGATCCTCCACGGCGAGTCGGAGGGGAAGACCTTCTACGAGATCATCGAGGCCGGCAAGGCCTTCGGCTGGACGACCTTTGACGATTACATCATCAATCTGTACGAGCAGGGGCTGATCAGCGAAGAGACCGGCCGGGCCTACGCCTCCAACAAGGGCATCGTCGGCCGTGGGATCGATTCCGTGAAGAGCTCCAAGGGAGAGAAGACCACCGATCTCGGAAAGCTGGAGGTGGATAAGGGCTACGGCAAGCCGAAGCCCCGCTTCTGAGAGTTCCCCCCCCCCCTGGCCGGATTGATGCCGTAACTGCACGGTCAGGACGCGGATCGTAAGCAAAGGAGAGAGAGGATGGACGAAGACAAGAGTGCGGGACAGGCAGCGGAAAACTACAATGCGTCGGACAAGCCGTTCGATTTTCTCGAGGCCGGCGGTGCCACGGCGATCGTCTGCGAGGCCGATCCGGAGAAGCGGGCCATGCTGAATGCGGCGCTGAAATCCCTCGACTACCGGATCACGGAGGCCGCCGACGCCAAAGACGCCCTGAAGCGGATGCGCTTCCACATCTACGACGTCGCGGTGATCGACGAGCGCTTCGATGCCGAAAATCCCGATGACAACGCCGTGCTCAAGTACCTCGCGGGGCTCAACATGGGCATCCGGCGGCAGACGTTCGTGGCCCTGGTGACGGAACGCTTCCGGACGATGGACAACATGGCGGCCTTCACAAAGAGCGTCAACGTGACGATCAACGCAACCAATCTGGACAACGCAACGACGATCATCAAGGAGGGCGTCGAGGACAACCGGGCCTTCTATCACATCTTTCGTGAAAGCATGAAGAAGGTGGGGCGGGCCTGAAACGCCGCGTTCACGCATCTGTCGATCACCGGCCCGTGAGGTTGTCCCGCGGGCCTTTTTTGTTTATGCGGACCCGCAGCTCGGCGTCGCGGGCCTGTTCGTCCATGCCCAGGGCACGACAGGCCGTGGCGAGCCGTTCGTAGAGGGCCGGGGTGTCCGGTGCCGCGGCGACGGCCGCCCGGAAGGCCTCCAGGGCCTGGCGATGCCGGCCGTCACGGGTCAGGGCGTTGCCCAGGCGGTTGTAATAGGCCCCGGCGTCTTCCGGTCTCAGGGCGACGGCGGTATCGTAGCAGCCGCGGGCTTCTTCGAGTCGGCCCCGGCGGACAAGGATGTCGCCCAGGGTGCAGTGATAGAGGGGCTCGTCGGGCCGGGATGCCAGGCAGTGGCGCGCGGCGGTTTCGGCCCGTTCGGTTTCGCCGGCCTTGAGGTAGGCGTCGGCCAGGCGCAGGAAAAACACGGCGCCGGTGTCGGGCTCGAGGGCGGCGGCCCGTCCGTACGCCGTCTCCGCCTCCGTAAACTTCCCCGCGGCGATCAGGGCGTTGCCAAGGCGGCAGAAGGCCATCGCGTCGTCCGGTTCCATCTCCGCCATCTTCCGGAACGCGGCGGCGGCCTCCGCCGGTTGCGCCGCCAGCAGGCAGGCCTCACCCAGTTCGGCCAGCAGGGCGTAATCCTCGGGCTGGGCCGCGCAGGCCCGCCCGCAGACTTCGACCAGGCGGTCGTGCAGCCCGTGCTCCTTGTAGATCCGCACCAGTTCGTCGAAGCCGAATCCCGTGAAGACCTTCCGGCCCAGTTCCCGGTCCAGGAGGCGCTCGAAGCAATCGATCGCCTCCTCCCAGGCGCCTTGGTCATGGCAGGCCCAGGCCAGGGCGAGCAGGTAGGACTCCTCGCCCGGGTGGGCGGCGACGAGCGTGCGGTACAGGGCGACGGCATCCTCGAAGCGGCCGTCCCGCATGCATTTTTCCGCCTCCAGGCGCATCTGTTCGTCTTCGTAGGTCGGCTGGCTCATGCCGCGTGCTCCTTCAAGTGTCCGCCCTCCCCCAAGCGGCCCCGCCGCGCCGCTTCCCGCCGGTCCGGAAGGACGCGCTTCGCACGGGTCGGGGCGGTGTTCAATCCGTGAAGGGGCATCGGGGGCGGGGAAGTCCGGAGAAAATGAATCGGGGGAGGGCTGCGGGGAATTCCCCAGACCCTCCCCCTTCGGGATTCAGCAACTGCAGGATGTGCTGCACGACGTTCCGCAACCGCCGGACGCGGCGATGTTGGAACTCAGTTTGAAACCGGAACCCATCGGAGAGGTGATGAAGTCCACGGTGATCGGTTTGGCCTGCTCCCAGAGGGCCTTTTCGATGATGAAGGTCAGGCCGTCGTTCTTGAAAACCTCGTCGTTTTCGTTTGGCTCATCCAGAGCCATTCCCAGGGAGGGTCCGGATCACCCGCCGCCCATCATCGTGATGCGGACGGAGGCCGGCCCCTGCCGGTTCTTCATGAAATCCTTGATCATTTCGTTTGCCTTCTCGGTGACTTCCAGCATATGCGCTCCTTTGAATGTTTTCCTTGCGTCAGCGGTTCAAATCGCGTTTCTCTCTCAAGGTCGGCCTAAGCTATACATTAAAAAAACTTTGTCAATCGAATTTTTTCGGGACGGGGGCTGGCGGCCGCCGTCGATTTGTGCTTGAAGTCTTGTCGGAGGCGGGATATGCAAAGCGAACTTCCCGCTTCAGACAAGCCGTCTCCGTGTTCGGGCCCCCTGGGGGCCGGGGAGCGACGATGGATTTCGAGATCCGTCCCTGTTCAGAAACCGATGCCGGGATTTTGGCCGAGACGATCCGGGCCGCCTTTCGCGACGTCGCGGAGCGCTTCGGCCTGACCCGGGAGAACGCCCCGCGGCACCCGTCCAACTGTTCGGCGGACTGGGTCGAAAAGGACATGGCGCGCGGGGTCGTCTATTACATGCTGGAGGACAGGGGGCGCGCTTCCGGTTGCGTCGCGCTCGAAATGGCCAACGCCGAGGTCGGCTATCTGGAGCGCCTGGCCGTGCTTCCCGAGCGGCGCCGGCGCGGTTTGGGGCGGGTCCTCGTCGCGTACGCGCTTTCGGAGGCCGCCCGGCGCGGCGCCCGGCGCGTCAACATCGGCATGATTGCGGAGCAGGCCGAACTGAAGGACTGGTACCGGGGGCTGGGGTTCGTCGAGGGGGAGACCCGGGAATTCGCCCACCTGCCGTTCCGCGTGACCTTTCTGTCGCAGGGGATTCAAGGAGAAGAACCATGAGCAGCCACATTCATCACGTGCACATCTTTGCGTCCAATCTCGATCGAACGATCGAATTCTACCGGGACTTCTTCGGGGGCACGGTGGTCCTGGACATGGAGCTGGCCGGGGCGCGAAACGTCTTCATGCGGGTCGGGACCGGCCGCATTCATTTTTACGATCAGCCCCCCCGATTCTCGGGCCGGGGAAGCATCCACCATTTCGGGATCCAGACCGACGACGTCGAGGCCGTCGTGAACCGGATGAAGGCGAAGGGCGTGGTCTTCACCAAGGGCATCACGGATGCCGGGTTCTGGAAATACATCATGGTGCCGGCGCCGGACGACATCCTCATCGAGGTGTTCCAGGTGGACCGGGCGCAGATCCCCGCCGACCTGCTCGGTTATTTCGAGTGGAACGATCCCCGGAAGGAGTTGGAGGCATGAGCGATTACGGAACCTATCTGAAACGACTTCAGGCGGGGGAGCTGCACCTCAACCCCTTCCTCGCCTTCCTCGACATGCGGCCCGAGGCGATGGACGACGGGTACGCCCGCTTCCGGATGCCGATCCGGCCGGAGTACCTGCAGGGTGCGGGCAACATGCAGGGGGGGATGATCGTGGCGATGGCCGACGAGGCCGCCGCCCACGCGATCATGACCCTGCTCAAGCCCCGGGAGGGCCTGACCACGATCGAACTGAAGAGCAATTTCCTGGCGCCGGTACGGGCGGGCGACCTGGTTGCCGAGGCCCGGGTCTTCAAGAAGGGCCGCACGCTCATGATCGCCGACTGTACGGTGACCGACGACCGCGAGCGCCCGGTCCTCCGCCTGTCGGCGACGTTCCTGATCATCCGGGAGTAACCGGCGTCGCCGGGAACGCGCAGTCCGTCGGCCGGCTCGCCCGGTTATTCTATCTTTCCATCCATCCCTTGCCGGGCCATGACATGGAACGGTTTATATTGACAGCCAATATTGATTTGTGTATATCAAAATCGCATCCCGTTATATACAAGCCGGCTCATGTATAATCTGTTGGAGGCAAAATGCAGCCCTTTGAACCGCAACAGCTTCCGATCGATGACATCCCGTGGGACGCCCTGATCCCCCTGATCGGCAGGGCAAATCGCTCCCTGGCTTATTATGACGGGATTCTGTACGGCCTCGCCAATCCCGATGTCCTCCTTTCCCCCCTCACGACGCGGGAAGCCGTGTTATCCTCTAAGATCGAAGGCACGCAGGCCACCCTGGGTGAGGTCTTGAAATTCGAAGCCGGGGCGGCGCCTGCCGAGGAATCCCGTGTCCGGGATATCGAAGAGATCATGAATTATCGGCGCGCCATGCGCCGGGCCGAAGAGGAACTGAAGGTCCGTCCCTTTTCCTTGAATCTTCTGAAAGAGCTGCACGCGGTGCTGCTGGACGGTGTCCGGGGAAGATTCGAGGCCAGGGGACAATTCCGCTCCTCACAAAACTGGATCGGAATTCCCGGAACACCCATCGAGGAGGCGCAATTTGTCCCTCCCGATCCCGCAAAGATGATCGAACATCTGTATGGCTGGGAGAAATATTATCATTTCGATCGTCCGGATCCCTTGGTCCAGTTGGCGATCATTCACGCCCAGTTCGAGTTGATTCACCCTTTTCTGGACGGCAACGGCCGTCTCGGAAGGATGATCGTTCCGCTCTTTCTCTTTGAAAGAAGGCTGATTTCCAGTCCCGTGTTTTATATATCCGCCTACCTGGAAGCTCACCGGGACGCCTATGCAGCCGGACTCCGGTCGTTGAGCGATAAAACGCCGGCCTCCTGGGCCCATTGGATCGGTTTTTTTCTCCGTGCCATGGACGAACAGGCGAAGGAAAATGCAAAGAAGGCCCAGGCCATCATCGACTTGTACGGCCGCCTGAAAGAAAGGATGATCGACTTGACCCACTCCCAATACGCCGTACCGCTTCTGGATCATTTGTTCGATCAACCGGTTTTTACCAGCTCGCTTTTCGATGAACGTTCCGGGATGCCCAGCAAGCCGATGGTGATGAATATGCTGGGGCGACTGAAGAAGGCGGGGATCCTCAAGGTGGTCCGGGAAGGCAGTGGCCGCCGACCGCAAATCCTGGCATTGGCCGAACTGATCAATGTCTGTGAAGGGGCGGATGTCATCTGATTCATCCTGGTGCCCTTCGAACTGGGCAAGCAGCAGGAGTACATAGGCAACCCGCTGGTCGTCGCCCAAGAGCACAATGACGAGGCTGACTTCTACCTCTCCCACGGGACGGCGATGGAGATTCACGGCATGGTCATGCAACCGCGCCTTGTTTTCCACATCACGGCGCTGAAGGAGTCGGGTGACAGTCAAGGTCCGCTTCAGCCGATACGACCGACACTCATATGAAAACAGTCATACATTCTGCCTCGTCTACGAAGGGCCTCTCTCTCCTAGGCCTCAGACTGCCGACCTTCCAGAATTTGTTGAAATGTACGGGAAATTGGCCAGGGAGTCGAGAAGGGTTTATTTCAATTGATGAATTCACGCATAAAATGCTAACCAATGGCATAAATGACCTATAATCAAGGTGATTGATTATGGCAAAGGCGATTTTCACAACAAAGATCACTCCAAGTTATAATGACCTTCCGGAATTGATGTACCATTTTCCAAAAACCTATTTGCGCCAAGCAAACCTGACTGTTGGTGATTGGATCATATATTACGAACCGCGCAGAGAAGACATTTCTCCGGCTGGTCATGCGGGGCGTCAATGCTATTTTGCAACAGCACGAGTAACCCACATCAAATAAGATATTGCTGTGAAGGACCATTATTATGCTTTCGTAGAAAATTACGTTGAATTTTCGGCGCCCGTTCCTTTCAAAATTGGCTCATTCTATTACGAAAGCGGGCTCAAGAAAGCCGATGGTTCAACCAACAAAGGGGCGTTTGGGAGAGCCATTAGAATTATCCAAGACGATGAGTATCAGGCCATTGTTGCGGCAGGCATGGCACAGATTAACGAGCAGACCGTACGAGACGACTCCGAGCCGCTAATCAATTTTGATGTAGAGCGGCCTG
>Ga0209604_1001321_pt1 | contig 20294 bp, 23 predicted proteins | sample AD_UKC097_MetaG_FD_184405 | JGI IMG/M metagenome (GOLD analysis project Ga0209604, IMG submission 184405) | Active sludge microbial communities of municipal wastewater-treating anaerobic digesters from USA - AD_UKC097_MetaG (SPAdes) (version 2) | ecosystem: Engineered > Bioreactor > Anaerobic >... | reverse complement strand
TTGGACAAAGTCTTTCATGATTCTTAAAAGAATTTATGTTTTTGCAGGTTTTACCACAGAATTTACAATTATAAGATATTTCCATATTATATTTATAGTATTCTGTCGCTCTGACCAAACTGAGCTACACCGGAATAATCTGTTTTAGTGCCACCGGCAGGAGTCGAACCTGCGACGCGAAGCTCTTCAGGCTTCCGCTCTACCGACTGAGCTACAGTGGCATATAATAGATTTTCTTTTGATTAGTGGAGAAAATTGTAAAGAACCAATTCGTGGACCCGAAGGGAATCGAACCCTTCACACTCGGCTTGCAAAGCCAAATCGCCTCCTTGGATCATGCGAGCCCATAAACTAGATACGTTTAGCGTTCAATTATAACCAATAATGTGCTAATAGTTGCTGTATGTATCTAAAACTTTTAGTAGTCCAGCAGGTTGGACTCGAACCAACACATACCACTGTAATTGAGATGATAGGACTTGAACCTACAAATTCCACTTTATCAGAGTGGCGTGTAAACCAATTACACCACATCTCAGTGTTCATAAAGATTTATAAAATTCTCTCCATACTTTGTTTTAACGTATGTAAAAACAGGTGATAAATCTGCTTTATAAAGAATTTTATATTCTTTTTCTTTGGGAAATTGTTCTATCTTTGCTTTAACTTTAGCTGTATCAAAACCTTTGATTTCAACATAAGTTCCATCAACGATAAAATCTGGAAAATATCTATGTGTTTTATTTTCAAAAACATATTCAAAATACTCAGTACATCTTTCTATCTTTTTACCATTTTCTAAACAATAAATCAGATATGCAAGTTCCCATGAACTATCACACCAAATATCTTTATATCTTCCTTTCTTTCCTCTACCTGCGCCGTGTCGTAAACCACCAGATAAACCTTTAGAATTATTATATTTCATTCCTTTACATTTACTTGGTTTTCCAATCAATCTTTTAGAATTCTTTTCCGCCATAGATTTTAAGCGTTCATCTGTATCTTTTGTTTTTCCAGTATTCCAAATTTGTTTCTTACCTGCTTTAACATCAGCATTATATTTTATAATTCCATTGATGTTTTTATTTTTACGCAAATAATCAATTTTATTTGTATCATATTCTGGATTCAACTTACACAGACGTTCATGATTTCTTAAAGAATTAGCATTTTTACATATACGACCACAGTATTTACAAATATAATTTTCTTCCATATTATATTTATATTAAATCAGAGTGGCTGACAGATACCAATCGTCTATTGCCGCTGGATAAAGTAGACGTATAATAATGTGATCAGCATTATATACGTCAATGATCTATTTTACTATTTTACTTAAACCCTGTAAGTCAGCGACCCAATAGTAAGAGGGTGGGAACCAGTTTTTTTAACGACACAAAAACTTGGTCTCACTAAAACAAACGTCCATAGTATACATTAGTTTAGACTCATCAATCTCAATATGGAAATACGAACATCGGAGTGTGTCCCATTTTTTATAGACAAAAACTTGAACCATCAAAAACTACTAGCTTCCTATTTTAAAGAGTTCTCACTAGCAGAGTAATCTCTTTGGGTAATACTACTTATGGGTTCGAACCATTTTAAATGCTCCAACTAGCAAGTAGCTAATATAAAATCTTTATTTATTTCATTATATTTAACAATTATCAAATTTATATTATTTTGTTGTATAACACAATCAATTTTATTTTTGTCTTTAATTGCTAAATAATCATTTTTTGTATCATAATAGGTATTATTTACTTTAAAATCTGGATAATATCTATGTTGTTTATTATTTTCATCTATCCAAATAAATGGTTTTGGACGACTCCATTCTAAATTTAATTCATCTAATAATTCAGCAAATTTTAATTCATAAGAAGATTGCAACCAAATTTCTGATCCATTTTTCTTTTTATACCAAATTCTTATTTTAGATGTATTACCACCAAAATTATTTTTTATCGCAGCATCAGATAATTTCTTTTTAGTATCTAAACTTTTAGGTTGTTTTCTTAAACAATCAATACAATATTGTGTTTTTCTTTTTCTTGAAGATAAAAGTTTTCCACAAATTAAACATGGTAATTCTTTATTTGATGTATTAAATTTTAATCTTAAAGAATTTTTAATTTTTTCTTTAGTTTCTTCTGTTTGAAGTCTTCCCATATTTCTCCTATTTTTATCTTTATTTAAAGGTTTTTGCAGAAACCTCTAATTTATTTATAATTTTACAGTTAGATAATTTGGAGAAATTATCAAATGGCTGCAACCATCTGTCCTGTATATCTCCCCTCTTGGATTTGAACCAAGGTTGTTCCTGTTTGTAAGACAGGTGCCATAAACCAGCTAGGCGAAGGAGAGTTACCCGAGAATAAATTTATCAAGATACATCTTTTATTCTGGAATCATTTTGTGTGATAGAAATAAAATTTGAGTTGCTGTGTGTATCTTACTTTTTAATACCCCTCCCGGGATTCGAACCCGGATTATCGCATAGAAAGTGCGATGACCTAAACCGTTAGTCGAAAGGGGCAAAAATTATCCATTGCTTCACGTCTGCCATTATCTGTTATTGAAGCTCTTTGTTAAGGTGCCTTTCTGCTTGATACCTGCCGAACTATGCAGCAGCGCTTACAGCCAATTACTCTCGTCAGAAACTTAACTTCCCGGACTTAAATCTAAAATTACTTAATCGATATTTTCATTTTAAATTCAATGGATAGTAAATGCGCAGGAAAATGACCGACCATGACCTTTCCGGAGTATCACTATTGTATCATTCTCCAACAAATCATATATTCCTGTCGGGATATGAATGGACTCGAACCATCGACCTTTCTCTACTGAACGCTCTAACCAACTGAGCTACACACCCCTTAGTCCAATATATGATTTGTAATTAGCGGAACCAGTGAGAATCGAACTCACGTTGCCGGCGTGACAAGCCGGAGTATTAACCACTATACTATGGCTCCGAATTATATTTACCTACATATTTTTTATTTGAAGAATTGTTTTTAGATTTCGCTTTAAAAATTTTTGAATAATTTGGTATATAGCAACTTAATAATCTTGAAACTGTTTGATGTGATAAATTATTTTTTCTACAATAATCTCTTATATTATTATAAGTATTGCTATGATAATCATCCCAAATTTGTTTAGCTTCTTCTAATTTTATTTCCTTAATTTTTAAAATATGTTCATTTGTATGATTAAATTTAGAAATTTGTCTTTTTAACAAATTAGATGTTTGTCCTTTGTACAAATTTCTACCTTCAATCCATTTTTCGTTTGGTTTTTCTTTAAACGATTTACTTTCACCTGTTTCATAATTTGTAAACCATTTTTTACCAAACTGAGAATTTTTATTTCCTAATTGTAGTATTTTCATTCTTTCACATACAATTTTAGAATATTCAATTCTCAATTTTTCGTATGCCCTTGAATTTGTATATCTTTCACAAGTTTTTGTTGGATTAGACTTCATTCTCCAAAATGCATACAACATTTTATTTCTTTCATTTGTACCTTTATTAAACATCTTAACAAGCAACCAATGACAAATAAAATGTTCTCTAGCTGTTAATTTAACTAAATTTTCTTCATTATCAATTCCACCAAGAGATTTTGGAAAAATGTGATGTTTTTCAAAATATCCTATACTTCGGTTCCCATTTTCATTTTCCTTTTTTGCATATTTAATTATACTTTCATATATCAATTTATAATTCATATATTATTTATATATTTTAACATGCGAACATTTGTTTAACCGTTAGACAGACCGGTGGAATAGACCACTATCCGACGGTGCCATAAAAGAAATTAGTTATTTTAGTAGCGGGTCTGGGAGTCGGACCCAGTATTGCGAAGCTTATGAGGCTTGCGTGATATATCCGTTTCACTCACCCGCGATAAGTAGCGCTTCCACCTGGACTTGAACCAAGAAATCCGGATTACAAAGCCGGTGTTTTACCATTTGAACTATGGAAGCAAAATGACCTCTTTGATACAGTCTAGAGTCGAGGTCAGTCCTCTAGTAAAGACCTAGTTTGTTTTGGCTCTAGGTCACCATTCTTTAGCTCTAGGGGCAGGACTCGAACCTGCGGCGGACTTTCGTCAAGAGATTAACAGTCTCCCCCCTGCTACCAACTCGGGTACCCTAGAATAATAGTGGACCCATAGAGAATCGAACTCTACCATCAGTCGTGCAAGGACCAATCGCCTCCTTGGTACATGTGAGCCCAAATAATGTAATTGAAAATTAAATTGAGAATTCTTTAGCAAGTGAATTTCGAATATCTTGTGTTACGCCGGAATTTTTTAACAGGTTAAATATAATAATTAATTTTAATGTTGTAAACCCTGTTTATTAAAAAATCTTCCAAATTTTTTGTTGTTATATTATTTATATAACGAACATTTCAAATTTTACAGACTTAGTATAACCAAAGTAAATTTTGTTTATCTTTTAGTAGTCATAGTTATTTGTTTTCTTTTCTTTGACTACTTTGATTCCTGCCTGTTTAGCAAAAGACTTTGCCAAGTTTCGCATTTGCTTCCAACGCTGTTCCTTTTCAGCTTGGATTTCTTCTTTTGTTTTCTTTACCTTAGTATTCTTCTTCATAAACAATTCCTTTTGTTAAACTTTCTAGATGCCTTTAGGTGGCAACCATCTGTCCCGTATCCGCCCCCGAGGAGTCGAACCTCTCCGGACCGCCCACCATTTTCTTCGGAGGCGCTTATAAGACGCCCGGCAGGTATGAGGCGGTTAATGATTTAATTTATTAACGCAGTTTACTCTGCTCCGAAGGAATTGCACCTTCACATCTTTAGTTGTCCGTGATGGTACCGCCCCACCTTCTCCAGGGTCAAAGCCTAGCGTGTTAACTTCTATACTAACGGACATTAAAACATCACGGCTCATCAACATAGTTGACATTTATAGTGCTGCCGAATTGATTTACACTTTACGATCTATGGTATCGATGTCCTTACATAGACTAACCTTCCAGTAAGAAAACCAGAGGTGAATTGGAGACAAAGTACACTGGGAGGGTTTCGAACCCACATTTTCAGCTCCATTTACGATTATCTGTTTAGAAGACAGACTCGGCTACCAGTGTATTTAACAAGATAGGTTTTTCTGCGTGTTATTCCCAAAATGAATTTGCATAAGTATTTGTTGCTGTATCTATCTTTAGTATCAACAAAGTAAACTTAGTTTACCTTTTAGTAGTCCCATTTGGCGTCGAACTAAATTTTCCAGGTTGAAAACCTAGCGTCCTAACCATCGTAGACGATGGGACCATAGTGCCCCAGGAAGGACTCGAAGCGCTACCAATTGCGCCACTGGGGCATAAAACTTTATTTGTAGTCGGAGTGGTAGGATTCGAACCTACGACTTCTTGAATCCAGATCAAGCACGCTGACCAGACTGCGCTACACTCCGATTTAGTGGCCAAGGTGGGACTCGAACCCACACGGAGATTACCTCCAGGGGTTTTTAAGACCCCAGCGTCTACCGTTCCGCCACTCGGCCAAAAGAAAAAATAATTCATTAACAAGTTAGTGCAGACTGTTTTCGTCCTACTCATCTGCATCCCGGGTGACTTTCCGGCCCTTCTTACATAGGATTGCGTATCGTTATATCACCTCACTCAGGTATAGCCGCCGAAATCGCGAATGACTAGCTGACTATTCAAGTAAGAACTTCTGTTCCTGGCAGGCCAATATGTCCAGCGAAGCAATGAATTATTTTTAGCTGGGAAGACAGGACTCGAACCTGTGATTTCTAGGGCATTAACAGTGCCGTGGCATACCAACTTGCCGACAACCCAATAGGTGAGGTTTCATTATAGTGCGGTGACCTCAGTGCACTTAGTGCCTGTGGGTGGATTCGAACCACCAAAGCCGAAAGGCGCCGGTTTTACAGACCGGAGATGATCTCCAACTCATCAGCACAGGCATAAAAACTTTGTAGGTTTAGAGAGTTCCTACTTCTCAGTGGGCTACCACCAATGCGTTCAGCCTTTTGAAGTCCTCACCTGTAGAGAGCGTTCCAACTTCTCCAGAACGAAGGCTGAAAAAGCCGTATAAGGGCAAAAAGCGCCGGCATACAAGATAAAACTTGCAGGAATTATTTTATATGCCTTTCACCGAATGAATATATTGACTGCAATCAATATTTAGTGTAACCTCTGAGGGGATTCGAACCCACTGTTTCCCTGCTGGCGCAGAGCGTCCTAGTCCAACTAAACGACAGAGCATTCGGTTTTTAGTTAGTCGGGATAGAAGGATTCGAACCTTCGACCACTCGATTATAACAAAGCATCTTCTAATTGTTGTATTATTTTTAATTTTGGTTTTATTCTAATAGTTTTAATACCATTTTTTAAAGCATCTAAATCTTTAGCTTTATCTTCATCTTTTTTATCTTTATGCCAGTATTCACCATCTACTTCTATAAAGATATTTAATTCTGGCAAATAAAAGTCAACATATCTATTAAATTGTTCTGATACAAAATGATAATTATGTTCATTCAAAATCGAATGTTTATTTAACCAATCAAATGTTATTTGTTCAGGATAAGTCATTTTTCCACGATTACCTGATAATAAAACATTTGGATGTTTTTCAGGATGTTCAGCATAAAATTTCTTTTTACGTTCAGATTGTTCTTTACGACGAGTTTCAGTCCAAATTAAAGAATGGTCACATTGTTTAGTAATTCCATTTTGAATATTCGAACTATACGTTTCTGCGAACTTTCTTACTCTTTCATCAGTTTCTTTAGTCAATCCTTTATTCCAAGCATGTTCACGTTCTTTATTAAATTTAACCCATGAAGATTCTTGTTTTTCAGGATTTTCTTTACAAAGTCGCTCATGATTTCGTAAAGAATTTGCATTTTTACAAACTTTTCCACAAAATTTACAAATATAACTTTCTTCCATAATATATTTATATATTTGGTAGAGCGTTTGTTTAACTTTATCTGCCCAGCAGGATTCGAACCTGCAACTCCTGCGCCCCAAACGCAGTGACCTACCTGATTGGCCTATGGGCAGTAAAGCTGAACTCCATTTTACCAAAATTTAAAACAACACATAGCATTCAAAGATGCATGTTATCGACAAGCGCTCTACCAGACTGAGCTACATCCCGATAAATGAGAGTTTTTGGCAGACCTACCACTCACAAGATCATAATGGGCCAAGCGGGGCTCGAACCCACGACACACGCATATCAATATATAAAATTATTTCAACTTTGTAAATATCATTTTTAAATAATTTTTCTTTTCAGATTCATTAAGTTTTTGATATTCACTCCATCTAATTCTTTCTATACATTGCCAACCTTCATTTTTAAGATTTTCAGTTCTAACTTTATCATGTTCAACTATTCGTTTATCAACATAATGTTGTTCACCATCAATCTCTAAATAAATTTTTTTATCAGGCCATGCAAAATCTAAAAAGTAACCGATTTGATAATAGTTTTGTTTATACTCAATCTTTTCATTATCAAATACTTCTTTAAAGTATTTTTCTGGATAACTATCACCTTTTGAATGATGATTAAGTAAATAAGGAACTTTATCTGGATTTTTCATTAAAAACTGTTTTCTTTTTTCTGATAAATTTTTCTTTTCTTCATCTGTATGTTGTTTTCCTAAATTTGCATTTATTAAACGTCCAGATTTATATCCATCAGATAAAGTTTTACTAGCCTTTAATAATCTTTCATCAGTTTCTTTAGTTAATCCTTTATTCCAAGCACCTCTTTCATGATTAAATTTCACCCAAGATGATTCTTGTCTTTCAGGATTTTCTTTACATAGTCTTTCATGATTTCTTAATGAATTACCATTCTTACATAGTTTTCTACAAAAATTACAAATATAACATTCTTCCATATTCTATTTATAATTTTGGTAGAGCACTAAACTTAATGCGGGTGCACGGACTCGAACCGTGAATCGCACATTAAAAGTGTGCAGTAATAACCAGTTTTACTACACCCACGACATTCAAAGTTATAAGTATAGTATTTCATTTTTAATCATGTTGCGTTGCTCTACCAGCTGAGTTATTGACCCATACGAGAGTTTTAACGAGTTTTCTTTCTCACCCTATTTTCACGTCTCCAAAACATTTATTTGGATTTAAGCAGCCGTAGGCATACATTATCGTCGGGTTTTAAATATAGTCCGGGTGAGATTCGAACTCACACTTTACGCATTTTGAGTGCGTCACCTCTACCAGTTGGGTTACCAGACCATTATAAATTGCTCACCAAATTGTCAATCTTCAACTCAGTTTCTCGAACCGAATTACAAGAGTAAATTTACTAATTTCGATTTCTCTTGTCAACCCCCTTTTCTGTAAAACATTCTTTACATTGAGGAGGATTTTTGCATTGAAAGTTTCACCGTAGTGACTCTTTCAATTTTGACAGGCTAAATATAAGTGATTATTTTCAGCTTGTCAACCCCTGATTTAGTAAAATTTTCTTTACATTCTCAAAGGCGTTTTCGTTATTTCATAGTCGACCGGCACTCGGGCGGTTATTATTCCATGCACCCGACTTGCATTTTACCTTGTGCAGTGCATAGATTTTTTGCTTTTACAGCCAACCTTCATATTAGACCATTTTCGTATCTTCCTTTTAACTACTCTAACAAAAGTGATGCAGTTCTTGTTGTTGTTTTTCTGTCTGAGTGACTGCTCTAACTCATTCAGCTGTTTTATTTTAACAAGTAAAATATACTTAATTATTTGGCTCTTGTAAACCCTGTTTTTTGTAAAACTTTTTTTACATTCGCCGTTTTCTTTGTGATTTTTAGCCATCAGCTTCAATCACAGGGTATAATATACCAAAAAAAGAGGGTCTTGTAAACCCTCTTTTCTGTAAATTTTTATTTACAATCCTTTATGTTTTATAAATGAATGTTTACACAATGAAGAGGGAACTACCTATATATTTAGGTAATCTATAATAATTCTTCAATTGTGGTATATTATTCATTTTCATATCTTATTTATATAACGAACTTTTTAAATTTTGCAGTAAATAAACGATTCTTCGACAGTTCTTTGAAGATAGAAGTTAGTCATATCCATACATGCACAAAGCATTTCTTGGAACATACCATAAATTGTAGCAGAACCGATATTTTTAAAGCGCGGATCTGAATTTAATCTTGCTCTGAAATCAGCAAGTAATTGTTCATAGGTTACGTTCAAATAATTCATGTGTAAATAAACCTTTATTTGTTTTCTTATTATTTATAATATTCAGAACTAATATAATTTAATTTGAATTCTGAAAATTTCTTAAATTGAATAAGATATTATAAAGAAAAAATTAAAGATGTAATTACTATACCGTAAAAGTAGTATCATAAGAAAAATTGGAAATTCAATGAATTGCTTGATACTTTAGACTAAAGTTATAAATATTATAGTTATAAATATTATAGTATAAAATAATTGAGGAATTTTATGAAGTCAAGATATTCAATTTATAATATGGGTAATGATTATCCACAATATGTTGTTTTGAGGGGTTTTGCTCCAAGGCCAACTCCAACTCCAGGTCCTGAACCTGAACCAACCGATCCATTAAATCCGGATTTAATGGATCCATTAAATCCATTGAATTTGCCACCTAATACTATTAGAGTTCGTACAAGTGATGGAAATAGACCAAGTGGTAATGATACTACTTATGAATCAGCCACTTTAGTTCAGGGTACTTCTGATGTATATGATGTTTATAAGAGTGGAACAGACTTTTCACAATTGTTTTTTGATTCAAAAAACATTACAGAAGTACTTGGTGCAAACACTTCCTCTGTTAAGTATATGGGTAGTATGTTTGTCGGATGCACATCGTTGACAAGTGTTCCTTTGTTTGATACTTCCTCTGTTGAGGGTATGGGTAGTATGTTTAGAGAATGCACATCGTTGACAAGTGTTCCTTTGTTTGATACTTCCTCTGTTGATTATATGGGTGGTATGTTTAGAGAATGCACATCGTTGACAAGTGTTCCTTTATTCAATACTTCTACCGTTACTAGGATGAATACTATGTTCTATGGATGTTCTTCACTTACATCTATTCCGTTATTTAATACATCTAATGTTATTAATATGAATGGTATGTTCAATGGATGTTCTTCACTTACATCTATTCCGTTATTTGATATTTCGAAAGTTGAGGATATGTCATATATGTTTAATTATTGCATTGCTGTTGAAGGTGGTGCACTAGCACTCTATCAAAAGGCTTCTGTAAAGAATCCGCAACCTAACCATGAAGAAACCTTCACTTTTTGTGGTTTATACACCGCAACGGGTGCTGCTGAACTTGAACAGATTCCTGCAGAATGGGGAGGCATTGCTTAATTCGAACGGTGGTAACAAATTGCCGTAAAAGTAGTTAGCAAATCGTTGGATTATTTTGATTGGAAAATAGATAAAAACTTAAATAAAAACCTACTCTTGCGAGTAGGCTTTTATCATTGAATAAAGAAAATTACTTATTGATAAAAATATAATTTCCAATTACTAATGCCGCACCTACTCGGCCAGACTTGATCCATGAGTCCCAACAGTCATTTGCTAAATTACATGTTGGTGAATTATGAATATTGAAAGAAGTATTGATTAACATCTTATTACCAGTCTTTCTTTCATACTTATCCAGAATTTCCCATGCATCTTTTGTAAATTCATCATTTTCGTAAATGAACTGTGCACGTGCAGTGTTATCGACATGAACACTACCACGATACTTTTCCTTTACGCCATTCTTACAATCCATAGTCATTGCCATAAATCTGCAAGAAGCTTCACCAACCTTCCAGTTATTGAATAATTCATTAGCTGAAGTATTCTTACATACTGGACAATATGGCATATATTCTGAACGTCCCATTGCTTGATTCAAAGTATGAGTACCATTTGGATCTTGTGCTGTATACAAAGTACTATGATTCATCAAAGCACGTGGACCAAATTCTTCATTACCTTGACACCAATGAACAATCTTATTATCTGCCAATAAATCAGTGACAATATCAATTAATTCATGTTTATCAGGACAATATCTAACTTCTAGATCTTTTTCCTTAATTGCATCATCTACAACATGGTCAATCAAATATCCAGTGTGATCAATATTAGTACCACCATTGATAATGATATTTGGACCAACATATTTCAATGCAACACTATCCTGAACACTATCTGTTGCCTTCAAATCTTCAATATAACGATAGAATGCACAACCAATTGCAGTTCCTTCATCACCCATTGGAGGAGATACAAAGACTGCATCAAACTTTCCTGTATCTTTAATACGCTGATTCAACTTAACATTAGCTACCAAGCCACCTGCAGTATACAATACAGCACCATCTTCAAAATCTGTTGCAGACAACCAATTTAGAATTACCTTTTCTGCAAAGACCTGAACTGCGTATGCCAATTCCCATGGTGTATACTTCATATCAGATGGAATTTCCTTGTTATGATTCAACATATCAAGAATATCATCTTTATTATAATTGTTTCCTAGACGATCCTGAACAAACTTATAGACAGTGTTCTTTAGTCTTAAGAAACGTTCAAAGTCAATAATAGTTGATGTCTTTACCATTTCCTTCTGTTCATCTGTCAATGGCAATAATAGATTTTCATCAACCCAGAAACCAGATGTTGAATAGTTAAATGTCTTACCATTCAATGTTTCTGTCTTATAAACGTTAATAGCTTCACCTAATTCATCCTTACCAGTCAATGTCTTCAATAAGTCATGATAAACTTCCATTGCCTTCTTAGGATTCTTTTCACAATGTGCAGCCAATCCAGTCACCTTACCTTCATGTTGGTGTTCCTTAAACTGTAGAGCACCGGTAAAGAACTGATATATCAAAGCTGGACTATCAATAACTCTAATCTGAGAAATTGGATAACTTTCATCAATTCCCTGGAATAGAGAAATACGTCCTGAATAACCATCACCAAATCCATCAGCAGTCATTGTATAGAAACGCTTAACTGTGCATGGATATTCATTCCAATAAACTGGGAATGCAGAGAAGATGTGTGCTGTGTGGTGTTCTACTCTCTTTAATACAGGATTTAGAACACGTGTATTTGTCTGCATTCTAATATACAAATTCAAGAACTGAGCAAATGCATATTCTGCCTGAACCAATGGATCAGTGCTTACATTCTTTGCTTTCTTAAAATACTGTTCTAGTTGTGGTCTCCACAAATCTGGAATATTCTTCAATAGATATGCTTCAGACAATCCTTCATAGTGAGAATAAACCAATTCATCTACAACGATTGGATGACCTAACTTATTTTCTGCTTCAATAATACATGCCTTAATAGCATCTAATGGAAGTTGCTTTGTATTCTTCTGTCTGTTTAAACGTTCTTGAGAAACAGCACAAAGAACTCCACTACCTGCCTTAAAAATTGCGGCAGAGCTATTAAAACCTAATGAAATACCAATATAAATTTTTTCTTTATTCATGATTTTCCTTTAATTTGATACTTTTACAATACCTTCGACAACAGCAAGATTATACAATCTCTTGTTATTGTTCTCTAAATATAATAATTTTTGATCATTTGGCATACCATCAACAGTATTATGTTTCAAACTTTTTATTTGTGTATAAAGATGTGATGATCTTGTCAATAATTTCTTTTCATTAATTAACAATGGTAAACATGGATTTTGTATTGCTTCTAAGATTTCAGCTTTATCTTGTTTGAAATAACAATGAGCAGAGATAGCAAAATGCTGATAATATCCTGTTGGAATATTCAATTCATTTGCAATTCTCTTTTGAATTGATGTAAAATAAAATACATCATAAGGCATGCATCCAATAATATCATTACTTCTCATACATGCTGTGCAATTCAACTTACCATCCAAAATATAGAATGATAAATTAAATGTACAAATCTCATCAAAGCATGTTCCTCTATGTGGATTTGGAACATTAAAATTTATAACTGCTCTACGAGATGTTGGATCTTTCTTCAAAATATCAATGACTTGTTTTTCTTGGTCAAATCCATATCTTTGATGAACTATATGACCATAAGCAGAATTTGAATAGATACCATCTTCTGATTTTCTTTGAAAGCCTGGAGCCTTAAAATAATTTATAAATTCTAGCTTTTCATCTTGTAGATTAAACCAGATTTCTTCAGCTAACAAATATCCAATATCTATAGAATAAAATAATGGTATATTATTATTCACATCAGTCAATTGGAAACCAAAATTACAGATTTCTAATGGACCTTTTCCACCTCTTTGTTGACCTTTATCATAGATTTCTCTGATAACATCTTCAAAGATACTAGTCATCGAATTTGAAATAATCATCAATAAAACCTTTTACTTTATTAAAAACACCAAGTTCAGATAAATAGGTTGTATCTAGATACAATACATGCTTATTATCCATTAATTGAAGTCTTTTGCCTACACTTTCATAACGTTCAACCTTATTTTCTACTTCAATACGAATTTCTTCATCAGTTCCACGTTTATTAACTCGTTCCATAATTGTATCTACAGAGCCATTTAATATAATAATCAACCATGGATTTATCTGACTTGATGTGTATTTCTTAAATAAATCAACAAATACTTGAGGATTTATTTTTGATTCTCTAGCATAAACGTTAGAGTATACATATTCACTGATGAATGATCTGTCTGAAACAACATTGTCAAGTAAGCACTTCTGTTCATAAGATTGGACGTCTTTCCAACCTTCTCTAGTCATGACTACTTTGTCTAGCTTATATTCTTTAACTAATCTATCAACCAATGTGGTCTTTCCACATCCATCACATCCATCAATGATAATATGCATTTATTAAGCCTTCTTTACTTTAGCCTTGAATTCATTTGAGTTCAAATCAAAGGTAGACATTTCATCATGTTCTGCCTGAGTAATTAGATTGTTTTCTAACATCTTAGCTAGAGCATAAGTATATGCCAACTTCTTACCAATCTTCTTAGAGAATGTGTCCTTATAAGAACAGTGTGCAATTCCCTTTACGATTACCTTTGTTTCCCACTTATTCTTGGTATATTCATAGATTGCAACTTCAGTTGTCTTTTCATTCCAATCTGTATACCAAACACGACCAAATTCATCTGTCTTTTCAGATGTATGATAGTCGTCATTATAACGAACCTTAACGATAAAGTTCTTTCCTGTAGTAGTAATTACCTTCATTATTTTACTCCTTATATATTAGTGTTTAAAATTTCTATTCTTCATATTGATACTTTTCATACAGATAATCTCTATAATCTGCAATTTCAGATAAAGCCGCATTCAAATTCTCTACATAAGAAGGATGTGGACTTTTACTCTGACCTTTTGATAAATCAATATGTGACTGATTATATTCTATTTTCTTGTAAATCAATTCTAGTTTCTTGAGATCTGCTTCTTTATTCTTGTTTGCTCTACGCAAACTCCCAATCTCCCTAATTAGATGATTTACATCTTCCTGATATTTATCGTATGCTTGCATTAGTTTTTCCTTATTTTAAATTATGTTATAAATATAATAAACATATTTTTTGTTGTAAACCCATTTTTACTAAAATTTGCAACAAAGATTCTATTATTTTATCGGAGAGAATTTTATGGATTTATTAGAAGCAAAGAAAACTTTACGAGCTCACGGATATACGCTATTGAAAGAAAATGAAGAATCTCTATCAGATTCTATAAAAAAAGATATTGAATATTTTGCATATTACATGGTAGATGAAATCGAAAGATATTTAGAAGGTTGTGAATTCTTGGAAGGTACAATTGATGGTAAACCAGCTATTCATGGAAATCGTATCATTATTTCTGTATACTTTCCACAAACAAGATGGCCAACTGGTCCTAAATCAGTTGAAATAAAACCTCAAACAAAGCATTTCCAATATCTTTTCAATCCACAAAATGCATGGACATTTGATGACGGTTCTAGATTCAGACATGGACATAAACTCAATATGAGAAATTATACCATTGAAACTCTAGAAGATATGGATAATCAATTAGGTTGGGAATTACAGAAACAATAAAATAAAAGAGAGCTTTTCGCTCTCTTTTTTAATGTTCATCTCTATAATAAGTATCTTTTCTATCAAGATGTGTTTTATTTTTACCACTACTTGTATATACATCTAATATAGTCACATTCAATTCATCAAGTACTCTAACTTCTTCTTCACCTTTTAATTGAGTTCCTTTATTACTGAAATGAGACCATTCAGCTGCACATAAAGCAGACATTGTTAAGTCAATATTACTTGGATCATTTTCAGCGACAATCATATATTCATCACCACCATTTCCAGATACTGCTGATGTATCATCATTCCAGCACCAAGATTTACCAACAGCATGAAGATTTACATTTGCAAGACCCATTCTTTCTTTATACTTGTTCTTACGTAAGTATTCAGCCTTGTCCGCCTGATGCCACTTATCTTCCATATCATCAAGCTGGTCATCAACCCAATCTACATCAACTTCAACAGCTCTATAGATTTGTTTTACTTTCATTTTATTCATGAAAGTCTTATACATGACTTTAACAATAGGTGGAACTTTACCTTCAGAATTCTTATCAACTTTCTTTGGTTCTAGTTTCTTAGTCAACTTATTATAGACTTCAACACCAGATTTTGCTGAAAAGTTATTCTTAAATAAATGGGAAATCATTTTCTTTAATGTAGGAATATCATTACATTTCTGTGCCATTTCTTCTAGCCATTCATTAGACCACATAGCGTCCTTTACTAATTCAAGAACTTTATGCTTTTCCTTAAGATCTTTTGGAACAGGTTTGTCATCATCTTCCAAATCATCAATCTTGTCATCTAATTTATAGAACTGTGTATCATAATAGTCCCAGCGATTATCACACTTCTGACAGAACTGCTTTGGTGTCTTAGATTTATTTAAGATTTCAATAAGTTCATTCTGAAACATTTTCTTTGCTGTAGCATTCTTACAGCAAGCAGATGTATCTTTAAATTCGTATGAACCAGGCTTTGAGAAGTCATCATAATCATCGTCATCATCGTCATCATCACCACCCCAATAGTTATTCTTAGAAGATTTACAACCTTCTAAATCTTTACTTTTGGAATTATCCTTGATATATGAACGAGTATCATAGTTAGACATCATGATTTTATAGAATTCATAGACAGTCATTGTATTCTGGTGTGGGAATTTTTCACCCCATCTGTCTTTATAATTATCCATAAGATCATCTTCGTCATTACCGCCGACACGATATTTAACACTCTTTTTCCATGACTGTTCAGCATCTTTTTCTTTACGTCTAATAAAGTCTTCGTATGCTTGGATAACACGATCTTTCAAAGAAGCCATTTTAGCTTTCTGATTATGATATTCTTTTGGTTTAACATTTAAACCCAAATCTGCATCATCATATTCATCAGTATCTTCGATGATATAACCTGCATCTTCCAATATATATTTTGCTTCTGATAACTTCATATATTATTTATTAGAATGACAATTCTTTGAAATCGTCATCATCTTCATCAATGAAATCATTACATGCTTCATCAAGTCTATCTAATTCATCAACTATAAATTCAGCACATTCATTTTCTTCAATATCTTCTTTCCAGTATGTGAATATCTGGTCAAATATCTCAGAATTATTAGGTATATTCTTCCTAAACTTATTTCTTACAATTTTTACTACATTATTCTCATAATCTGTATATTCGTCGCCGTAGCTCATTTCATCCTCCGTTGTGTTATATGATATATATTATACATGCTAATAAATATAATATGAGCGAATTATATGATAAACTAAAAGATTATTGGAATGGAAAACTTGGCAAATATGGTGATGAATTAGTCAGAGAACATGCTAAAGAATTAAAAGCATATTCCATCGCATCTATTTCAGATATTATTGATCATCTAGAACAGAATAAGTTTAGATTAGAAACTTATGGTAAAACATCATGGTCTAAATTCCTAAATATAGCTAAGTTATCTGAATATCTAAGACCAGGATATATTACTGACGCTCTTGATATTACTACACATCAGCCTGCTATGGGTCAAGGCGAATTCTTATTCGTATCATGCTTTAAGAATATTGCTATCAATAGTAACTCAGGTGATTTAATAGATACATCTACACATGAAAAGATTGAATTTAAAGGTAATCGTTCATCTTTTGCTGGAGAAGGTAAAGATAAATTAAAATACAAAGAGATGAATGATGATGTAATGTATTCTATTTGTAGTCTATTTGATATTGTAGAAAATAGTAAAGGTTCTTTTGATAGAGAATTCTGTAAAATGATAGATGGTAAATTAAAAGAACAACCTGAATTAGTTGATAAAGTAATAAACATTTGTCAAAATATAGAACCTGAGTCACATACAATAACAAAAATGTTTACTCAGTTATATAAAGAAAAAGAAGATTTATATCATGTAGTTGCAGCAATGCATTGTTATACATATTTAAAGCTACAAAAGACAGATTGGTTAGTAGTCACAAGTGATAATGGATTTGCTATCTTCAAAGCTCCAGAAGATGCAGAAGATGCATGGTCAATAGTAAAACAATTGAAATTAGGTACATGGGGCAAACAAAACAAAAGTATTGAATTAAGTTTATAATATGGGTAAGAAAAACGTATCATCACAGTTAATGGAATCTCAGTCATCAGCAGCTTCTCAGCAGACTGATATTATTGAGCTATATTATGGTGCTACTACTGATGAGAACATTAAGAATAAACAAGAATTAGGTCAACCTATAGAACAAGATAGTATTTCTGAAATACGTCTTACTGAAACTATATTTGGTACTTTACCTAAATTAACAATTAAGCTTTTTGATACTGGTGAATGGGCAAATACATTTGCATTCAGAGCTGGTAATAATTTAAGATTAAGAATTACTCCAAAGAATGGAAATCCTGATATGTTAGTCCCTCCATATATTGATTGTTTCTTTACTTTGGAAGGTATTAACTATTACATTGATTCAGAATCAGCAAAATATATTTATGAATTGTCTTGCATTTATAATTGTGAAAAGTATATTAACCAAGTATGTTCATGGCCTGAAACAGAAATTACAGCTATGTTAAAAGGTTATAAGAAAACATCTAAAGAAGTATTAGATGAAATTATTGGTCAAACATCATTAAAATTTACTTATCTTTGTGCAACAGATCCAACTGATAAGATGTTATGGCTAAATAAAACATTGACTTATGCTAAATTTGTTAAGCATATTATGGATCATGCTTGGCTTGGTGAAAATGATTTACCAATGATGTATATCAATAAAAATGGTAAATTTGTATATGACTCATTACAAAGATTAAAAACACAAGGTATCAAATACTCTTATGTTTATGAAAAGAATTTCATCAAAATGAAACAAAAGAACTTAGAAGAAAATAAAAATGATGTAGTTGTTAAACCATATCAGAATATTTTATTCTATGATGTTCCTTATAAAGCATTTGATGATGGATGTAATGTTCAAATGTCACAATACAATCCATATAATAAATCAGATTTAGATACTAAAAAACAAAAGCCGCAAAAGATTCAAGATGAACAAGAAAATTCATATAGACAATATGAATATAATGGTAATCAATTACACATGGCTAATGTATCTAATAAATCTCCTAAGTCAATAAATCTATTGAATAAAAGACAATATTGTGGAATTTATTTTAAAGAATTACATGAGTATTATAATGTAGCACCACTACATCATAAAAATATCCGTAATTCATTCTTTACACATTTCTGTTATATTTCATTAGATATGAATGAACAGAATGATACTAAACAAAATGACGTTCAAGTATCAAATGAAGATAAGAAGAGAGCAGTCTCATATATAAATCTAGGTGAAAAGATACATGTAGATGCAGGTGATGCACTACATCAAAATCCAATTATGTCTGGTGATTTTATTGTAAGTGGTTTAACACATGTATGGGCACCAAATACAAATTATACCATAGTTATTCAAGGTGTTTCTGATGGTACTTCTGAACAAGGTTATACATCTTATGATAATATAACTGAACAAGCAACTAACACATCAAAGAAGAGTAGATAATGAGTGAATTGAAATTAGATAATATAAAAGATAATTATCCTGAGTTATTCAATGATATGGCTAATATCAATGATAGCACAGATATTAAATATGAAGGTAGATGGGAAGGTAAAGTAATTAACAATAATGATCCTGAAAAATTAGGTCGTGTTCAAGTACAAATCTTTAACTTCTATGATGACCTTCCAAAAGATGGTATTCCTTGGGCAATTCCAGATATTTTATTCATCGGTTCTAAAGCAGGTAATTTCATTGTTCCAGAAAATGGAACATTAGTTTCAGGTTATTTTGACCAAGGTGATATTCATAAACCAATTTATGATAAGTTATCTTTTAATAAAGAGAGTATAAATAGTGGTGTTGCAGATCAAAATGAAGATTATCCACATACGATGATCATCTTTCAAACTGATCAAGGTGATTACATGACTTTGAATAGAAAAACTGGTGAAATGACTTTATTACATAGAACCGGTGCATCATTGATATTCAAAGGTAATGGTGAAATCCAAATAGATACTGGTGTAGACGAAGAAGGAAATAATGGTGATTTAGTTATAAACGTAAATGGTAATTGTAAAATCAATTCTAATGGTGATACTGAAGTCACATCTATTGGAACTACAAAAGTAGATGGTCTAATGGTAGAATTGGGTAAGAATGCAGCAAAACAATTAGTCAATAATTTGCCCGCGTGTATCGTTACAGGGGCCCCGCATTTTATTGGAAACACAAATGTAAAATGTTAAGGTGAATATGATTAGAATAACAGTTGATAAAAATGGTAAAAATATTAAATTGCATTATGATGATAATGCACATAAATTAAATGAATATACACAGTTCTTTAAAGAACACATGAGTAATCTAAGACAAAAGTATTTTGATATGATTAAAATATATTGGTATCTACCATCGGATTGTTATGGTTTAGATAAATTATGTGATGATATTTTTAGAACAGACTCAAAACATTTTAAATATATTACTGAAGAAAAATCCCAATTTTCTACTGTTTATTGTTATGACAATAAATAAAGTATGGGATTA
>Ga0209604_1001320_pt1 | contig 20310 bp, 13 predicted proteins | sample AD_UKC097_MetaG_FD_184405 | JGI IMG/M metagenome (GOLD analysis project Ga0209604, IMG submission 184405) | Active sludge microbial communities of municipal wastewater-treating anaerobic digesters from USA - AD_UKC097_MetaG (SPAdes) (version 2) | ecosystem: Engineered > Bioreactor > Anaerobic >... | reverse complement strand
TCCACCACGTCCTCGAGCACATCCACGAGCCCCTGCCGTTCCTGAGGGACGAGGTGGCTCCCCGGGTCGGGCGCCTCCTCGTGGTGGAGGTCCCCAACTTCTCGTCCCTCGCCTCCCGCGTCCACGGACCGCGGTGGCGGGACCTTCGGCCGGACCAGCACGTCTTCCACTACACGCCCTCGGTCCTCGCGAAGCTCCTCTCGCAGGCCGGGTTCCGTCCCGTTCGCGTGACGACCCTCTGGGAGCCCCTCTGGAGCCTCCGGACCGCGCTGAACTGCCTGCGGCTCCTGCCGGCCCTCGTTCGCCAGCCCCGGCACGAGGCGCCCCCGCCCGGAGCCGGCCCGGCCGAAGTGTCGGACCCGGCGTCGTATCGCCGGCCCACCGGGCCGAAGCGCGTCCTGACGGAGGCCTCGCGCCTCGCCTTCCGGCCCTTGGTCCGCTCCCTCGAGCGGGCCGGCCTGGGCGAGCGGCTCGTCGTGGAGGCGGAGCCGCTCCCGGGCCCGTCGCGGTCCGACCCCGAGAGCGTTCCGAAGAGCTGACGGTGCGTTCGCTCCTCGCAAACGGGATCTCGATGCTGGCGGCACGGGTCCTCGTCCCCGTCTTCTCGTTCGCCATCAACGTCGGAATCGCACGGGCCTACGGCGCGGCGACGCTCGGCGTCTACATTCACCTGCTGGCGCTCCTCCTGATCTTCCAGGCGGCCGCCAGCGCGGGGATGAACCTTCTCCTCACCCGGGAGCTCGCGACGAGGCCCGAGGAGTCCGCGGCGCACCTGGGGAGCGGGAGGTCCTTCGCTCTCCTGAGCGGCTCCGTCGCCACGCTCGCCTTCCTCGCCTACTCGGCCTTCCTGCTGCCCGAGGACCGGCTCCTCTCCGCCGCCGTCCTTTCGCTCACGATCCTCCCCTCGGCCTGGATCGCGACGCAGGAAGCGTTCTTCATGGCGACCCGGACCCACCACCGGATCACCGTCGTCTCCCTCGCCGAGAACGCGCTGAAGCTGGCGCTGGCCGTCGCGGCGTACCTGCTCGGGGCGGGCATCCTCGGGCTCTGCGCCGGAATCGCGGCGGCGCGGTTCCTGGCCCTCGGCGCGGGGTTCGTCCTGATGCGTCGGGCAGGAGCGCCCAGGACGGGGCGCCCGACGCTCGCGGGCGCGCTCGCCTTCGGCCGCACGGTGGCCCCGTTCGCGGTCCTCTTCGCGCTCTCGATGCTCTACTTCCGGGTGGACGTGCTCCTCGTGGAGGCGCTGCGCGGGGAGGGAGACACGGGGACGTACGGCGCGGCCCTCACCCTCTACTCGGTCGTCCTGCTCCTTCCCGAGAGCGCGATGGGCGCCGTCTACCCGCGTCTCGCCTCGTCCTTCCGGGCCTCGGCCGAGGGCTATGCCGAGGCGACGCTCCTCTCGTTGCGGCTCCTCGTCGTCGGGATCGTCCCCCTTTCGCTCTTCCTCGTCTGCTTCGCCGACCGCGTCCTGGGCCTCGCATACGGAGAGCGGTTCCTCTCCTCGGCCACGACGCTCCGCCTCCTCGCGGTCTCCCTGCCGCTCCACGCGGTGAACGGCGTGCTCGGGCAGGCCCTGCAGGCGGCCCGGCTCCAGGGCGCGATGCTCCGGATCGTCGTCCTCGGCCTGGCCACGCACGTGGTCGCCAACGTCGTCCTCCTTTCGCGCCTCGGGATCGAGGGAGCTGCCGCCGCCCTCTTCCTGTCGTCCTCGGTCGTCGCGCTCGGGGCCGCGCGCTGCTTCCATCGGAACGTGGCGCCGATCAAGCCCGGGGCGCGGCTCTTCGGGTCGCTCGCGACGATCGGCGGTCCGCTCGTCCTCGCCCTTCTCGCTCCCCCGATCTGGCGACCCGCCGCGTTCGCGGTCTCCCTTCTCGCTCTCTCGGCCGGGGCCATCTCCTTCCTCCTGCGCCGGTCCGACCTCGACCGGGTCGTCCAGGCCTTTCGCCCGCCGAAGCTGACGGTCGCCTCGTGAGGATTGCCGTCCTGCACCCCTACCCCGTGAGCGGGCGCGCGGTCGGCGGGGTGACCCGCCTCCACGCCCTCGTCCGCCACCTCGCTCCCCGCCACCGGGTCACCGTCCTCGCCCACGCCGGGGAGGACCCGGCCTCGGACGCCGAGGCCGTTCGCGAGCTCGCGGAGATCGGCGTGAAGCAGCTGCTCTTTCCTCGGCCCGGCGCGGGAGCGGTGAAACGCCTCTCGTGGGTCCTCGGCCGGTCCCCTTACGCCGTCGCGTACAACAGGAACCCGGGCCTCGCCGACGCCCTGGCCTCCCTGGAGCGGGAGGAAGGGCTGGACGCCGTGCACGTCGAGCTCTCGTACATGGCGCCCTTCCTCGCGAGGCTCCAGCCCCGGACCGTTCGGATACTGGCCGAGCAGGAGACGATGTCGCTCGCGCTCGACCGGCTCCGGAGGGTCCCGTTCGCGGGCCGGACCCCCTTCGAGCGCTACCTCCCGCTGGAGAAGGGGAAGGTGCGCCGCTTCGAGGCCGAGCACCTCCGCTCCTTCCAGCTCCTCTACGGCATCAGCGGCACGGAGGCCTCATGGCTGGCCGCGAGGACCGGACGCCGCGTCGGGATCCTGCCGCACGTCGTCGCAACGCGGACCTTCGTCCCCGCGGCCGGCGAGCCGACCGAGCCGACCGTCCTCTTCGTCGGGAACTTCCTCCATCGCCCGAACCTTCACGGCCTCACCTGGTTCCTCGAGAGCGTCTGGCCCGGGGTGCGGGCGGCCATGCCTCTCGCTCGCCTGGAGGCGGTCGGACCGGGGCTGACCGAGGCCTGGCGACGGGAGCACGAGCGAGACGGCGTCCTCGCCCCGGGGCGCGTGGAGAACCTCGTGGAGCGCTACCAGCAGGCGGCCGTCTTCGTCAACCCGATCCGGACCGGGGGCGGGATGAGGGGGAAGGTCCTCGAGGCCTTCTCCTGCGGGCGGCCCGTCGTCTCGACACCGATGGGGATGGAAGGGATCGACGCGGAGCCGGGCCGGCATCACCTCGAGGCGGACGAGCCGCAGGACTTCGCGGGCGCGGTCGTCCGGTACCTGTCCGACGCCGGCCTCCGCCGCGCCCACGGCCGGGCGGCCCGGGAGCTCGTGGACCGGCTCTACGACCCGTCCGTCGTCTTCACGCGCCTCGAGGACGACGCTCTCGAGGCCGTCTCGAGGAGCGGACGCTGATGGCGGCCCCCGTCCGGCCGGCGCCGCCGGATGCGACGGCGCCGCGCCTCTCGGTCCAGGTCGTGACCTGGAACAGCGCGGACGTCCTCGACGCCTGCCTCGCGAGCCTCCACGCCCAGACGTCCCCGGCGATGGAGGTGATCGTCGTCGACAACGCTTCGACCGACGGCTCCGCGGAGGTCGCCGAGAGGTGGTTCGCGCGGGGGCTCCCGGGAACGCTCCGGCGCGAGAGCGGGAACACGGGCTTCTGCGCCGCGCAGAACCGGGCCCTCGAGATCTCCTCGGGCGACTGGGTGCTGTTCCTGAACCCGGACGCGGAGCTCCCGGCGGACTTCGTCGAGAGAGCGCTCGCCGTCGTCGACGCCCTCCCTCCGGACGTCGGGACCGTGGCGCCGCTGATCCTGCTGCCCGACGGACGGGTCGACAGCACGGGGATCGTCGTCGACCGCTTCGGCCGCGCGTACGACCGCGGGAGGGGTGAGCCTTCGGCGGACCGCTACCGGAGCGAGGAGGACGTCCCGGCCTGCACCGGCGCCGCGGCGCTCCACCGGCGCGAGATGCTCCAGGACGTGGCCGTCGGCGGGCTCGCGCTCGACGAGAACCTCTTCGCCTACTACGACGACCTGGACCTCTCGTGGCGGGCGCGCCTGCGGGGCTGGAGGTGCCGGTACGTCCCGGCTCTGGTCGCGCGTCATCGCCGGGCCGGCCGGAACTCCCTCCGCGCGATGGCCGACCGGCCCTCGCGCGGCAGCGAGCAGGCCCTGACGGTCCGGAATCGCTACCTCGTCATGGCCAAGTGCGAACGGTTCCGCGACTTGCTCGGCGCGCTCCCCTGGCTCGTCCCGTTCGAGCTCGCGCGGCCGCTGTTCCTCGCCTGGAACGCGCCCGGCGCCCTCCGCGGATACGCGCTCGCCGCGCGGGGGCTTCCCGAGGCGCTGCGCCAGCGACGGGTCATCCAGGCCGGCCGAGGAACGAGGAGGGGCCCGCGTTGAGAGTCCTCCAGGTGATCGACAAGTCCTTCCTCGGAGGCGGTCAGACCGTCGTCCGGCACCTCCTCGAGGGGTTCCGGGGGACCGACGTCGAGTCGCTCCTGGCCTGCCGCGACGGAGGCCCGCTCGTGGAGGCCGCCCGGGCGCTCGGGACGAGAGTCCACACGATCCCATTCGACAAGCGGTTCCGCCCCTCGGCGGCGCGGCGCGTCGCGGACCTCGTCCGGTCGGAGAGGGTCGACGTCGTTCACGCCCACGGCCTCGTCGCGGCCACGACCTGCTGGATGGCCAGGCGGCTCTTCGGGGCCCGTGTGCCGCTCCTCTATCACCAGCACGGCTTTCACCACCACAACTACGGCCCCCTCACGATCGGCCTCCGCCGGGCCGCGGAGAAGGCGATCTGCCGGAGGGTGGATCGGGTCATCCCGGTCTCGAGCGCGGACCTGGCGCTCCTCTCGAGCGGGGGCTACGCGCCGCGGGAGAGGCTGGAGCTCGTCTACTACGGGATACCGGAGCCGCGCGCCACGGCGGAGGAGATCGAGGGCGCCCGGCGGGCGGCCCGCCTCGAGCCCGGCCGCCCCGTCGTGGGGCTCGTCGGAAGGCTGCACGTCCAGAAGGGGGTCGACGTCTTCCTGGCGGCGGCAGCCCTCGTCCATGAGGCGCGACCCGACGCACAGATCGTCGTCGTCGGCGAGGGGGAGCTCGAGACCGAGCTCCACGAGCAGGGGCGACGGCTCGGCCTGAAGGACGCGGTCCGCTGGACGGGCGGACGCCCGAGCGCCCCTTTCATGCCGCTCTTCTCCGTCGCCGTCCTCTCCTCGCGCTGGGAGGGGCTCCCGCTCGTCCTTCTGGAGTACATGGCACGCTCCCTCCCGATCGTCACGACGGACGCGGAAGGCTGCCTCGACGCGGTCGGGGAGACGGAAGCCCGGATCGTTCCCCGGGACGACCCCCGGGCCATGGCCGACGCCATCCTCGGGCTGCTCGGCGATCCGGTGTCGGCGCACCGCCTCGGAGAATCCGCCCGGGCCCGCTTCGACGGAACGTTCGATATCGTGACCATGACGCGCCGGTTCGAGTCGATCTACCGGGAGGTCCTGAGGTGAAACGCGCGGTCCTTCTCCTTCCGATGCTGACCGTGCTCGTCGCGGGCTGCGGGAAGAACCGGGCCTCGGCGTCCGGATCCGGCGTGGTGGCGGCGGCGCCCCAGACACCTCCGGCCGCACCGGAGCGTGCCAAAGTCACGATCGACGCCACGCGCGTCCTCAGGCTCGTGAGCCCGCTCCTGTTCGGTATGCACATCGAGTGGGTCGAGAACGGAAACGGGCTCCTCGAGGCCGATCGGCCCGCGCTCCGCTCCGAGGTCCTCGAGCTCCTCCAGCCGCTTCGCGTGCCGGCCTTCCGTTTCCCGGGCGGGATCCACGCCGACTACTACGACTGGTCGCTCGGAATTGCCGGCCCGAACCATCGGGGCTCGAGCCGGAACGCCTTCAACGGGCAGAGCCTGGAGCACCGCTTCGGCACGCCCGAGCTCGTCGCGCTGCTCGAGAAGACCGGCGCCGAGGCGGTGCTGACGGCGAACTACGGGACCGGCAGCGCCGAGCAGGCATCGGCCTGGGCGAAGCACCTCAGGTCTCTCGGTGCACGGGCGCGGCTCTGGGAGGTCGGCAACGAGATCTATCTGACCGGGCCGCGCGAAGGCGGACCGAACGGCAAGGCCATCTACCGTCGGCCGGAGGAGTACGCGAAGGACTTCCCGCGCTACCGGTCCGCTCTTCGAGCGGTCTTTCCGGACGCGCTCGTCGGGGCCATCGGACACCTCGACACGGGCGCGTTCCCCCTGGCCCCCGAGGAAAGTCGCGACTGGACCGTCCGGATGCTGGAGTCCCTCGAGGGACCCGTCGACTTCCTGGCCGTCCACAACGCCTACGCGCCCGTGATCCTCGACGACTCGGCCTCCTTCGCCGACGAGCGCGCGAGGGGCGAGGTCTACCGGAGCCTCTACGCGGGCGCGGCGGAGACCCGGGAGAACCTGGACCAGGTCCTGGAGACGCTCGCCCGCCTCTCCCCCGCGAACGCGAACGTGCCTCTCGCCGTGACGGAGTTCGGACCTCTCTTCGGCGTGAGCTCCCGGCGGGACCAGCACGCCATCTACGTCGACCAGTCGCGGACGCTGGCGGCCGCCCTCTACGTTGCGTCTCTCCTCGACGTCTTCCTCGGGGAGCCTCGGATCTTCCTCGCCTGCTACACGAACCCGATCCATCGCTGGTACGGGAGCCTCCTCACCGACACCGAGGCGGGGCTCGTCCGGACGCCGACCTATCACCTCTACTCGCTCTACCGCTCCCGCTTCGAGCCGGGTCTCCTCTCGACGGTCGTCACCTCTCCGACCTTCGACGCCCGTGCCAACGGGATCGTGAAGGCTCACAGCGGGCTGCCCGATCTCCTCGCGCGCGCGAGCCTGAGCGCCGACGGCAGCCGCCTGACGGCCCTCCTCGTGAATCGGAGCCTCGATCGGCCGCTCCGCACGGCCGTTTCCATGGCGGGCTTCGCGCCGCGATCGACCGACTGCCTCCTCCTGACGGCCCCTTCTCCGGCCTCGATCAACGGGCCGGGGCTCACGACGACGACCCGGACCGGCGGCGAGGAGATCGCACCGAGGCCATGGCCATGCCCGGCTGGAAACCCCCTCGAGGTCGAGATCCCGCCAAACGCGATCCTGAGCCTCGTCGCCGAGCAGGCGCCGGCTCGCACGACCTCGGTCGCTCCTCCCCGCAAGTAGGAACGGGCCGGGGCGGGACAGCGCCGCGACGGGGCCCGGCCCGGCGGGCCGGCCTCACGAGATGAGATAACATCTCGGAAATGCTCCAAACGCTCCCCTGGCGCCGGCTTGCGCTGGCCGGCCTGTTCGTGGTTTTCCCGGCGGCCCGGGCACAGGAGCCGGGCTGGGAGGAGCTCGGACCGAGCTCGGTCGGCGGCAGGGTCTCCGCGCTGGCGGCGGACCCGCGCGACCCCCGGCATCTCGTCGTCGGGACCCCGGCGGGTGGCCTCTGGCGCTCCACCGACGGCGGGCAGGTCTGGCAGACGCTCGCGCCGTGGCTGGCGGCGACGCCCCTGAGCGCCGTCGCGATTTCCCCCGTCGACTCGAACGTCCTCCTTGCCGGGACCGGGGCACTCTCGGACGGGGGCTCGGTCTCCCCCGGGATCGGGCTGATCCGGTCCACGGATGGCGGCACCTCATGGACCGTCGCCGGACCCATCGGCGCGGGTCTCTACGTCTCCGCACTCCTCGTCGACGACGCGGATCCATCGCGGGTCCTCGTCGCCACCGACACCGGCGTGAAGCTCTCGACGGACGCGGGGACGACCTTCGCCGCGACCCTCGATGGGGATGCCGTGTCGATGCTGGTCCGTGACCCTCTCCGCGCCGGTTCGGTCTTCGCGTCGGGCCGGGGAGGCCTCTACCGGAGCGACGACCGCGGGAGCACGTGGGTGAGAACGGCCGGGTGGCCGCTCCGGGCCACCGACACGTTCGGGGTCGGGACGACGAGCGTGGCGGTGTCCGCGAGGACTCCGGGACTTCTCTACGCGACGATCCAGGTGCTGGGTGACCTCAACAGGACCGACCGGGCTCTCCTGCTGCGCTCTCGCGACGGAGGAACGACGTTCGAGGAGCTCGCGCCTCCTCCGTTCTGCACCTCCTGCGGATTCGCCCAGGCGATCGCGCTCGACCCGCTCGACGACGCGCGGATCCTCCTCGGCGGGGACGGGCTTTCCGTTTCGACGGACGCCGGAGCGACCTGGAGGGCCGTCACCGGGGACGCGGCCGGCGTGCACCGGATCCTGGTCCTCGCGGATCGGGTCCTCGTGGCGGGGACCTCGGGAGTCGCAACGCTCGACGCGGCCTGGTCGACGGCGACGTCCTCGAGCTACGGGCTCGCCGTCACCTCGATCACGAGCCTGGACGCCTCCCGCGAGTCGCCCCCTCGCCTCCTCGCGGGAACGGCCGACTCGGGCACCCTTCTCGCGGTGCCGGCCGACCCCGTCCCGGTCTGGCACGTCATCCACGGGAGGCGGGAAGCGGCGGGCCCGGCGCGCTTCGACCCCTTCGACGCCGACCGCCTCTACGTCTCCTCGACCGGGGGGCGCCTCTTCCGCTCCGACGACCGCGGAGTGAGCTTCCGCCCGATCGTCCAGGGGCTCGACCTCGATCAGCCCGCCCCGACCGAGGCCCCCCTCGAGCCCAGCCCACTCGATCCCGGGACTCTCTTCACGGGCCGAATGCAGCTCTTCCGGTCGACCGATTCCGGCGACTCCTGGACCGGCTTCCGCCCCCCGGGGTCGCCGGAGATCACCCGGATCGCGGTGTCGCCGGTCCGCTCCGGCCGGGTCTACTTCGCCGTCGCCCTCGGAGCGAAGCTCTTCAAGGCCGACGGCATCGGCACGGACCTGATCACGATCAGCGACGACCCCGGACTCGCCGTCACGTCGCTCCACCTCGATCCGGACGCGGAGAACGTCCTGTACGCGACGCTCGCCGACCCTTCGTCCCAGACGGGGCGGGTCTTCAAGTCCTACGACTTCGGCCAAGCGTGGGAGGAGATCAGCCTTCCGGGCCTCGCGACGCCGAGCAGCATCGTCAAGGACGCGTTCGGAGCGCTCTACATCGGAACGTCTGACGGAGTCTGGCGCTCTCCCAACGACGGATCCAGCTGGTCGGCGTTCCGCAACGGGCTCGCCGGCGCGGGGGTGAGCGCGCTCCGGGTGGCGGACGACACCCTCTTCGCCGGGACTTTCGGGCGCGGCGTCTTCCGGATTCCGCTGGAGGAGCTCGTGACGATCGACACGATCCCCTCCGGACTCGAGATCCTCGTCGACGGACAGGTCGTCACGACTCCCTACTACGCTCGCTGGGCCCGCGGGTCCGTCCATCGGATCGAGCCCGTCCTTTTCGAGAACGAGGACACCCGCCAGGTCTTCGTCTCCTGGAGCGACGGCGGAGCATCGAGCCACCCGGTCACGACGACGACCGGACGCGAGTGGTTCACGGCTGCGATCCGCCGATCGCACCGCCTCCGCACCGAGGTCACCCCGACCTCGGGCGGCTCGCTCGCTCTCGACCCGCCCTCGGCGGACGGCTTCTACGTCGAGAGGAGCTTCGCGACGCTCGTCGCGATCCCCTCTCCCGTGCACCGGTTCGCGGGCTACTCCGGCGACGTGAGCGGGTCCGACGGCATCCTCGGCTTCGCGGTCATGGACCGCCCGCGCTCGGTGAAGGCACACTTCGAGCCGCTCCATCTCGTCGTGAAGAGCGAGCCCTCCGGCCTCGCCCTCGGCGTCGACGGGGCCTCGTCCACGACTCCCGCAACGTTCCAATGGGCGTCGGGCTCCGTCCACGTCGTCTCGGCCCCCGAGCTCGTCGATCGGGGAGAAGGCTCCCGGCCGCTCGCCTTCGATGGCTGGAGCGACCTCGGCGACCGGGAGCACAGCGTGGTGGTGCACCGCGACACCTTCGTCACCGACCTCACGGCGCGGTACATCCCGACGATCACGACGCTCGCCGTGCCGGCGTCGGGCTCCGCCTTCCTGAAGACCACGGGCCAGGACGACGCCCCGAGGCTCGCGGCGCTTCTCCTCACGCCCGCCACGGGCGCTCCGGCGCCGGAGGCGCTTCAGGTCCTGAGCGGCCGCCTCGACGGAACCGTCGTGACGGAGCTGGCGACCGTCTCCTCGGAGCCGCGGCTCCTGAGCCACGCCTACGTCGAGGAAGGGGGAACGGCGGGCCGGACCCGGATCACGGCGTATAACCCCGGCACGGCGGAGGCCTCCGTGGACCTCGTCCTGCGCGGGCTCGACGGCACGCCCATCCAGACGACGTCCGCCGCGTTCCGCGTGCCGGCGGGGGGCTTCACGGTCCAGTTCCTGTCCGACCTCCTCGCATTCCCGGAGCAGGTCCGCGGACTCCTGACGCTCGTCTCGAACCGCCCGCTGGCCACGTCCGTCCACTCCATGAGGGCGAACCTCAGGCCGTCGAGCTTTCTCGACCCCGTCCTCGTCGCCCCCTTCAACGACGCCGACAGCGGGGTCCCGTCGAGCGCCGCAGTACAGAGCATTCTTCTGACCCCCGACACGGTCCACCGCCTCGCAGTCTCGAACACCGGCCTGGCGGGCCTTTCGGGGACCCTCGCGTTCCGGGACGACACCGGCGCTCCGCTCCGGGTCGAGCTCGAGTCCGGCCACGCCACGACCGCAGGCTACGAGCTGCCGCCCGGGGGAACCGCGGTCTTCCGGTTCCGCGTACCGGACGCGCGCCCTTCCGACGCCGAGGTTCGGACGGCCCAGGTCCGGGTCCTGCCGCGCAACGACCAGGCGGTCGGAGCTCTCGCTCCGCGCCCCAGCGCCAGCCAGCCGGCCCCGATGGTCCAGCTCGTCGAGGAGAGGACCGTGGGAAACACCTCCGGGCAACCCGTCGTCCTGCCCCGCACCGTTCCACCCTCCCGGGCGGTGACGCGCTTCCTCGTTCCGGTGGAGCTCGCCCTCAGGGACAGCGGGGTCATACTGACGAACCGCCTGGGACTGGCCGTCACGGCGACCCTGACGCTGCGGGACTCGGGCGGAGGGACGGTCGGGTCCGCAGACGTCCCGGTCCCGGCCGGAGGGCAGGTGGCCATATCGTGCCGCTCCCTCTTCCCTTCGGCGGGCGACCTTCAGGGGTCCCTGGCCGGCACGGTCGCCGGCCCGAACGGTGCGACGCTCGACGTCGTCGGCTTCCTCCGCCGCGTGAACGACCGGGGCGAGGAGATCCTGGCGGGCTTCCCCGTCCTCGACGGAGCCGCCGGTACGAGGGACCTCGCCCCTGTCTTCCCGCTCGCCCTCGACGGCGACAGCTGGCGTTCCGAGTGGTCCCTCTGGAACGCGACTCCTGCCGATCTCGTTACGCGTCTCGTGTTCCAGAGGGACGGACGAACGGCGTACTTCCCGTTCGAATGAGACGAATGAGAAAGACTCCCCCCCTCTCCCACAGGTCATGGATTTCGCGGATCGCCCGCGCAGCGAACGCCGCGGCGCTCCTCGTGGTCTTCGCCGCCGCGCGGCCTGCGCGCGCGCAGCCGATGCCCGTCGCCACGAGCTCGATCCACGTCGACTTCCAGAAGGTGAAGCGGGTGATCCCGGCTCTTCTCTTCGGGCAGAACCTCCAGACGATCGAGCGGGGCGAAGGGATCGTCAAGCCGGATGGCTCCTTCGACCGCGAGATCGTGAGCCTCCTCTCCGAGGCCCGGGTCACGACGCTCCGCTTCCCGGGGGGGACGGCCGCGGACTTCTTCCACTGGTGGCAAGCGCTCGGCCCGCACTCGCGGCGCCCGAAGCTCTCGAGCGGCTACCTCGGGGAGTTCTACTCCCCGGTCGTGGGGCCCGACGAGTTCATCAAGCTCGCCACGGCGCTGAAGGCGGTCCCCTTCGTCACCGCGAACACCGGCACCGGCAGCGCCGAGGAGGCGGCCGCCTTCGCGCGGTTCTTCGAGTCGCGCGGGTTCCCCGTCGTCTACTGGGAGGTCGGAAACGAGGTCTATTTCGAGGGCCTGTCGGAGAGCGGCCAGATCGGTCTCCCGCCCGACGTCTACGCCCGCCGCGTCATCGAATACGCGGCCGCCATCCGCAAGCAGGCCCCGTACGCGAAGATCTACTCGGCGGCGGTCATCGGCCCCGAGGAGCAGGACAGCTTCTGGAACAGCGTCGTCCTCGGGCTCGCGGGACCCTACGTGGACGGCATCAGCGTCCACAATGCCTACTTCCCCCTCTACGGCTACAGGGCCGATGGGACGATCCCTCCGGACGACGAGCTCTTCACGTCGATGCTGGGAGCGACGAAGGCCGTCGAGAGGTCCATGACCGTGCTCGAAGGGCAGCTCCGAAGGCTCGGGAAGCTCATCCCGATCTTCGTCACCGAGTACGACGGGATCTTCTACCCGGACGAGGCCATCGAGGACCCCGTCCGGACCCACCAGAGGAACCCGACGCTCGCCAGCGCCCTCTTCAATGCGAGCGTCCTCCACGTCATGGCGCGAAGCGAGCGCGTGTACGGGGCGCACCACATGTCGCTCGCCGGGACTCACTTCGGCAGCCTCATCGGGACCGCCGGAGCCGCCCGGTTCCGGAACCCGCAGTTCTACGTGCACCGCGAGTACGCGCGCGAGTCCGGGAACCTGATGACCGAAGTCCGGCTCGACCCGAAGGACGCGCTGTTCGACTCGAAGCCGGTGAAGCTCCTCTCGGGGCAGATGGACGTCCCGATGCTCGACGCCCTGGCCACCCGGGATCCCGGCGAGAGCCACTTCGCTCTGTTCGTCGTGAACCGGAGCCTCTCGACGGCCGTGGACGCAACGATCGAGATGAACCTCCCGTCCGGCGTGACCGGCACCGTCTCGGTCCTGAACGGTCCCGGACCCGGCGCTCGGAACAGCGCCGAGAGACCGGACGCCGTGGCGCTCACCACGACGCCCTTCGGCGCCGCGGGTGCCTTCTCCTACAGGTTCCCCCCGCACTCGCTCACGATCTTCCGTTTCGCGCGGTGAGCCTCCGCCCGGCCGCCGGGTGCTATGGTACTGTGGGGGGTTCCGTATGACCCTACAGAACGATGACGCGCCGAGGCGCAGGCGGCTCGCGGTGTACTACCCGTGGCTCTACCTGACGAGCGGCGCCGAGCGGACGATCCTGGAGATCGCGAAGCGGAGCCGATACCGGATCACGATCTTCACGAACGAGTACCAGCCCGACGCGACCTTCCCCGAGCTGGGGCAGATGGACGTCCGCCTCCTCTCCCGCGTTCCCGTCGAGAGGTCGCTCCGGTCGGTGGCGAGCGCCGCGACGCGGCTCCTCTCCCAGGAGCTCGACCTCTCGGAGTTCGACGGTCTCCTCGTCGTCTGCGAGGGGCTCGGGGACCTCGTCGCCCTTCGTCAGCGCCGGATCCCCGTTTTCTGCCTCTGCCTGACTCCCCTCCGTATCGCCTTCGACCCCGTGTATCGGGCGAACTACCTCGCGTCCCGAAATGCCCTTCACCGCGTCGTCGTCCGAGCCGGGACCTTCCTCTACCGCGGCGTCGACCGGATCGCCTGGCGGCGCTACCGTCGGGTCTTCGCGATCAGCGAGGAGGTGCGGACGCGCATCCTGGCGGGGCGCCTGGCGCCCCCCGAGCGGATGCGGACGCTCCACCCCGGCGTGGAGCTTTCCGCCTTCACGCCGTCGCCTCCGGCCGAGAGGGTCTTCTTCGTCCCGGGGCGGATCATGTGGACGAAGAACCTCGAGCTCGCGATCCAGGCGTTCCAGCTCTTCAAGGAGACGGCGCCGGAGCCCTCGACCTGGAAGCTCGTCATCGCCGGGATCGTCGACAGGAAGAGCCGGCCGTACCTCGAACGTCTCCGGTCCCTCGCTGGCGGGGACCCCTCGGTGGAGTTCCGCATCCACCCGTCGGACGAAGAGATGCGTGCCCTGTACGCCGCCTGCTTCGCGACGCTCTTCACCGCGTTCAACGAGGACTGGGGGCTCGTCATCATCGAGGCCATGGCCTCGGGCAAGCCGGCGGTCGCGGTGAACCGGGGCGGCCCGAAGGAGATCGTCCGGCACGGGCACGACGGGCTCCTCTCCGAGGCCGACCCGGTAGCGTTCGCGTCGGCGATGGCGCGGCTCGCCGGCGAGAACGGTCTCCACGAGCGCCTCGCGATGAACGCCCCTTCGAGCGCAGCCCGCTTCGGCTGGGCCCCGTTCGTCTCCGAGCTCGACGACGAGCTCGAGCGTACGCTCGGTGCCCTCGACGCCGCCGGCGCTCGGGAGGCCGCTTGAGCGACTCGATCCACCCCGTCGGGAGCGCCACACCGGCGCCACCTGCCGCGGCGCAGCCCGGCGACCTCGCGGAGGCATTGCTGCGCCTCGCGAGGTCGGTGACGTCCCGGCGGCGTCTCTTCGCGGCCGTCGCTCTCGGGACCTTCCTCGCCATCCAGGTGTTCGCCTTCGTCTGGCCCGCGACCTACGAGGCGCGGGCGGCCGTGATGATCCAGAAGAGCCGGTACACCCCCCGGCTCGATTCCCCGGCCCGGGCCGAGTCTCCCGTCCTCGTCGCCGAGATCACCGAGGAGGAGGTCAATTCCGAGATCGCCGTGCTGACGAGCCGCCGAGTCCTCTCGGCTACGGTCGAGGCGACGGGCCTCGCGAAGGCCCGGCCTTCCTGGTTCTGGCGGCTCCTCTTCGCGCCGCTTCGGGCCTACGAGCGGGCCCACGCCGCGTACCACGAGGTCACACCTCCGAACGACGTGGACCGCGCGATCCGGGCGCTCTCCGGCTCGCTCGGCGTCGAGCGGCTCAAGGAGTCCCGCATCCTCGTCGTCACCTACGAGGCGGGGGACCCCGGTGTGGCAGAGGCGGTCCTGGCGGAGCTCCTCCGGAACTACGTCGCCCACCACGTGGAGGTCCACGGCACTCAACGGGTCGTCCCCTTCTTCTCCTCTCAGACGGAGACCCTCGCAAGGGAGCTGGCCCGGCACGAGGACGCCCTCCAGGCGATCAAGAAGAGGGTGCGCGCGGTCGACATGCCCACCGAGCGGGAGGTCCAGCTGAAGCTCGACGCGGGCCTTCGCGAGGAGAACGAGATGCTCGGCCGGCGCCTCGTCGAGCTCGACGGGAAGATCGCCGCGTACGACAGGCTCCTCGAGCGCGCGGCGCGTGGGGAGACGGACTCCGCCGCATCCGCGGCGAGCCAGCCCGCGCTGGACGAGTTCAAGGTCCAGGCCCTCCGCCTGCAGCTCGAGCAGATCCGGGTCGAGGGCCGGTACCAGGACGACGCCCCGCCCGTCCTCGAGAACCGGAGGAAGCTCGAAGCCGCCCGGAAGGCCCTCGAGGAGGAACGGCAGTACGCGGCGCAGCACGGGCCGACCGCCGTGGCGCTCCGCGAGGAGCGGGAGCGCGCCGTGGCCGAGCGGGCCGGGATCGTCGAGCGGCGACAGGCGCTGGAGCGGCAGCTGCGGACCTCCCGGGCCCGCCTCGTCGAGCTCGACGAGGGAAGCGTCGCCGCCTCGCGGGCGCAGCGCCTCATCCGCTCGGTCGAGGATCGCTACATGATGGTCCTTTCGCAGCAGGAGCGAGCGCTCATCGACTCGGCGCTCGACTCGGGGAAGTTCACGAACGTCTCCGTCGTACAGGAGGCGGCCGCGTCCGCCAAGCCGGTCCGCCCCAAGAAGCTGATCGTCCTCCTGGCGTCGGTCGCCGGCGGCCTCCTCCTCGGCTTCGCGGCCTGCGTGGCCCAGGAGGTGAGGGTGACGGGACTGGCGCCGCTCCTCGCAGCGGCGGTGCGCGAGCCGTGAGCGGCAAGGCGCCTCTTCTTCCCGACGCCCTCGCGTCGTCCCTCGGGCACGCCGGCCGGGTCCGGGTGCAGGACTCCCTGGGGGACCGCCTCAAGCAGCTCGCGCGCAACGCCCTCCTCTTCGGGGCGAACCGCGTCGTCGGGCCCCTACCGGGGCACGCGCTGCGCCTCGCGTACTACCGGAACGCGCTCGGCTGGAGGATCGGCGAGCGGAGCAGCGTCCACCACGGACTCAAGATCTTCGGGGGCCGGGGTCGGGTGACGATCGGCAACCGGAGCACCTTCCAGATGGACTGCCTCATCGTCGGGGCGGGGATGAACGACCTGACGATCGGCGACGACGTCGCGATCGCCTACCGGGTGAACCTCGTCATGGGGAGCCACGACGTCTTCTCGCCGGCGTTCGACGGCATCACGGGGCCGATCACGATGGAGGACCACGTCTTCGTCGGGACGGGGTCCACCATCCTCCTCGGCGTGACGCTCGGGGAAGGGACCGTCGTGACCGCCGGGTCGGTCGTCACGAAGAGCTCGCCCCCCTACTCGATCCTGCGTGGCAACCCGGCCCAGGTCGTGGCGAAGCGCCCGCGCAACCTGAGCTATTCGGCAGAGCACTTCTGGACCTTCCACTGACCGATTCGAGAAGAGCATGGACTTCGACTTCACGAGCGACCAGGTAGAGCTCCGGGAGGCCGTGACGGCCTTCGCGAGGGCCGAGCTCGGCGCGGACCTCCTCGAAGAGGAGAAGGCCGGCCACTTCTCCCGGACGAAGTGGGAGGCCGCCGCGCGCTTCGGGCTCCAGGGCCTCCCGATGCCGGAGGCGTTCGGGGGAACCGACCGCGACCTACTGACGACCGTCTGCGCGATGGAGGGCTTGGGCTACGGCTGCCCCGACAACGGGCTGATCTTCTCGCTGAACGCCCACGTCTGGAGCGCCGAGATGCCGATCCTGAAGTTCGGCACCCCGGAGCAGAAGGACCGGTACCTCCCGAAGCTCGTCGGCGGCGAGTGGATCGCCGTCCACGCGATGACCGAGGAGGGCTCGGGGTCCGACGCCTTCAACGTACGGACGACCGCCACGCGGCGCGGCGACCGCTTCGTCCTCAACGGCTCGAAGCTCTTCATCACGAATGCCCCAGTGGCGGACGTCGTCGTCGTCTTCGCGTCCGAGGACCTCTCGAGCGGACCGGACGGCATCTCCGCGTTCCTGGTGGAGAAGGGAACGCCGGGCTTCTCGGTCAGCCGGCCCTTCGAGAAGATGGGGCTCAGGACCTCCCCGATGGGACAGATCTTCCTCGAGGACTGCGAGGTCCCGGCGGAGCGCCGCCTCGGCGGCGAGGGAGCCGGGGTGGCCCTCTTCAACAGCTCGATGGACTACGAGCGGGCCTGCATCCTGGCGGCGAACATCGGGACGCTCGAGCGCCAGCTCGAGACGTGCGTCGAGAGGGCCCGTACCTGGCAGCGGTTCGGCAAGGCGATCGGGAAGTTCCAGTCGGTGTCGAACAAGATCGCCGACATGAAGGTGCGGCTCGAGACGGCCCGGCTCCTCCTCTACAAGACGGCGTGGCTGAAGGGCCAGGGGAAACGGGCGAGCATGGAGTCGGCGATGGCGAAGCTCTACGTCAGCGAGTGCTTCGTCCAGTCGAGCCTCGACGCCATCGAGCTCTTCGGGGCCTACGGCTACATGGCCGAGTACGAGATCGAAAGGGACCTTCGCGACGCCGTCGGCGGGACGATCTACTCGGGGACCTCCGCGATCCAGAGGATGATCGTCGCCCGTCACCTGGGGCTCTGAGCGTGCCGGCCTCGCTCGTCTCCCTCCTCCTCCGGTCCGCCAGGGAAAACCCCGGTCGGGCAGCCGTCGGGCTTCCCGGAGAGGAGCCTCTGACCTATTCCGGGCTCGACCGGGCGAGCGCGTCCGTCGCGGCCTGGCTCGCCGAGCGCGGCGTCCGCCGTGGGGACCGCGTCGGCCTCCTCCTCCCGAAATCGGTCGAGGCCGTCGTCGGCGTGTGGGGGGCCCTCCGCACGGGGGCCGCGTACGTCCCGATCGATCGGTCCTCCCCGCCTCAGCGCGCGGCGCTCATTGCGTCGAACTGCGGAATGTCGGCGCTGCTGGCCTCGACCGAAGTTCCCGACGCGGTCGAGGCGATCCGAGCGGCGCTGCCGGGAATCCCCGTCCTTCTCCTGCACGGCGACGGCGGGGCAGGAGTCCCACCCGGTCCGGCGGGACCGCTCCCCTCTCCCAACGTCCGTGACCTCGCCTACATCCTCTACACGTCGGGGTCGACCGGCGTGCCGAAGGGCGTGATGGTGTCGCACGGCGCGGCCTTGTCGTTCGTCGAATGGGCCGCCGCCCGGTTCGAGCTCCGTCCCGAGGACGTCCTCTCGAGCCATGCGCCTCTCCACTTCGACCTCTCCACCTTCGACCTCTTCGGGGCCGCTCTCGCGGGAGCGCGCCTCGTCGTCCTCGACGAGGAGACCGTTCGCTTCCCGATGGCCTCCGCGGAGGTCCTCGAGACCGAACGGATTTCCGTCTGGTACTCGGTCCCGGGGGCCCTGCGGCGGATGGTCCGGACGGCTCGCCTCTCCGACCGGAAGCTCCCCGCCCTGCGGACGGTCCTCTTCGCCGGCGAGGTCTACCCCGCCGACGAGCTGCGGGCGCTGCAGCTCGCCCTCCCGCCGGACACCGCCCTCTACAACCTCTACGGGCCGACGGAGACGAACGTCTGCACCTACTGGCGGGTCCCCCCGGCGGGCACCTGGACGTCACCGGCGGTCCCGATCGGCATCGACTGCGAGAACTGCGAGGGCGTCGTCGTCGACCCGGAGCTGAGGCCGGTGCCCGAAGGGGAGACCGGGGAGCTCCTCGTCCGCGGCGGGACGTTGATGGAAGGGTACTGGGGAGACGCCGAGGCGACGGCGAGGTCGTTCGTCGCCGACTTCCTCCATCCCCACCTCTCCGACCGCCTCTACCGCACCGGCGACATCGTCCGCCGGCAGCCCGACGGGACCTACGCCTTCCACGGTCGCGTCGACCACATGGTGAAGGTGCGCGGCTACCGGGTGGAGCTCGGCGAGGTCGAGTCGGCCCTCCTGCGCGCCCCGGGAGTGACGGAGGCCGCCGTCGTCGCCGTCGAACGGGACGGCCCAGGAGGCTGCGAGACGGAGCTCGTCGCGTTCGTCTCGGGCGAAGGTCCGGACCCGGGCCGCGAACGGGACCTCCGGCGCCACCTCGCGGCCCACGTCCTCAAGTACATGGTCCCGGCGGAGATCCGATTCCTCAGGGAGTTCCCCGCCACCTCGAGCGGGAAGGTCGACCGCCAGACCCTCAAGGCCCTCGCCGGCGGTCCGGAGAGCGCAAGCAGCGCTGCGCCGGCGAGCCAGACCCCGTCGGGCAGAAGCCCGGGAGAGACGACATGAACGTACTCGATTCCCTCAGGCGGTTCCTCGCGAACGAGCTCCGCGTCGCCGACGCGGCGACGATGGACCCGGATCTCGCCCTGGTTCAGAGCGGAGCGATCGACTCGATCGAGCTGATGCAGGTCGTCGGCTTCCTCGAGAAGGAGTTCGGCATCGAGGTCGACGACACGGAGATCCTGCCGAAGAACCTCCGGAGCCTCTCGCGAATCGTGGCGTTCGTCGAGGGCAAGCGCGCGGGAGCGAGCCCGGGCTCCGCGACCTGAGCCTGCGGAGCCTGAACGTGCGACGCGCCCGCCTCCCGCTGCTCGCCGCCGCGCTCCTCCTCCCGGCTCGTCCCGCACCCGCGGACGCGCCGGCGCGAAGCCAGTGGGTCCTGGCCACGGCGAAGGCAACGGGCCAGGGCGGGGAGCAGTTCGTCAGCTCGCTCCGGATCGTCAACCCCGGCGCCGAGACCGCGACCGTGAAGGTGACCTACCTCGCCCAGTCCCTCATCGACGGCTCGAACGCGGCCTCCGGCGACAACACCGGCGCCGCGACGGCTCTCCTGACCGTCGCCGGGGGCGAGACTCTGGCCGTCGAGGACGTCCTCGGCACGCTCTTCGGAGCCAGCCTCGCCCCCTTCGGGGTCCCCGCCGGCGGGCTCCACGTGACCTCCGACCGGCCCGTGTCGGTGCTCTCCCGGACCTTCGTCGCGAACGCCAGGAGCTCGACCGGCGTGCCGGGCACGTACGGCTTCTCGATTCCGGCCCAGGTCGAGAGCCAGGCCGTCTCGCCGGGCGACACCGCCTTCGTCTCGTACGTCGCCGCCTCTCCGGACGCGCGGTCCGGCTTCCGCTCGAACTTCATCATGCTCAACACGTCGGGCAGCCCGGCCGTGGTGAACGTCGACCTTCGAAAGGGCGACGGGACGTCGGTCGGCAACAGGGACTACAGCCTCGGGACGCTCTCCGCCGCCCAGGCCGGCAACCTCTCCGGGTCGTTCGGCTACGCCGGACCCGACACGAACCTCACCGCCGTCGTCACCGTGAAGAGCGGTGGCCCGGTCGTCGTGGGCTGCTCGATCATCGACAATGCCATCTCCTCCATCGCGTACGCACCGCCCTCCAAGGTCACCCTGCCCAACGACGGCGTCTTCGGACTCGCGCTCGAGGACGTTCCGTACAACGTCTCGAGCGCCCGCCTCGACATCCTGGACGGGCTCCCGGTCTTCCTCGGAGGGGCGGTCGTCGTCGAGTGCCGGCCGTCCGACCCGGACCCGGACGCGCGCGATCCGCGGTACGTCACCTTCCTCGGAGCCGGAGAGAAGAGCGGATACCCGCCGAACACCACGTTCACGAAGGAAGCGGACGGCAGCTTCACCGTCTCGGGCGAGGACGA
>Ga0209604_1001309_pt1 | contig 20418 bp, 17 predicted proteins | sample AD_UKC097_MetaG_FD_184405 | JGI IMG/M metagenome (GOLD analysis project Ga0209604, IMG submission 184405) | Active sludge microbial communities of municipal wastewater-treating anaerobic digesters from USA - AD_UKC097_MetaG (SPAdes) (version 2) | ecosystem: Engineered > Bioreactor > Anaerobic >... | reverse complement strand
AAAGTGATAGTCGAACCTGTGCACCAGGGTGTCTATCTGTTGTAAAGGGAAAGGGGACAGGGTGTTTTCCCTGAAAATATAACAATGTTCGCCCACCCTGTCGCAAACCGCATGCACTGTGCGCTGAGGCGTGCCGGCCAAGGGAGGCCAGTCGATATATGTTACTGACCGGAACGACATAGTGTCGCCAACATTGATCTGGGCCGGGGCAAAATTGGTGGCAAAGCAGGAGAACATCAGCAGGAAAAGGATTTTTTGCAGAAGTTTCATATGAAATAGGGTAAAATTTTTACTGGCTTTTATGACAAAATTACTAAAAAGTGCCGGCTTTTTATAACAATTCGGGTTAAGGGGTTGGAGAAAAAAGTAGTGGGTTATATTGCAAAGACAGAATATTAGGTTCTCATAAAAACATCAATCATCAAATTTTTGGCAGCAAACACTGCTTTGCTGCCAACTTATTTGATATAAGAAAATACAGCTAAATGAAATTATATTTGGTTTGTTTTTATCGAATTAATCTTAATTTTATACATTTGTGATGCATAAATAATAATGATTATAGCTAAAGAATGGCCAAACAAACAAAACAAATAAGCATCGAAGAAACCTTATGGGATTCTGCCAACAAGCTTCGGGGAACAGTGGAATCATCAGAATACAAGCACGTGGTATTAGGCTTGATTTTCCTGAAGTTTGCCAGCGATAAATTTGAAGAGCGCAGAAAAGAACTCATTGCCGACGGCAAAGAAAAATATCTTGATATGGTGGAGTTCTATACCATGAAAAATGTGTTTTACCTGCCTGAGATCTCACGTTGGAGCTACCTGATAGAAAATGCCAAGCAGAACGACATTGCTATTAAAATTGATACCGCCCTTTTTACTGTGGAGAAAAACAATCCCGCACTGAAAGGAGCATTGCCCGATAACTATTATTCACGCCTGAACCTGGATGTGAGCAAGCTCGCTTCTTTGCTCGATACCATTAACAACATTGACACCCTTAAAGACAAACAACAGGATGTTATCGGAAGGGTGTATGAATATTTTTTGAGCAAGTTCGCTTTGGCAGAGGGCAAAGGCAAAGGAGAATTTTACACTCCCAAAAGCATTGTAAACCTCATTGCCGAAATGATAGAACCCTACAAAGGCAAAATCTATGACCCTTGTTGCGGCTCCGGTGGTATGTTTGTGCAAAGTATTAAATTTATACAGGCACACCATGGGAATACCAAAGAAATAGCAATATACGGACAAGAATACACCGCCACCACTTACAAACTGGCGAAAATGAACCTTGCCATCCGTGGTATTTCTGCTAACCTTGGCGACATCCCTGAAAATACGTTTTTCCGTGACCAGCACAAAGACCTGAAGGCCGATTACATTATGGCTAATCCGCCCTTTAACCAGAAACAGTGGCGTGCCGATAACGAACTGACCAGCGACCCCCGCTGGGCCGGTTACGATGTGCCGCCGACAGGCAATGCGAACTATGCCTGGATTTTAAACATGGTGAGCAAACTTTCAGATAACGGTGTGGCCGGTTTTGTGTTGGCAAACGGCGCTCTGAGCGGCGATGGTACGGAAAAAGCTATTCGTAGAAAAATGATAGAGAATAATTTGGTGGAAGCCATTTTGGTCATGCCAAGAAATTTGTTTTACACCACCGACATTAGTGTTACTCTTTGGTTCCTAAACAAAAACAAGAAAGCCAGAACCATTGAGCAAAACGGAAAAATCAAAAAATACCGCGACCGTGAACGGGAAATTCTTTTTATGGATTTGCGCCAGATGGGAGAACCTTTTGAGAAAAAATACACTCAATTTTCAGAAGCTGATATTGCAAAAGTGACTGAAACTTTCCATAACTGGCAGCAAATAGATTTTGTAAATACGTATCAGAATACACCTGAGTTTTGTTATAGTGCTTCCTTTGAAGAAATTGAGAAAAAAGATTTCTCGCTGGTGCCCAGCAAATACATTGAGTTTGTAAACCGTGATGAGAATATTGATTTTGATGAAAAGATGCAGAGCCTGCAAACTGAATTTGCCGAACTGCTGAAAGCCGAAGAACAATCGAAAAAAGATCTGCTGAATGTTTTTAAAGAATTGGGGTATGAGATCAAATTATAAACGGCTTGGTAATTACATTAGTTTGGTGGGGGGGCGAAATCGTAATCTTAAAATTGAAAATTTGATTGGTTTGAGTATTCAGAAAAAATTTATTCCATCCATTTCAAACACGATTGGAACGGATATGTCAACATACAGGATTCTCAATAAAAATCAGTTTGCTTATTGCTCTGTTACATCAAGGAACGGCGAAAAGATTACTGTTGCTTTATATCAGGAAGATAAAACAGCAATGGTGTCACAAGCCTATGATGTGTTTGAAATCAATGATGAAAAGGAGTTGTTGCCAGAATACTTGATGATGTGGTTTCGCAGACCTGAGTTTGATCGTTATGCAAGATATATGAGTCATGGCAGTGTTCGTGAAATGTTTAGTTGGGAAGAAATGTGTGAAGTTAAATTACCAATTCCGCACCCCGACAAGCAAAAAGTAATCGTAAAAGAATACAACACTATTGTAAACCGTATCAACATAAATAACCAGCTCATTCAAAAACTTGAAGAAGCTGCACAGGCCATTTACAAGCAGTGGTTTGTTGATTTTGAATTTCCTGTACCTTCCCCTCCCGTGGAGGGGTGTCCGCAGGACGGGGTGGTCAAAAGAAACTCCCATAACTATTTCGATCTTCCATACAATCCTGCATTAAAAGACAGAGCTAAAGCTTTACGCAAAGCTGGCAACCTGGCTGAAGTTTTATTTTGGCGACAAGTTCGTAATAAGTCATTCAAAGGGCTTGATTTCGACCGGCAAAAGATAATAGGAAATTATATTGTTGATTTTTATTGTCCCAACAATCAGGTTGTGATAGAAATTGATGGAAATAGCCATGATAATAAACAAGAATATGATGCTGCGCGTGATGACTATTTGAAAAGTCTCGGTCTGGAAATGATACATATAACGGACGCGGATGTTAAAAATAATATTGACTCGGTAATGCGATTTTTAGCAGAACATCCGGTGTTTAATAGCGATATAGACCACCCCGTCTTTCAGGCACCCCTCCACAGGAGGGGCATTGGATACAAAAGTAGTGGGGGGGAGATGGTGGAGAATGAAATGGGGGAGGTGCCGAAAAATTGGAGAATTGAAAATCTAAAATCCATTTGTTTAAAAATTGGAAGTGGTGCGACACCTAAAGGAGGAAAGGAGGGCTATCAAAACTCGGGAATTTCTCTAATAAGAAGCATGAATGTGCATGACTATATTTTTTTAATAAATGATTTAGCATTTATAGATGAGGTCCAAGCAAAAGCGTTAGATGGCGTGACTGTAAAAGAGTATGACATTCTGTTTAATATCACAGGTGTGTCCGTTGCTCGATGTTGCATAGTTCCGAAATTTATTCTGCCAGCCCGAGTTAATCAGCATGTAATGCTTATTAGGCCAAATCCAAAAGATAATTTATCTCATTATTTGCTTTGTACTCTTTGTTATTCAGAAAGCAAGTCTAAATTATTAGGCATAAGCCAATCAGGATCAACAAGAGAAGCCATAACGAAATCTGAAATTGAGGGTTTTAAAATAATAAAACCAAGCAATGAAATTGCTTTTGCTTTTAAACAAAAAGCAACAAAAATATTTGCAAACATTGAATTTAAGATTTTGCAGAATCACCATTTGAATGAAATGAAAGATTTGCTTCTATCAAGACTTGCGACCATAGAAAACTAATGCCATGAAGGAAATACAGGAACTTTTAGAAATTACCATTAGACTTAGAGAAAAATACAAACATCATGGTAAAAATTTTACATTGGATGGTCGCCTTGTAGGTGATATAGGAGAAGTATTGGTTGCTGAAAAATATGGACTTGAACTCTACAAAGAGAATCATCCTATTCATGATTCCGAAGAAATTGCAACAGGTAGAAAGGTTCAGATAAAATCAACTTTTAAGGGCTATTGTTATTTCCCTTATGGTGATAATAACATTCCAGATTATTATCTCTGTGTCAAAATTCAGGAAAATGGAGATTTAGATGAAATTTTCAATGGTCCGGGTGAATTTGTTGTAGAAAATTATATTAGACCAAGAAAGCTAAAGCCATACAAAAATAGTTATTATACGCTGTCAAAAAACATATTGCAGAAACTAAACAACATTGTTCCTGCCGAGCAAAAAATAAAAATTGTAAAAGGGGAATCTCATTGAACTAGTGACAATAGAAAATTAAAAGATATGAAAATAAAGTCAATCAAAATAAAAAACTTCAGAAGCTATAAAGAAGAAGTCAAAATTGATATTGGCGACCTCACTGCTTTTGTTGGGAAAAACGATATTGGAAAATCTTCAATCCTTGAAGTACTTGATGTTTTCTTCAATGAAGGAAAAGGAGTAATAAAAATGGATAAAGATGATGTAAATAAGTCTGCTTTGGCAGAAGGAGATGATGAAATTGAAATCACGGTTGAGTTTGAAGAATTGCCAACGACACTTATAATTGACGCCACCAATGAGACTACACTTCAAAATGAACATCTTCTAAATCAAGATGGCAATTTAGAAATTATCAAGAAATATCAAAATGCTGGAAAGGAAAAAGTATTTATTAAAGCCTTCCATCCAAACAATCCACAGTGCAAAGAATTATTAAAGAAAACAAATGCAGAGCTAAGAGCAATAATTAGTGACGGTGGAATTGAATGTGCAAATAGAACAATAAATGCCATAATGAGGACTTCAATCTGGAATCATTATCGTGACGAATTGCAATTAGAAATGATTGAAATTGATGTTACAAAGGGAGAAGCAAAATCAATTTGGGAAAAGTTGCAAAGTTATTTGCCATTATATTCCTTGTTTCAGTCTGATAGAAAAAATAGTGATGGAGATAGTGAGGTTCAAGACCCATTGCAAGAAGCAGTAAAGCAAATTCTGAATAATGAAGAACTGAGAACATTGCTGAGTAGAGTTGCTGCCGAAGTTGAAACTAAGTTAAAACAGGTTGCAACGAGCACACTTGAAAAACTGAATGAGTTGAATCCTGATATCGCAAACTCACTTAATCCGATTATTCCAACTTCTGAAAACTTAAAATGGTTAGATGTTTTCAAAAAGGTTTCCATCGCAGGTGATGAAGCAATTCCAATTAACAAGAGAGGAAGCGGTATTAAACGTTTGATTCTGTTAAGTTTTTTTAGAGCTGAAGCCGAAAGAAGAAGAACAGAGAAAAGTATTCCCAGTATCGTGTATGCTATCGAAGAACCAGAAACATCACAGCATACAGAGCATCAGAAAAAACTAATGAAAGCTCTTTTAACACTTTCAAAAACGTCAAACACTCAAATTCTTATTACAACTCACAGTGCTGTTGCAGTAAAAGAATTGGACTTTGAGCACATTCGTCTTGTTGCTCATACAGACACAGGCAAAACAGTAAAAGAAGTTATTCCAAACCAGTTACCTTATCCTTCTCTGAACGAAGTGAACTTTTTAGCATTTAATGAAGTTACAGAAGAGTATCACAATGAACTATATGGTTTTATTGAAGCTGAGGGATGTATGAATGATTTTATAACTGGGAAACCAACAATCAATTACTCTAAGTTACTAAGAGACGGAAGCACGAGAACAGAACAAATAATATTAACTGAATATATTAGGCATCAAATTCATCATCCTGAAAACACTTTTAATCCAAGATTTACTATTGAGCAGCTCAACGAATCGATTGAATCTATGAGATCATTTGTGCAAACATCTATGAATTAGAAAAAATTATGGAAACTGTTTTAAATCTAAATAGCGAAGAAGCAAAATCGTTTTTTTTGAAAAAGGAAAGTTACTGTTCTTTTGAATTGCCTGAATACTTTTGTTTCGAATCACTTTTGCAAAATCTTACTAATGAACTGAAAAGTAAAATTTTAAAGGAAAGCACTACTGAAATAAAACCAAAGGATGTTGAAGGTGTTAACTATACGTTACTCAACAATAAAGATGGTAAATATGCATGGCGACCATTTCAATTAATACATCCTGCCATTTATGTTTTCCTGGTTCAGGAAATTACCAAAGAAGAAAATTGGCAACTTATAAATTCGAGGTTTGGTGAGTTTTGCGCTAATGATAAAATAGAATGTCACAGTATTCCTGTAGCAGAAGAGAACAAAAAGACTGATAAACAAAATCAGATTTATGAATGGTGGCAAAAAGTTGAGCAACGGTCTTTAGAATTTTCTTTAGAATACAATCATTTACTGCATTTAGATATTACTGATTGTTACAGTTCAATATATACCCACAGCATCGCTTGGGCACTTCATACAATTGAAGAAGCCAAAAAGCCTGAAAACAGAAATAACCCTAATTTGTTAGGCGTTGTCATTGAAAAGCACATAAAAGATATGTCTTTTGGGCAAACCAACGGCATACCGCAAGGTTCTGTTTTAATGGATTTTATTGCAGAAATTGTGCTTGGTTATAGTGATTTGTTGCTTACAGAAGAATTAAATAAGCTTGGCATTTCTGATTACAAGATTATCAGGTATCGTGACGATTACAGGATATTTACCAATAATCCACAGCTTTCATCCGAGATTGCTAAAGTTCTTTCGGATGTTTTATCAAAACTGAATTTTAAAATTAATTCAGCAAAAACACTTTCAACTGATGATGTTGTTTTAGGCTCGTTGAAACCAGATAAAGTTCATTGGATTTACAACAAGAGAAAGACAGACAATATTCAGCAATGGCTAATCCAGCTTTATGCATTGGGTAAAGAATACCCCAATTCAGGTTCCCTTTATAAAGAGACAAAGCATTTTTTGGATTGGTTACAAAGTAAAGAAAAATCAGAAGACGGTTTGAATATTGACAACCCTGAAGTATTGATTAGTCTATTAGTTAATCTCGCATTTAACAACCCAAGACTATTTGTCTTGGTTACCGCTTCTTTAAGTTTTCTCATTCCTAAATTAGAGAGTTTTGAAAAACAAAAAGTGTTATTAATTAAAATTAAAGACAAGTATAGCCAATTGCCTAATACAAGTTATTTAAACATTTGGTTACAACGAATAACTTTAAAGGTTGACCCCACAATCACATATACTGGCAAACTGTGTGAAAAAGTATTTGATAACAATGTTCAAATATGGAATTCAACCTGGCTTAATCCAAAAATCAAGAAAATTGTTGAAGAAACGGAAATAATATTAAATGATGTGATTAAGAAAATTGAAATAACATTCTCACAAGAAGAAACCGAACAATTGGGAGAATATGATAAACTATTTTCTTAATTGCAAACTACATCTTTTTAAATGAAATTTGCCGAATAAAAAACTAAAAATGCCCGAACAACAAAACATAGAATACAAGCAAAGTTGGCATGATGACTACCTGAAGTGGGTTTGCGGTTTTCTAGTAGCTCTTCATAAAGCTTTTAAAGGTACTGATGAAGGTGGTACAATAGGTGGTACAATAGGTGGTGCAATCGATGATTTAACAGAAAGACAGATAGAAGTATTGGCTATAATAACCAATGATAACAAGATTACAGTAAGAGGTTTGGCCGAAAAGCTTGGAATAAATGTTTCTGCAGCACAAGAACATTTTGATATGCTGAAAAGTAAGGGATTTATAGAACGTGTCGGTAAAACAAGGGGGCACTGGAAAGTAATACAATTCAAAAAATGAAATTCACAGAAGAGTCAATAGAACTGGTAGTTGTGGGAGTTTTTGATAAAGAAGAAATACAACATAATAATGGAGAAAGGAAGAAATTGTCCGGTTTTTAGTAAATAAACTGGACTTTTATCAATAGATAAACCTACGCATTTCTATGGATAAATGAAATGGCCTCATAAAAAACAATCAATATGTCAAGTTTATTGCGCAAAAAACTAAGAAACTGTTTTGAATTTTTTCAAATATAATAAGACAATGTATTATTCCAGTCAGACTGAGCCGATACTCCTGAAACGACAGTGGAAGGAGAATCGTGTCGAAGTCGATCGGTGGTTAGTCATAAATTTTTCTCTCATCTACGAGCCTCACTTCCCTGCCTGCCGTAACTGTCGTTAGGCAGATCAGGCAGGGACAATCCCGACGAGTCGGGATGCTCAGTGTGACTCGTATTTTAACATAGTCATACTTTATGATAATAAATAAATTCAAAACAGTTTCTAAGAATATGAAAAAAAACAATGCTGTAGAAAACACCGAACAAGTTCTTTTACAAGAATTGTCGCGGTTAATTGAGCAAAGCCAAAATAATGTCATAAAGCAAGTCAATAGTGTTCTTAATTTACTTTTCTGGCAAGTTGGCAAACGCATAAACGACCACATTCTTCACAATAAAAGAGCCGATTATGGTAAACAGATTGTCGTTACACTGTCACGACAATTGATGGAAAAGTACGGTCGTAATTTCGAAGAAAGAAATTTGCGTAGAATGTTGCAAATTGCTGAGCAGTTTTCAGATTTTGAAATGGTCGTTACACTGTCACGACAATTAAGCTGGTCACATTTCCTGGCTCTAATTCCATTAAAAACAATCGAAGCAAAATTATTTTATGCTCAAAAATCAGCATCAGAAGGTTGGGGTGTAAGAGAATTGAGGAAACAAATAGCGATAAAAACATTCGAAAGAATACTTCTTGCAAATACCCAATTAACTCCTGACAATACGCATACCCACAATGTTTTTAAAGATCCTTATTTATTAGATTTTTTAGGATTAAAAGACGAATATCTTGAAAAAGATTTGGAAAATGCCATTTTAAAAGAATTAGAAAAGTTTATTTTAGAACTGGGTAAAGGCTTTGCTTTTGTGGATCGTCAAAAGCGGATGATTATTGATGGTGATGATTACAATTTGGATTTGCTTTTTTATCACCGCAAATTAAAACGATTAGTCGCTATCGAACTAAAATTAGGTAAATTTAAAGCCAAACATAAAGGCCAAATGGAATTATACTTAAAATGGCTAAATCGTTACGAACGCCAGGATGGAGAAGAAGCGCCTATTGGCTTAATTTTATGTGCAGAAACGAGCAGAGAACAAATAGAGCTACTCGAATTACATAAAGATGGTATTATGGTAGCCGAATATTTAACAGAATTACCACCAAAAAATATCTTAGAACAAAAACTTCATCAGGCATTAACAGAAGCAAAAGAACGAATAGAAAAAAACAAGATGTTGGAAAAATGATAGATTAATTATGAAATTCACCAAAGAGACAAAGTACAAGCAATAATAACATCATAAACCATTAGCAAAATGGAACTATCAAACGGCGAAATAATAATTTACCAAAGCCCCGATGGCAAGATTAAAATAGATGTTCGTCTGGAAGAAGACACAGTTTGGTTAAGCCAATCACAACTTTGTGAACTGTTTCAAAAATCGAAAGCCACTATAAGTGAGCATATTAAAAATGTATTTGAAGAAGGGGAGCTTATTGAAAATTCAGTTGTTCGGAATTTCCGAACAACTGCATCTGATGGCAAAAACTATGATACCAATTACTACAACCTTGATGTAATTATTTCAGTAGGTTACAGGGTAAAATCTCCACAAGGCACACAGTTTAGAATATGGGCAACCCAACGGCTCAAAGAATATATTATTAAAGGTTTTGCTTTGAATGACGAGCGTTTTAAGTCGGGTAATTCAATGAACTACTTTAATGAATTGCAGGAACGCATTCGTGAAATACGAATCTCCGAAAGGTTTTTCTACCAAAAAATAAAAGACATATACACCACCAGCATCGACTATGACCCAAAAGATGAAAAGACGGTGGAGTTTTTCAAGGTGGTGCAAAACAAACTTTTATGGGCTATCAGTGAGCAAACGGCAGCCGAGTTGGTGTACCGCAGGGTGGATGCAAGTTTGCCGTTATTGGGGATGCAATCGTATGACAAAAAAATCACACAACACATTAAAAAGGCCGATGTAAGCATAGCCAAAAATTTTCTGAATGAAGATGAAATAAAATTGCTGGGTTTGTTGGTCGAACAGTATCTTGCCTTTGCCGAAACTATGGCACAACAGCAGACGCCCATGCATATGACCGATTGGATTAACCGGCTTGATGCTATTTTACAATTAAACGGAAGGGAATTACTTACTCATGCAGGAAAAATAAGTCATGAAAAAGCATTGGAAAAATCGGGTGAGGAATTTGAAAAATACAGAGCAGCACAAAAGCAAATAGAAAAGGAGCAAAGCCTGAAAGAAATAGAACAGGATATTCAAAAGCTGAGTAAACAGCAAAATAATAAAAAATGAAATTCACCGAAGAATCATTAGAACATGCGGTCGTAGAATTATTTCAGGATAATGGCATTGGCCATTTTCATGGCGACACCATCCACAAAGAAATGAGTGATGTGCTGCTTCGTGATGACCTGAAACAGTTTTTGCTCAATCAATATGCTGATGAAGGCATTACACTTAATGAAATAGCAGGCATTATCCGCCAATTAGAGTTATATCCAAGCTCTGCCTTATATGAAAGCAATAAAGCCATAATGAAATTAGTGGCAGACGGCTTTACACTCAAACGCGAAGACCGGAGCAGGAAAGACCTTTTTATTCACCTGATAGATTTTGCAACTTTAGGCCACCAACAAAATATAGATTTTTCCTATGAAATGCCAAAAGCAGCAGATTCAAAGGAAGAATATCAGATCAGAGAAAACAATATATACAAATTCGTAAACCAACTGGAAATACAGGGTTACGAAAAACGTATCCCGGATGGTATTCTATACATCAACGGGTTGCCATTGGTGGTGATCGAGTTTAAAAGCGCTATCAAGGAAAACACTACTATCAAAGATGCATATACGCAATTAACGGTGCGTTACAGCAGGGATATTCCGGAACTGTTTAAATACAATGCTTTCTGTGTGATCAGCGACGGGGTAAACAATAAAGCAGGTTCACTGTTTGCTCAATATGATTTCTTTTACGCATGGCGGAAAATAGAACCCGAAGATGAAGCCGTGGATGGTATCAGTTCGCTGTACAGCATGGTGAAGGGCTTGTTTGACAAACAACGTTTGCTGGATGTGGTACGCAACTTTATTTATTTTCCCGACACGGCAAAAGATGATATAAAAATTGTCTGTCGTTATCCTCAATACTATGCTGCCAACAAATTGTTCCATAGTATAAAATTAAATATGAGGCCCGGTGGTAGCGGAAAGGGCGGGACTTACTTCGGTGCAACAGGTTGCGGAAAGAGCTTTACCATGTTGTTTCTGACAAGGCTGTTGATGAAAAGCCAGTATTTTGCCAGTCCGACAATCGTATTAATTACAGACCGGACAGATCTGGACGACCAGCTTTCGGAACAATTTACCAATGCAAAAATTTTTATCGGCGACGACAATGTGATCAGTGTGGAAACCCGTGCCGAATTAAAAACCCTTTTGCAAAACAGGAATAGCGGGGGCGTGTTCCTTACCACCATTCACAAGTTTACTGAAAGCACCGAGTTGTTAACTGAAAGAGCCAATGTGATCTGTATTTCGGACGAAGCACACCGTTCGCAGATCAATCTCGATCAGAAACTCAAGATTACGGATAAAAAAGGCGTTGAAGTGAAATACGGCTTTGCCAAATACCTGCACGATTCCCTGCCCAATGCCACGTATGTGGGCTTCACGGGTACACCAATTGATGCAACGATGGATGTGTTTGGTGAAATTACGGATGCTTACACCATGAAAGAATCGGTGGATGATAAGATCACCGTAAGGATCGTTTATGAAGGTCGTGCCGCCAAGGTATTGCTGAATGAGGAGAAGCTGAAAGAGATTGAAGAATATTATAAAAAATGTGCGGTAGAAGGCGCCAACGAATACCAGGTAGAAGAGAGCAAAAGAGCCGTTACGCAAATGGAAACGATTTTGGGCGATCCTGGCCGCCTGAAATTGTTGGCTAAAGACTTTATTGAGCATTACGAAAAAAGGATAGAAGAGGGAGCGAGCGTGATGGGTAAAGTAATGTTTGTGGCAGCGAGCCGTCCCATAGCCTACAATTTGTATAAAGAGATCATTGCTTTGCGCCCGCAGTGGGCTGAAATAAGAGAATGTGACGAAGGCGTTGAACTGACAGAAGAAGACCGGAAAAAACTGAAGCCCATCGAAAAGATCAAAATGGTGATGACCCGCGACAAGGACGATCCTAAAAAACTGTATGACCTGCTGGGCACAAAAGATTACCGGAAAGAACTGGACAGGCAATTCAAGAACGCGAAATCAAATTTTAAAATTGCTATGGTGGTGGATATGTGGATCACCGGATTTGATGTGCCGTTCCTGGACACCATGTATATTGACAAGCCGATACAACAGCATTCGCTGATACAGACTATTTCGAGGGTAAACCGTGTCTACGAAGGCAAAGAAATGGGCCTGGTGGTGGACTATATCGGGATAAAGAGCAATATGAATATTGCACTGAAAAAGTATTCAAAAGTTCAGGACGGAAATTTTGAGGATATAGCCAAAGCCGTTGTGATTGTAAAAGACCAGTTGGATTTGCTGGAAAGGCTATTTCATAATTTCGATACAACAGATTACTTTAACGGCAGACCTTTGCAAAAATTAGACTGCCTGAACCGTGCCGCGGAATATGTTCAGATTACTGAGGAAATAGAAAAGCGGTTTGTTGCCATGGTGAAAAAGTTGCGCTCCGCTTATGATCTGTGTTGTTCCAGCGAGGATATTGACGAAGTGGAACGGGATCATATCCATTTTTACTTTGCCATAAAAGCCATTATCCACAAACTTACCAAAGGCGAAGCCCCGGATACGGCCCAGATGAATGAAAAGGTAAGGAAAATGATAGAGGAAGCCCTGATAAGTGATGGTGTTGAGGAAGTTTTTAAGATTGATAAAAACGACCCGAAAAACAATGCCGATATTTTCAGTGATGAATATATGGCGAAGATTGATAAAATAAAACTCCCAAACACGAAGATAAAACTGCTGCAAAAGCTCCTGGCCAAAGCCATAGAAGAATTTAAAAAGACCAACAGGATAAAGGGTGTTGATTTTTCAAAAAGGCTGAAAGCCCTTGTTGATGTGTACAATGAACGGAAAGACTTTGATGTATTTCAAAGCCACGTTTTGGATGATGTTGCTGAACAGTTTTCCAATCTGTTTAAAGACCTTCAGCGAGAACGCAACTCATTTATGGACCTGGGTATCGATTTTGAAGAAAAAGCGTTCTACGACATCCTGAAAGCCATTGCTGAGAAATATCAGTTCGAGTATCCTCACGACAAATTAATAACTCTTTCCGCGGCTGTAAAGAAAATTGTGGATGATAAGGCCAAATACACCGACTGGTCGCACCGTGATGATATCAAAGCCGAGTTGAAAGTTGATTTAATTTTGGTGCTTGCAGAAAACGGTTACCCACCTGTACCTAAAGATGAGGTGTTCAAAGAGATATTTGAGCAGGCGGAGAATTTTAAGAAGTATAGTGGGGTCGTATGATTATACTGGTGAAAGTGGCATGATTTGTAGATTTCGATAAACGCATAAAAAATGAATTTTAATTTATTAATAGGGGACGAAATTCTTGAACTGTGGGATAATTTAATGGGACAGTAATGATTCTTTTACATTTATTATACCATTTTATCGATATCAATTTAATATGTCATGTTGTCATAAATAATTGTTAAGCCTGTCAATTATTTAGTTTATGGCAGTGCTTTTTCTTTTCTTTATTAAAATCTTTGTTAGTTTGTACATTTTAATTCCCTCATGCTCAAAATCGATAATTTCATATCTTATGTTTCCATTTTTATAATCTATTCCAAGTTTGTCAAAAAATGGTTTTGTATTCAGATAATAATAGTCTCCTGCTTTAATAATTTTAAATGCTCCTTCGGCTAAACCACTAACTACTTCAATATAAATATTTTCAAGATCACTATCTTCTTGCATATATGCAATCTTAATGCTTTTACTTGAATCTAATTCAAGTTTTCTTATTGCATTTTCATTAAATCCAAGCTTACCTGTTTTATGAACTGAGCACTTTACATTTCTGTCTAATTCATCTGCATTTACAAATATAAGTTTCATTTTTTCAAATTTATTTCGTGTAAATATGCGCAAAATAATTAGAGTAAAAAAATTTTACGTGTAACATTTATCAATATTTTCATTTATTTTATTTTTTTATCATTTTTATGCATCCTTGTACGCATAATTGCATGCATTTTTACGTAAATTTTATTAAAAGCCATTAAATCAATTATTAAAAAAACATTTTGTGTAAAATACACATTAACCTTATTTTACTTTTACGGCTTCAGGTAAAATATAGAAAAATATGTTTACCTTTGCCAAAAAACTATAAGTTATGGAAATTTCATCTTTTAAATCCGGTACTTTTATTTCACAATATAATTATAAAAGTTTCCAGCCGTCTTTTATAAATCAGGAATATACTTGGTCTGATTCACAGCTAAATGTATTATTAGAAAAAGCCACATTAAAATTGGGTGAGTTAAACACATTTTCTCAACTGATCCCAGATATTGACCTTTTTATCAAGATGCATATTTTCAAAGAAGCAACGGTCTCAAGTCGTATTGAAGGCACCAAAACGGAAATCGAAGAAGCGCTGTTGAACGAAACTGATGTGCTGCCGGAAAATAGAAATGATTGGACCGAAGTTCGTAATTATGTTAGCGCAATGAATTTTGCCATTAAAGAACTTGAGTCTCTTCCACTTTCTGGTCGGTTATTAAAAAATACACATGAAATATTACTAGAAGGTGTGAGAGGGCAATCAAAACTGCCTGGGCAATTTCGTTCAAGCCAAAACTGGATAGGGGGCGCTACATTAAAAGATGCCGTATTTATACCCCCGATACACATTGATATTCCTGACCTCATGAGCGACCTTGAAAAATTCATAAACAACGAAGAAATTAATGTTCCTAACCTGATTAGAATTGCGATTGCGCATTATCAGTTCGAGACCATCCACCCTTTTCTTGATGGAAATGGCAGATTGGGCCGCTTAATGATTACTCTCTATTTGGTAAGCAATAAGATTCTGACAAGGCCAATACTGTATCTATCTGACTTTTTCGAGAAACACAAATCGTATTATTATGATAATTTAATGGGTGTTCGCACCAAAAACGATTTGATGCAATGGATTCGATTTTTTCTTGTTGCTGTTGAAGAAACATGCAGTAAGGGGATTGAAACCCTCCATAAGATCATGCAATTAAAGAAAATATCTGAAGAAAAAATAATATTGAATTTTGGCAGAAAAATTCCAAATGCAAATCGCTTATTAAAACTTTTATTCTCTGATCCTATAATTACGTCAACGAATGTATCTAAAAGTTTATCCTTATCCCCTAAATCAGCTTTGATTTTGATTGATGACTTTGTCAAGCAGCAAATTCTTTTTGAAACCACCGGTTTTAAAAGAAACAGAATTTTTGTTTTTTCCGACTATCTAAACCTTTTCAAATAAGGTAACGTCTTTAGCTAATTTTCTTTTATTAAACCTGTAATTGCCAATCCTGCAATAAAAGTTAGTAGGGTCCAACCAAGTATTTTACCTACATCAGTTTCTTTTTTATAAACCAGTATTTCTTTTGTTTTAGGTTGTTGATTGGTTCTCCACTGCTGGCGCAGAATTGCATTCCGTGTCATCTCAGGTTAAATAATGTATTTATTTTTTAAAGACAGCCGGGACAAAACGCTCTTTTGCGCCCCACGTATATTAATCGTCGGCTGATTGTTATTTTGATGATTGGGTATCGTATGTTATGATTAACATAATTAGCATTATAAAACAGGCAAGCGATTCTAAATCGAACATACACCCCGTGTATTTCTGTGTGTGATGTATAAAACAAAAATGCACTGACTTAATTATCAGTGCATTTATAATTTAATTTGTGACTCCGGAGGGACTCGAACCCCCAACCGACAGAACCGGAATCTGCTATTCTATCCAATTGAACTACGGAGCCAATCGATTGCAAAAATAATAATTATCGCTGAATTATACCGATGTTTTTTTGTTTTGTTTCTCCACCCAAAGGATGTAACTTTGCTTACAAATTTATATAACCATGATTACAAAAACTCAGATTGAGAATTTCTATAGACAAGGCCCCGTGGCCATCGTGGGCGTGTCGCGCAACAAAAAAAAATTTGGCCGCACCGTGTATGCCGAACTGAAAAAGAAAGGAATAGCCGTTTTGCCGGTCAACCCCAATACCGACACTATTGATGGCGACAAATGTTATAAGGATGTGGCCTCCCTGCCCGAAGATGTGAAGGCAATGGTGGTGATAACTCCCAAAAATAAAACGGAGGAGATAGTAAAACAGGCCGGCAACAAAGGGATAAAACACCTGTGGATACAACAGATGTCCGATACGCCTGAAGCGCTTGAAATTGCCAGGCAACAAGGCATGAACCTGATTCACGGACGGTGTATCATGATGTTTTCGGAACCTGTGGCCGGCATGCATAAGTTTCATCGCGGCATCATGAAATTTTTTGGCCGGCTGCCGAAATAATCAAGGCAACTGATGGACAAACCCTATTCATCCCTACGACTGTATTACCTCAGCGGGACAGGCAACGCCCTCTCGACGGTGCGCTGGATGGCCGAAACAGCCACACAACAGGGTCTGCAGGCCGAGCTGTTGCCCATCGACAGACAGAAAACTGTTGGCAAATCCGAGTCTAAAGAGAAAATGCTCATAGGGTTTTGTTATCCTACCCACGGTTTTGGTACCCCATGGCTGATGCTGAAATTTTTTCTGAGGTTCCCGAAAATTAAAAACGCCGATGTGTTCCTGAGCAGCACCCGCGCTGGTTCAAAACTGAGCAAAATCTTTTTGCCCGGAATCAACGGTATGGCCATGTGGCTGCCTTTTTTGTTGCTGCTCCTCAAAGGCTATAGTGTAAAAGGCCTGCTGCCTGTCGACTTACCCTCTAACTGGATATTGCTGCATCCGGGCTATCGCAAAAAAGTCATAGACTCCATGTTCCGGCGGTGCGAAAATATTGTCAAACGCTTTACCGGCAAACTGATATCAGGGGGGAGATTTTATCATTACTGGGTATTTATCTTATTGCCCTTCGATGTGGTATTAATACCCATAACGATAATGTATCAGGTGTTCGGCCGTTTTTTTCTGGCCAAGCTGTTTATTGCCACCGACAAGTGTAACGGCTGCGGCCTGTGTTACGAAAAATGCCCTGCACATGCCATCCGGATGTATGGGAAAAAACCTTACTGGACCTTACATTGCGAGAGCTGTATGCGGTGTATCAACCTGTGTCCCGAAATAGCCATTCAGGTGTCGCACCTGCTGCTGGCCATGATTATTATTGTGGTTATGGCACTGCCGATCTATGATATTATCTTCCGTTTTTTCGGTGCGATGTCAGCTCCGGCCTACGAATTTACCGAAACCATTGTCAGATGGGGCCTCACACTCATTATTTTTGTTGCTGTTTACGGGATGGTGTTTCTGTTGCTGAAATTCAGGATATTCAGTCTGCTGTTCGAATATACCTCGCTGACACGCTACTGGCGCAAATATACCGCACCGGGCATCAAAGCCGCTGACTTTAAAATTATGAAACCTCCTGCCGGAGAAAAAAATAATTAGCCTGCTAAAACTTTTTTTTCCACCCTGCGTGCAATAAATATGCTCATTTCGTAAAGGAAATACAGCGGCAGTGCAACCACCATCATGGTAAAAGCATCGGTGGAAGGAGTGATGATGGCGGCGAGGATCAACACAGCGATAACAGAATATTTCCGGTTTTTTCTTAAAAAATAAACACTGACAAAGCCTGTTTTTGTCAGGAAAAACACCAGGGTCGGCAGCTCAAACACCAATCCTAAAGACAATGGAATGACGGCTACCGTAGAAATGTAGGAGTGGATGGTGATCTGATTGGTGATGTACGGGCTTAACACGTAATTACCGAGAAACTGAACGCTTAATGGCAGGATGAGGAAATAGCCGAATAAAAGGCCTCCTACGAACAGAAAAAAGATATAAAAAACAGCCCTGGTTGCGTAAGTTTTTTCTTTTGGGCTCAGGGCCGGTTTGACAAATATCCAAAGCTGCGACAAAATAAAAGGAAAAGCAATAATAAAACCTGCAATCAGCGAGATGATGATATGCCACCTGAATTGCCCGGCTATGCTCAGGTTGATGAGTGAAAAGCTGACATTGCCGGCACAGAGTGTATCGGTGTGCAGCAGGGCGCCGAGTTTGCATAGTAGGCGATAGGTAATGAATTCAGCGTTTTTGGGTGGCAAAATCACTGAATTAAAAATATAATCTTTAAAAAAAAATGCGCCGGTGGCAAGAATAAACACTGAAAGTATCGACCGTATAAGGATTTTACGAAGCGCCTCGGCATGTTCCCAGAAAGAAGTGTCTTCGTGCTTACCGGCAAGATGGCTCAACAAAAATTTAAACATGCCGCAGGAAATTATCCGGAAGTTTTTTCGGATGAAGATTCTTCTTTTGCTGAGGTGTCGCTTTTGGTTGACAGGTCGTTAAGATCGTCCATCACTTCGCTTTTCCCTTTTTTAAATTCGCCGACACCGCGGCCAAGGCCACGCATCAGCTCGGGAATTTTTTTTCCGCCAAAAAGTACCAGGATGATGATGGCAATGATAATAATTTCCTGCCCCCCGATAATGCCTAACAATATTGAATATATAGTCATGATTCTGATGATTGGTATCACAAATTTACTTATTTTTCGTCATTTAGCCAAAATTGTTGCCTATCAACAAAATTATTTAGAATTATTTTACATAAGAAAAAAAAATGAGTAATTTTGTACCAAAATATTTAACATGAAAACAAAAATTATAATTCTGATTTTATTGCTTATTGGTAATTACCCTGTAATTGCCCAAAAAGGCGGCATCAAAGGCAAAATATATGATGTGGTGAACAACTCGCCGCTGCCTTTTGTGAATGTGATAATACAAGGCACTACAACAGGAGCAGCCACTGATATTGACGGCAACTATGAGATACCGCGTTTGCAACCGGGGACCTATACCATTGTGGCTACTTTTGTAGGGTACAAGAATAAAACCATTTATGAGGTTGAGGTAACCTCGCTAAAGCCTACGGTGGTTGATATTGCCTTGGAACAAACCGTGGAGAATTTAAAAGGTGTAGAGGTTAAGGCTTCGCCTTTTGTTAAAAAAGAAGAGAGTCCGATATCCATGAGAACCATCAGCGCCAACGAGCTGTCAAGGTATCCCGGTGGTAACCGCGATATATCCAAGGTGATACAGTCGTTTCCGGGCGTGGCTGCTACGGTGGCGTACCGCAACGATATCATCATCAGGGGCGGGGCGCCCAATGAAAACCGTTTTTATATTGACGGCATCGAGGTGCCCAACATCAACCATTTTGCTACACAAGGATCTTCGGGAGGCCCGGCAGGCATGATAAACACGGATTTTATCAGGGAAGTGGAATTTTATTCCAGCGCCTTTCCGGCAAACAGAGGCAACGTAATGAGTTCAATCATGGAATTTAGTTTAAAGGACGGCAATAAGGATAAGGTAGGAGGAAAGTTCACCATTGGAGCCAGCGATGTCGGCTTATCACTGGAAGGACCCCTGCATAAAAATGCTACGTTTATAGTATCGGCCAGGCAGTCGTACCTCAAACTGCTTTTCAATTTGTTGAAACTGCCGTTTCTGCCCACCTATAATGATTTTCAATTCAAATACAAGTGGAAACCCGATACCAAAAACGAACTCACTGTGCTTGGCCTTGGCGCCATCGACAGGTTTAAGCTCAACACTAAATTGCAGGAAACGGGTACCGACCAGCAAAAATACCTGCTGAGGTATCTTCCTGTAAGCAACCAGTGGAACTATATGCTGGGCGCTAAGTATATCCATTATTTCAATGAAAGTTACCTTACGACCGTCATCAGCCGTAATTTTTTAAACAACCGTTCTTCAAAATATCAAAACAACGAAGAAGTTCCCGAAAACCTCCTGCAGGATTACCAATCGCAGGAAATCGAGAATAAATTCAGGATAGAGCATACAGCCAGGCTTTCCAAAGCTATCAAGCTGAATTATGGTCTGAATGTGGAGTATGACAAGTACAACAACGCCACCTTCAATCGCATTGCCACACCCTTTGGCCCCGACACCATTGACTTTGAATCGGAATTTGATATGTGGCGCTATGGAGCGTTCGGGCAAGCCAGTTTTTTGCTTTTCAGAGACCACTTTGGCTTGTCGCTTGGGC
>Ga0209604_1001305_pt1 | contig 20464 bp, 16 predicted proteins | sample AD_UKC097_MetaG_FD_184405 | JGI IMG/M metagenome (GOLD analysis project Ga0209604, IMG submission 184405) | Active sludge microbial communities of municipal wastewater-treating anaerobic digesters from USA - AD_UKC097_MetaG (SPAdes) (version 2) | ecosystem: Engineered > Bioreactor > Anaerobic >... | reverse complement strand
CAGCGCCATCCACGCCTGAAGGTCGACCCCTTCCACCGGTCCGTCGTCAAAGCGTGGAGAAGTATCCATGCCGGAGTCTTCCCTGGACCACTCGCAGCGGCCATCGCCATCGCTGTCCGTGTTCTGTTCGATCCATCTGTGATTGGCGACCAGTGAATCGTAGACCTCCGCAATGAAATCATAGTCATTTTCCGAGACTGACAAGACAATGGCGGCCCAGGTCAGCGGGCCTGGGGGCTGAAATCCCGTTCCCACGTCATGTGCCCATATTTCACGCGGAAGTCTGCCGTCTGGCGCCTGGTTATCGATCATCAGACGCACCTGTTCACGGCCCAGTTCGCGAGCATCATAGTTGCCCTGGGCGAGCGTTATTGCCGTGAAAGCGCTGTCCCAAAGCCAGACGCCTCGAAAATAGTGTCTCTTGCTGGGGACCACCGCGGGTCTGGTCCAGGCAGAACCCCAGGGTCTGGCCGAATTCTCCCAGGCTATGAACCACGACATCAGCGCCATCCGATCGTTCCAGTCTGGAATTGGCGCGTCATTGAACCAGGCGTCCAGCTCAAATCGAGTGTGGTCAAGCGCTGCATCGAAGGATTCGGAATCCGGGGGCCAGTCAATGTCGTCGGCCAGACGATCGGAACTACTTGCATCTACCCCGTTTTCGAAACCTGGGTTGTTGGAAAGGCTCTTCGAACCGAGCCGTTTCGACCCTCTAGAATTGAAACCTGGGTTGGGGAGAAGTGGGTTGGGGGGAAGAAGTGCGTTTGAACCCCACAGTTCTTCCATTCTGAATGAGACGACTGAACGAACATCGGCGTTCAGAACCGCCGACCAGCAGAGTCCTTCAGCATCAGGGCCATGTTGAGCCCAGGGTACAACCTCGACAGATGTGGTCCTGCGCTCCGTCTGTTGAGCGCCCCAGAAAGACCAAAGCTGCGCTGTCTGATCGATGATAACCGAGCCAGAGTCCTTTGAGACGGCCGACACCAGCAGAGAGTCGCCGTTGTCCATGGCGCAACCAGTGACGGGCACGTCTGGCGAAGCCCAGTCCTCTGAAACGCTGACTCGGACAGCTACATCGACCTCGGACATGTACGCGATCTCCAGCGTTATCTCACCCGGGGCACAAAGGTAAATCTGCGTTATGGCGTCTGGGTTCCACACACGGGACTTGACCCTGCATCCGAGTTCGTCGGCAGGCTCCAGCAGAGGAGCCAGAACCGGTTTGTACTGTCCAAAATGGGACATCAGATCTGAGTATTCGCGGGTGTACAGTGCATTCGTCCACTTTGCCGGGTTTCCATCATCGACATCTGCCACAGCCTCGATGTAGGTTTGCGCCCCACGTCGGCTTATGAAGGACAGGTTCCGACCTGAAAGGCCTTCAATACTCTGTTCCTGCGGTTCGCAAGGACAGCAACCGACGCAGGCGAGCATAATGGATACAAGTACGACCAGATGGAGGAGGCCCAGGATCTGACTGCAGCCCCGGTAAACAGGTCTTTGTCCAACGGGGAAGCGGGGGCCGCGGATGACAACTGCCATTCCGGTCTTGTCATTGAACACCGTATCCAAACGGGAAGGAATATGACCAACCAACTCTGTCTACCTCCAGACTGACAAGACGGAACCAAACCAACCGCGCCACTGAAGACTAACCCGGCCACCGTCAAATGTTAACCCTGTCCAGATATCCTCCGGAAAGCACTGCCGAACGCAACTCCCCGACATTAAAGGCAGCCACTCCAACCCAGGTTTCGAATTTGGTCGTCGAATTTGGTCGATTTTCCCGAACCCAGGTTTCGTTCCAGGGAGTGATCCAAGTGCAACCCAGGTTTCGTTTTGGAGCGAATTATTAGTACCTTGCCGTGCGTGCTCACGCTTCAGAGTCCGAACGGGCGCGGCAACAGCGCGCTTGACTGAGAATGCCCGATCCATGTATCCTTGCTCCGCTTTCCGTGACGCGCCTGTAGCTCAGTCAGGATAGAGCAACGGATTCCTAATCCGTGGGTCAGGTGTTCGAATCACCTCAGGCGCACCGCCAATTCCTTTTTGATTCCCAGGATTGAAAACATGCCTTCCCCCGCCCACAGGCCGAGACTGCTGATCGTTGACGACGAGATGGGCGCCCTGAACAGCCTGGTCGACATCTTTCAGACCGAGAATTTCGACGTTGTTGCCGCCGATTCCGCCGAATCCGCGCTGGAAGTGTTCCGTTCGCAGGAGTTCGACGTGGTTCTGACGGACCTTCGCATGGGCGCGCTTGACGGCATGGATCTCCTGAAGGCAGTCAAGACCTTCCGGCCGGACGTGGAAGTAGTGATCATGACGGCCTTCGGCACCATCGAAAAGGCTGTTGAGGCGATGCGCGAAGGCGCCTACGACTTCGTTCAAAAACCGTTGAAGCGCCCGCTTGTCGTGCGCAGCGTCACCCGCGCGGCCGAGAAGGCCGGTCTGATGGCCGAAAACCGCTCCCTCAGGGCCCAGATCGAGGCGATGTCGGGCGAACACAAGCTGATCGGCACCAGCGCCGCGATCCACAAGGTCATGGAGACAGTCGGTCAGGTTGCACCGGCGTCAACCACGGTGCTGGTTCTGGGCGAATCCGGAACAGGAAAGGAACTGGTCGCGCGCGAAATCCACCGCCGAAGCGACAGAACAAGCGGCCCCTTTGTTGCAATCAACTGCGCGGCCATCCCTGACACCCTTCTGGAGTCCGAGCTTTTCGGCCATGAACGCGGCGCCTTTACAGGTGCCTTCGCCCGACGCGAGGGGCGCTTCAAGATGGCTGATGGCGGGACGCTGCTGCTCGACGAGATTGGCGAACTGAACCCCTTGATGCAGGTCAAGCTGCTGCGAGTGCTTCAGGAAGGTGAATTCGAGCGTCTGGGCGGAACGCAGACACTGAAGGTTAATGTCAGACTGGTTGCCTCGACGAACCGTAACCTCAAGGAGATGGTCGGCGCGGGCACCTTCAGAGCGGATTTGTACTACCGGTTGAATGTCATCTCGATCGTGCTGCCACCACTGCGCGAGCGCCTCGAGGACGTTCCTTTGCTGGCCCAGCACTTCCTGACAAGGTACGCCGAAAAGAACCGCAAAAACATCAGGGCGATCAGCCGCGAAGCTACTGATCTGATGATGGCCTACGACTGGCCGGGCAACGTCCGTGAACTGGAAAACACAATCGAACACGCCGTGGTGTTGACGCGCGGAGACACGATCCGCGCCGAGGATCTCCCCGACCTTGTCGCGTCGGACTCAAGCGTCAAGCAGTATCTGACGATCCAGCTCGGCACGCCCCTTGAAGAAATCGAACAGCAGGTCATTCAACAGACTCTCCGCATCACGCAGAACAACAAACGACTCGCGGCCCAGCTTCTCGGTATCGCCACCCGCACCATCTACCGTAAGATCGACAACTGACATGCCACGGCCAGTGATTACTTCAGGAGGAAACCATGATTGTCAAAGCGTACAAGGGTCGCACGCCAAGGATCGCTGACTCGGCGATCATCATGGATAACGTTGTCGTCGCCGGTGAGGTGACCATCGGCCCGGATGCGAATGTGTGGTTTGGCGCAACCATCCGCGGAGATGTCGGCGGTGTGACTATCGGCGCGCGCACGAACGTCCAGGAAAACGCCGTGATACATGAAAGCGAGAATCGCACGCCAACGCTGATCGAACCGGACTGCACCATCGGGCACGGAGCCATCATTCACGGATGCGTGATCCGCAGTGGGACCCTGATCGGGATGGGCGCAATCGTTCTGGATGACACCGAAATCGGCCAGGAATGTCTGATCGGCGCTGGATGCCTGGTTCCGGAGCGCCAGAGAATCCCGGAGGGATCTCTTGTTGTGGGCGTGCCTGGAAAGATAGTTCGTCAATTGACGCCCGAGGAACGCAAAGCGGTACGGGCCAGTGCCGCACATTACGTCGAATATGCCCGCGAGTTCAAGGACTGAAGGCAGTTGGCCGGAACCAACGCCCACCACCTACAGCTTCAACAGTTCATCGATGGTCTTTTTCACGCCATGCCACATCTCTGCAATGCCCCTGGCAGTCATGTAGGCCGGTGTTGAAACCAGCTTGTTCACAGGGTCGACAACGCAATCGTCGGCAGCGCAGTCCACATGTTCCTGGCCAAGCTCCCGGATGGCGTTTGCGGTCGCTTTGTCATTGCCGATGGTGATCCTGGCTCCCGTGACTCCACACTTCTTCATCGTCCAGGCAAGCAGCGGCGGCGCAATGCAGATCGCAGCCATCGGCTTGCCGGCTCTGTGCATCTCAACCAGGAAACGACCAACGTCGGCCTGAACAGTCATCTTTGCGCCCTGGGTGGCAAATGTGGACAGATTGTTCGCTGCCCCGAAGCCTCCGGGGATGACCACCGCGTCAAAGTCCTCAGCTTTAAGCGTGGACGCCTCTACTATTTTTCCGCGGGCAATCCTGGCAGCCTCAACAAGGACGTTTCTGGTTCCGCCTACGGTTTCCCTGGCAAAGTGGTCCATCAGGCGCACCTGTTCAACGTCTGGCGCGGCTGCCTGATACTCAGCACCTGCCAGGTCGAGAGCCAGCAGCGTCAGAGTCGCCTCATGGATCTCGCTGCCATCCATGAAACCACAACCAGAAAGAATCACAGCAACCTTCTTCATCAGCAAAGCCTCCTTTCCAGACCGGGCAAACACAACCCAGGTTTCAATTTCTGGCCGTCATGGAGCCAACCCAGGTTTCGATTTCTGACCAACCCAGGTTTCGATTCTTGGCCAACCCAGGTTTCGATTTTTGCCAACCCAGGTTTCTGTTTTCGTCCGAATTCAGGGACCTAAAAACACAACCCAGGTTTCTGTTCCACAGGCAGTATACCCGGGTTTCGAACCCGCCGGGTCGCGTTCCATCGCTTCGAATCGACAAAACCAGTACAAAGCCTTATCTTTGATGACCTGACGGTTTGAAAACACAAGCGGTCCCCAAGGGGGGATCAGGGAGACATGACAATGACGCCTATAACGTCCGAATTTATCAAAGAAATTCCCAAAACCGACCTTCACGTCCACCTGGACGGCTCGCTGCGAATCCCAACATTGATCGAACTGGCCCGGGAAGCCGGCGTCCAGCTTCCCTCATACACCGAGGATGGTCTGCGCGAGCTCGTTTTCAAGGACAAGTACGCCAGCCTGGTCGAGTATCTGCAAGGTTTCTCATTGACGACAGCCGTCATGACGAATGCCGAACAGATCGAACGGATTGCGTACGAGCTCGCTGAAGACAACTTCAAAGAAGGCGTTCGATACTTCGAGGTACGCTTCGCCCCTCAACTTCACATCACAGCCGATTTCCCGGTCAATGACGTGCTTTGCGCGGTAAACCGTGGTCTGGCCGCCGCCACGGCCGACTTCAACGCACGTCTTCGCGAAATCCCGGAACCGGAACGTGGCCCGGACGGACACTACGGGATCATCGTGTGCGCGATGCGCAACGCCATGCCGGTCCTGTCTCCCTACTTCAAAGACATGTTCCGCGTTCACGCATACTCGCCTGACCATGCCGTCGGCTCGATGACCTCGCTGGAAATGGCACGCGCGGCGGTCCAGATACGTGACAGACAGGGTATCCCGATCACGGGTTTTGACCTGGCCGGGGCCGAGGCCGGCTTTCCGGCTGGCGAGCACAAGGATGCCTACGACTTCTGCCACAAGAACTTTTTGAAGAAAACCGTTCATGCGGGCGAGGCCTACGGACCCGAGTCGATCTTCCAGGCGATCACCGATCTGCACGCAGACCGCCTTGGACACGGCTACTACCTGCTCAGTCCCAGCAAGATCACATCGCGCGCCATCGCGGACCCGGTCGACTACGTTCGCCGACTGTCCGAGTACATCGCCGACCGCCGAATAACGATCGAAGTCTGCCTGACCTCGAACATGCAGACGAACCCTGAAATCAAAACTCTCAAGGATCACGCGTTCGGCAAGATGCTCGATCTGCGCCTGTCGACAACACTCTGTACCGACAACCGACTGGTCTCGAATACAACCGTCACGCGCGAGATCCAACTCGCCGTCGAGACCTTCAATATCGGCCCCGCTGAACTGAAGGACATCATCGTTTACGGCTTCAAACGCAGCTTCTACCATGGTTCGTACAGTCAGAAGCGGCAGTACGTCAGATCGGTCATTGATTACTACGAGTATCTCGAGCGCAAGCACGGCATCAGGTAGGAATCCCGACGACTAACGGTTTGGGCCGATGTGAAAGGAAGCCATGTTCAATCTGGTATCTGATTACAAGCCGGCTGGCGACCAGCCCTCAGCGATCGCTCGCCTTGTCGGACTGCTTCAGGATGGCGGACGCGACCAGGTTCTGCTCGGGGTCACCGGGTCGGGAAAAACCTTCGCGATGGCATCGGTCATCGCGGCGCTGAACCGCCCTGCCCTTATCATGGCCCCGAACAAGACCCTGGCGGCCCAGTTGTTCGGCGAGTTCAAGTCGTTCTTCCCGGACAACGCGGTCGAGTACTTCGTTTCCTACTACGACTACTACCAGCCGGAGGCGTACGTCCCGGCCTCGGACACCTACATCGAGAAGGATTCGAAGATCAACGAAGAGATCGATCGGATGCGCCACTCCGCGACCAGATCGCTCTTTGAGCGTGATGACGTGGTCATCGTCGCATCGGTGTCGTGCATATTTGGACTCGGATCGGCCGAGGCCTACTACGGTCTTGTCGAGTTTCTGTCGGTCGGCCAGACGGTGGACCGTGACGCGCTGATGGCCAGGCTGGTCGAGCTTCAGTACGATCGCAACGACATCGCCTTCGAGCGAGGCGCTTTCCGCGTTCGGGGCGACACGATTGAGATCTATCCCCCATACGAGGATCAGAAGGCTCTGCGTGTCGTTCTGGATATCGACGAAATCGAGTCTCTGGCAGAGTTCGACGCGCTGTCGGGTCGGACATTCAGAACGCTCAACAAGCTTGCGATCTACCCGAACAGCCACTACGTGACCACACCGGAGCGGATGCGTCGCGCCATAGTTTCGATTCAGGACGAACTGGAGGTGCGCCTGCAGGAGTTGCGGGCCACAAACCGCGTGCTGGAAGCGGCCAGGCTTGAGCAGCGCACCCTTTCAGACATCGAGTCGCTCGAACAGTTCGGACGGGTAGCCGGAATCGAAAACTACAGCCGACACCTGACGGGGCGTTTCGCGGGAGAGGCGCCGCCTACGCTTCTTGACTATTTTCCAAAGGATTTCCTGTGCTTTCTGGACGAGTCTCACATGACGGTTCCTCAGCTTTTTGGAATGTATCGGGGGGACCGCGCGCGCAAGGATGTCCTGGTGAACTACGGTTTCAGACTGCCGTCCGCGGTGGACAACCGGCCTCTACGCTTTGACGAGTTCAATGAGCGTCGCGGCCGCACCATCTATGTGTCGGCGACGCCGGGGCCGTGGGAGACCGACCTGTGCGTGCCGGAACGCATGGCGGAGATGATCGTGCGGCCGACCGGGCTGCTTGATCCCGAGGTCGAGATTCGCCCTGCCCTGAACCAGGTAGACGACCTGCTGGGAGAGGTCCGCGGTGAAATTGAGAAGGGGAATCGCGTTCTGGTGACCACGCTGACCAAACGGATGGCGGAGCACCTGACCGAGTTCCTGCGTGAGGCGGGCATCAAGGTCACGTACATGCACTCCGACATCAACACACTGGATCGCATCCAGATTATCAGGGACCTGCGTGATGGAACGTACGATGTCCTGGTCGGGATCAATCTGCTGCGTGAGGGGCTGGACCTGCCGGAAGTAGCGCTTGTGGCGATTCTTGACGCGGACAAGGAGGGTTTCCTGCGCAGCGAACGTTCACTGATTCAGACTTTCGGCCGTGCGGCCAGAAATACCGAGGCGCGCGTCATAATGTACGCCGACACAATGACCGGTTCGATGAGGGCCGCCCTGGATGTTACCGGTGAACGGCGGCGGCGCCAGATGGAATATAACCGGGAGCACGGAATCACTCCGCAGTCGGTTAAGCGACGTCTGTTTTTCGTCGAGGAAGCACAGGAAGCGGCTTCGGTGGCGGGCGTCAAGGACACGTCGGGCTTGTCGAGGCTGGTACAGAACCCGGTTGAACTGGGAAAGACGCTTGCGAAGCTAAAAAAGCAGATGCTTGAGGCTTCGGCGGCGCTGGAATTTGAGAAGGCTGCCGAGATCCGCGACAGGATTCGAGCGATCCGCAACGTGATGGGAAACCTCTAGGCGACCGGGAACATTTAGGTGAGCCGACGAACCTTCAGTCTTCGCGGGGGGCGTTGTGCTCGAGTTCCAGCACAGAGTCTCTGAACAGAACAGTCATCGACCCTTCAACATCATCGCGAACAACAACACCAAGGCCGTGGGCCTTGTGAGAAATCACATCGTCTTTGTGATACGAACGGAATTTGTCGTAGACCTTGGCTTTCATCGGTGAAACATCGGCGGTCGCCTCGTCCCAGAGCCGCCTCATGACGGCCTCCTGCGTCAACTCCGCCTCGGGCGAGCCAGCTGACCCGCGGGTGCCCTTACCGGACTTGGTCGACGATGCGCGGGCGGCATCCGGACCCCGGGTGTGTCTCTCGGCGATACGCATCGCTTTTGCCACCAGTTTCCGGTGCTTCTCTTCCATGTCCACGGGTGGTTTGAAATCCTGGAAATGGCCGCAGGTCCCGCACTTGACCTTGGCCAGGTTGCCTTCGCCGTCGAGCGCGGATACAACTCCGTCAAGGTTCAGCCTGCAGTATCGACAGTAAATCTCGATATCCGCCCCGAGACGATAGCCACCCGTTTTTTCGCCGCCCATCGCAACCCCCTGTATCCTGGGCACAATTCCCAACCCAGGTTTCCTTTTTCAGGCACATATACAGGTCAAAAAACTCGAACCCAGGTTTCTTTTTCCGGTCGTTTTTGGGTCCGTTTCAGGCACCGGAATTTCGAACCCAGGTTTCGTTTTTGTCGAACCCAGGTTTCGTTTCTGGGTCCGTTTCAGGCACCGGAATTTCGAACCCAGGTTTCGTTTTCAGGGCGTTGACGTCCGCCTGGACAAGAACTCAGGCAGGTCCCCGCCACCACCCGGAGTGTCACAGACCCTGAAGAAACTGTACCCAGACCTGTCTGACCCTGGGACCATCGAACTCGGAAAAAAACACGTGCTGCCACGTACCCAGTTTCAGTTCACCGTCCTCAACCGGAACCAGAAGTGAGCAACCGGTCAGGATAGACCTGATGTGAGCATGCGAATTTCCTTCCGCGTGCAGGTACTCCTGCCTGGGCGGCACCATCTGTTCCAGAGTCGACTCCACATCGGTCACTACATCGGGATCCGCGCCTTCATTACAGTAAATACCGGCCGTCGTGTGAGGACACCAGACCAACGCGGCTCCGGACCATTTTCCACCCTCGGCGACCACCGCCCTTACCTGCCCGGTAATATCCAGAGTCTGCGCAGGTCGCGCCGTGCGCACATCAAAACACTTCATCTCAAACCTCCCGCGGACAGAGTTGCCTGCTGCAACGGTCATCCTGTCGCGCCCGTACGCGCACATGATATCCGAACTCGGTCATGCACAGAATCAACACGGTCGCTTTCTCCATGAACGATGTACGGAGACGGGAAATGTGGTAATAGATACGCGAAAGCCATCGCCGCAATCCGGCGACAAGGAGACGAAGTGAGCGAACCATCGGATGTCACCACTCCGGACGCCGGAACGCCGGCGCTCGACATGAACAAGATACTTGCAACGCACTCCCCGCGAGACCTGCTGATCGTCGGCCTGGTCTACGCTCTCGGCGGCGGAGGTGTCAATGCAGTAGTCGGCGTGCGCTTCCTGATGGGCAAAACCAGCCAGGAATTCGCCGCTGCCATAATGTTCTTCGTTGTGGCTGGCCTTATGGTGTTTGCCGGGGTGTGGTGTCAGGTGAAGCGAGCTCGTCTTCTCAAAGCATCCCGGAACTGAGTCCCCTGCGGATTGCACCAGGTCACGCGCCCCTTCACGGAACGGCATCTTTCATCACTGGACATTCGGCGAAAAATCAGATCAGTCCAGGCTGAAGAACTCCACCTTTCTTTTTCCCTCTTCGACAGTCACCACCCTTCTGATAGTGACGTTCGATGCGCTGACGACCTCGACCGTATGCTGGCCCGGCTTGGGGCTTTCAATTACTACTGGAGTCTGTCCCATCCGGCGCCCATCATAAGTAACCTGGCCAAAGGGTTCCGCATTGATTATCAGGGCCGTCTCCTCGGACGGTGCAACCTCAGTCGGAACCGCAGGCGCAGGTGCAGGGATCGCTTGGGAGATCTGGACCGGTTCAACCGCTGGCAATGGATCTGGCGAGGGGCGCTTGACTGTCGAGGTATCTCCAGACCCCGCGTTCATGCTGGAAGGCGAACGGGTGGAAGGCTTTCGGGAGACATCCGGCCTGTTTGTCCGTGGACGCTCGGCCACTGGTTCTGTCTTTACAGTGCGCGCGGCCTTTGAAACGGACTCTGAAGTGGTTTTGTCCACAGGGGGCTCCGACGCCAGGACCGGCGACGGCGCAAGTGCTTCGGGAGTTGTTTCGGGGGCAGCCATCCGAGGCAACGCAGACGAAACAGGAGGAGTCGTGTCTTCCTCGGCTTCCGACGGGTCAGGAGCAACGGCTGCCACCACAGGATGGCCCGCAGGCGCCGATACGGTCCGAGCTCCGGCGTCAGACACCACAAGGTAGACAACGCCAGTTCCAAAGCCAACAGCCACGAGGGCGAACAGCAATGCAAGCCACTTGATGCGGTGACCCGCAGATGGTCTGGTTCCGTCAGCTTCAACCTGGGATGAAATAGCTTCAACCTGGGATGAGATATCCGCAGCCTCGCCATTGTCCTCAACGATCGCGTTGTTCGACGCGCGGACAAAGGCTGATGAACTATCGCACGGAAGCCCGGGGTGATTCAGTTCAACCACGGTTTCGGTCGTGACCGAACCTGCCTGCGCTGCTCGTCTGCCAACATCGGCTGCATCGGCAAGGGCCGAACCGAACTGGTCGATGTCTTCAAAACGATCCCCCGGATCCGGAGACAATGCCTTGAACAACACGCCGCGAACGGTCGGCCACGCCCGCATGACCTCGTGATCCAGCAAAGGCGGCCGATCTGTCAACCTCTTCAACAGCGCCGCGCCTTTGGAGTCTGGGAATGGGAGCTGACCAGTCACTGCTCGCAGCACGACCAAGGCGAGCGCGTACTGATCGGTTCCTCCGTCGGGAAGAGCACCGAAAAGGACCTCGGGAGCGACATACTCGGGAGTCCCGATGAAGGCGTTGGCCCTAGTCAATTCGGGAAGGCCCCCGTCAAAGTCCGGCATGGCCCACAGAATGCCGAAGTCGATGATCTTCGCCCTCTCTCTGGTTGTCCCCTCATCGATAATGAAGATGTTCGACGGCTTAATGTCCCTGTGAACAATCCCGCAGCGGTGGCACTCGCCAAGGCCTGCTGCGACTCCTGCGACGAGATCCGCCACCCTGCCTGGCTCCATCCGACCAGACGCCGCCAGAATCCTGTCCATCGTGACGCCACGCAGGTATTCCATCACCAGGATCAGATCGTCATCATCGTCGACGAGGAAGTCGTGACAGGTAACGATGTTCGGATGACTCAAACCACTGCTGAGAATGGCCTCGCGCCTGAAGCGTTCGCGAGCGACTGCCGGTTCCTCTGGACCCCGTCGCATCACCTTGATGGCGACCTCGCGGTCGAGATTGATCTGACGTCCCAGAAAGACTGTTCCAAAACCGCCGGAACCGACTTGACGTCCAATCACGTACCGTCCGCCGACGATCTCGCCCTCGACGCCTTTCACAACCGTACCTCCGGGTCCCCCCGAACATGCGATAACACAGAACCCCGACTGAACTTTCGTAACAGATGTCTAGAATATCGCAGTCTGCGATGGTCGCCAACCGTTATGACGCGCGAGATTCAGGGCCAGAATGGAAACCTGGGTTGGGTTCAAGGCGCCAGAAATGGAAACCTGGGTTGGGTCTGGATTGGCAAATATTGGAAACCTGGGTTGGGTCTGGACTGGCAAATATTGGAAACCTGGGTTGGGTTCAAGGTGCCGGAAATGGAAACCTGGGTTGGGCTGAGAGGGCCAAAATCGAAACCTGGGTTGGGTAGAAATGGAAACCTGGGTTGGGTGGGGATGGTGGTGGAAAAGGTTGGGAAATGCAGGCAGGTACTTGATAGAAGGTGGCTTACGTGGTAGGAATCAGCGGGCTTTTTTTGAGGCTGACCACAATGAAGAAAATCCTGATTGTCATAGCCTTTATTGTTCTGGGAGCGGGTGCTTTCGTACTTGGCCGTGTGACCAGCGACTGGAATCCCTGCAAGGACAGCCCGTCCGAGCAGGTGGCACAGCCAACTGCCGCCCAGCCTGCCCCGGCTGCGCGTCCCAGCCCGGCTCCGGCGCCCCAGGCTGCTGCCAACCAGGCTCCGCAGACCTTCCCGGTGTCACCGATGTCCGACAGGCCGGTGCCCCGCCAGATCGCGATCCCCGAGGGAACCAAGCCCGCCACTGACGCCAGTCCTTCGCGCGGGTCCAAGGACGCCCCCGTCGTGTTCATCGAGATCTCGGACTTCCAGTGCCCGGTATGCAAACGCGCCCATGAGGGTCTGGCCCAGCTCGCGGCCGACTATCCAGACAAGGTGCGCCATGTGTTCAAGAACAACGCCCTTGAAATGCACCCCAACGCCATGAGCGCCGCCGCGGCAGCGATGGCCGCCGCCCGCCAGGGAAAGTTCTGGGAGTACGCCGACATCCTTTTCCAGAACCAGAGGGCACTCACGGAGTCCGACCTGATGGGTTATGCATCCTCGCTCAAGCTGGACATGACAAGGTTCCGCAAGGACTTCGAGGACCCTGCCCTGCGTCAGCGCATAAAGACCGAGGGCAACATCGCCATGGAGCTTGAGGCCCGCGGCACCCCGGCCTTCCTGGTCAACGGCAAGCTGCAGGTCGGCTGGGCATCCTACGGCGCCGTCAAGCAGCAGGTGGAAAACGAAGCCGCCGCGGTCGAGGCTCTGGTCGCCTCCGGCATGAGCGTCGTGAAAGCCCGCGAGGAACGCACGCGCATCAACCAGCCGAAACACGAAAAACTGTTGAATACTCCACTGGGAATCGAAATTTCCGACCGTTGAACTTGACCTTTTCCCGATAATGCCAATTATTCGCCGGACGGCTGATTCGCCGTCCCGCGACTCACTACGGTTATACCGTAACGAACGGAAGGTAACGATGAGCACGAACGATCCGACAGGCAGTGAGATCATTACGTCGATCCCGATACTCCCGCTGCGCAACGCGGTCCTCTTCCCTGGCCTGGTCATGCCGCTGGTGATCGGCCGGGAGAAAACCCTGCGCCTGCTCGACGAAGTGATTGAGGGCAAAAAGATATTCGGCGTTGTCACCCAGAAAGACAAAGAGGTGATGGATCCATCGCCGTTCGACATGTATGCGTACGGTTCCACCGCGCGCATCCTTCGGGTCGTCAAGGAACGCGACCAGGGTCTCGACATCGTCGTTCAGGGTATCTCACGCTTCAAGGTTCTTGAATTCACGGCGTCCGACCCCTATCTCCAGGCCAACATCGAAATCGTGCCCGACATGCCGGGGGACACGGTCGAGATCGAAGCCCTGATGCGGAATATGAAGACTCTCGCGGCCGAGTCGCTGACCCTCACTCCCGAGGTTCCGGCCACGGCCGCCGAGATCATTGAGCAGGTCGACCAGCCCTCGCGGCTGCTTTATCTGGTCACGTCCAACCTGCAGATCGGCATCGAGGAAAAGATGCGCATCCTGCAGATCGCCGACGTGCCTGAAGCGATGCGCGAGACGCTCAAAATCCTCAGCCACGACATCGAGGTCCGCCGGGTCACCCAGAAGATCAACATCGAAGTGAAGGGTGAACTGAACAAAAGTCAGCGCGAGTACCTTCTGCGTCAGCAAATCAAGGCGATACAGAAAGAACTCGGCGAGGTCGAGGACGACAGCGACGTGCTCGACGACATTGCCGAAAAGATTCGCAACACGAACCTGACCGACGAAGTCCGGAAGATCGCGGATAAGGAACTGCGTCGTCTGCGGTCGATCCAGCCGTCCTCACCGGAATACACCGTCGCCCGCACCTACCTGGACTGGATTACCGACCTGCCCTGGGGGGTCGAGACCGAGGACAATCTGGACGTCGAACACGCGCGCCAGGTTCTCGACGCCGACCACTACGACCTGGTCAAGATCAAGCGTCGCATCCTTGAGCACCTCGCGGTGTCGCGGCTTCGCAACAACATGCGCGGCCCGATCCTGTGCCTGGTGGGACCTCCCGGCGTCGGCAAGACCTCGCTGGGCCAGTCCGTCGCCAAGGCGCTGGGGCGTAAGTTCATCCGGATTTCTCTTGGCGGCGTGCGCGACGAGGCCGAGATTCGCGGCCACCGTCGAACCTACATCGGCGCCCTGCCGGGCAAGATCATCCACAGCCTGAAGCGGGCCGGCTCCTCGAACCCTGTCTTCATGATGGACGAGATCGACAAGCTCGGTCGCGACTGGCGCGGGGACCCGACCAGCGCCCTGCTGGAAGTCCTGGACCCGGAACAGAACCACGCTTTCATGGACCACTATCTGGACGTCCCGTTCGACCTTCGTGGAATTCTGTTCATCACGACGGCCAACGTCACCGACACGATTCCGGCGCCGCTGCTGGACCGCATGGAGTTGCTTGAGCTTCCGGGTTACACACCCGAGGAAAAGATCGAGATCGCGAAGCGTCACCTGCTGCCCAAGCAGATCTCCGAGAACGGTCTGAAGCCCGAGCAGGTCAACCTGTCCGACCAGATGATTCTTCTCATAATTGAACGCTACACCCGCGAGGCCGGCGTCAGAAACCTCGAACGCAACCTGGCGTCCCTGTGCCGTGGAATAGCGGTCAGATACGTCGAGGACAAGTGGGACTCGCCCCCCATCGACGCGGCCATCGTGAACTCGATCCTGGGCCCGGAGGTATACCAGTCCGAGACCGGCGACCGTACCGACACACCCGGAATAGCGACCGGACTTGCGTGGACCGCGACAGGCGGCGAGATACTGTTTGTCGAGGCGACCCGCATGCCGGGACGCGGCAAGCTGAAACTGACCGGCCAACTGGGCGACGTCATGAAGGAGTCCACTCAGATTGCCCTGTCATACCTGGAAGCAAACGCCGCTGCCTACGGGATCACGGCTTCCCAGTTCGCGGACACCGATATACACGTGCACGTTCCTGCCGGAGCTATTCCCAAGGACGGCCCGTCCGCCGGCGTCACGATGTTCACGGCCCTGTATTCGTTGATGACCGACCGCAAGGTCAGGAACGACACGGCCATGACTGGCGAGATAACCCTGCGCGGACTGGTGCTGCCGGTTGGCGGTATCAAGAACAAGGTTCTGGCCGCCCATCGCGGCGGGATCAAACGCATCATCATGCCGGAACGCAACCGCAAGGACCTGGAAGAGATTCCAGAGCAGGTCAGGCGCGAGGTCGAATTCGTGTTCGTGTCGCGCATCGACGAAGTGCTGGACCAGATGTTCGGCCCGATCGTGCCTGCCCCGAAAAACGACGGCGTTCCTGGCGCGGCGGTTACAGGCCAGGGTCAGGCCTCCATTCCCGCGACACCGGCTTCCGCACACCGCGAGATCGTCTCTTCGTTTGAATCCGACGAGGACGAGGAGAAGCCTTCAAACGCCAACAACGAAAAGGAAGAGGAACTGCCTCCGCTGCCCTGGCTCCATGAATAGTCCCATCGGCGCGTATCCCGTATAAACACACTCGGAATCCCGCGTGGTTACAGCTAGACACTGCCGCCGCTCTTCCTGCGACATGCCATCACGTGCTACATGTCTGAATACATCGTCGAGAGGTATGACCTGATGAACAAGATGGTTGCGAATGCTGAGCGCGCGCTCCGCCAGGTTCTCGACCTGCACAAGTCGGAAAAGGTTCTGATAGTCACGGACAAGGCCACCCGCGACGTGGCTTCGGCCTGGTGCAAAGCCGCAACGAAACTTGGCGCTGAGGTGGTAACCTGGGTCATACCCGAACAGGCCAGGCCGCTGGCATCGGTTCCTGAAGACCTTGCCGCCTGCATTCCCGGTACGGGCGCGATCATCACAGCCTTTTCGATACGGCGCGGTGAAACCCCGTTCAGACTTGAACTGGTCGGTATGGTCGCGGGAAAAGTGCGAAGGATCGCGCATTGCCCCGGCATTGACGCGACCATGATGACCACGGGCGGGATGTCCGCGGATTTTCCGGCCATGGCCAACGCCGCGCGCGAGTTGATGCGCCGGCTGTCCGGAGCGGTGAAGGCACGCATCACCACGCCTGCCGGGACCGAACTGACCATGGATATCAGGGGAAGAACGTTCGTGACGGACACGGCCATCGCGGACGGTGGCGCATGCAATCTTCCCTGCGGTGAAATCTGGTGCGCTCCGGTGGAAAACGGCGCCGACGGAATCCTTGTGTGTGACGGCTGCGCCGGCGACCTGGGCCTTGTGCCCTCGCCCGTCAAGCTGGTTATCAACAACGGCCGGGTTTCATCGGTGCTGTGCGAGGACGAAGCATTCCGCCAGGATGTCGAAGCGATGCTCGAGTTCGACTCCGGAGCCTCCCGCATCGGGGAACTTGGCATCGGGCTCAACCCCGAGGCCCGGCTCGCCGGGAATCTGCTTGAGGATGAGAAGGCGGCCGGCACCGCGCACATTGCGTTCGGCAACAACCGCGGCTGCCCTGGCGGCGTCAACCGTTCGAAGACACATCAGGACTTCCTGTTCCACAACCCCACTATCGCGATCTCGTTCGAGGACGGCCGTGAGGACACCGTCATGGTGTCCGGCCGCATCTCGCGCCAGCGGCAGGCAGGCAGGCGCCCCGCAACAGGGACGTGGTCCGACATCCTGGTGGTGACGGACATCACGCCTGCCTCCGAGGAGGCAGTCATGACCGCCGACAGACTTGCCCGCCTGTTCGGATCCAGACTGATCTGCGCCCACGTGCTGGACGCGCACGGCTGGTTCAGTGGCGGCCTGACAAACCAGGGACAGACCCATCGCCCGGAGATCCAGGGGATGCTTGCGACCGAGGCGCTGCGCGCGCTTTCCGCGATGGTCTCACACCTGACGGGCAGGACTCCGGAGGACTTCGAGGTCAGGGTCCTTACCGGCGAAGGCTCGCTGGAACTCGACGAACTAGTCTCCGGCGAGGGAATCGATCTGATTGTTACGGGCCTGGGGCTATCCGGTCAGGGAGCCAGGCGACACGCGGCGGCGACGCTCAAAGGCATCATCGAAAACGCCGACTGTGACGTTCTTGTCGTCAAATCATGAACTTTCAACCAATGGGGGTGTGAAAGAAGACGACGACGACTTATCCTTGTGATGAAACAGTTCCGGAGGCATTTCACATGGGAGCTTTCATGACACTGGTCATGGTCGCGCTTGGCGTCACCCTCTGTGCGGTCGTTGTCGGGATATGGCTGATCTCGAAGGCATGGCCCGCCCGCACTGGCGCCGAGGGAATGGCTGGCAAGGAAGGCGTCGCGGTCGGGCCGATCGATCGCACAGGAAGCGTTCTGCTGGAAGGTGAATACTGGAAGGCGCGTGCGGTGCAACCGATCGCGGATGGAACGCCGGTGGTGGTCACAAGGGTCAAGGGATTGGTCCTGATCGTCCAGCCGTCCGCGGAAAACAACAACTGACGTAGGAGGTTCAAGATGCCGGGCTCGATTGATGCATGGGTGATCCCTGTTATCGCTGTGGTGCTTTACCTGCTGTCGTCCGTGAAGGTACTCAGGGAGTATCAGCGCGGCGTCATTTTCCGGCTTGGCCGCCTGTTGAAGCAGCCCAAGGGTCCAGGCCTGATCTTCGTCTTCTGGCCGATCGACAAGATGATCAAGGTCGACCTGCGCACGGTCACGATGGATGTCCCGTCGCAGGACATCATCACGAAGGACAACGTCAGTTGCACGGTGAACGCCGTCGCCTACTTCCGCGTGGTCGACGCGACCCGCGCCATCGTTGACGTCGAACACTTCATGTATGCGACCTCTCAGCTGGCCCAGACCACGCTGCGAAGCGTTCTCGGCGAGGTTGAACTGGACGAATTGCTGTCACAGCGTGAAAAGCTGAACATGCGCCTTCAGGAGATCCTGGACAGGCACACCGACCCGTGGGGCATCAAGGTGACCCTGGTCGAGATGAAACAGGTCGATCTTCCCGAGGAGATGCGACGCGCGATCGCCAAACAGGCCGAGGCGGAGCGCCTCAAGAGGGCCAAGATCATCCACGCCGAAGGTGAATTCCAGTCATCCGAAAAACTGGCGGAAGCTGCGGCCGTGCTTTCCAGGAACCAGGCTGCACTGCAGCTTCGTTACCTGCAGACACTGTCGGACATCGGCATCAACAATGCCAAGACGATTATTTTCCCATTCCCCACTGATCTGCTGGATAGTCTGAAGGGCCTCAAACCGAACCGGTCTGACCTCTGATCGCCGTACCCACCGCCCTGCAAAGCTGATCGTTTGAAAATGGCTTGAACAGCACGCGAAGTCTGCGTTGCTCGACAGCCTTTGCGGTCTTCGGGTCCGAGATGCCACCGGAAATGAAGACCAGGCGATCAAAAATGCCGGGGTCGATATCCGCCAGGCGATCCGCAAGGGCCAGACCACCACCGGGACGATCCACGTTCATATCGATGACAACCGCGTCGAGCCTGCCCGCCGCGGCGTATGCCAGCGCGGACGAGATCGAGTCGGCAGCCAGGACAGTCACGGCCTCATGAATGCCCGCGTCGACCAGGTCCGTCCTGATCACCTCGGTCGCGAGATTCCGGATGCCATTGTCATCATCGACAACCATCACCTTGACGGAAGCCGGGGCCACCCCGACCGCGGGTCGTGAAGAAGGATCCGGATGCACGGCGGTCGTCTCGAACTCGACCTTGTCGTCGTCGAATGCCTTCTGGCAGCGGAACGCCTCCTGCTGGATTCTGTCGATATGCTTCAAACAGTCCGCCGGAATGTCACGGCGACCCATGAGAATCTTGGAATAGCCGAGTATCACCGTGAGCGAATTCATCACATCGTGACGAAGATTGGCCACACGATCCATTTCGGCTCTGATACTGGAGCGCGACACTTGGTCACCACAATTGATTGTGGGGAATTCTACAGGTTCGCAACTGAAAGGGGAACAAAATAAAAAGTCAGTGAATGACGTTTGGAAAGGCGGCGTCCCACCACTAGGCGCGAGGGTGTGCCTTCTTATAAACCTTCTTCAGGTGACCGCGACTGACATGTGTATAGATCTCGGTTGTTGAAATGTCCGCGTGGCCCAGCATCTCCTGAACGGAACGGAGGTCCGCGCCGTTCTCGACCATGTGTGTGGCAAAGGAATGCCTGAGTTTGTGCGGCGAAATGTTTTTCAGCAAGCCGGCCTTGATCCCGTAACCCTGCAGATTCTTAAAGAAGCCCTGCCTGGACAACACGGTGCCGCGGGCGGTGACGAACAGAGGCTCGCGCCTGAAACGGGCGTTTGCGTCCGCCTGCCGATCGGCACCCCGGCGGCCCCGGACGACCTGTCGCCCCTTCATCAGTTGTGGACGTCCGTTATCAAGGTAGTTCAGCAAGGCCTCGCGGCACGAGTCGGAAATGGGCACCAGGCGCTCCTTGCGCCCCTTTCCCCGGGCCATGACGAAACCCGCCACGGTGTCTATGTCCCCGATCGCCAGCGAAAGGACCTCGCTGATACGCAGGCCGGAACCGTAAAGGACCTCCAGGATCGTTCGATCGCGCAGGCCCTGCGGGGTTGCGACATTCGGCGCTGCGAGCACCGCCTCGATATCCATCTCGTCGAAAACGACCGGGAGAGGCGCGTTGAACGCAGGAACCTCGAAATCCTCCATCGGATTCGATTCCAGACCGGTCTCGCCGCAGTACCACAGATAAAATTGACGCAGGGCGACCACCGCGGCCGACAGACTGCGATCGCCAAGCCCCATCTCGCGAAGCGATCTGGCGAAATCCTCGAGTTCGAGTCTGGACAATGAGCCGGGATCACCTTCCTCACCGCGCAGAGCGACCAGCCAGGCGGCGAAGCGGCTCAACGTTCGGCCATACGCCTCGATCGTGTGGTGAGACAGCCCCCTCCTGACGATCAGGTCGTAATTGAAGCCATCGATGAGCTTGTCGATCGGTTTCATCATCTGTCTCCCGCCACATCTCCGAGGCGTCCACGAATCGAACGATCCTCGGGATTGTAATACGCGGCACGGGAAAACAGCTCAATGGCGGCTGCGTCGTATCCTGCGCCCTGAAGCCAGTCACCCGCGGAAACCAGATTACGGGTCACCACCCTCCTGG
>Ga0209604_1001298_pt1 | contig 20496 bp, 9 predicted proteins | sample AD_UKC097_MetaG_FD_184405 | JGI IMG/M metagenome (GOLD analysis project Ga0209604, IMG submission 184405) | Active sludge microbial communities of municipal wastewater-treating anaerobic digesters from USA - AD_UKC097_MetaG (SPAdes) (version 2) | ecosystem: Engineered > Bioreactor > Anaerobic >... | reverse complement strand
CATGGCCGACAGGCTGGGACTGGACCTGTCGGGTCCGCATGAAACCACGGTCACCCTGGCCGACGGGAGCCGGGTGACGGCAAAACCCGTCATGCTGGATTCAATGCAGGTCGGCGACGCCCGTGTTGAACAGGTCCCCGCCATGGTGCTTCCGAACTCGCCCGCGCCCGGAATGGACGGACTGCTGGGAATGAGCTTCCTGCAGGAGTTCAGCATCCATTTTGACGCAGCCAATCAACGACTGATCCTGCAGCGCTTCCGGCCGGAATAAAAACTTCCAATCATTGGAAGTTTTTCCGGAAAAAGTTCCAACCATTGGAAGTTTTTGAACACAAAGTTCCAATGATTGGAAGTTTGCGTTTGGGGCGCGGGTCGGGCAGAATGAAACAATAATTTCAGGATGCCCGTGATGAGAGGATGGATCAAAGGCGGTTTCTGGGGAGCAGTGGTCATAACGCTGCTGTGGTCTCTCAATCCCCGCGCGGCGGTCGAGAAAACGCTGGAGCCGGGCACGGTTGAAATCCAGTTCATGGGCAACGCCGGACCCGTGCAGGGCGCGCTCGAAGACGCCATCCGCGAGTTCGAGCGGCTCAGCCGCGAGCGCCATGCTATTGATCCGGACTATCCCATCTATCGCGTGGTCTCCGGACAGAACGCCTCGCGCAACCAGACCGAAGACCCCACCCGCTTTCTCGTCAGCCTTGCCGGCGGCATGCCGCCCGATGTGATTTTTTTCGACCGCTTTGCGATCAGCGAATGGGCCGCGCGCGGGGCGTTCACGCCGCTTGATGATTTTGTTGCGCGCGATCTGGAGGCATGGAATGCCTGGACCTCTGCAGGTTCAAAAAGTCTTCCGCCGTGGCCCGGCGCGCTGGAGGAGCCGCCGCGCGCGAAAGGCGCAGCCCGCCTCGCCGCCGTCGAGCCCGTGCACCAGACAAATTACTATCCCGCCTGCTGGGACGAGGCGGTGTACCGCAATCCGCTGACGGGCGAAGCCCATCTGTACGGCGTGCCGAACAACGCGGACAACCGCATCCTGCTTTACAACAAGGACATCCTGATCCGCCACGGCTATACCAACGAAAACGGCGAGGCCCGCCCGCCGCGCACGTGGGAGGAGCTCGAGGAAATGGCACTGGCCATGACCGAGCGCGATGAAAAAGGAAACATCAAGACCATCGGATTCATTCCAAACTACGGCAACGTCTGGCTCTACATGTACGGCTGGCAGGCCGGCGGTAAATTCATGAGCGAGGACGGCAAGCGCTGCACACTTGACGATCCGCGCATCGAGTACGCGCTGGATTTCATGACACGGCTTTACGATTTGCTCGGCGGCGCAAAGGAGGTCTACGCTTTCCAGACCACGTTCCAGGGCGCGGAGCTCGATCCGTTCATTCTCGGGAAAGTCGCGATGAAAATTGACGGGGTGTGGATCATGCCGGCCCTCGCCTTCTACGGCAAAGACATCAATCTGGGCGCCGCGCCGGCGCCGATGCCGAAGGCCGAACTCGATGCCGGGCGCGCCCCGATCTCGTGGGTCGGCGGCTTCGCCTATGCCATTCCCGCAACCGCAAAGGAGAAGAAAGGCGCATGGGAGCTGATCCGCTATCTTTCCAGCCAGCGCGCGCACGAAATCCTGATGTATTCGGAGAGCCTCACTTCGCTGAGCCAGGGCCGGCCGTACCTCCCGCGGCAGTTCCCGCACATCCGGCAGAATGAATGGACCTATGACACCTTCATTCTCAACAACGATGCGGTCGAACCGCAGTTCAAACAGGCCATGCGCGTCTATAATGATCTGCTCGCAAATTCGTATTACCGTCCCGTGACGCCCGTCGGACAGAAGCTGTGGAACGCGCAGATCTGGGCGATGGAAGACGCGGTCTTTCACAAGAAAACGCCGAAGGAAGCGCTGGGTTATTATGCGAAAATTGTGCAGCGCGATCTCGACGCCATACTGCAGCCGCCCGAGGGCACCCCCGTCCGGAGCTGGAACTGGTTCTTCTGGCTGTACGGAATCCTGATTGTGCTGGCGATTGCTGCCGTCTACTGGTGGGACACGCATGTCGCCATTCGGAAGAAGAACAGCGTCATGCTGGAAGGCAAAAAGGGAAACTACTTCCGTGCGCAGTGGAAAGAAGGTGTGATCTGCGCGCTGCCTTGGATTCTGGGATTCATTATTTTCACCGGCGGCCCGCTGCTGTTTTCGATCGTGATCAGTTTCTGCCGGTTTGATGTTCTGAACGATGCGGTTTTCACCGGACTTCAGAATTACATTTTCATGCTGAAGGGCGATGAGCTGTTCTGGAAGTCGCTCTGGAACACGCTGTTCATGGTGATCGGCATTCCGCTGGGCATGGCCGCCGGGCTGGGCATTGCCCTGCTGCTGAACCTTAAAATCCGCGGTGTGGCCGTGTGGCGCACGCTGTTCTATCTGCCGAGCATCGTCCCTGCCGTGGCCGCCAGCATTCTGTGGATATGGATTTTCAATCCGCAGAGCGGACTGCTCAACATGGCGCTGGATCCTGTGCTCGACCTGTTTGGCGCAAAAAGCCCCCAGTGGTTGCAGGACGAGCACACCAGCAAGTGGGCGCTGATCATCATGGGCCTGTGGGGTGCGGGCGGAGGCATGATTATCTGGCTCGCGGGACTGAAGGGAATCAGCCAGAGCTACTATGAGGCGGCCGACATTGACGGCGCCAGCACCTGGCAGAAATTCCGCTTCATCACGATTCCGATGCTTACACCCTACATCTTCTTCAACCTGATCATGGGCATGATCGGCACGTTCCAGATTTTCACGCAGGCCTTCATCATGACCGCAGGCGGGCCGGTCAACTCCACGCTGTTTTACGCCTATCACCTTTTTAACAACGCTTTCCGTTATCTGCACATGGGCTATGCGGCCGCCATGGCATGGTTTCTGTTCCTGATTGTTCTGATCCTGACAGGCATCCAGATGAAACTTTCGGGCCGCTGGGTCCATTACGAGGGCGCATGAACGAAGCCGGAAAATCAGCTATGATGCACCAGTCGCGCCGCGCCGCGCGCCTGCTGACGGTGTACGGCCTGCTAATCGGCGGCTCCGCCATTTTCATCCTGCCCTTCCTGTGGATGGCCGGCACCAGCGTAAAAGTGGACCGCGAGATGTTCAGTGAGAACCTCCGTCTGTTCCCCATGCGACCGGTCCCGGCGCAGGTCTCGCCGTATCTCGACGATAAATATTTTCCGCCTGCGCCGGAAAGCAAAATGGTCGAAGAAGCCGTGACCGCAAACATGCCGGAACTCCCGGAACACCTTCAAGTTGAGCAGGATGCCGCCGGAATTCTATCGGACGGAATCTGGCAGAAACTGCGTCAGGTTATCCCTGAACGCACATGGCAAAACGATCCGCGCGAAGCCATCCAAAAGGAAGTGACCCCGGAACTCGTGGCCGCGCAGCTTGAAAAAGTCTACCGCCATTTCAGCCTGAGCGCGGTGCGCGTCCGCAGCCACGATTTGCAGGAAATTGAAGTCACCGCAGGAAAACCGGTTTCCGAGTTCTGGAATGTGACTGGAGGCGCAAACCTTGCTGACGGAATGGAGGGCAAAACGCCCTATGCCGATCTTGTTTACAATTTCAAGAACAACCGGAACGGAATGATTCAATTGTCCCGCACGATTGATCTGCCGTTTGCAGCCGACCGCCTTTTCCGGACATTCATTTCACTTCGTGCCGACGACTCCTGGCACCGGCTCGAATTCTTCATCGAGAAAAACGGCCGACTGCTTCGGGGTGTCCGCCCGGAATTTCTGGGCAATTTCCAGTGGAGCGTTATCACGCTTCAGGAAAAGATTGAGGGCGAGGATGACACGAGCAAAATCCGCCTGTGGATTGCTATGCGCGAAATTGACCGCGGCCCGCAGTACGAAAGCCGGCCGGACAAAATGAAGCTGACCGTGCAAATGCACCGCAGCTCGCAGGCGGGCGCGTGGTGGGCCAAGTGCCAGCGCAACTACCGCGGGGCGCTTGATTATATTCCCTTCTGGCGCTACACGGCCACCAGTGTTTTTCTCGTGGTTCTGAACATCATCGGCAACATCTTCGCCTGCTCGCTGGTCGCCTATGCCTTTGCGCGGCTGCAATGGCCCGGACGCGGATTCTGCTTCGGCCTGATGCTGGCCACGATGATGATCCCGCCGCAGATCACCATGATCCCCTATTTTCTCATCATCAAGCATCTCGGCTGGTACAACACGCTGACGCCGCTCTGGTTTGTCAGTTTCTTCGGCAACGCTTTCAACATTTTCCTGCTGCGCCAGTCCATGATGGGCATTCCGCGCGACCTGGAGGATTCAGCCCGGATTGACGGATGCAACTTTCTGCAGATTTACTGGTATGTCATCATGCCGCTCATCAAGCCCACGCTCGCCTGCATCGCCATCTTCACCTTCATGGGCGTGTGGAACGATTTCATGGGGCCGCTGATCTATCTCAGCGACCAGCGGCTCTATCCGCTTTCGCTGGGCCTCTACGCACTAAATGTGCAGGCGGGCGGGAACTTCGGCATGATGATGGCAGGGGCCCTGCTGATGACCCTGCCCGTCGTCGCCATTTTCTTTTTCGCCCAGAAATATTTCATTCAGGGCGTAACCCTTACGGGAATGAAAGGATGACCATGAAGCTGAGTTTTGCGTTGATGATCGCTATTGTCGCGGGAACTGTGATGGCCGAAGACTCTGGATATTTTCTTTCGATGTCCCAGAAGGGCCAGCTCATCTGGGACGGACGCATGGAAGACAGCGACGGCATCTGCTACGACGTTTCCATCGTCCCCGGCTATGCCCCGCCCGTGCGCTACGGCTGGCGGAACTTGAAACAGGCCGGCGGCAACCTGCACGACTATGTCGAAGCAAAGAAATATAAACGCATCAAACGCCAGAGCGGCGATGCCCTGGAATGGGCCTTTGATGACTGCCTTTCCGATTTCACCGTGAAGGGATCAGGCAAAGCGTGGAAAAAATATTTTCGCAAGGCGAATGACCGCACGAAAAAGCGCGTCTTCGGCTGGTGGCTCTCCTATCCGTGGGCGCTGATGCAGAGCACCGTGGACAATGTGGTCAGAATTCCTTGCGGTCTTGCCGGAACGGTCATCGGCACCGGCTGGGGACTGGTCGTGGTGCCCGGTTACCACATGCTGGACTCCGCCGTGGCCGCCACCTGGAACGGCGGCGTGGAGGGTGTGATTCTGCCCGTGTCCGGGCTGGCGTGGAACACGGTCATTTCGCCGCCGATGGCCCTCGTCGGACAAAAACCCTCCCCTGAGCGCGTAGACGGGTTCTGGATCAGCATGGTGGACACAATTCCCGCTCAATCCTCGGAAATCAACAAAGACAGCATTGCCGCCATCGCCGAGTTTGGAATGAAACTGCATGCAGAGCTCGCTCCCATGGATCAGGAACGGGCGGAACAGGAGAAACTGGAACGGCTTGAAAGCCAGCGCCTGCACCAGCAGTTCGCATCCAACCGGACGGCGTTTGCTGAAAGCCGAAAAGCCAGAGTGAACGAAATCATAAATGATGAAAGCCTCCGTCCGGCTCTCGATCAGATTGTTCATGGTCGCTGGAACTACGACCGCTTCCGCCAGCACCGCAAGGAAATCATCAAACGAATGATGGATGACGGGCTGTCAGAGCAGGAAGCGGGAAGGGCCATGCGCGACATTGAAGCGGCCCCGCTCAATCATTACCCCATCCGCAGACCGCCGGCGAAAACCGACCCCGTCACCGAATCCATCGAGGTCATAAAAGATATTGAATAGCGCGCGGGGAAAGGATTTTCGGCCCGACCTGCTCTGTTACCAGGAATAGCTGTCCGGGGCCTGAGCCAAAATATCCGATTCGTGTTTTTTCCAAAAGTCCTGCAGAGCCCGTCCGAAGATTGCGCTCTCGTTTCTCAGAATGGAGCGGCACATCGGATGGGTGAGTTTATGGCGAATAAACATCTCCCAATCGGCGATTTCAATAATCTCCGGCGGGCCCAGCAGGAAGCGGCTTGATTTTGTCTGGGCGGCGGCCGACAGGATTTCATCAAACAGGTTCAGCTGCCCATACAGATAGGCCTTGGCTTTGAAAAACTGCATATCTTTCAGGACATCCGGGCGGCGGAAGTGGGCCTCATCCTCCTGTGCGGTTCCGGAAAGATACATCTGAATGTCCGGATTTTCGACGATTAGCTTATCGCTTTCCAGCAGACGGTCAATGATCGAATTGGAATGCTTGATCGCCTGCGCCTTCCGGTCGCGGACTGCGATCATCATAGCCCATCCGCCCGCACACAGCGCAACAATCACGGTCCAGTAGAATTCTGTTCCCATCACATCTGACCTCCATACTTTTTTGTTCAAGCGGCCTGCTTGTTTCTGCCAGAAACCAGCCAAAAGCCAACCCGATGAATTCAATCCATGTCTTCCGCCCGGGCCGCGGCTAGCGGGCGGCCGCCGACATCCGTGAGCCGTGCGTCGGCGCGAAATATCCAGACGGGCTTCCCGCCATCCCCTTCGCACTGGTACCATCCGCGCTTTTCCATGATGAACGGCAGGCGGCGGCCCGGCGGGAGATGTCCCTCGCGCAGCAGGCGGAAGAGCGAGGGCTTCCTGAACCACGGCGTTTTCTTCCGGCTGGTCTCCACGTACGGCTCGACGGGACCGTCCAGATCGGGCATGGTCGCCACCACATCGCCATACACCTGATAGGCCAGCAGGGTCAGCGCCCGGCCACGTGAATTTTTCCAGACGTCCACCAGCAGGTTCGGAATCGCCAGTGGATTGATCGTCAGCACGGCCGCCATATTCCGGTGCCTTCCGTCCGCGCGCCACAGCAGCCCGTCGTCAGTGACAGACCGCATTTCCAGCCGCGTGGAAAGCGCGATGGATGAGGCCAGCACGGCATAGACCCGGCCGTAGCTTCGGCTGATGCCCAGCACATAGGCATCGGCCTGCAGCTCCTGTCCCGCCACCGTCTCAACCAGAGAGCGGAATATTTCGTGATAGCGGCGGTGGCGCTTACCGAAGAACGGCTGCAGTTCGAGCAGGCTGGTGATGCCCACCACATCCAGCCCTCGAACGATGCCCAGAAAATCATCAACCAGAGTTTCCGACTCGTTCTGCTGAGAGTTCAGAAGTTTGTCCACGCGACAGAGATCAACATCTTCAAATGACTGTACGGCGAAATGCTGATAAAACGTGGTCCGGCATACCTGTGCGTTCCGGGTGTCGCGCTCGCGATCACGCCGGGCGGCAAACGGGAGAATGACAACCTTGTCGGGCACCTCGGTGAAAAACCGCCGGGTCACCACATAATCGGGCTCGGCAAAGCGCGCATGGCAGGCGTCATACGTTGCGCAGCCGGAGGACGTCAGCAGAAGGGCCGCGGGAAGCAGCAACTTCCAATGCCTGGAACTTTTTTGCGAAAATCTTCCAATGATTGGAACTTTTTGCTCGAAAACTTCCAATGATTGGAACTTTTCACACAGCCGGCTCCTCTGCCCATAACTATTCATATGCAGATAAATACTCAACGGCGTGCCAAAGTGCGACAGAATATTTCAATGTCAACCCCGACGACGGACAGCTAAATATCCTGAAGTGCGCGGCGCAATTCCATGATGTGATTGGTGCGAATTAGTGTCTCGAACGGCGAGATTTCCGGATTGGTCCATGGGGCGATTATTTCGCCGGTGACATTTGTCACGCCCCCTACTGCCTCGCGCAGCTCGGTGATGTGCACAGATCGGATGAGCGTTACATTGGCGGTGATGGCCGCATCGGTCCAGTTGCTTGCGGCAAGGCGGCGGCATAACCGTGCATAATTCGCCTCCTCGCGAAGTTCATCCACATGCGGTTTGCGCACCCGCGTGACGCCCGCTTCAAGGCCTTCTGTCCACGTTCTGCCCCCAATAACAAACCGGTTTGTGATTGAAGATTCGCCGTCCCCCGCCCCGTCATTTGCCGTAATGCACCACCAGCAGGATGTGCCCGATATGAAATCAATCTGCGGCTTGTAGCGGATCTTCTCCCCAGTATTCGTTGAAGGAACCCCGCCGCCGGGAAAGGCAGACCATGCCGTTCCGTTATAGTACTCGAACCCGCCTATGTCCGACGCGGAATCGGCCGCAAGTGTCGAAGAGTTTGTGGAATCGCAGTAAACTTTGAAATGCAGAAGATCTTCATCGCCATCCGCGGGAATATACCAGATCAGTTTGGGACGAACATTCAGTGTGCGCCCAAATGTTCCGAACTGATCGTTTGAGATCAGGCCGTCGCTGTTGAAATCGGGGCAATTGGTTGGAGAATGCAGCAGCGGGGCTTCCGGAGGCTGATTGACGGCCTCGCCCCGCACATTGATGAGGTATGGAGTGTTTGTGGCGGAGCTGACAACTTCCACAACCGCTGTATGAACGCCCGCCGCGCCCCCGGGACTGAAGACCATCTGAAATTCCGCACTGGTTCCGCCCGCAACAGAAGGAATTCCCTGCACCGAGAATTTTCCGGCGCCGCTTCCATTGGTGCTCCAGGAAGAAATCGCGAGAGTGCAGAATCCGGCATTGGTGACGCTAAAGGAATTGGTTGCGGCGGCGCTCTTTGCGATCTGTCCGAAATCTGTGCCTTTCGCGGCAGCCGCGGCCTCATTGTTTGCAACAATCGCCTCGTTGGTGCCCAGCACGAGGACTTCGCTGCGCGCAAGAAACAGTTCAAAAACATAGGCCGCGCCGGCATCAAAGCCGGCGCTCGTTTCACGATAAGCTCCAATCAGGGCCACATCTCCATCCATCGCGGCGGATGTGGCAAAAAAGTCATTTGCCGCTCCGTCAGAGGCGGACAGTTTCTTGACCTGACCCCATGCATTGGTGCCGCCCGCATTGCGCTCGAAAAAGTAAACGGCTCCCGCACTGGAGCCGGCATCGTCTTCAAAAATAGAGCCGATCAGGGCGACATCACCGGCCACCGCGAGAGAATTGGCAAAATGATCATTGGCCTCGGCGTCGGAAGCAACGAGCTTTGCAACCAGCCCCCACGCATTGGTCCCGCCCGCATTGCGTTCGAAAACGTAAGCCGCGCCTTCGGAGGAGGAACCTTCATAGTCATCGCCGATCAGTACCACATCTCCGTCTATTGCGACGTACTGACCAAACTGATCACCGGCCACACTCTCGGCCGCGGCCAGCTTCTTCGTCTGGCCCCAGTTGTTCGTTCCTCCCGCGTTCCGCTCGAAGAGGTATACACTGCCGCCGTTTTCGTCGTGATAGGCGCTGATCACGGCCACATCGCCATCCACGGCGACGGACCAGCCGAAACGATCGTCTGCATCGGCATCCGAAGCCACCAGCTTCTTCACCTGCCCCCACGCATTGGTGCCGCTCGTGTTGCGTTCAAAGATATACGCGGCGCCGGCCTCGTTGCCGCCGGCATCTTCAAAGGCCGCCCCAATGACCACAACTTCGCCCGCCGCACTGACCGAAATGCCGAAACGATCCCCCGCCTGTGCATCGGAGGCCATAAGTTTCTTGACCTGCCCCCACGCATTGGTTCCGCCGGCGTTGCGCTCGAAAATATAAGCTGCACCGGCATCCGCTCCGCCAGCATCCTCAACCCATGCTCCGATCAGAATCACATCTCCGGCAGCGGCTACCGAGTAGCCGAACTGATCTGACGCCTCGGCATCCGACGCCATGATTTTCTTCACCTGTCCCCACGCATTCGTGCCGCCTGTGTTGCGATCAAATAGATAGGCCGCGCCGGCATCCATGGCGGCGGAATCCTCAAGCCGTGCACCGACCACCGCAATGTCACCCGAAACATCGATTTCCCACCAGCCGAACTGATCACCCGCCTGCGCATCGGACGCCATGAGCTTCTTCACTTCGCGGAAGTCCGAGGTTTCGTTATGCACGGGGATGATGTAGGCCGCACCGGTATTGGTGGCTGCCGTGTCCTCCATGTATGCGCCGACCACTGCAACATCCCCGGCAAGTGCAACAGAGTGCCCGAAAACATCATAAGCTTCCGCATCGGGGGCGGTGACTTTTCTGACTTCATTCCATGCATTGGTTCCGCCTGCATTGCGGGCGAACAAATATGCCGCACCCGCCATATCTCCGGCAGAGTCCTCGCTGTAGGCCCCAATCATCACAACGTCCGCCGAAACGGCGACCGACTGGCTGAAACCGTCTCCCGCTTCAGCATCTGAGGCAGTCAGCTTTTTCACCTGCCCCCAGGCATTGGTTCCCCCCGCATTGCGCTCGAAAACATATGCCGCACCGGCATTGTTTCCTCTGCTGTCTTCAAAAGCCGAACTAATCACCGCCACATCGCCGGCGATCGCCACCGCCTTGCCAAAGTTGTCTGCCTCCTCCGCATCTGATGCGGTCAGTTTACTGACTTCACCCCAGGCATTGGTTCCCCACGCATTCCGTTCGAAGATATATGCCGCACCGGCATTTGTTGCCGCGGCATCCTCCTGACTTGCACCGACAACAATCGTATCTCCGGCCACCGCCACAGAGAATCCGAAATAATCAGAAGCCTCCGCATCTGACGCCATCAGCTTTTTTACCTCACCCCAGAGATTCGTACCCGGAAGATTCCGCTCAAAAACGTACGCCGCCCCCGCTTCTCCCCCGCCTGTATCTTCGCCATAGGCTCCGACAACGATCACATCTCCCGCCACGGCCACAGACCGGCCGAAATAATCGGTCCCGGCCGCATCGGAAGCGACCAGTTTCCTCACCTGGCCCCAGGCGTTGGTGCCGCCCGCATTTCGTTCAAAGACATACGCTGCACCGGCCACCGTGCCGCCCGTATCTTCACCATAGGCGCCCACCACTGCCACATCGCCGGCGACAGCCACCGACCAGCCAAACCAGTCCGCCTCCTCCGCATCCGATGCGACCAGCTTTTTCACTTCGCCCCATGCATTAGAACCGCCAATGCCGCGTTCGAAGATATAGGCGGCTCCGGCTGTTGGATAGCTGTCACTGTCGCGATATGCGCCGATAATCGCCACATCCCCGTCCGCCCCCACCGAATATCCGAACCAGTCGGCCGCCCCAGCATCCGAAGCCATCAGCTTTATGATTTCCGTGGACAGCGGATCGGCCGCTCCCGCTTGCGCGACCGCCGCAAGAAAGAGAAACGCGAGTCCGCGTTTCGCTTTCTTGGATATTCTTTGAAGATGATTTCTCATGACCCATACCCTATGGCGCGTACGCATTGACGGGGATCCAGTTCGTTCCGTCATAGAATTGCACGGTTCCACCCGCATACCGCAGTGTGCCGATCTCCGCCGGCCCGTCACTGGCCAGCGTGATGCTTCCATAAAACCCCGCGCTGTTGGTCAGGGCTCCCGTCATTGTGTCGCCGGTTTTGGAAACTTTCGCGGTGACGACAGCGGATATCTGCGACTGGATATCATTGCTGACAGCAGTCCAGACAGGATCGGTTTCGGAGTAAACGTACAACGGGGTTCCTGTTGCGTAAGACGCTTTTTCCGCCGTCCAGACAGGATCGGTTTCGACATAAACCGGCATGCCCGTGGCATAGCCGGTTTTCTCGGCAGTCCAGACGGGATCTGTTTCCGTGAACGCATAAAGCGGCGTGCCGGTGGCGATGCCGTCCAGCAGCTTCACCCATGCGCCGGAGCCGAATGTCGACCGGTAGTACACCCCCGTGCCGCCGTCGAGATACAGCGTGCCGCGAACAGCCGCGGAGTTGTTGACCGGGTTCGTTACGCCATGTCCGATAGCGATGCGCTCTCCGCCGCCGCCCGCGTTGGCTGAATTGCCCACCGCCACGCCGTAGCTTGTACCGTTCGCATTCCAGCCGATCGCCACACCGGAGTCCTGGCCGTTGGCGGCCCTGCCGAGCGCTGCGCCGGCACCATAGCCGTTGGCCTGAAAGCCGACGGCCACACCCGCATAACCGTTCGCCTGATAGCCCATCGCCACCCCTCCACTGCCATTGGCGTATGCGCCTGCCGCCGCACCGCTCTGATAGCCGTTGGCCTGAAAACCGACGGCCACACCGTAGTAGTAACCGTTGGCTTCATTGCCGATTTGAACGTCATCGCCACCGTTAATGGCAAGCAGCTCCCGTGTGCCCCACATGTCAGTGTAGCTGTATGAGGCGCTGATGTTCGTCTGCACCGTCAGCGTCCCCGTCATCGTGTCGCCGGTCTTGGACACCTTGGCGGTGTCAAGATTTGAGATCTGAGATTGGATGTCGTTGGATGCCGCCGTCCAGACGGGATCCGTCTCCGTGAACGCATACAGCGGCGTGCCGGTCGCGTACCCGCTTTTCTCTGCATCCCAAACAGGATCCGTCTCGACATAAACCGGCATGCCGGTCGCATAGTCTGCTTTCTGCGCATCCCACACTGGATCGGTTTCGGTGTATTCGTACAGAGGTGCGCCTGTTGCATAATTGCTGCGTTCGGCAACCCATACCGGATCGGTTTCCGTGAACACATACAGCGGCGTACCGGTTGCGTACCCGCTTTTTTCAGCATCCCAAACGGGATCTGTCTCAACATATACCGGTGTGCCGGTCGCATAGTCTGCTTTTTGCGCATCCCACACTGGGTCGGTTTCTCCGTACTCATAAAGAGGCGCCCCTGTAGCATAATTGCTTCTCTCTGCCACCCATACGGGATCGGTTTCAGCATAAACCGGAGTTCCGGTGGCATATCCTGCCTCGCTGTGGTCACCCCAGCCGTGCGCTTCGGACCACTCGGAAGTGTTCAGTGCGGAGATTGCAAAGGCCGCGGAGGCCGCGAAGACCGGATCGGTTTCGGTAATACTCCCGCCCCCTGCAGAGATTTCCTGCCACGCACCGGAACCGAAGGTTGAACGGTAAAACACGCTGGTTCCCCCATCAAGATACAGACTGCCGCGAACCGCGGTGCTGTTGTCTATCTCGTTGGTCAGGGACGCCCCAATTGCTGTTCGGCTGAATCCATCCGCAGCGTTCGCAAAAGCTCCGATGGCAATGTTTGTTCCCGCCGCATTGGCTTCTCTGCCAAGCGCGGCGCCCAGATATGATCCATTTGCCCCGGCTCCAACGGCCACTCCGTCATCAGGGGCAATTGCAAAACTTCCCAGAGCCGCACCCGACAGCGACCCGTTTGCTCTGTATCCCATTGCGGAGCCGTTTTCGGCAGCTGCGGCGGTATGTCCAACAGCTGTGCCTTCATCCGAGCCATTTGCGCCATATCCAACAGCTGTCCCGGTGGAATACGCATTTGCTTCACGACCCACCGCCGTACCGCCTCCGGTTGCCGCGGCATTTCCGCCCACACGCGTTTCAAGGCCCGTGCTTCCGATAACCAGTGCCCCGCCTTCGGCGTTGACGATCAGTTCTCCGGTCATGGTGTCTCCGGCGGCATCAACGTAAAAATCATCACTTTCTGTTTTCTGATAGTAGAAATTGCTGGCAGAGCTCCATATCGGATCAGCTTCAGGCTCGCCTCCTCCACTGCCGGAGAATTCCTGCCATTCGCCAGAGCCAAAAGTGGAACGATAGAAGACACTCGTCCCGCCATCAAGATAGAGACTGCCGCGCATAACGACAGTGCTGGCCTCCTGCGTATTGACCACGTGATTGCCTATGGCGATTCTGTCGGTGCCGGCGGCGTTCGCCTGGTTGCCCAGCGCAATGCTCTCCTTGTTCGCAAACGCACGATTCCCGACCGCCACTCCGTAATCGGAAGCGCTTGCGGTATACCCCGCGACCACACTGCGAAGTGTTCCTGTGGCGGCGTAACCGACGGCTATGGCCTCGTTGTATGCCAGCGAATTGCGACCAACTGCCGTGCCAAACAAACTTCCGTTCGCATAACGGCCAATGGCCACGCCGGAATTGGCCGCGTTGGCTTCCCCGCCAACGGCCGCGCCCCCGTTGTACCCATTGGCATAATCGCCTGCGGCAACTCCCGAGACTCTGCCGACAGCCCCCCTCCCGAGCGCAGCTCCTCCGGAATATGCATTTGCCCCGTGTCCGACGGCAACGCCCACACTGGACCCGTTGGCTCCATTTCCGACAGCCACAGATTCGCCATTGACTGCAGCACTGTTAATTCCGATCGCCACGCTGCGGTCATAGGCATTCGCATTATAACCCAGGGCCGTCCCCTGATCGGCGCCGTTGGCCAGCCGTCCCACCGCAACCCCGGCTGACGCGGCATTGGCGTCGAGTCCGATGGCCGTCCCGCTGGTTGTTGCCACTGCGCTGTTGCCGATACGAACCGCCATTCCCGTGCTGCCGATCACCAGCGCACCCGCATCGGCGTTGATATTCAAGGCTCCCGTCATGGTGTCGCCAGCTGTTTCAACAAAATCGCCTCCTCCTCCGGAGACTAGCGCATAGGCCACGGAAACAAGGCGCTGGCGGGGGAGAAGAATCGTTCCGTCCACTTCGGCCTCAACCCAGATCTCGGTATTGGTCAGGGCATCCTGAAGCGAGCCGGACAACGTGTTGTCGCCGATGAATGTGGAATACAGCCCATCCACCGCGGTCACGGTGTTGGAGTCCTCGTATTCGAGTGTTCCGGCGGAAGCGTCATTGTAGAGGCGGAGCACCAGCTCGACATTGCCGTTGACCAGCATGCCGCCGTCAACCAGCCGGCCCTGGTAATTGATCATGGAGGGAACCTGTGCCCGCGCCTGTGGCTGCCCGGCGAATACTGTGAGAACTGCCGCAAAAGCTGCGCACTGATGCTTCTTCATCTTTCTTCCTCCTTGCAAAAAACGGCCGGGTGCCGCATGGGACCTGAACTGATTAAAGCCCCCGCGGCAGGCCGCCGCAAGAGGTTTTTACCCGGAATTTCCAATCACTGGAAGAACGGGGCTGAAAACTTCCAATGATTGGAAGTTTTCAGCCAATAAGTTCCAGGGATTGGAACTTTTACTGGTCGCCCGCGGGCGGAGTCTCAGAGACGGGCGTTCCCGCCGTCTCTTTGTCCTCCTCCTCGTCCTCGACTTCAGGCTCGAGCGGGGTGGCTGAAATGAGGCGGTCGCCTTCGTCCAGATTGATGACCCGCACACCCTGCGTGTTGCGGCTGATGACGCGCAGATCACTCACGCCGAAACGGATCATCTGCCCGCCCTGACTGATGAGCATCAGCGCATCCTGATCCTTCACCGAGAGCGCCGCCACCAGCTTGCCGTTGCGCTCAGTGGTGCGAATGGTGATGATCCCCTTGCCGCCGCGGCTCTGCCTGCGGTACTCATCGAAGTTAGTGCGCTTGCCGTAGCCGTTTTCAGTGATGCTGATGAATGTGGCGGAGGGGTCCACTACAGCGATGTTTTCGACGATGTCGTCTTTGCTGAGGGTCATGCCCTTGACGCCGCGGGTGGCGCGTCCCTGGTCGCGGAGTTCGCCCTCATCGAAGCGGATGCTCATGCCGTTGCGGGTGGTCAGGATCAGGTCCTGGCCGGCGACGGTTTTCACCACGCCGATGAGTTCATCATCCGGATCAATGCTGATCGCTATGATGCCGCCCGCGCGCACGTTGCTGTAGGCGGAAAGGTTGGTTTTCTTGACAATGCCCTTGCGGGTGGCCATGACGAGATGCTCGGTGTCACTGAACTCACGCACGCGCAGCATGGAGGCCAGTTTCTCATCGGTTCCGACCTGAAGCAGATTGACGATGGCCTTGCCCCGGGCGGTGCGGCTGCCCTCCGGTATGTCATAGACCTTGATCCAGTGCATCCGGCCCGCCTGCGTGAAGCAGAGCAGATAATCATGCGTAGTGGCCATGAAGACATGTTCGACATAGTCCTCTTCCTTGGTGTCCATGCCAACCACGCCCTTCCCGCCGCGCTTCTGCTGGCGGTAGGAACTGGTCGGGACGCGCTTGATATAGCCGGTATGGCTGACGGTGATCACGCAGCGCTCGTCGGCGATCAGGTCCTCGATATTGATCTCGCCGGCGTCGGCCACGATGTCGGTGCGCCGCTTGTCGCCGTAGCGTTCCTTGATTTCCAGCAGCTCCTCCTTCACCACGCCGAGGATTTTGGCGGGAGAGGCAAGCAGGTCACGGAGATAGCTGATCAGTTTGATGATCTCCAGATATTCGTTCTCGACCTTGTCGCGTTCAAGGCCCGTGAGCTGATACAGGCGCATTTCGAGAATGGCGTTGGCCTGAAGTTCGCTGAGTCCGAAGCGGGCCATCAGCTTGACGCGGGCATCGTCGCGGTCTTTCGCCTCGCGGATGGTTTTGACAACGGCATCCATGTGATCGATGGCGATCTTAAGACCTTCGAGAATGTGGGCGCGGGCTTCCGCCTTGGCGAGATCAAACTCCGTGCGCTTCGTGATCACATCCACCCGGTGATCAATAAAGCATGTCATGAGGTCTTTGAGGTTCATCACGCGCGGTTTGCCGTGGTCAATGGCCAGCATGATGGCGCCGAAGGTTGTTTCCATCTGGGTGTGCTTGAAAATGGAATTCAGGACGACCTTGGGCACGGCGCCGCGCTTAATCTCCACCACCACGCGGATGCCTTCTTTCCCGGACTCGTCGCGGATGTCGGATATGCCCTCGATGGTTTTTTCGTTCACCAGATGGGCCATTTTTTCGATCAGGGAAGCCTTGTTGACCGTGTACGGGATTTCGGTGATGATAATGCTTTCCCGCCCGTTGTTGGCGGTTTCAATGCCGGCGCGCCCGCGCACCTTCAGTTTGCCTCGACCGGTCTCATACATCTCCCGGATGGAGTTCAGCCCGCAGATGACGCCGCCCGTCGGGAAATCCGGCCCTTTGACGACTTTACAGATTTCAGCGACCGGGATGTCGGGGTTGTCGATGAGCAGGATCATTCCATCCGCGATTTCGGCCAGGTTGTGCGGCGGGATGTTGGTGGCCATGCCGACCGCGATGCCCGTGCTCCCGTTCACCAGCAGATTCGGGATGCGCGAAGGAAGCACCGCCGGCTCCATCAGGCTTTCGTCAAAATTCGGACGCATCTCCACGGTGGACTTCTCAATGTCAGCCAGCATTTCCTCGGCTTCGGCCTTGAGCCGGCACTCGGTATAGCGGTACGCCGCGGCGCGGTCGCCATCTATGCTGCCGAAGTTCCCCTGGCCGTCGATAAGAATGCACCGCATGGAGAAATCCTGCGCCATGCGGACGAGCGTGTCATAGACGGCGCTGTCGCCGTGCGGATGGTAGTTGCCGATGACTTCTCCGACCACCTTCGCGCACTTGACAAACGGCTTGCTGTGAATCCAGCCCCGCTCCTTCATGGCGAAAAGGATGCGGCGGTTTCCGGGCTTGAGTCCGTCGCGCGCGTCGGGCAGCGCGCGGCCGATGATGACACTCATGGAGTAGTCAATATAGGCCCGCTGCATTTCATCTTCGATGTTGATCAAATGGTTCTGATTGTTTTCCAGCATGGGGGGAATTCCGGTTTGTTCGTTGTTAGACATCGAGATTCTGCACATTCAGCGCATTTTGTTCAATGAATTCGCGGCGGGGCCCGACATCATCACCCATCAGAATCGTGAAGATTTCATCGGCGCGCACGTCATCCTCGAGGACGACCTTGACCAGCTTGCGGTTCTCGGGATGCATCGTGGTTTCCCAGAGCTGCTCGGGGTTCATTTCACCGAGACCCTTGTAGCGCTGGATCACCAGCCCGCGGCGGCCCAGGTTGCGCACGGCATCCAGCAGATCGGGGAGTGAACCAATCGGCGTCCTCTGGTCCTTTTCATCGGCCAGAAAGTAAATCGGCTCCTCAGCGGGCTGGTACTGGTCCAGGCTGAAGCCCATCTTCTCAAGCTTCGCGACAGCCTTTGCCAGATCCACCGCCCCGTAGAACTCCACCCACCGCAGGCCGCTCTGGTCGGGCTTCGATTCGACATTCTCGCCGTTTGTGAAAATCTCGAGCTGAAGGCCCAGCTTCTTTTCCGCCTCCTCGCGGAGCTTGCGGAGCTCTCGCTCGTCATAAGCATAAAAGTGCTCGGTTTCGCTGGTGTCCCTGTAGGTAATGGCCACCCGGTACTGGGGGAAACGCCCCGTTTTGGGATCGCGGCGGGTCAGGAACTCACTAAACACGGCACCCCGCCGCTGAATGCGATTGCCCAGAGTTTCAATTTCCGAAAGCAGTTCAAGCAGTCGAATCAAGGCTTTATCAGGCAGAACTTCTTCGCCGGCCGGATTCAGCAGTTTCACGTCATCCGAACCGAGATCCAGCAGGATCTTCGTGAGCGCTTCATCACTGTCCAGGTACTGCTCGCGTTTCTTGCGCTTGATCTTGTAGAGCGGCGGCTGGGCGATATAAATGTACCCCTTCTCCACCAGCTGGGGCATCTGACGGTAAAAGAATGTCAGCAGAAGCGTGCGGATGTGGGCACCGTCCACATCGGCATCGGTCATGATAATGATTTTGTGATAGCGGGCTTTGGCGATGTCGAAATCATCCTCGCCGACCCCGGTCCCGATGGCGGTGATCAATGTGCGGATTTCCTCGTTGCTGAGGATTTTGTCCAGACGGGCCTTTTCCACATTAAGCACCTTGCCGCGCAGCGGCAGGATGGCCTGGAAGCGGCGGTCGCGGCCCTGCTTGGCCGAGCCTCCGGCGCTGTCTCCCTCCACGATGAATATCTCCGTCAGCGCCGGATCGCGTTCCGAACAGTCCGCCAGCTTGCCCGGGAGAGAACTGCTCTCGAGGGCGCCCTTGCGGCGGGTCAGGTCGCGGGCCTTCCGCGCGGCTTCGCGCGCGCGCGCGGCCACAACGGCCTTGTCAATGATCCGGCGCGCCACAGAGGGATGCTCCTCGAAGAAGGTGGACAGTTCCTCGTTTACGATGGACGCCACAATCCCCTCCACCTCGCTGTTGCCCAGCTTGGTCTTGGTCTGCCCCTCGAACTGGGGCTGGGGAAGCTTCACGCTGATGACGGCCGTGAGCCCCTCGCGGATGTCGTCGCCGCTCATGCCGGCCTCGTTCTTGGTGAGCTTGTTGGTCTTTGCGTACTGGTTGACCGTGCGGGTCAGCGCGCTGCGGAAACCGCTCAGATGCGTGCCGCCCTCGATGGTGTTTATGTTGTTGGCAAAACAGTAGATCGTTTCCTTGTAGGTGTCGCAGTACTGCATCGCGATCTCGGCCTGGATGCCGTCCTTTTCGCGCTCAAAGAAAATCGGCTTGGGATGCAGCGGGTTCTTGGCCCGGTTGAGATGTGTAACGAACTCCCGGATGCCGCCGCTGTACTGGAAAACCTCCTCGCGGGCGGGCTCCTCCTGGCTCAGCTTGATCAGGATTCCCTTGTTCAGGAACGCCAGTTCGCGCAGGCGCACCGCCAGGGTGTCCCAGTTGAACTCGCTGGTGCTGAATATCTGCGGATCGGGCTTGAAGGTCACCTTGGTCCCCGTGCCCTTGGTGGTGCCGATGGTCTCCAGCTTCGTCACCGGAACGCCGCGCTCATAACGCTGGTGATACACCAGGTTGTTGCGGCGGACTTCCACCTCCAGCCATTCGCTGAGGGCATTCACGCAGGAAACGCCGACCCCATGCAGGCCGCCGGACACCTTGTAGGACTCGTTGTCAAACTTTCCACCGGCATGCAGGGTGGTGAGCACCACCTCCACGGCGGGCTTTTTCTCGGTGGCATGCATGTCCACCGGGATGCCCCGGCCGTCGTCGTTGACCGTGCAGGAGCCGTCGGCATTCACCCGCACCAGAATATTGCTGCAGTAGCCCGCAAGGGCCTCGTCAATGCTGTTGTCCACGACTTCATACACGCAGTGGTGAAATCCGCGCACGCTGGTGTCGCCGATATACATGGCCGGGCGCTTGCGCACGGCGGCAATTCCTTCAAGAACAGTGATCGTGGTGGCGTCGTATTTCGCGCCAGCTTTCTGTTTCGCGTCTTCAGTTTCTTTGGACATAATTCTTCTCTTATTAACCTGTTGAAAGGGTTGAAATCTGACGTCTGGAAGCCCCTTTTATCCCCAGGCAAAACGTCATACATTCAGCAAAAAAAGATTACCCCGAAAGGCAGGCAAAAATCAATGAAAATCGGCGAGAATTCGGCGATTTTTCAGGGCCGGATGGACGGCTCTGCGGGGGGCAAAAAGGGGCTGAAAACAGGCGTTTTTCATTCAGCCGGAAGGCGGCGGCCGGAGGCGTCTGTTATCCACGCGGTGAGCGTGATGTCCAGCGCGCAGGAATCCTCCTGGCTGGAACCGCCAAGCAGGAAGCGGGAGTAGAATTCCTCGTCCTTCTCAAGCCCTCCGATGCGGACCGGAACACCGTTCAGGGCAGTCACTTCAAGGCTTGCCCGGGTGAACTTGACACAGCAGGGTTTGTCGTAATCCAGACCCGAGAGTTCCGGAGTCAGGACCAGTTTGATTTCCGGTCCGTCACCAATAATGGTCGGCTCGACGGTCAGGAAAGCCCCCACCTCGTTCCAGTGCATGCGCTCATGAATGGCGGCCCAGCGCCAGCCGTAATCCACGAAC
>Ga0209604_1001297_pt1 | contig 20506 bp, 20 predicted proteins | sample AD_UKC097_MetaG_FD_184405 | JGI IMG/M metagenome (GOLD analysis project Ga0209604, IMG submission 184405) | Active sludge microbial communities of municipal wastewater-treating anaerobic digesters from USA - AD_UKC097_MetaG (SPAdes) (version 2) | ecosystem: Engineered > Bioreactor > Anaerobic >... | reverse complement strand
ATTATTATGGTGGGACTTAGACCTTCTAGAATTGACAGAATGATAAACAGGCCCAATTACACAAGAAGAGAGTACGTTAGGGCCGTCCCAGGGATTAAGGTAGTCCACTTTGACATGGGAGAAATTGGAAAGAAGTTCTCATATGAAGTTTACATGGAAAGCAAAAACGCTTGCCAGATAAGGACAAATGCAATGGAAGCTTCAAGAATTGCAGCTAACAGGTACCTTATGAAAGTTCTTGGAAAGAGTAGATTCTACTACAAGATAAGAACTATACCCTTTCAGATAATTAGGGAAAACGCAATGGCTTCTGGTAAGAAGGCAGATAGGTACGGTAACGGAATGAGGCTATCATTTGGAAAGCCAATTGGTTCCGCTGCAAGAATCGGCAGAGGACAGAGAATAATGTCCATCTGGGTAGAAAAGCAAGATGTTGAAGAAGCAAGGATTGCCATGAGAAAGGCAGCCATGAAACTACCAACTACCGTAAAGATAGATGTAGAACAGAGAAGCTAAACTTTTTTATTATTAATTTTTAATTCTAAAATAAAAAAATATTAATTTATTTTTGGGATGGTATGACAATTGCCATCTGTAGTCTGTCGTATGTACCCTTATTTGAATAGGCCATTGCATTTATAGAATAAAGGCCTTCTTTGGTGTCAGGAGAAACTGTAAAGACCACGTCATAGCTTCCAATCTGGTGTGCTTTTATCTTCTGTGCCCCAGTTTGTATATTCGCAGTAATGCCCTCCGGCAGATCTACAAATCTAACCATGACATCTGTCTGTGTAAAGAATCCTCTATTTTCTACACCAACTGACATTTGTGTTGACCCTGGTTGCAGTTCAAGAACGTTAATTACTTTTCCGTCCTTGACAATTTCTGCGCCACCTTTTATTGATAAGGATTCAATATCGACGTTTGGGTATATTATAGCCGCTGGCAAAACCTTCTGATTGCAATCCCAGCAGCAATACTTATCCAATTGAATCCAGACAGCACTATCATTTGAAACTGTAATGGTTATATCCTTTGGTATTTTATCAGTACCCCATTCAACAGTTGGTTCTTGAGTTGTCATCTGTTTGTTGATTATTAGATTTCCATTTGCATCATTCACTGTGAGGTTCATTAGCCCTGGATCACTTCCCCCATAAGATGTATCAAAATATATTTTCAGAACATATTTTGAAGTAGAACTTGGATTGCATCTGTAATTTGATGGTATGACAACACCAGTACATTGAAAGTTTGGTTCTACACCTGTATAATCAGCACAAGAGTTGACATCCTTCAAGACTTCTTGGGGAGTTAATGTTCTACACCCTATATGACTAGGTATAGTATATTGAAAAGGAAACCCACTGTTCACAGAACTAAAATCGGATATAAACGTTTCATGCTGACATCCTGTTATTAAAGAGTCGTATATATCTACATATGCTTCTATCCGTCTCTCTTCCACACACCCAGAAAAAGAGACCATTATCAAAATCATAATCGGTATAATTGCTAATAATTTATTCATAATTATCACATATTAATTAGAAATAATGTATCAATAAATATTTAAATATAACGTTTCGATAGAAAAAATTGGATAATAAAATATAAAATAAAAAAATATTAATTTATTTTAAGTTGTAGAGTACTGCGTACCCGTCAGTTACTGCATAGATATTTGAAAAGTTCCTTTCAGCCAAGAACTTCGCACCGTCGACTGATTTCTGTCCAGTGTTGCAGTATAAGACAACCTTTTTGTCCTTTGGTATCTGAGATATCATAACACCTAGCTTATTGTAAGGTATGTTCACTGCGTTAGGTAAGTGGCTTTCTGCAAACTGTTCTTCAGTTCTCACATCAATTAAGTATATCTTTTCCCCGCCATCAATCAACTGCTTAAACTGGTTGGCAGTCAAAGTCTTGTAAGTTGTTTCAACTATAGGCTGGTTATTTATCTTCGATATGAGTTGGGATGTGTACTGGTCAACTGCCATCTTTGTGAGATCCCTATCTGAGCCTGCTAAGACATAGACCTTCTGCTTCATCTTGAAGACGTCAGCCGTCTCATAGAAAAGCTTGTGATTGCCGTTCCTAAGTGCGTTCTGATCTGATTCCCTTAGTATCCTCTTTGAAAGATCGCCTGTATGCTCCTCTGCATCAGGACCTCCAAGTACTATTATATAATCATATACAGCGTAGCCAGTGTCTTTTACCCCAAAGAAATCGACAGTTAGGTTTGCCTTCCTAAGCGAAGAAACAAAGCCTGGATTCATCTCGTTGTCAATCATGTTACAGACAACAGCGACCTTTCCCTGGGCAAATGTAGCTGGCAAAAAGCTTAATGAAATAGCTAATAAAAGAATTATAGAGATAGTTTTCCTTCTCATTGTATCACAGAAGGTAATTTTAAAAAAATTATATAAGAGTTTCTATTATTAAATAAAGAATTAAATAAAAAGAGAATAAAAAATTTAATCTACTGTACTTGCATTTCCGCCATTGCCGTGGTTCTTTTCAAAGTTCTTCTGAAATATCTTTAAGAATTTATTCATTGGAAGTGTAGTTGGACAGCCAGTGTTACCTCTTGCATCAAGTTTTGGTTCTCCTATAAAGTAACTGTCGTTAGGATCGTCATATATATCTATGTCCTTTCCGTTATTGCAGAACTGATTGTACCATACTTTGGTGCCAGTTGGATTTCCAGCTGCATAGCCATAATAGTTCGTATGAATTTCTTCTAGCCCATTCACTGGATTATTCTTAATTATATTGTTTCTGACTATCGTATTGCTTACTTTACCGCCAATCGAAATTCCGGCATATACAGTTTTTTCAACGATATTACCTTCAATTATAGTATCTAAAACTTCTCCACCACTTGTTCCCCATGTAATTATGCCTATCCCATAATCCATTTCACCGAGAAGCTTATTGTCCTTAATAAGAATATTTTTTGCAGTTCCTGTAGTTGCTATTAATATCCCTGAACTCCCCCAATCTGCAGTTAATGGTCCGCCTTCTACTATGTTACCAACTATTTGTGAATTCTCTCCAGAAACTTGGATTCCGTTACGAAGTGTTCCAGTTACCTTTATTTTGTTGTTAAATATGTGGGAAGCTGTTCCAGCTCCTGCACCCATTCTTTGCCCGATTCCAATTGGATGGTACCCACTTATTTTATCGGGGGATAATAGGACAGTAAATCCCTCTACCGTAATTGTACCTAGCCCAGCTTGAATAGAAATTACAGTATTTTGATTTGCACCCGCACCAGGCCCAATTATTGTTGAATCCCTACCTGCGACTGATTTGAGTGTTAGATTTGGAACAGTAATATTGATGTTTTCATTATACGTTCCCGGATTAACTAGAATTGTATCCCCTGGAGCTGCACCGTTTATTGCAGTTTGAATTGAATCTCCAGGATTAACTGTTATCGTAGCTGCACTTACTGGATTAACTATAGTCAATATAGATACTATTAATAATATTCCTATAAGTATTGATTTTATTTTATTCAATTATAATTCACCTCAATTAGTTTATATGTTAAATAAAATAGGTTTTTCCCTATATATAAGGATATGGAAAAAAATATGGAAAATATGGAAAAAATTCATAACATTTTTTTCCCTTTTTCTGTGAGCTCAACTTTCTTGTTTCTCCCGTTTCTGTGGACAATCACATATTTCTTTGATTCAAGGTATTTGATATTCTTTCTGACAGTTGGTCTTGTCATCACTAATTCTTTACCTATGCTGGAAAAAGAAGGATTTACCCCTAGCTCGTTCTGATTCATAAGATAGTAAATTATATCGACTATCTTCCGGTCTACTTTGTCAGATGATTTTTCAAGAATATGTTTTGTTTCCTTCTCCAAAAGCTTCAGTTGTTTAGGATCAAATGCATTTTTATCAGCTAATAGGATAATGATGTTACTCCCAAAGTATGCTATCTCTCTTAATTCAGCTATGAATGTATAGAGCTCGTCAAATCCATTGTTTGCAGAAAGGAAATCCAAACTTCCAAGTAGTATGGCCGACTTATTGTCTATTTTTGAGATAAACTCCTTTAGATTATTGAGCTCAGCAGGAGCTGTTCTTGGCCCACCTTTCTTTGAGATCCAGTAATATTCAAAGTTAATATTGCCTATATCAAAATGTTCTTTCTCATCACGCGAGATTATTATGCCCCTATAGCCTACATCCACTAACTCCTTAAAGACTTCAAAAGGTATTGTGCTTGAATTCTCCTGTGAGAGATAGATGTTCCCCTCGTCAAGTTCGTATTTCAAAAGCTGTTTCTTTAGATTATTTTCTTTTTTCTTCTGCTCCGAGATGTCCCTAACTATGCATATGATTGACTTATCTCCCTTGGCCTCTATCCTGCTAAGACTCATCTCTACAGGGAAGACCTTGCCGTCTCCGTTCAAGAAATAAGTTTCAAATGAAAGGCCATCACCTTTGAAATCTCTAAAGAGAGTATTTTGCAATCTGTTTGTTTCAAGTGGTGAAGAAAAATCAAATATGTTCATGTTGTCTAGAAGCTTTTCTTTTTTGTATCCTAGCGCCTTTATAGTTGCCTTGTTTACATCCTCTATGAGGAAATCGTTATTAAGAATAAGTATGGGCTCGTTCGCATTTTCAAACAGTGCCTTAAATTTAATTTCAGAGTGCTTTATCTTCTCTTCAAGGTTTCTCTTTTCAGTTATATCGTTGCCAACTGCAAGAATAGCTGAGAGTTCCCCCTTATCATCATAAATTGGCTTGTTGCCCCAGTATATCCAAACTTTTTCACCGTTCTTCTTGATGTTCTCATTGATGTGGACACCGAACTCCTTGATTTTTGTATGGATATCATTGACAAGATTTCTAAGATCTCTACCTGATGATTCAATTTTTGGAGTTATCGTATCGTAGACATTTTTGCCAACTATTTCGTTCTTTTTGTATCCAAAAAAGGATAATCCGTATTCATTCATCGAGAGAATCTTGCCTTTATTATCGAAAACAAATATTATGCTGTTGGCAGATTCTACTATCTCCCTATACTTTATGTCACTGCTATCTGCCTTTTCTTCCGCTTTTATTCGTGAGATAGTTGCAGCAGCCTTCTTTGCTAGAATGGATAAAAATATCTTTGTAGTTTCTGTAATATCTTGAGACTCATGGCTAGCAAATACAAAAGCCCCTATGAATTCATTCTTGTAGGATAAAGGGGCTATAAAAAAGGACTTAATCTTCTCTTTGTCTTTCAGTATGTGCATCATATCCGGATTTATCTCCCCATCATATTCAGATTCGCTAAGATAGATAGGCATGCCACTTCTAACTTGATCAAGTCCTTTTTCTTCAGAAGAGAGTCTAGAAATCTTATCTATGAACTCTCTTGATAGGTTATGGTGAATTTTAAGAGAATAGTCATTGGTATCTTTTTCTAATATGTAGACTCCACCGCAATCAACATTAGTAAATAAAAAAGCGGTATTTAGTATCTCTCTCAAAGCCTCGTTTATATTGTGAATTCGACAAAGCTTTGATGCGAGCTCTAACTCTGCAGAAAGCAAGGCTTCAGTTTTTTTTACTTCAGAGGTGTTTCTAACTATGTGTATGAATCCTTCAAGGCCGTTGTCTTTTATGATTGGGGATGAACTAACTTTAACGGGAATTCTTTCACCGTTCTTTTTGATGTACTCCATCTCATAGAAGAAAACACTCATATCTCCATTCAGTCTTTTTACCTGAAGCTCTGTCATTATGCCATAATATTCTGGGGGAACAAGCTGGGCGGGATTCATTTGTAGTAGCTCTTCCTGAGAATACCCGCTTTCCTTGACACCGGTCTCATTGACATAAGTGATCTTGCCTTCATTATCGTGGATGAAAACCATGTCGAGCGCATTTTCTATGGCAATGTTATACCACTCTTTAACAAGGTCTGATTCGCTGAAATTGTTTGAGTTAGCAGATTTCATGGATATCATCACTTTTGAATCTCAGTATGAATGTGCTCCCATTTGGATTGTTATCTCTGACCTCTATCTCGCCACCCTGCATCTCCATAATCTTCTTTGAGATGTAAAGCCCTAGGCCTAAACCTTTATTCGGACCCTGACTGAATCCTTCGTTGAAGATCTTGTCCTTATACTTGTCAGGTATGCCAACCCCATCATCAGAAATCCGTATCTCACAGTTCTTCCCTTCCTTCTTAAGGCTTATATCAATATTATTAGCTTTTCCATGAACCTTGGCATTTCTGACTATATTGTCAAATACGGTCGTGATTGACTCATCGACAATTATCTTACATTCCCCAATTGTGTTAATCTTTAGCTCAGGGTAGTTTTTGGAAAGCTCATTTATCTTAGTCCTTATATCGGATAGTTTGATCCCGTTTGAATCTATCTTTCTGTTGAATGCCCTCTCGAGCTCACCTGTGTTTTCTATAAGCTCGACACATTTTGAAATTGTATTCATGACCTTCTGCTTGATATCCTCATCTTGGGTCGCTATTAGATCACAGAAGTTTAGGGCAATGTTCAAATCGTTTAGGATGTCATGTCTTAGAACCTTGTTCATTATCTCCAAGGCCTCGTTTGCCTCTCTTAATCTTTCTTCTGCCTTTATCCTATCTGTTATGTTTATACCAAGCTCAAGGACCAGTTTATTCCCCTCGACATCGGTAAATGGGTAATCATGAACCTCGTAAGTTTTGTTGTCCAGCTGAACAGTCTGAAAAACAGCAGGAATACCAGAGGAGAAGACATCTAGTATGGGGCATTTCTCACATGGCTCATCTTTTCCATGAAAGATCTCGTAGCATTTCTTATCTTTATACTTCTTAAATCGCTGCTTCAGATACTTGTTTGCGTAGACGATATTTCTGTCATTATCATAGAGGCATACATATGCCGGCAGCTGCTCTAGGACTGAGAAAAGCTTCTTATTGTCCTTCTCAAGCTTCAATCTAAGCTCTGTTTCTAGCTTGATGTCCTTTAGTATCCCAGTGTGTCCAATGACATTGCCTTCACTGTCTTTAAAGACGGCCATGTCAATCTCACAGTTGACCTTCTTCCCGTCCTTTGTTTTGAATGTCAAGTTGTAATCGTGAACCTCACCTTCTGAATAAAGCTTTTTTAAAAACTTCTTCCTTTCTGAAGGTTTAAAATAGAATTTAGCTGCCTCCGTCCCGATGAGCTCTTGCCTAGAATACCCTAGTATCCTCGAGACATCGCCGTTTGCATAGACGATTATCCCATCCTTGTTCACAGAAAGGTTTGAATATGCGTATATCGAATTATCGTTCTCCATATCGGGTTGGGAATCGATGTACCCGTTCTTTTTGGAATTTTCTGTCTTTGCCATACTACTCCTTCTTACGGTATTCGCTAAACTGCTAGATAAAACGAAACTCGATATGTATTTCTTATATTTAAATATATGGAAACAAATAGGGAAAATAGTGAAAAAATATTTTTTTCCATATTAAAACTAGCAATATTTAAAAGCAAAATAAAATTCTTAGGGTATAGAGACGATGACTAAAGAGACAATAAAAATCGGTGGGAAGAAGGTCATAATAGTTGGGACCGTCCACATTTCAAAGGAAAGTGTCGAAGAGGTAAGGGAAGTAATAGAAAGCGAGAAGCCGGATGTTGTGGGTGTCGAGCTTTGCCAGAGCAGGTTTGAATCTCTTAAGAACGCAAAGAAGTGGGAAGAAACAAATATTATAGACATCATAAAGCAGGGCAAGGTATTTCTTTTCCTTATCAATCTCCTTCTTTCAAACTACCAGAAGAGACTCGGGGACAAGTTTGGTGTAAGGCCTGGTTCAGAGTTCATTGAGGCAATTAGCGTTGCAGAGGAGAGTAATACAAAGATAGCATTAATCGATAGGGACATCCAGGTGACATTGAAGAGGGCCTGGAGCAACATGGGTATCAAGGAAAAAATGAAGCTCATGTTCAGCCTGTTCTTAGGATTCTTTGAAGAGGCAGAGGATGAAGAAGAGGACATCATTGAAAAACTTCAGGACAAGGACATAGTAAATGAGCTTTTGAACGAGCTAGCAAAGGAGATACCATCTGTCAAGGAGACACTAATCGATGAGCGTGACAGGTACATAGCATCCAAGATTATTGAAAGTGAGGGAAAGAAAATCGTCGCTGTCGTTGGTAGGGGGCATATGGATGGCATCAAACGAGCTCTTGGAAACATAAAGAAGGAAGCAGTAAAAGAGGAGATAGCACAGCTTGAAGTTGTCGTACAGAAGAAAAGCGTCCTCACATACATTGGATATCTCATACCGATACTGTTCTTTGGTCTTTTAGTATACGGCTTTTTTGACAAGGGGTTAGATTTTGCGCTGAATGTGATGTTCATGTGGATTATTGTCACTGGCTCAACTGCTGCAATAGGCGCGGCCATAGCTTTTGCACATCCAGTGTCAATCCTTGTGGCGTTTATCGCAGCCCCGATAACTACCCTTCACCCTGCGCTTGCTTCGGGCTGGTTTGCAGGTTTGGCAGAGGTAAAGTACAGGAAACCAACTATGAAGGATTTTGAGGAATTGAACAATATAAACAGTCTAAGTGATTTATGGCACAACAGGGTGACGAGGATAATACTTGTTGTCGCATTTACAAATATCGGAGGGACTATAGGGACGCTCTATGCGCTCCCCTACCTCATATCATTATTTTAAAAGGAGGATTAGAATGAAAAAGATTCTTATTGCTATATTGATTGTATTTGGATTATTAATACCCAGCGTTTATGGGGCAGATGAGTACATTAACAGTCTCTGGACCCATAATCTAGGGGGAAATGTTTGGGAGATCCTACATGGCGATTTTACTGGCGACGGTAAAGATGAGATCGTAGTAGCATCGGGATGCTGCGGTAACCCAGGGTATGTGACTGTTTTTGATACAGAGGGCGAAATAGTGTGGCAGGCGAAGCTAGCGAAGGAAGTAAACTCCCTTGCAATAGGTGACATCAATGGGGACGGAAAGCTTGAGGCAGTAACAGGCTCAAAGGACTCAAACATCTACTTCATCTCAAACAGCGGGGAGGTAATAAAAAAACAAGCTGATAGCGGGGATATACTAGTCATCAAGATAGCTGACCTTGAAGGCGACGGAAAGAGCGAGGTCATAACAGGTTCTACCAGGATCAGGATATTCAAGGACATGGAGCTCTACAAAGAGTTTGGCACAGAGAACAGGATCACTGATATTGATCTCTACGACATAAACGGGGACAAGAAGCTAGAGATCATAACAGGTGGGCTTGGTAACTTTGTCTATGCCCTTGATAGCGAACTAAATCTTTTATGGAAGGACAGGAACAACAGCTCCGTCTGGGGTACAGTGCCATTCACCTATAAAGGTTCAACTGCAATACTTGTCCAGACAAGAGGGTATTACGCACTTGATAAGGAAGGAAAGAGGATACCTTCAATTGAGAAGATGATGGATGAATATTACATATCAGGCTACGATGCGGGGAACATGATAATACTTTCTGACGGCAAAGGGAATACAACAAGCTATGACTATGCATTAAAGGAGCTATGGACATTCAAGGCTGAAAAGGAGATAAAGGATTTCTACTCTTACACAGAAGGAAATCAAAAGATAATCATGATGGGCTCAATGGATGAGAACTTCTATATGGTCAAAGGGGACGGAAGTTTAATCGGCTCTGCAAAAGTGGGATCATATGTTTCTGCTGTGGATAGCTTTTCCTATAAGGACAAGAGATACGTCACATTTGGCTCCTTCGATGACACCGTCTATACATACTATAGAGAAATAAAAAATGTCCCGTTCTATGGAGCTGGGACTTTGATTGCTTTATTGATTTATCTTCTTTACAAAAAATTTCAGTAGCTTCTAAACCTTTTGACAACAAAATCTTTTTCAAGGGCGTTGATAAATGCTGCCGCTTTGGGGCCTGACTCCTTTCCTATAAGGACTCTGTAGATGGCCTCAAAGAGTTTTTTTGGTTCTATTGACAGATTTGTAGCAATCTCATATATATGATTGTGAAGCTCGACATCTGTCATGTCCTCTCCCTGTATCAGGTCAGAGATCACTTTAAGCCCTTCCTTCTGCTCTGCTGTCAATTCTACTTCAGGCGGATTGTCCAGAAGCTCAAACTTTATCATGTCGGGCGCGTAAAGTTTCACCCAGTTTGCAGCAAGCTTTGCCCTTGTCTTTATCCGCTCTAGATCAGTTTCTGATATCTCCTTTGGTATGTGCCCTTCTTTTTTTAAGATCTTTACTATCCTATCAATGTCAGAAGTTATCTGGACGAGGACTGATAGGAACCTAAACGAAGGCTGTGCTGGAAGTGACTTATACCCCCAGATGTTAGAGAACTCATAGAGCTTGTCGTACTTCTCCCTTTTTTCTATCTCCTCTTCGCTAAAATAAGTTGTTTCAACCCTATCAAACTCATCATAGACATTCAAAAAGTCAAGGTCAAGGGCGATCTTTAATTCCTTTGATGGTTTTGTCTTTACAAACATGTACCTCAATACGTCAGGCTCCATAACGGATAGGATGTCCGATGGCAAAACAACGTTTCCCTTAGAAGATGACATCTTCCCGCTTGCACCTTTTAGTGAAACAAACTCATATGTCACACCGATGATAGGGGGCTTATTGAATATCTCCTGGATAATCTTTTGCCCAGTGTCGGCGCTGCCACCTTGTGTGCCGTGGTCCTTTCCGTAGGGCTCATAGTCAACACCGAGCTCTGCCCACCTTGAAGGCCAGTCCACCCTCCACTTTAGCTTAATGTAATTGGCCTTTCTGATGTCGGCCGTTTCTTCAAATCCGCACTTGCATGAGTAGCTAAGACCATACTCACCATCATATGATGTGACCTTTGTTTGGTCCTTGCCGCACTTTGGGCAGTATACTGAAACAGGATACCAGTCAAGAGAAAGTTTCTCCCCTCCCCTCTGGCTGTTTAATAATTCTATAAGCCTGTCCTTTTTGTCAAGGGAAATCTTGATGTTGTCTTTATAGATGCCGTTTTTGTACTGCTCAGATGCCCTCAAGAAATCTGGCTTCATGCCAGCGTCAGCAAGAGATATCTGAAAAGGCTCCATGAAGTGATCGGCAAATGAGCTGTGACATCCATCAGGGTCTGGGACCTTACAGTCTGGTAATCCAATATACTCTGAATAACTAGCAGGGACGTTTGCTGGGACCTTTCTAAACCGGTCATAATCATCCCACATGTGTATATGGCGGGATTTGTACCCCATATCCTTCAAAGCATAAGCTACAAGGTTTGTAGTGATGGCCTCCCTAAAATGGCCAATGTGACAGAAACCCGAGGGCGTTACCCCGGACTCACATATGTATTCCTTTTTCTCTCCTCTCTCTGAAATAATCCTCTCGGCAAAAGTTGATGCCCAATGCATATCTAACCTCTCCTTCTCACGTTTGAGTCTTTATCGCATATCTCTTTTAAGACTTGCTCAAATGACTCATCGTGCATCAATGACCTGTTGAGATAAACGCCTGTCCTCCCGATCTTATCCCTCCTGGATAATACCTGGATTCTCTCCCTAACGATATCAATTGAAACATTCAGTATCTTTGCTACCTCTGATTCCCTGCCTGTTATCTCCTCCTCCATGTGCCCGTCCTCTAACGGCTTTATCAGGATGAGGCGCTTATCAACGCCAGGTTTTCTCTTATCTGCCAGTAGGTCATCAAGCTCTATTGCTCCACCAAAGTAATAGAACTCTATCTCTCGCCTCTTTGATTCAGTTATTGGAAATGTGATCGTTTCCCCAGAAAAAAGCGTTATAGCGCCCTTCACAAGGTGCCATGGTGTCGCCTGCACAATAGACCTCTCCTTAATGCCTATGTCCTCAAGCGCCAGTTCAAGGAGGTAAGTTTCAGGCATATGCTCTATAAAAAAGTCTATGTCGGAGGCCTTATGGACATCTCCCCTTGCAACAGATCCATAGAGGATAGGCTGGAAGTCCGCTATCTTTTCCATGACAGAAATGGCCTTGGTCCTTATTGAGCTTAGGAGCTCCCACTGGTTCTTATCATAGACTATCTTTTTCCTGTGAAAGGCAAGAGTTTTCTCCTTCATCGTGCGAAATTACAGTTAGAAATATAAATCATTATCTTTGGAATTGGTCATGAACCCGCTTTATACAGTGCTTATTGGCGTAGTTTTGTTCTGGTTGGTCCTTGGAGAGCTAAACAAGAGATACGACCTCTCAAAGTATGGTATTGACTTCCAAGGGATAATCCTTCTCTGGAGGACAAAGAGATTCAATGACTTTATTGACTCCGTTTCCAGAAAGGGTAAGAAGTTCTGGGGAGCTTACAGCATAGTTGGGATAGGGGCTGCGGTCATAGGTATGATAACTGTCTTTTACTTCCTCTTCCAAAGCGCCCTTAGGGTCTTGATGACACCTGAACCCACACCCGGTGTCGGATTTGTCATACCAGGTGTTACAGTGCCGTTCTGGTACAGCATTATTGGGCTTATTGTTGTCCTGATAGTCCACGAGGCATCGCACGGGATAGTAGCAAGGGCAAACAACATCAGCTTGAAGTCTGTGGGACTTGCGCTTTTTGTGGCAATCCCTGGGGCATTTGTCGAGCCTGACGAGGAGGAGCTAAAGAAGACCTCAAGACTAACAAGGATGAAGGTCTATGCAGCAGGCTCAATGGCTAACTTTGTCACTGCTCTGATAGCATTTATCCTCATCATGGGTGTCATCTCACCAATGTTAACACCTAGCGGCATAGAGATAGTCTCGATAGAGGATACATCAAATGCATTTGGAGCTCTGATGCAAGGGGACATTATCACAGAGATTAACGGGATAAAGATCGAGACTCTGCAGAACTTCTATGACATCATGGCAAACACAAAACCAGGGGAAACTATGAACATCATAACGAATAGAGGCGGCTTTGATGTACTCTTAAAGGACCACCCAACTGAAGCAGGTAAGGGTTACATAGGCATTGTGACATCACAGAATTACAACTCACCGATCAACATGAAGATTTTAACACCGATAAACGGGGCACTGTCTTGGATATTCCTTCTGAACTTTAACATAGGATTGATAAACCTCTTTCCATTACCATTCCTCTTTGATGGTGGGAAGATCTTCAAGGAGATTGTCGATACAAAGTTCAGCGAGGCTAAATCCAACGTGATACAGAAGGTATTTGCAGTGATAGGCATACTACTATTTGCAATAAACATACTGCCTTCACTCCTATGATATTATGATAACTGTAGTTTTTTTAAGGGGAAACAGGACCGTTGAAGTCGATGCGACTAGCGTTCAAGAGGTTTCCTCTAAGCTTTCCATCATAAGGGAGCAATACGTTTTTATAAAAAACGGCAAGATTGTATGCGAGGACGAGCCTCTGGTCGATGGAGACATGCTCGAGCTATTCACAGTAGCTTCAGGTGGTTAGATTGAAGTGCTCTAGATGTAGGCGGGATGCCATATATTTCCAGAGGCAATCAGGCCAGCACTACTGTGGGGAGCACTTCAATAGCTATTTTAAGAAGAAGTTCATGCGTGTTATAAGGGAAGACAATTTAATAAAAAAGAATGAGCGGGTCGCAGTTGCTGTCAGTGGCGGTAAGGACAGCCTCACTTTAGCATATCTATTAAAGGAGCTGCAAGCACGGTACCCATTCGAAATGGAGGCCATAATAATTGATGAAGGTATCTCCGGATACAGATCACACACACTTAGCGCTGCAAAAAAACAGCTTGGGGAGCTAGGGATAGAATACCATATAGAATCATTTCAAGAGAATTTTGGAAAAACTCTAGACTGCTTTGTTAAAAACAATGAAGAAAATGCATGCGCGACATGCGGTGTTTTGAGAAGGTATGTCCTAAACAAAAAGGCGAGGGAGCTATCATGCACAAAGCTTTCCACAGGACACAATCTTGATGACGAGGACCAGTCAATTATCATGAACCTAATGCGTGGGGATGTGATAAGGTTCTCACGCGGCCAGAACTACTATAAGAAGATAAGCGACAAGTTTGTCGAAAGGATAAAACCCTTAAGATACTTCCTAGAAAAGGAGATAGTGATATTTGCCCTTTTCAATAAGCTCTCCTTTGACTCCTCAGAGTGCCCATATGCAGAGTATGCGATGAGGGGGGAAGTTGGTAAGTTTCTTGACAGGATGGAGGAGTCAAGGCCTACAACTAAGTATTCACTCCTCTCTGGCTATGATAAGATATTGCCTGCATTAAATCAGTCCTTTATCCCCGAATCTATTGGGGTATGCGAGATATGTGGGGAGCCCACAATGGATGGAACATGCATGAGATGCAAGATCCTAGAAAAATAGAAAAGAATATAGGATAATAAAAGTGCTAGGATTTTTCTTCATAGAATACTTCCTGCTCTTTTAATATGTACTCTTTTAGTAGAGGATGAATAGAATTATAAGTAATGACATCAACTTTTTTATTTAAAAATTCCTCAAGATCCTGTTCAAGACCGATTAAATCGAGTAATGATTTGTTTTCAATGTCCTTGAATTCAACTAATATGTCTATGTCGCTGTCCTTTGTTTCTTCACCACGGACATAAGAACCGAAGATAGCCGCTTTTCTTATACCATGCCTTTTTAATATTGGAACTGATTTAATCTTAATCTCAGAAAGCTTGACTTTTGCCATCGTTTATATTAGTAAATCAATGTATTTAAGATTTGCTTATTTTGGTGTAATAATTCAATAGGTCAAAAATAGAAAGTAGAAAATGCTTGAAACTTCAAGAATAGACTTATAAATTTAATAAGAAATATAAAATAGGTGAAAGTGTGGAAATTGAGATTATTGAGGTGAAATCAAGAGGCCAGATATTCTTACCTTCTGATTTTAGAGAGGATATAGCAGAGGGCGATAAACTTATTATTATTAAGAATGATGATCAACTAATTCTTAAAAAGGCCAAGTATATCAAGAATCTTGAAGAAGACCTAATTTTTGCCAAAAGAACAGAAGAAGCTTTTAGACGTTATCAGAAAGGTGAATTCATAAAGATGGAATTAGATGAATTTACGGAAGAAGCAAGCAAATGGTAGCAATTAAATTCAGCCCCTCTTTTAAAAAAATATTTTCTAAGATTAAAGATAAATCGTTGAAAGAAAGAATTTTAAAACAAATAGTAAAAATAGCACATAACCCTGATTTTGGGAAACCAATGAAGTACACAAGGAAGGGAACAAGAGAGACCTATGTATCTCCTTACAGGCTTTCTTATATCTATGAAGAGGACGAGGATGCTATAATTCTCCTAGACTTATATCATAAAGATGAGCAATGAATTTTTATAGGATTTAAAAAATTAAAATAAAAAATTGATACTATTCTGACTTCAAGGTTTTAATATCATCCCTAATGAGACTGATCTTCATTTTCTAACACCATCGAAACAAATAGGTCTATACTTGATATTATTATATGATTTTCTAATACTTCCCTTAGAAATATACCCTTATCGATAAGAGATTTGAATTTTTCTAGAGGGTATACAACTAGATTTATATCAACACCGTAAATTTTAGATATTTCCTTTATTTTTTTAGCTTCGGCATTTCCTGCTACAAATATATCGATGTCTGAATCTTTTGTTTCTGTTCCTTTGGCATAACTTCCAAAGATGACCCCAATACCAGAAATAAATGGAAGTATTTTTTCTGTTATTTCCTTTATCATAGAATTATTTTCCATGAAAAGAGTAGTTTTGTAGGCTTCTGATAATATTAGGTAATATCTGGTGCCTTGATTTTTTCTGAGTGAATAGGATTTAATTTTGCCACGCATTGAAGAGAGTAATACCCCTTTCGATTCTAAAGTTTCTAGTACCAGTTGAGCTGTCCTCGGGCTTACCCCAAGTTTTCTGTTTACCTCTCTTATGTAGAACTCTTTGTTGTAACCACACGTAAACAAGGAAAGTACTTTTAGATGATTTTCTGTTAGGCCAAGATTATTGTTTACTATTGTATACATATGTATTATATAATATACAATAATATATAAATTAACGGAAGTATAATTTAGAAATAAAATAAGAAAAGAAAAAGGTAAAAAAATTAAATTTTAAAGATTCTTTTTCTTTACCCTAATTGATGAGGGGGGTAATCCGCCTTTGTGCCTGTGTGGTCTTAGCTTTGGTGCTACTGTCCTTCCTCCTAGAGCTGGCATTTTTGAGGTCTGTTGCTTTGTTGAGCCTCCCTTTCCTCTAAAGAAGAAGTAGTAGATTAAGGCTGCAAGTGCTAGTAACACTAAACCAATTGCTACGTAAATCCAGAGCCTGCTCTTTGGAAGTGTTGTGTCAACGACTGATGCTGTTTCTCCAGCAGTGACCTGCTGTTCTATAGCTGTGTATCCGCCTTTTGTGACACGGACTGTGTGCTCGCCTAGCTTTAAACCTGTTAGGAGTAACTCTCCGTTCTCATCTGTGATTCCTGAAAGCTGCCCATCAAGGTATACCTCTGCTCCTGCTAGTGGTGCACCGTCTGCATCCTTTGCAACGACCCTTATAGATCCTGTGGCTGGTGCCAGTGTAATCGATAGGGAAGAGGTCTGATTTGATGTGATGTTAGTTGTCTGCTGAAGGCTTTCCGCATACCCGCTTGATACCGCAGATACTCTGTATGCACCTGGCGCAAGCTGAGTTGTAGCTGTACCGTTGACTGTTGATACAGACCTTACTAGGGTTCCAGTGCTTGATCTGATATTGACTGTGGCTGTGTTTATCACAGAACCTGCTTCGTTCTTGACTGATACTGTTAATGTTCCTTTCAGAGCGTTAAGCACTATGTTACCTAGAACTGATTGCAAGTTCACAGTCTGCTGTGACTGGACGCTAAATGATGAGGATGTGTATGCATCGTATCCTGCCTTGGATATTGTAACAATGTAAGAGCCTGGTAGTGCATCAAATGTGAACTGTCCTATCCTATCTGAAGTCTTTGTGTCAACAAACTCCTCGCCAGGGTATCTCTTCAATACTATAGTTGCACCTGTGACTATCTGACCAGAGTCGTCCTGAACTATTCCATTGATTGTTCCCTTTGTCTCAAGGATAATTATCTTTTCACCAGTTGAGAGGGAAGTTGGCTGTAGGTCTCTTAGCTCCTTGTCGTATGAGTCGATCTTAAGGTAGTATGTACCTGATCCAGGTAGTGCTGTGGACTGGAACTTTCCTTCACTGTTTGTAAGTCCGCTGAATACTTTAACATCAGTGGACTGGTTGTATACGTCTATTACTATATTTGGTGCTGCTGTTCCAATCTGGTTGAAGTACACCGTTCCCCAGACGTAACCTTCTGTACCTGCAGTAACCATTGTAATTGTGTGGGCTGTGGCCCCATTTACTATAACGTTACTTGTTCCTGAATCTGTGTATCCAGCTGCTGTGACGTTATTGATTACGTGGCTTCCTCCAGAAAGCGCTGTGAATGTTACCTGTCCTGATGCATTTGTTGTCTGTGCTGTTCCATCAACTGTTACTGTTGCACCTGATATTGCTGTTCCAGTTGAATTTTGTACTGTGATTGTTAAGTTACCTGGTGCATATGACACTGGGACACATGCCCCGTTCTGACAAGTGAATCCACTTGGACATGGAACTGTAGTTGAACACTGCCCAGAGGGCCCCTCATTGTTTGGAACGTTTACAGTGAAGCTCCATGGGGCTGTGAACTGTGTCCTGTTACCTGCTGTGTCTACTGCACATATCCTCCAGAAGTATGTTCCGTTGTATAGTGGAGTCTGAATTGTGTAACCCATGTTAACATATAGATTATTGTCTGGATTAATACCCAATACTTGGAATATGCCCGATACATCTGTTGTTTTTGCAGGAGGGAAGGTGATGTCTGTTGAATACTGAATTATGTAGCTTGAAATCTCTTTTACAACACAATCACATCTAGAGTGCCTCCATTCTAGTTGTGGGTTGCTTGAGTTAAGTGTGAATCCATTTGATGGTGACCTAAGTGCTAGTGCTAGTTCGTCTCGAGATGAATTATCTTGCAGACAGCTACCAGGCCATATTTCGCAGTCCAAATCAGATCCTGCAGGGGAATCACCCCATAAAATTAAAGATGATGTACTAACTCTAAAGACTCTAGTTATCGAATTAGTTCCTTTATTGCCTGCCGAGTCTACTACGTATACTCTCCAGTAGTATGAGGATCCTGGATCTGTAAGTAAAGTTTCTGGAAAATCTTGAGATGGAACAAAATTTGTTGTAGTTAGAGGCCCCCTCTGGTAAGTAGTTGTTTTCCAAGAGTTATACGTAGTAGAAGATGGCCAAGTATTAGTTCCAGTAAATGTTGAATTAGCGGGTCCCGGAGAATCAGGGAAATTTGAATTTCCAGATATCTGTATGTAATACCTTACAGGATTTGATAGGTCGTTTGTATCAGAAACTGCAGTCCAAGTAAATGTTGGCCTCTTGTTCTGGCTTACCTGACCATCTGTCAAAGTTAATAGACTTGGTGCAGGAGGGCCAGTTGTATCTACAGTAAACCTCCAGGTGTCGGAATAACTTGTTGGATCAAGGTTTGATGCGACTTTCCAAAACCACACACCGTCTTCTAGCCTGCCTATTGCAGGTGTTGGCGGTTTTGAGGTGGATACATTATACTCGTTTAGGATTGTTGTAGAAGTACAGTAGTCTCCTTGGTAGTTATTTACAGCGATTTTATCTGGATATAGAGTGTAGTCCAAGAAATTGGTATCGCCTCTTGATAATCTTATATTATAAGAAGTTGAAGATGGAACTTCTTGCCATTTTAGTATAGGATTATTGAAATTTAAGAGGGAAAGATCCGAGGGAGATATTAAGTTTGGTGCTGATGAGGAAATTAAAAAGCTCCTGGGAGCTGAGTATGGGCTCTGGTTTCCTAGAGCGTCTCTTGCAGATACTCTCCAGTACCAGGTTCCGTTTGCAAGGGCTTGTGACTTATGTCTACGTAATATTCCATCAAAACCCCAATTAGTAGTGCCTGACCCACCACAAAATGTAGGGTTAGCCTGAGCTTCATTTACATCCGCACTTTGCGTAACAACGTTTGTTGTAAAATTAGAAGAAGTGGAATACTGTATTGTATAGGTAATACAATTGTTTTGTCCTGAACCAAGGAGTCTCTCTGCTGATAAATCAGATATTCTATAGAATGTAAAATCAGCTATATTCGAGTTGTATGGTATCAAAGCAGCTTGATCAGGTTTGTGTAAACTTGGTGTGTCACAAGCTGTATCGATGTAGAAGTTAGGTCCATCTGAAAGAACATCTAAATCTGATGCATTGATTACGTTTCCAACGTTTCCAGCTAAATCTTTTCCTTCTATAGTTAATAAAGCTAAACCGTTCTTTGCAGAATCTGTTGGAACTGTGTATGTAGAGGTATAGAATGAACCTTGACCAGAAGATGGTGAAACAGACAAAGCATTAGTCCATGTGCCATCATGTGTTTTTATCTTTACAGTGGGAGGTCCCTGAAGAATTTCAGTATATATATTAATTAGTAATGTATTAGAGCCAGTTGGCCCAGAACCTACGACGTCAGGTGAATCGTCATAATCAAGCTTTGGTGTTTTGACATACCTGACTCTAAAATTTGGTGGTGAGTTATCGACTGTTGTTGCCGGGTAATATGGGCCGTCAAGCCCACTGTCGATAGTAACGGTAGATTCTGGGTCTACAGTCCATGGGTGTGTCCCATCTGTTTCAGAACAAGAAACTACATCTAAGTAAAAAGAGAATGTCCCAGTGGGGGATGTAGTTCTTGTATATCTCATAGTTTCTTCATCATTAGAACCATCAGCAGTACTACCAGTATAATCTATTGTCCACCCTGATGGCACAGGTTGGAGCGCTTTACTTGCCAATACATAGCCTGGTGGAGCTTTAATTTCTACAATGTTCCAACTAGTATCTGAAGCATAACTACCACTAACAGTGAATGTTACCTTAAATCTCATGGGCATGTTGTAACTACTAAAAGACGTAGTCTTAGAAGTTTCACTAGTTATGACAACTCCCAAAGTAGCGGCACTAACTTCGTTTATATTAATAATATTAAATACTGAAGTAATGAACAATAACCCAATGAGTAGAGAGGATATCTTCTTATTCAAACAAATCTACCTCCTTTTTTGAAACGATTAATTTTTTTATCATAATATCCCTATTCTTTACATTATCATCTAGATAATCAAATCTCCTGATTTTCTCATAATTTAGACCAATTTTTGGTTCATAATATTTCAAGCTAATACCTCCCTAACGTGAAACGATATAAAAAGATTATCATGAAACGATTTTTTCTCAATTTCATAAAATGAAACAGTTATCATCAGCTCTCCTCCAAGATCTTAACCATCTTTTGTAAAAAAATCTCCCAATTTTCAGCTTTCATACGGCCTTTCCACTCAATGAGTTTGA
>Ga0209604_1001294_pt1 | contig 20604 bp, 17 predicted proteins | sample AD_UKC097_MetaG_FD_184405 | JGI IMG/M metagenome (GOLD analysis project Ga0209604, IMG submission 184405) | Active sludge microbial communities of municipal wastewater-treating anaerobic digesters from USA - AD_UKC097_MetaG (SPAdes) (version 2) | ecosystem: Engineered > Bioreactor > Anaerobic >... | reverse complement strand
CCTCGAACACGTCGAGCGGCAGCTCCAGCCGGTCCACCTCTTCGGCGTCGATGGTCAGGCTGATGTCGGCGCGCGCAGCCTGTTCGCACAGGCGCCAGACCCGCGGCACCAGCTCGCGCAGCACCCGGGCGTGCTGCGCGGCCTCGTAACGCGGGTGCAGGGCGCTCAGCTTGATGGAAATCCCGTCTTTTCGCTCGATTCCCAGCGTCGGCCTGTCGCTGGCAGCTATCTTTGCGATAGCGTTCTGGTAGCTCGCGAGATAGTGCAACGCATCTGCATCGGTGCGCGCGCCTTCGCCCAGCATGTCATAGCTGTAACTGAGATTCGGCTGCCGGCGGCGCGCGGCGTCGGCCTCGGCCATGCCCTCCTCGATGGTCTGGCCCAACACGAACTGGCGGCCCAACAGTTGCACGGCGCGCAGCGTGGCCGCCACCACGGTGCGGGCGCCCAAGCGCGTCACCAGGCCGGGCGCCTCGCCGCCGGCGCCTTCGGCGCCAGGCAGGAACTTCTTGGACAAGGCGATGGCGCTGGACGACAGCCGCGCCAGCGTCGAATCCCCGGCGGCATCGAAGTCCGCGCGGCCGAGCTGGTCGGCCGTCAGCGCGATGGCGGTCTCCGCGTCGGGTACGCGCAGCAAGGCCTCGGCCAGGCGCATCAGTGCCAGTCCCTCGGCGCTGGAGATCGGGTATTCCTTGAGCAGGCTGTCCACCGCCCAGAACGGCGGCGGGTTGTCACGCACCGCCTGAACCCAGGGCGCCGCCACGCGGGCCGCGGCCGACCAGTCCAGGGCGCCGTGCAGCATGGCCAGGCACTCGGCCACGCAGTCGGCCTCGGGGCGGTAGGGAAAGGGCAGCCGGTCGGTGGTGGGATCGGCCGTGAACCGGGGCGCATCAGACATCGGGAACTCCAGGGCAACTGTTGAATGTTGCGATGGTGTATCGACTTTCGGTGAATTTCACGCTAAATTTCAGTTGATCTACCGAGCTTTTCACTATTCATGACCGAATCTCCCTGGGGCATCGACCGCATCGACCAGCGCATCCTGAGCGCGCTGCAGGCCGATGGCCGACTGTCCAACCTCAAGCTGGCCGAGGCGGTGGCGCTCTCGCCCACCGCGGTGCTCGCGCGGGTGCAGCGCCTCACGCGCGAGGGCTACATCCTGGGCTACGAGGCGCGGCTGAATCCGCTGAAGCTCGGGCGCGGCATGATGGTGTTCGTCGAGGTGCTGCTGGACCGCACCACGCCGAACGTGTTCGAGCAGTTCCGCGCCGCGGTGCAGGTTCAGGAGGCCATTCTCGAATGCCACATGGTGGCCGGCGGCTTCGACTACCTGCTCAAGACCCGCATGGCCGACATGGCCGCCTACCGCGAGTTCGCCGGCACCGTGCTGTGGCAACTGCCCGGCGTGCGCGAAACCCGCACCTACCCGGTGATGGAAGAAGTGAAGAACACCACCCGCCTGCCGCTTTAGGCACCCCCGATGCGGGCGCACAATGGCCTTTTTTCTCCGGAGGAATTCGCGATGACACTTCGCCCGCTTCTCGCCGCACTGTCGCTCGCCCTGACCGCCGTCGAAGGCGGCGCGCAGACCCACACCATGAAGCCGGGCCTGTGGGAACACAGCTTCACCATGAAAAGCCAGAGCGGCAAGATGGAGCAGGGCATGGCCGAGCTGCAGAAGCAGCTCGCGGCGATGCCACCCGAGAAGCGCAAGCAGATGGAACAGATGATGGCCCAGAGCGGTGTGGCGATGGGTTCCAAGGTCAACGTGGTCAAGGTCTGCATCACGCCCGAAGACGCAGCGCGCATGGATGTGCCGAAGTACAACGACCAGTGCAAGCAGGAGGTGACCCAACGCAGCGCCAATACGCTGAAGTTCAGGTTCACCTGCACCGGCCAGCCACCGACCAGCGGCGAGGGCGAGGTGACCTTCACCAGCCCCACGGCCTACACCAGCAAGTCGGTGGTCAACACCAGCGTCGACGGCAAGCCCGAGCGCATGACCATGGACCAGGCAGGCAAGTGGCTGGCCGCCGACTGCGGCGCGGTGAAACCGATCAAGCGCTGAGCAGGCCGGTCACACCGGCCGCGCTGCGCCGCGAATCAGCGCGTGCCGGAGAGAAACGAACGGATGACCTGGTTCACCTCGTCCGCATGGCGACGGTTCAGCCAGTGGTCCGCGCCTTCAATGCGGTAGATGCGCAGGTCGCTCACGTGCTGCGCCAGCCCGTCCAGCAGCACCGGGCGCAATGCCGCGTCGCCAGTACCCCAGATGACCTGGGTGCGCACACGCACCTGAAAGTCAGCCGGATTCAGCTTGGCCGCCACCGCCGCCATGCGGCCGGGCGCATCCGGCGTGTCGGGATGCAGCGGTGAAGCGCGGTAGTAGTTGCAGCCGCCGGTCAGGCCCTGGGCCCAGCAAGCCCGGTACGCCGCGCGTTCGTCCTCGGTCAGCTCGCCGACCAGCTCCTGCAAGTAGGCGAAATCGTCGGCGGCGAGGATGGCTTCGGAACCCGGCAGGCGCAACACGTTCATGTAGTCGGCGGCCTCTTGCTGGGCCGTGTCGTGGGCCAGCGCCCGCGCATACGGAATCGTGTGCGGCGCGTTGAGGATCACCAGGTTGGACAGCAGCGCCGGATGCTGCGCGGCCAGGCTCCAGGCCAGGGCGCCACCCCAGTCGTGGGCAATCACTGCCTGCACCGGCGCACCGAGCGCGCCGATCACAGCGCACAGGTCGGCCACCAGCAGCGGCGCCTTGTAGGCACTGGCCTCCAGCGGCTGCGACGAGCGGTTGAAGCCGCGCAGGTCCAGCGCAACGCAGCGGTAATCGGCGGCGAAGGCGGTGAGCTGGCGGTGCCATGTGTACCAGCACTCGGGAAAGCCGTGCACGAACAGCAGCACCGGAGCGCCCGACGGGCCACAGGCCTGGGCGTGCAGGCGGATGCCCTCGGCGGTGTCGAAATACAGGGTTTCAAGCGGTGGATGGTCGGTCATGGTGGGTCGTTAGGGTTGGCATGGATCCTCGCTGCCGTTGCTGCCGTGCTCACGATGCGCGGTGGCGCCTGCGCCGCACCGTCCAGGCTGCCAGGGCGACTGCCGCCATGGCCAGCACCGCCAGCGCATGGTTGCGGTACTCGGGAATCCAGTAGTTCACAAAGGTGTTGATCAGCACCTGTTTCGACGGGTTGTAACCCTCGGGCATCGGCAGCACGCCGTTGGCCTTCGCCCAGGCGTCGTAGTCGGCCCGCATCGCCGCGAATTCCCGCGGCCGCTGCAGTTGCAGGTCACGGGTTTCACCGGGGTCGGTGCGCAGGTCGTACAGGTGCCACTGCCCGTCGCCGATCGGTGGCAAGTTCAGCGTGATCTTCAGGTCGCCCTTGAACAACGCCTTGTTCCCGGCCAGCTCGTAGCCCAGCGGCTCGTCGAGGGCGCGGATTCGCGCGGCCGGGTCTTTCAGCGCCGGCACCAGGCTGTGCCCGGTGGGCGTTTCGATGGGCTGCCCCCGGAAGTGCGTGCCGGGCCGCTCCAGGCCGGCCAGCTCCAGCAGGGTCGGCCCGATGTCGGTGACATGGGTCAGCCCGGCGTGGATGCGGTTGCGCGCCATGCCCGGCACGCCACGGATGATCAGGGGTGAACGCAGCCCGCCTTCGCCGGCATAGAACTTGAACGTGTCCAGCGGCGACGCCGACGCGCTGGCCCAGGACGGCCCGGGAATCGCGTAACCGCCTTTGCCGCCAAGGCGCTCGAGATCGCGGCTGTAGTTGAAGCGCAGCCACAGGTCCGCTTCGCGGTAGTCCGAGCCCTCCGGCCCGTTGTCGGACAGGAAGATGAACACCGTGTTCTCGAACTGGCCGGTGGACTTGAGATGCGCGATCAGTCGCCCGACCTCGTGGTCCATCGACTCGGCCATCGCGGCGTACACCTCCATCAGCCGCGCCTGGTACTGGCGCTCCTTCGGGTCCAGGGTCGCCCAGTCGCCGGTGGTGGCCATGGTGGTCATGGACACGTCCGCGGGTATCAGGCCGAGCTCGGCGGCCCGGCGCCGCCGGGCCTCGCGCACGGCGGTCCAGCCCTGGTCGTAGCGACCCTTGTTGCGTTCGATGAACGATTGCGGCGCCTGCAAGGGCACATGGTTGGCCTGGAAGCCCACATAGGCAAAGAAAGGCTGGGCGCTGCCTGCGCCCTCTCGCAGGTAGCCGATCATCTTGTCGACGATGAAGGTCGAGGAGAAGAACGCCCTCGGCAGAACGGGCGGCTTGCCGTCCTCGAACCAGTTCACGCGCGCGGTGTGGGGGAGGTAGCGCTTCTCGGGCTCCCAGTTGTCCGACCCGGTATCGCCCATGATGAACGAGCGATCGAAACCGCGCCGGTCGGGCAGGTTGTGCGGCTCGTTGCCGACATTCCATTTGCCGGTGATGTAGGTGCGGTAGCCGCCGGCCTGAAGCAGCGTGCCCACTGTGACCACGTTCGGGACCAGCGAACCAAGGTAACCGGGTCGGCCGAGGTGCTCGCCGGGCATGGTCTCGCGCAGGTTGCCGTGGCCGGTGCGGTGATGGCCCACGCCGGTCAGCAGCATGGCCCGGGTGGGCGAGCACGACGCGGCGACGTGGAAGTTCGAAAAGCGCACCCCGTCGCGGGCCAGCGCATCGAGGTTCGGTGTGGCAATTTCGCCGCCAAAGGCGCCCACATCGGTGAAACCCCAGTCGTCGGCCACCAGCACCACGATGTTCGGGCGCGCCGCATTGGCCGCAATCAGGACAAGCCAACACCCGAGGGCCACCACCACCGGGCGGATCCACTGGTTCATCACCCGGCGCCTGCGCATGGTGTGGGATTCTCTCCCATGGGCGGGCGACCGCCCGGGTGGACCGCGCCGATCTGGCCCACCCTCGTATCAGGGTCCGCGCTGTTCAGGCGAAAGCGAAGTGCTCGTTGTCGAGTTGCATGACAGACTTGGTCGGCGCGAGCGCCCCGGTGCGGTGGGCATTTGCACGCGGCATGAGGCGCTCGAAGTAGAACTCGGCCGTCTGGATCTTGGCGCGGTAGAACTCGGCCGATTCCTTGCCGGCGCCGCTGTCCAGCAGCGCCTGTGCCTTGGCCGCCTGGAGCGCCCAGTAGTAACCCATCATCACGAAACCGGAGTACATCAGGTAGTCGTAGCTCGCGGAGCCCACCACTTCCTTGTCCTTGGGCGCGCGCACCATGATGGCCAAGGTCAGCGCATTCCATTCGGCAGCCCGTGCCGCCAGAACCCGTGCCATCGCACCCAGTGGCGTGCGCTTGAGCAGGTACGGCTTGGCGAACAGGGCCATGCGCAACGTGAAGTCGCGCACGCACTTGCCTTTGGTGCCCAGCAGCACCTTGCGTCCGAGCAGATCGAGCGCCTGGATGCCGGTGGTGCCCTCGTAGAGGGTGGAGATGCGGGCATCACGCACGATCTGCTCCATGCCGTGCTCCTTGATGTAGCCGTGTCCGCCGAACACCTGCACGCCCAGGTTGGCGGCTTCCAGGCCCATCTCGGTCAGGAAGCCCTTGAGGATCGGGGTGTAGAAACCCAGTTCACCGTCGAACTGTTTGTAGGCGGCCTCGTCTCCGGTGGCCGCCGCGTTGAACATCTGGTCGCCGATCTTCAGCGCGTCGTAGATCATCGCGCGGCCGCCTTCGGCGATGGCCTTCTGGGTGAGCAGCATGCGGCGCACGTCCGGGTGCCAGATCAGCGCGTCGGCCTTGGCCTCGGGCTCCTTCTTGCCGGAGAGCGCGCGCATGGAACGGCGCTCCTTGGCATAGGGCAAGGCGCCCTGAAACGCGGCCTCGGCGTGGCACACGCCCTGCACCGCCGTGCCCAGGCGCGCGGTGTTCATGAAGGTGAACATCCCCTCCAGCCCGCGGTTGGGCTCGAACACCAGGAAGCCTTCGGCCTCGTCGAAATTCAGCACCGCCGTGGCCGAGGCGCAGATGCCCATCTTGTGTTCGATCGAGCCGCAGCTCACGCCGTTGCGTTCGCCGATGTTGCCCTCGGCGTCGACCTTGAACTTGGGCACGACGAACAGAGAAATGCCGCGCGTTCCTTCCGGCGCATCGGGCAGGCGGGCGAGCACGATGTGCACGATGTTCTCGGTCAGATCGTGCTCACCGGCGGAGATGAAGATCTTGGTGCCGGTGATCTTGTAGCGACCGCCCTTCTGCGGCACGGCCCGGGTCTTGACCTGGGCCAGATCGGTGCCGCATTGCGGCTCGGTCAGGCACATGGTGCCTGACCATTCGCCCGACACCAGCTTGGGAATGTACTGGGCCTTCTGCTTCTTCGAGCCGAACTGCATCAGCGTGTTGATCGCACCCACGCTCAGGCCCGGGTACATGGTGAACGACCAGTTGGCCGTGCCCATCATCTCCGACTTGAAAACGTTGAAGGACATCGGCAGGCCCTGCCCGCCGAACTCAGCCGGGAACGACAGACCCTGCCAGCCGCCCTCGACGAAAGCCTGGTAGGCCTCCTTGAAGCCCTTGGGCGTGGTCACCACACCGCCGTCAAAGTGGCAGCCTTCCTCGTCGCCGCTGTGGTTCAGGGGCGCCAGCACCTCCTCGCACAACTGGGCCGCGCCTTCCAGAATCGCGTCCACCGTTTCCGGGTCGGCATCCTTGCCGTTGGGCAGCGAAGCGTAGTGGGCCGGGTAGTCCAGCACCTCGTTCATCAGAAAGCGCATGTCGCGCAGCGGAGCCTTGTAATGGGACATGGTGAGTTCCTCCGTGTGTTCGATGTTCAACGTTCAAGAATGGCCACGACACCCTGCCCGCCGGCGGCGCAGATGGAAATCAGGCCGCGACCGGAGCCCTTCTGTTCCAGCATCTTGGCCAGGTTGGCCACGATGCGCCCGCCAGTGGCCGCAAACGGGTGCCCGGCCGCGAGCGAGCTGCCGTTCACATTGAGCTTGCTGCGGTCAATCTTGCCCAGCGGTTTGGACAGGCCCAGCTTGTCCTTGCAAAACGTCTTGTCTTCCCAGGCCTTGAGCGTGCACAGGACCTGCGCGGCAAAGGCCTCGTGGATTTCATAGAAGTCGAAGTCCTGCAGGCTCAGGCCTGCGCGCGCCAGCATGCGCGGCACGGCGTACGCGGGCGCCATCAGCAAGCCTTCTTTTTCGCCGAAGAAGTCCACCGCGGCCACTTCGCTGAAGCTCAGCCAGGCCAGCACCGGCAGCCCACGCGCCGCGGCCCATTCCTCGCTGGCCAGCAGCACGGCCGAGGCGCCGTCGGTCAGCGGTGTCGAGTTGCCGGGCGTCAGCGTGCCCTGCTCGGGGCGCACCTTCTTGTCGAAGCAAGGCTTCAGGCTGCGCAGTTTCTCGATGGTGAGGTCTGCGCGCAGGTTGTTGTCCTTGGCAACACCCTTGTACGGCGTCATCAGGTCGGTGAAGAAGCCTTCGTCGTAGGCGCGGGCCAGGTTCTGGTGGCTGGCCAGCGCCAGGGCGTCCTGGTCCTCGCGGGCAATGTCCCATTCCATGGCCATCAGCTCGCAGTGCTCACCCATCGACAGACCGGTGCGCGGCTCGCCGTTGCGCGGCAAGGCGGGTTGCAGCAGCATCTGCGGGCGCACCTTGGCCAGCGCGGTCAAGCGCTGGGGCATGGTCTTGGCGCGGCTGGCTTCGAGCAGGATCTTGCGCAGCTTCTCGTTCAGGCCGATGGGCGCGTCCGAGGTAGTGTCCACGCCGCCGGCAATGCCGCATTCGATGTGGCCCAGCGCAATCTTGTTGGCCACCAGCATCGCAGCCTCCAGACCGGTGCCGCAGGCCTGCTGGATATCGAACGCGGGCGTGTCGCGCGACAGCGTGGTCGACAGCACCGACTCGCGCACGAGGTTGAAGTCGCGCGCGTGTTTCATCACCGCGCCGCCCACCACCTCGCCCAGGCGCTCGCCGTGCAGGTTGAATCGGTCCACCAGGCCTTGCAGCGTGGCGGTGAACATGTCCTGATTCGAGGCATTCGAGTAGACCGTGTTCGAGCGGGCGAACGGGATGCGATTGCCGCCCAGAATGGCCACGCGGCGAACGGTGGGCGTGGCAGTCTTGTTGGTCTTGGTCATGTTGGTCTTTCGTTCCAGTTTGTGGGGAATCACGCCGCCACGGCGTAGGCCAGTTGGGCGCGGAGATGGGGTTTGTCGCCTTTGGCGTTGCGCACCTCAAAGAGGGCGTTGTGCGGCAGGCTGCCTGGGACCTGCCGGGTCGCCCACAGCGAGGCTCGGCCGGGCAGGTACAGCGGGGTCTTGAATTCCACCGTCACCTCGGCTTTTTCAATCGGCTGGCGCGGCAACATCGCGGCCAGCGCGCGGGCCTTGGTCCACAGCCCGTGGGCAATCGCCTGGCGGAATCCGAACAGCTTGGCCGACGGCGCACTCAGGTGGATCGGGTTGATGTCGCCGGACACCAGACCGTAGCGGCGCCCGATGTCGACCGGCGCGCTGAACGTGGCCTGGCACGACAGTTCGACCTCGCTGCCCAGGACGCTGACGCAGGGCTTGCCCACCGGGTTCTTCACACCGAGGCGCAGCGCCGTCATGGTGCCGTCCCACACGAGTTCGCCGTCGCGGGTGATGGCGAATTCAAGCGTGAACACCTGGCCCTTTTCGTGGGTCAGCAGTTCGCCGGTGCGCATTTCCACGCGCAGCACGTCGCCCACGTCGAGCCTGGCGTGCTGGCGGATGCGATTGGCCAGGTGCACCGTTCCCATCGCGGGCCAGGGGCAATGATCGGAGGCAAAGAACTCCATGACCAGCGGGAAGGTCAGCATCTGCGGGTAGAGCACCGGCACGCCGGCTTCCGGCTTGAAGCCGCAGACCTTGGCATAGGCGGCCACCTCGGCGGCGTCGAGCGTCACCGCAAGCCGCACATAAGTCACGGGCTTGAGCGCCTTGACCACACCGGGACGCTTGCGGCTGGACAGCAGCGCCCCGGCATACACCTGCGCGGCATGCCGGGGCTGGGTGATTTCGATGGTGGTCATCGCGGGTTTTTTTCGTGTCGCCATCACGCCCCCATGATGCTTTGGCCGCACACCCGCACCACGTTGCCCGTGATGCCGGCGGATGCGGGCGATGCGAACCAGCCGATGGCTTCGGCCACGTCCACGGGCAGGCCGCCCTGGCTCATCGAGTTCATGCGGCGGCCCGCTTCGCGAATGGCGAAGGGAATGGCGGCCGTCATGGCGGTTTCGATGAAGCCCGGCGCCACCGCGTTGATGGTGATGCCCTTCTTGGCGAACGCGGGCGCGTTGCTCTGCACCATGCCCACCACGCCCGCCTTGGACAGTGCGTAGTTGGTCTGGCCCATGTTGCCGGCGATTCCGGAGATGGACGACACGCACACGATGCGGCCGCCGTCCTTGAGCGCACCGGACGCCACCAGCGCGTCGTTGATGCGCTCCTGCGTGGACAGGTTCACATTCACCACCATCTGCCACAGGTGCTCTTTCATGTTGGCAATGGTCTTGTCGCGCGTGATGCCGGCGTTGTGCACGATCACGTCCCAGCCGCCATCGGCCATGGCTGCATCGACCAAAGCCTGCGGCGCATCCGCCGAGCCGATGTCCAGCGCGATCGCCTTGCCGCCGATCTTGGCGGCCACAGCGTCGAGACCTTCCTGCGCCTGCGGCACATCCAGGCAGATCACGCTGGCACCGTCACGCGCCATGACCTCGGCGATGGACGCACCGATGCCGCGCGACGCGCCGGTCACCAGCACTTTCTTGCCGGCCAGGGGTGCGGACCAGTCCGCGGGTGCGCTGCCTGCGCCCACGGGCTTGCCAACGCGGATCACCTGCGCCGAGACGTAGGCGCTGCGCGGCGACAGCAGGAAACGCAGCGTGGATTCGAGCTGGTCTTCGGCGCCTTCGGCCACGTAGACCAGTTGCACGCCGATGGCTTTCTTGAGCTCCTTGGCCAGCGAACGGCTCAGGCCTTCGAGCGCGCGCTGGATGGTGACCTGTCGCGGCGAGGTGCAGCCCTCGGGCGGTCGGCCCAGAATCACCACGCGACCGCAGGGCAGCACCGAGCGCGCGGCGTCGTGGAAGAACCGGTACAGCGCATCAGACTGGGTGCTGTCGGTCAGTCCGGTGGCATCGAACACCAATGCCTTGACTTTTTCTCCGGGCTTGCCTTCGCTGCCCCAGCGACCCGTCATCAGGCCGGCCTTGTTGGCAATCGGTGTCCATTGCGGCAGCTGCGGGTGGGCCACGGTCTGCGCGCCGATGGCGCAGAAGAAGGACGCCAGCACCTCCAGCAGCCGGGCGTCGGCTCCACCGCCGACCAGCACCGAACCTTTGATCACCGGCTGGCCGGCCTTGTAGCGCTCCAGCTTCAGGGGTTTGGGCAGACCGAGCGTCTGGGCCAGGCGGGCGCCAATGGGAGAGTTGGCAAAGTCGAGATAGGAATCCGTCATGTTGGGGGTCCGTTAGGCCGCACGTCCGCCAATGCGGGGCATACAGCCATGAAAAGAATTGAATCCGCGCGCCTTTGGTAACCACAAGCGCGCCAATGAGGATACGACCGGGAAGCACGCAAAGGTGCGTGGTCTTTAGGGCCTAGGCTCTAGCGTCAGGGTGGCGCTGTTTCGGTTCGAACTGCCCCGATGACTCTGCACGGCGCCCGGGCGGAGATACCATCCCGGTACCTTGGCAATCCGCCCCCGCTCCTGAAACAACCGTCCTGCCGCCATGCTCCGCTACCTCACCGTCCCCGTCACCGCTTTCCAGCAAAACTGCTCCATCGTCTGGTGCGATGAGACGAACAAGGCCGCCGTCATCGACCCGGGTGGCGATCTCGACACGCTGCTGACCGAAATCCGCCGCCTGGGGCTGACGCTGGAGCAGATCTGGCTCACCCACGCCCACATCGACCACGCCGGCGGCACGGCCGAACTGGCCAGGCGGCTGAACCTGCCCATCATCGGCCCGCACCCCGGCGACCAGTTCTGGATCGACGGCCTGCCGCAGCAGGGCACGATGTTCGGCTTCCCGCATGCCGACACGTTCAAACCCACACGCTGGCTGGCCGACGGCGACACGGTGCAGATCGGCCACGCCACGCTGAACGTGCGCCACACGCCCGGCCACACGCCGGGCCACGTGGTGTTCCACGCGCCCGAAATCAAGCGCGCGTTCGTCGGCGACGTGCTGTTCGCCGGCTCGATCGGCCGCACCGACTTCCCGCAAGGCGACTACGACACCTTGATCGACAGCATCACCCAGCGCCTGTGGCCAATGGGTGACGACACCGTGTTCATCCCCGGCCACGGGCCGGAAAGCACTTTCGGGCGCGAGCGCAAGATGAATCCGTTTGTGGGCGGTACCTGAGCCGATCCGCGATCAGGAATTCCTGGCCTGCTCGTACAGCCCCTGCACCTTGGGCACGTTGGCCTCGAGCTGCTTGATGCGCTCGGGGCCCGTCGGGTGGGTGGACAGGAATCCGGGCGGGCCGTTGCCGCCGTTGGCGGCGGCCATCTTTTTCCACAGCGCCACGCTGGCCTGCGGGGCGTAGCCGGCGCGGGCGGCCATCTCCAGGCCCACCAGGTCGGCTTCGGTCTCGTCGTCGCGGCTGTACTTGAGCGTCAGAAGCTGGGTGCCCAGACCGGCCGCGATATCGCCGGCCTGGCCCAGGCCCAGCAATTGCGCACCCAGGCGCAGGCCCACGTCGGTGGCGGTGTTCTTGGCCAGGCGCTCGCGCGCGTGCTCGCGCAGGGCGTGGGCCATTTCGTGGCCCATCACCATCGCGACTTCATCGTCGGTGAGCTTGAGCTGGTCGATGATGCCGGTGTAGAAGGCGATCTTGCCGCCCGGCATGCACCAGGCGTTGATCTGCTTGCTGCCGATCAGGTTGACCTCCCACTTCCAGTCCTTGGCGCGCGGGTTCCACTGGCCCGCGTAGGGGATCAGCCGCGCGGCGATGGCGCGCAGGCGCTGCAGCTGGGGGTAATGCTCGGGGGCCAGTGCGCCTTTGGCGCGGGCTTCGGCCAGCACCTGCGCGTACTGTTTGGTGGCCGAATTCTCCAGCGACGCGGCCGGCACCAGCTGGCGCATGGCCGACGACTTGCCGACCTCCACCTGGGCGAGGGCCGGCGATGCCACAGCCGCCGTGGCCGCGGCACCCGCCGCCAGCAAAAAAGCGCGGCGCGGCGCCCACGGCGAGTGCGCGGACGGCCCATGCGGGGCGTCGGGGGTCTTGAAGTCGCAAATCCAGCACATGATGGCAGTGAATAATAGTCAGTCTGAGAAGTCCGTGTGTCCTCAACGTCGGTGTCGGGCACAAGAATGACACGTTTTCCTTAGATGGCCCTTAACCGGCTTTTTCCAATGCCCGAACCCACCGCCATCCCGCACGAATCCGCCCATCCCGCCCGCCGCTCCTGGCTGGCCGCGCTGCGCGTGTACCTGGAACCGGCCAGCCTGCGCATGCTCACGCTGGGTTTTTCCGCCGGGCTGCCGCTGCTGCTGGTGCTGGGCACGCTGAGTTTCCGGCTGCGCGAGGCCGGCATCGACCGCAGCACCATCGGCTACCTGAGCTGGGTGGGGCTGGCCTACGGCTTCAAGTGGGTCTGGGCGCCCCTGGTGGACCGGCTGCCGATCCCGCTGCTCACCCGCACGCTGGGCCGGCGGCGCAGCTGGCTGCTGCTGTCGCAGGCGGCCATCATCGCGGGCCTGGTCGGCATGGCGCTGGCCGATCCGCGCGCCACGCTCGGCCCGATCGTCTGGTGCGCGCTGCTCGTCGCGTTCGGCTCGGCCACGCAGGACATCGCGCTGGACGCCTACCGCATCGAGTCGGCGGACCTGGAGCGTCAGGCCGCGCTGGCCGCCAGCTACCAGACCGGCTACCGCCTGGCCATGATCTGGGCCGGCGCGGGCGTGCTGTGGATCGCGGCGCGCGCCGAGGTGGCGCCGGCCGCGCAAGCCGCCGGACAGGCACTGGCCCAGGCCGGCGCGGCCTACCAGAACGGCGGGTGGAAAGTCGCTTACCTGACGATGGCTGCGTCGATGGGGGTCGGGGTGGTGACGGTGCTGTTTTCCCGCGAACCCGCCCAGGTGGCGCTGCCGCCGGCCAAAGATGCCGCCGAGTGGCTGAAGGGCGCACTGATCGAGCCGTTTGCCGACTTTTTCCGCCGCTACCGCTGGCAGGCCGCGCTGATCCTGGCGCTGATCGCCACCTACCGCATCAGCGACGTGGTGATGGGCATCATGGCCAACCCGTTCTACGTGGACATGGGCTTCACCAAGGACGAGGTGGCTGCCGTGACCAAGGTCTACGGCGTGATCATGACGCTGGTGGGCGCCTTCATCGGCGGCGTGCTGTCGATGCGGCTGGGCGTGATGCGCATCCTGATGGCGGGCGCGGCGCTGAGCGCCGCCACCAACCTGCTGTTCGCCTGGCTGGCCGGGCGCGGGCATGACGTGACGGCGCTGGTCTTCGTGGTCTCCGCCGACAACCTGGCCAGCGGCATCGCCTCGGCGGCGTTCATCGCCTACCTCTCGGGCCTGACCAACGTGAGCTATTCCGCCACCCAATACGCGCTGTTCAGCTCGATGATGCTGCTGCTGCCCAAATTCGTCGCCGGGTTCTCGGGCGACTTCGTCAACGCCCACGGCTACGCCAATTTCTTCACGGCTACCGCGCTGCTGGGCGCGCCAGTGCTGGGCCTGGTCTGGTTGGCCTCCAAGGTGCTTCCAGCGCAGAAAAAGGACTGAAAACCGCCCGATCCCAGCGTGGGATCGGCGTGTGGCGCTACAGACCGTGAAGCGCGATGGGCACTGGGCGATCAAGCCTCGTGCCCCCCCCGGATCAGGACGCCAGGTCCGGCCCGAGCTGGCGCGCGAGCACCGCCTTCTGCACCTTGCCCAGCGCGGTGCGCGGCAATGCCTCCACAAACACCCAACGACGGGGCAGCTTGTAGCGGGCGAGGCGCTCGCGCAGGAACCCGGTCAGAACGGACTCACAATTCGATAGCATCGCGTGGCCGTCCGGCGCTGGGAATGAGCCGTTTTGATGCTTCAAGACGACCACCGCGACCAGTTTTTCGCCCCACTGGGGGTCCGGAAGGCCCAGCACGGCGCAATCGGCCACGGCGGGATGGCCGGCCAGCAGGTGTTCGATCTCGGCCGGGTAGATGTTCTCGCCCCCCGAAATCACCATGTCCTTGGCGCGGCCGACCACGGTGTAGCTGCCGTCCGCGGCCTGGCGCGCAAGGTCGCCGCTGTGAAACCAGCCCTCGGCATCGACCGCCGGCTGGTCGGGCCAGTAGCGGCGCACCACGTTCGGCGCGCGCAGCAGCAGTTCGCCCACGCCGTCGTGCACACCGGCCAGGCGCACCTCGACGCCCGGCGCCGGCCAGCCGCAGCCGCCGAGGTGGCTGGCGGCGTGGGCCGGCCCCAGTGCGATGGAGAAGGGCCCGGTCTCGGTGGCGCCGTACACGTTGCACAGCGGCACACCGCGCGCCAGAAAGGCCTGCACCAGCGCGACGGCCAGCGTGCTGGAGCCGGCCCAGACCGCTCGCAGGCACGACAGGTCGGTCGTTGCCCAGCCCGGGTGTTCGATCAGCCCTTTCATCGTCGCCGGCACGTGCAAGGTGAGTGTCGGTCGCTCGCGCCCGATGGCATCCAGCGTCGCACCCGCGTCGAAGCGGGCGTGCAGCAGCACCGTGGCGCCGGCGTACAGCGCCGGCAGGGTCTGGATGCACAGGCCACCGACGTGGAACAGCGGCAGCACGGTGAGCACCCGGTCGTGGCGGCTGAGCGACTGCGCCTGGCTGGCGGCCACCATGTTGGCCAGCAGGTTGGCGTGCGTGTGCACCGCGCCCTTCGGCAGGCCGGTGGTGCCCGAGGTGTAGACCAGTAACGCCGGGCACTCAGGTGCCGCGTGGACCGGGGCATCGCCCGGCGCCGGGGTGGCGATCAAGGTGTCGATGGGGCGCGCGGGCAGGCCAGCAGCCTGCGCCAGCGCCTGGGCGGCATCGGCCCAGGCGGCGTCGTGCAGCAGGGCAACCGGCGTGCAGTCGGCCAGCACCGCCTGCCATTCGGCGCTTGCGAGGCGAAAGTTCAGCGGCACCAGCATCGCACCGATGCGAGCCAGGGCGAACAGCAGCGTCAGCTGGTCCGGGTGGTTCAGCCCCAGCCACGCGACCCGGTCGCCGGCGCGCACCCCCCATTCGTGCCACAGCCGGGCGCTGGCGCGCTCGACGCGGCGGGCGAGCTTGCCGTAGGTGAAGGTGCGGCCCTCGAACCTTAGTGCCCCGTCGTCCGCATGGTGGCCGCTGTGGTGCAGCAACAGGTCGTCGAGCACCTGCCAGGCTGGCGGGGTATCGGTGGATGCCGGCAGGGTGCCTGCGGACGGTGCGGGGGGCGGGGAGCTCATTTACGCAACTTTACCGCCGCTTCAAGCCGCGGCAGTGTGCCCCGTCCATCATGGCGCCAGCCCCCTGCTGTTTACACTGGACCCATGAGCTCGCGCCTGTTGATGATCGAAGACGACGGCCGCCTGGCCGCGATGGTGGGCGAATACCTGGCCGCTTCGGGTTTCGCCTTCGCGCACGCGGCCGACGGCCTGAGCGGTCTGGCGCACGTGCAGGCCGACGCGCCCGACCTCGTGATCCTGGACCTGATGCTGCCCGACATCGACGGCCTGGACGTGTGCCGGCGCATTCGCGGGCTGCCGGGCGAAACCGCCCGCACCCCGATCCTGATGCTGACCGCCAAGGGCGACCCGATGGACCGCATCGTCGGCCTGGAGCTGGGTGCGGACGACTACCTGCCCAAACCCTTCGAGCCGCGCGAGTTGCTGGCGCGCATCCGCGCGGTGCTGCGCCGGCGCACCGACGCCACGGCCTCGACATCGGCGCCGCAGGTGATGCGCTTCGGATCGCTCGAAATCGACCGCGACGCCCGCACCGTGACGGTGGCCGGCGCGCCCTGTGAACTCACCTCCTACCAGTTCGACCTGCTGGTGGCGCTGGCCGAGCGGGCGGGCCGGGTGCTGACGCGAGACCAGATCATGGAAGCCGTGCGCGGCCGCGAGCTGGAGGCCTTCGACCGCTCGATCGACGTGCACATGGGGCGCATCCGCGCCGCGATCGAGCACGACGTGAAGGCCCCGAAGCGCATCCTGACCGTGCGTGGCGTCGGCTACGTCTTCGCGCGGCAACAGGAATAGGGACATGGCCCTGTTTTCCGCTATCTCCCGCCGCCTGTACCTGCGCATCTGGCTCGCCGTGGTGGCCGGGGTGGCGGTGCTGACGCTGATCGTCGGCTGGGCCTGGCGGGTGGCGGCTGAATACAACACGCCACCGCCCACGCCGCGCGAAATCCTCGTGCGCAACGCAGCCGGCGATCTGATCGGCACCGCCAGCGCCGTGCCCGGCCACCGGCTCGGCCTGGGGATGGGGCTGGTGTTCAACGTGACCTTGGCCGACGGCCAGCAGCTGTTGTTGCAAATGCCGCCGCGCCAGAACCGGATGGGTGGTGGCGGCGGCGGCGGGGGCGGACCACCGCCGTCACCTGCACCGTACTGGACCCGTCCACCCTATGGATTCCTCTGGCTGCTGGCGGTGGTCAGCGTCGCGGTGGCGCTGGGCGTGTACCCCATCGTGCGGCGGCTGACCCAGCGGCTGGAGACCTTGCAGCGCGGTGTGCAACGCTGGGGCGACGGGGATCTTTCGGCCCGCGTGCCGGTGAACGGCGAGGACGAGGTGGCCGACCTGTCGGCGCGCTTCAACGCCGCGGCCGAGCGCGTCGAGACGTTGATGGCCACCCAGCAGCGTTTGCTGGCCTCGCAGAAGTCGCTGCTGGCCAACGCGTCGCACGAGCTGCGTTCGCCGCTGACCCGCATCCGCATGGGCATGGAGCTGATGGGCGCCCAGCCCGCGCCCGCTTTCCGTGAGGAAATCTCACGCAATATCGCCGAACTCGACCAGCTGATCGACGAGATCCTGCTGGCCAGCCGGCTTGACGCCCGCGAGGCGGACATGGGCACGGTCGAGACCATCGACCTGCTCGGCCTGGCCGTGGAGGAAAGCGCGCGGGTCGGCGCCGAACTGGAGCTGGCCGACGGTGTGGACGGCGTGCTGGTCTCCGGCGTGACGAAATTGATGCGCCGGCTGGTGCGCAACCTGCTGGAGAACGCCCGGCGCTACGGCGGCGCGGCCGGCATCACGGTGATCGTCGGCCACGAGGGCTCGCAGGCCCTGTTGCAGGTCTGCGACCGCGGCCCCGGCGTGCCGCCCGAGCTGCGCGAGCGCATCTTCGAGCCCTTCTACCGCCTGCCGGGCGCCAGCGAGCGCGAGGGCGGCGTCGGTTTGGGCCTGGCGCTGGTCAAGTCGATCGCCGAGCGGCATGGCGGCACCGTGCGCTGCGAAGCCCGCGAGGGCGGCGGCGCCTGTTTCACGGTGCGGCTGCCGCGCCTGGCGGCCTGAACTCGGCACCAGCGCGATGCCCTGGCGGGCATCTCAGGGCATCCAAGGCAAGGACTTGGCACCGGTCGTCATCACCGGCGGCGTGGCGTTCAGCGTCTCGCCATCCAGGATGCGCTGGTACTTCTGCAGGTAGCCCCGGGCCATCGCCGCTGCGCTGAAGTGCTCCACCGCATGCCGGTGGCAGCCGCGCGGGTCGAAACGCCGTTCCATCACCGCGCGCGCCAGCACCGACCGGCTCGCGGACAGCACGCCGAGCTCGGGCGGCACCAGTTCGGGCAGGGCGCCATAGGGTGTGGCAAAAACCGGACAACCGAAGTACAGGCTTTCGATCACCGCCAGGCCGAACGGCTCGTGCCAGAGCACCGGCAGGATCAGGCCGCGCGAGCCATTGATCAGGCCCATCTTCTGCGCCCCGCCAACCATGCCGGCAAACTGCACCCGCCGCGACCAGGTGAACCGAAAGCCGCGCTTGAGGTTGAGCCGTGTGCCGCCGAGCACCATCAGCGCCACCCCGGCATCCCCGGCCACGTCGATGGCGCCCTGCACGTTCTTCACGCGCCAGGCGGCCTTGCCGAGAAAGTGGAAATACGGCCGGGGTCGTTCGAAATCGACCGCGCCGTAGGCCTCCCAGTCCAGGCCGTTGTGCACGAATTCGGTGGAGCCGTGGCGCTCGGCGTGGTTGCGCGAGACAAACACGGTGTTCAGGGGCAGCGGCACATCGGGGTCGGAGTTGCCGTGCTGCGTCATCAGCGACGGCTTGCCGAGCGCGTCCAGGCCTTCGGGGTTGAACTGGAAATGCACCAGGTCCACATCGGCCGGGATCTGCGCGGCCCAGTCCACGCCTTCGCGGATCGGCAGCACCTGCGCAAAGTCACAGTGCGAGCCCGCCGGCACCAGGTAACTGACCCGGTGGCCCAATTTGACCAGGCTCTTGCCGAGGTCCCAGATCACCCGTTCGGTGCCGCCATAGGCGAACACCGGGATGGGGGCCTGGTTGACAAAAAGGATGTGCATCGGGGCAGGGTGCGCCGACTGTCAAGGCGAAGAAGCGCCAGCTCGCTGTCCCGCGCCCACGAGGATCAAGGTCACCGACAGCGACAGCATGATGGCGTAATAGTTGTGCGCCATGTTCACGTTGGTCAGGCCGGCCGTGGCGTGCATGAACAGCACGCCCTGCATCTGGCGGGATGCCACCGGATCGAACCGCCGCAGGCGCCAGGCCGCGGCGCCCAGACCAGCCAGCACGGCCAGCGTCGAAGCCAGCCCGATCAGCCCGCCGTCCATCGCGGCGTGCAGGTACTGGTTGTGGACATGGCCCAACCGGCGAACTTCGTCAAACCGTTTGCCTTGCTGAGCAAGCGGAAGCGTAGCGCCTGCCGCCTTGATGCGCCTCAATCTCTCGTGGCCCCCAATGCCAATCCACGGCGATTCCATGAAACTTTCCCAGCCAAGTGACCAGCTATATACCCTGGCACCGACTGAAGAGTTGTAGTTGCCATCGTGCAATGCCGCCAACGTCTCTCGTGCGCCCTCACGAAACCTCAATGGGTCGCTTGGCAGTCTAGCGGTCGATGCCAACAGGGTCGCCAAAATTGCGGCTCCCAAGACAATATTCTGAAATCTGAGGCCCGGCTTGGCAGCCCTCGATTTGGTGAAGACGAGCCAGGCGATCCAAGCCACCACAACAAACGCGCCGCGCGATTGACTCATCAGAATCGCGCCCAAGGCAGCCAATAAGCCAAGGCCGTAAGCCCTCCGGATCGAAGGCGATCCCTGGTTTTCGAAGAACACCGGCAAGAGCAGGCAAACGAAAAAAGTGACCGAAATCGACCATGGCAACGGATTTGACGGCAGCCGCATCCTGTCGCCTGTTGCAACTGCGGCGACCAATGCAGTACCACACGCCAGCGCCACAGCCGGAAGTGTCAACGCGCGCCAGCGTTCGGCCCCCGGCAGGTGTCGGACCAGTTGCTGCGTCGCGGCGGCGGCCAGCAGCAGGCGGAACTCGGCATGCAAGGTGTCCGGACCGCCGGGCCAGATCAGGGAGGTGATGGTCGCCAGCGCGGCCGCCACCGCGCAGGCGATCAGCCAGGCTTTGCTGGCCGGCGCGCGCTCATCGCCCTGAACAGCGGGTTTCCTGAAAAAAAGAAGAAGGCCCGCCAGGCAGACCAGCAGCCACGCCGCGCCCGCGATCTTCGTATGCGTCGGCGCCAGCGCGATGCCCAGGCCGAGCACGCCGATCCATATTTCCTGCGGCCGTTCGCGCCAGCCGGTGCCAGCTTCGTCCATCATCAGCGCCCCACGTCCGTCGTCAGGCGGTCTCGGTCGTAATGCAGCGCGGCGTACCGGAAAAAACATTCCAGCGCGATGAAAAAGCAGAACAGGAAGCCGGGGCCCCCACCGGTGAAGCCCAGCCGCAGGATGTACAGGCGGATGAAGATCGCCAGCCCCGAGGCCAGGCCGCGCACCACGCCACCTCGCTTGCCCTGCTCGGCCCGCTTGGCCGCGCCGAGCATGGCGTACTGGGTGAGCTTGTTCAGGCTGCCGTGGATCGACTGGCGCGAAAAATGGCGCAACCGCGCACGCATCACGTGGCGCGGCGCCGCCGGTTCAGTGAGCACGGCGTGCTCATGCACCGCGCCTTCGTAACGCACGATCATGTCGCGGCGGAACAGCCGCTCCAGGCTGGATTGCGACAGGAAATACGTCAGTTCCTTGCCATAGGCCACCACGCTCCATTCGATCTTCCAGACCGCGCGTGCGCCCGAACGCACCGCCGCCTGGATCTCGGCCTGCAAAGCCGGCGTGATTTCTTCGTCGGCATCGAGGAAGAACACATAGTCGCCCGTGGCGTGCTGCAGCAGGCGGTTGCGCTGCACCGCGAATCCCTGCCAGTCGGGGTACATAAAGGTCTTTGCGCCCAGACTCTGGGCGATGGCCACGGTGTCGTCGGTGCTGCCGCAGTCGACGACGATCACCTCATGGGCAAATGCGGCGCTGCGCAGGCAACGCCCGATCTGGTGCGCCTCGTTCTTGGCCAGAACGGCGATCGTGAGGGTCGGCGATGAGGCGGGTGCAAGGTCGGCCATGGGTCCATCCGGTTGGTTCGGCCTCAACCCGCGAGGGCCCGCTCGCGCGACAGCGCGTCGAGGTTCAGCGCGCGCAGACC
>Ga0209604_1001286_pt1 | contig 20656 bp, 10 predicted proteins | sample AD_UKC097_MetaG_FD_184405 | JGI IMG/M metagenome (GOLD analysis project Ga0209604, IMG submission 184405) | Active sludge microbial communities of municipal wastewater-treating anaerobic digesters from USA - AD_UKC097_MetaG (SPAdes) (version 2) | ecosystem: Engineered > Bioreactor > Anaerobic >... | reverse complement strand
GAACTTCACGTGGAGCGGGCAGACGATGAACTGGACGGCCGACGCGAACGCTACGGGTTACAGGGTGTACCGCGGGCTTCTGTCGAACCTGTCGGCGCTTTGCGACGCGACGAACGACTTCTGCCTGAGGAACGACGGCGCGGGAACGAGCTTCGACGTGACGGGGGACGACCCGTCCGGAGTATCGGGCCGCTGCTACTACTTCCTGATCACGGGCTACAGCGGAGCGGGCGAAGGCCCCGCCGGGACGGCGACCTGCGGCGCCAGGCAGGTAAACAGCCCGGGCGGCTGCTCCTGAAAACAACGCTGAAGAACTGAAGCCAAAACGGGGCCGGGAAACCGGCCCCGTTCCTATCAATTTCAGCGCGCAAATCTCTGTGTCGAAAGCGCTTGCCTTTTATATACAGATGAATTAAAGTTTATTTTTTGGAGGGCAAAAAAATGAAAAGGGAATGTGGAACTATTTTAAGGTTCGCGGCGCTTGTCCTTTTGGTGGCCCTTGTCGTCCAGTTCACTGCGCTATGCGGCGAAATGCTTCCCAAAGCCGCTGATGGCTCGACACTGCCTGCGCGTAGCGGGGACGCCACTTTCACGGGAATACCTTATGATCAACTGGTTCCCGAGATGCAGGCGGCGGCTGCCAAAAAGGAGAACATCCTTTTCAGGACGGCGATCTTCGACCCCCTCGCGCAGGGGGAGCCTTCATTCCAGGGTTTCGATTTCCCCAAGCAGGAACCGCGGGAATGGGATTATTTCCTGATGCAGTTCCACGAGATTCCAAGCGATGGATTGATGAACGATCTTTACAAAGAGGGAGTCTATTTTTACAAGTACATCCCCAACAATACTTACATCGTTTCCCTTGAAACAGCCCTACTCGAAAGGATCGTCATGGATCACAAAGAGATCAGATGGGCCGGCTTTTTCAAGGGCGGATACAAGGTCGACCCGAACCTCCTGACAAGGGATTTCAGCGGAAAAGTATTTCTCGATATCACTGTCTTTCCCGGCGAAGATCCGTTCTCGATTCTTTCCGGGATGCATGAAATCGAGAAAAGCGTCTCTTTTTCAAAGCTGTTCAGTTCCGAGATTGACCCAAAGCTTAGAATATCGGTTGACGGTAAAAGCGTCAGGCAACTTGTTGAAAAGGCGAGCGCCATTCGCGGGATCGAGGCGATAGATTTCTGGGTCTTGCCCCATCTCATGAACAATTACAGCATCTGGGTCGTCCAGACTTATGTCAGCGGCTCACAGACGATATGGGACCACGGGATCACCGGAACAGGGCAGTATGTGGGCGTTTCGGACAGCGGCTGCGACAGCGATATGTGCTTTTTCAGGAACTGGAACGGCACTACCGCCATAACGGATTATCAGAGCGTCACTCTTCCCAATACCGGCACACTTTATCCGACGAGGAAAGTCGTTGCCTACTACCTGCAGGACGGCGCAGAAGCATATGACGAGAGCGCTTCGTCGTATCACGGCACGCACGTCTGCGGCAGCATCCTGGGCGACAACCTCGCCACCCCGTCAACACCGACCTCAGGCGGGCACGACAGTTATGACGGGATGGCGCCAAACGCCCAGCTGATTTTCCAGGACGTAGGCGATTCTGCCGGTGACCTTACGGGCTTATCCAACGATAACTACCTTATATACCAGCAGGCTTACAACGCCGGAGCCAGGATCCACAGCAACTCATGGGGCGGGGACACTCAGGGAGTCTACACGTCGGACTGTAAAACGGTCGATACATTCATCTTCGACCATGAAGACTTCTTGCTCTATTTCGCCAACGGAAATGCCTATTCCGCCGGTGAAGTCGGAAGCCCGGCGTCCGCCAAGAACTGCATATCGATCGGCGCTCTGACCCACGGGAGCTCCTCTCCTGCTTCCGATTCCGTAGCATCTTTCACTTCGAGAGGCCCCACGGCCGACGGAAGGTACAAGCCTGACGTATCCACGCCCGGGTCAAGTATCTTGTCTGCCCTTGGAACCTCTTCGCATACGGACCAGAACTGCTCGTATCAATCAATGGACGGTACCTCGATGGCGACACCCACCGCTGCCGGGGCGGGAACCCTTCTGAGGCAGTATTACTACGACGGTTTCTACCCGACAGGAGCCAAAGTCGCCGCGAACGCGATGACCCCCTCAGCTGCCTTGATGAAAGCCTCGATGATCAACAGCTGCATGGACATAGGGACCCCTAATATTCCGAACAACGACGAAGGATACGGCAGGGTGACGCTGGAGAACGTCTGCTACTTCAGCGGCGATACTAGGAAAACGAGGGTCTGGGACAAGAGGAACGTCGTTGGCCTGTCAACGGGCCAGACCGACGAGTACCAGATCGAAGTGGCTTCCGGACAACCCTTGAAGGTCACCCTGGTATGGACCGACCCTCAGGCTTCGACAACGGCGGCGATTACCCTCGTCAATAATCTCAACCTTCAGGTGATAAGCCCTTCGGCCCAGACCTACCTGGGTAACGTTTTTTCTTCGGGTCAATCCGTGACAGGCGGGACGGCGGATTCCCTCAACAACGTGGAGACTTTCCTTATCAATGCGCCGACAGCCGGAACCTGGACGATAAGGGTCGTCGGCGCTTCCATCCCCGGAACGCCGGTACAGCCGTATTCCACCAGGCAGGGTTACGCCCTCGTTGCCACTTTCGGAGAATGCGGCGGTTCTCCCCTGGCGGCGCCCGGTTCCGTGACCGCCACCAATAACGGAACTACCGGCATCGACCTCAGCTGGGGGTCGGTGAGCGGGGCCTCAGAATATTACCTCTACCGCGCGAACGGGAACTGCACTCTCTCCGCGGAGAAGTTCAGCTACATGGGGAAGACCACCGGGACGACTTTTACGGACACGCTCGTTCAGGGTGGATACACCTACGCTTATAAAGTGAAGGCGGCCGACGAATGCGTGGAAGGAGCCTTTTCAACCTGCGCCACGGCAACATACAGCGGGAACTGTACGCTTTACCCGACCTTCGCGGGATTGACCTCCGCTACGAACAACCTTACGACGGCGGCATGCGACGTGGATCTTGTCTGGTCAGCCGGTTCATCGAATTGCCCTCTGTTCAACTCGGTAACATACAACGTGTACAGGGGTACCAATCCTTATTTCACCGTTGGCCCATCCTCACTTCTACAAGACGGGACTGGATTGACGGCAACGACGTACAAGGACTCAAACGTTGTGCCAAACACGACTTATTACTATATCGTAAGGGCAGAAGACGCAACGACCGTGAACGGGGGGCCTGCTAACGGAGGCAATGAGGAATACAACTCGATAATCAGGATGGCGACTCCATATGCCTCGACCTATGCGGCGGGAACATGGTCGGACGACGGCGGGGACACGAACGCGAAGATGTTCGTCAGCGGAGAATGGACCGTCACCAACACTCTCAACCATACTACTGGTGGAACGTACAGCTATCACAACGCCCCGGACGGATACACGCATTCGCCGATGCAGTGCCACGCGATAACGACCCCGTCCCTTCTTCTTCAGTCCGGTCAGTCTCCGGTGCTTTCCTACTGGGTGAACTACAACCTCGAGTACCAGTTCGACGGCGTGGTTGTTGAAATATCGACCAACGGCGGGAGCAGCTGGACGACGATAACTCCTGACGGAACAGGCTATCCGTCCGACTTCTCACAGACCACCTCGACTCCGATAAACGCTTGCGGCTACGCCACAACACAGGATTGTTTCAACGGTCCCAGCACAAACGGGGCTCTCACCGGATGGAACCAGTACACCCACAACTTGAGCACCTATGCAGGCTCGACCGTTCTGATCAGGTGGAACTTCTCTTCCGATCCAGGTTCCGAGTTCGAGGGCTTCTACCTCGACGACATCCAGGTGACTTTCGCTTCCGTTAACAACATGTGTTCCGTGTCGAACGGAATCGTGTCGCTCGACGATTCCCTATTTAACTGCTCGGACACTGTATCTATAAACTTAGTGGATTCAGATCTCATGGGTAACGGGACGCAGGCGGTCACCATCCGGAGCTCGACCGAATCGTCTCCTGCCGAAAGCGTAACGCTGACGGAAACACCCGCTTCCTCGGGAGTGTTCCTGGGTGCGATAAGCACGACTTCGGCGGCACCGGTCTACGGCAACGGAGTACTCTCCCTCGCCAACGGCGATACGATAACGGTCACTTATATAGACGCCAACGACGGCCAGGGCGGAACCAACGTAACCAAGACCGATACGGCGACCGCTGACTGCCAGGGGCCGGCCATAACCAACGTTCTGGTCAGCGGGATCACAGGCAGCAGCGCGACGATAACATGGGATACAGATCAGTCGGCCAACAGCCGTGTCACATACGGGACATCGGTGCCTCCCGGAACCAACCAGGACAACCTTACCAGCTACGTTACGAGCCATACGATAAACCTTGCGGGGCTCACCCAGTGCACGACCTATTACTTCTCGGTCACTTCGGCTGACCCGGTCGGCAACAGCACGATGGACACGAACGGCGGTAGCTACTACACCTTCACGACGGGAATCAACGTGAACCCTACTTACGCTTCGACGGACGTGCCGGTGACCATTGACGGATCGGCGACGCACACATCCACGATCGAAGTGACGGACGACAAGGAGATACTGGACGTCAACGTTACCATCGACAGCCTGACTCACGTGTATGTCGGCGACGTTGAGATGCGGCTTATCAGTCCCGACGCGACTACGGTACTTCTGGTGGACAACCGCGGGAGCAGTGGCGACAACTTCATCGATACCGTTTTCGACGACGAGGCTTCGGGCTCGATAACCGCGGGATCACCGCCTTTCACGGGATCGTTCAGGCCTGAAGGGACGCTTTCCTCATTCGACAGCGAGAACGCGCTTGGCACGTGGACCCTGCAGATAATCGACACTTATCCGTCCCTTGACGACGGGACACTCAACGCCTGGAGCATCAACTTCACCTACCCGGCGCAGTCCTGCGGCCCGTCGCTGGAGTACCAGAGCAACAGCTTCACCGAGGCGTGCAACGGGACGGGGAGCGGCGGCGGGAACACTTACATCGACCCGGGCGAGGATGTGACTCTTCAGCTGACGCTTCACAACAACGGGACATCGGGGGTCACGAACATTGTGGGAACATTGAGCAGTTCCACGACGGGAGTCACGGTGACGGACGCGACGGCCTCTTTCCCGAACATCGCGGCTGACGGGACGGGCGGTTCGATATCGAACCACTTCGCTTTCCATGTTGACAGCACGGTCGCCTGCGGGACTGTCCTTGACTTCACGATCCACATGGCATCGAACGAGGGGAGCTGGGACGACAGTTTCAGCCTGACGGTGGGGAATGTTGTTCCTGGCGGAACGATAACGGACTTCAGCCAGAACTTCACGGGCGGGTCTCCTCCGGCACTTCCCACGGGTTGGACGGAGAGCCACACGAGCGGCAACGCGTGGTTGACCAGCGCTTCATATTACTGCGGAGCGGCGAACGGGCTGTACTATCCCTACAACAGTTCCCAGGCGGCGAATTCCTACGTATACACCCCGGGCATCGCCCTGACGGCGGGAGTGACGTACACGCTTAACTTCAACCAGAAGATCCAGTCCGCGACATGGCCGGAGAACTTCGAAGTGAAGTGCGGGACGGCGGCGACGCCCGCGGGTCAGACGATAACGATCCTGGCATCGGCGCAGTACACGAACACGACGTGCACGCTGAGGAGCCCGACCTTCACTGTTCCGACGACGGGGACCTATTACATCAGCTGGCACTGCACGAGCGCGGCGGACATGTACTACCTCATCATCGACGACATAAGCCTGACTCACACGAGCTCTCCGAGCTGCACTGTTGAAACATGCACGTCATCGTGCAGCAACCCGACTCAACCGACCATCGGAAGCGTTACGGACCTGGACGCGTGCGCCCAGAGCGGGGTGAGGGTGACTTTCACCGCGGGGAGCCCTTCGACGTCGAACGCGCTGGTAGTGGACGGGGCGGAAATGGCGACCGGGATAGCGAGCCCCTACGACTACAACCCGGGCGACACTGCGAGCCACAACTATATCGTGAGGACGTACAACACTGCTAGCTGCCACACGGACTCGACGGTGACGGCGAGGGCTGACGCGAACAACACGCCGGCGCCGACGATAAGCGGCGCGAATTCGAACACGTGCCCGGCGACGACGGTGGTCCTCACGACCGAGAACGGTATGAGCTCTTACCAGTGGTATGTCGGCGGGAGCCCGATAGGCGGGGCGAACGCTTACCAGTACACGGTGAGCGCGAGCGGTACGTACACGGTGTCGTACACGAACGGCAGCGGCTGCAGCGGGACCTCTGCTGGGCACGCTGTCACGATAAGCTCGTGCGCGGTGGTGCCGGGCGAAGTGGCATCCGGCGGGAACTTCACGTGGAGCGGGCAGACGATGAACTGGACGGCCGACGCGAACGCTACGGGTTACAGGGTGTACCGCGGGCTTCTGTCGAACCTGTCGGCGCTTTGCGACGCGACGAACGACTTCTGCCTGAGGAACGACGGCGCGGGAACGAGCTTCGACGTGACGGGGGACGACCCGTCCGGAGTATCGGGCCGCTGCTACTACTTCCTGATCACGGGCTACAGCGGAGCGGGCGAAGGCCCCGCCGGGACGGCGACATGCGGCGCCAGGCAGGTAAACAGCCCGGGCGGCTGTTCCTGAAAACAGCGCTGAAGAGCTGAAGACAAAACGGGGCCGGGAAACCGGCCCCGTTTATTATTTTTACCGCCCGATATATACTAAAACATGGCCGACCTGAGCATGTTCCTTCCCAAGAAGATAATAGATCTCCTCGCGAGAATCGATTCCTCCAATCCTTCAGCGATGGAAGAAGGAACCGTGGTTTTCTGCGACGTCGCCGGATTCACCCCTCTTACCGAAGCGCTGAGCGGGATCGGAAAGGAGGGAGCGGAAAAGCTGACGGGGATACTCAACTCCTATTTCGCGGAAATGATTGCTATAGTCGACAATTCCGGAGGCGATGTGATCCGGTTCGGCGGCGACGCGATGACCCTCTACTTTCCCAAAGGCCTCGAACAGAACGCTGCCGCGGCATCGCGGGCGATGATGAGGAAAATGGATGATTTCGGCGAGATCAGCGCGGGTGGAAAGATATTCTCCCTTGCCATGAAAATAGGAGTGGCTTACGGAAAAGTCCTTTTCGGTGTTTTGGGAGAAGAAGGCAGGGAAATGGATTACTACGCCGCCGGAGCTCCGCTGGACGATTCCGCGGAAGCGGAGCATAGAGCTTCCAAGGGAATGGTCGTCTTCCATCCCACTTTCAGGAATATGTGCGGAGGGCCGGTAAAAGAAATGGGCGGCGGGTTCGCCGAAAGCCTGACTAACGAAGAGAACGGGTTCATCCATTCTCCGTTCAAACGGCAGCCGGTAAACACCGACAGCGTTAGAATGGCCCCGCTTGTTCCCGGATATCTCGTCGAAAGGGCCGGAGAAGGGACTCTCGGAGAACATCGCGGAACGGCTGTAATATTCCTCGGAATCGAGGGATTGTCATCCGTGGAGACGGATGAATCGGCCGGGAAGTTCCACAGGGATCTCAACCGCTTTTTCCATCACCTGTCGGCTACAGTGAGGAACTACGGAGGGATCATAAACAAAGTCGACATGGGCGACAAAGGAGCCAAGGCGATAATCCTTTTCGGAAGCCCATACGCTCTCGAGAACAAGGAAGAAATGGCGGTAAGGTGCGCGGTGGAGCTCAGGGACGGCAATCCGATGAAAGGCGAGGTGAGGCTGAGGGCCGGGATCACCTCATCAACCCTTTTCACCGGACCTGTTGGATCAACCGTGAGAAGAGAGTTCACCGCCATGGGCGACGGCATAAACACCGCCGCGAGGCTCATGCAGAAAGCCCCTCCCGGAGTAATATTCTGCGACTCGAACATAGCTGCCGCCACTGCAGGTTCCGTAAGTCTTAGGAAACTGGAGCCCCTTACGCTCAAGGGAAAAGAGAACCCCGTGTCCGTATTTTCTCCCGAGGGGTTCACGAGGAAAGATGACATCCTCGACATCCCCGCGATAATTGAAAGGGAAGGGGAATTGAAGAAAATAAAGAACCTTCTCGTGAACCGTTCGGCGCCGATGCTGATAGCGGGGGACGCAGGTTGCGGGAAGACGGTCCTGATAGAATGGGCGAAAAGAGAATCCGCCGCCCTCGGCATGCCCTCCACAAGGATCTTTTTTGCTCCCTATCACCGGACCAGGTCCTATTCCCTTTGGAAAGGAGTGCTGAGAAGCATCATCGGAGCTAAAAAGGAAGACGGGGCCGACCGTGTCTCCAGTCTCAGGGATGAATTGCTGGACAGGGACACCAGGAATTACGGATCGCTTCTCAACCCGCTTCTCGGTCTTGAGCCGGAAGAGAACCCGGGCATCAAGTCCATGAGCGCAAAGGAAAGAAAGGACCTCACATTCGCTATCGTCGAAAAAATGATCATCAGGGGAGGCGAGAGACTGATACTCGCGGACAACCTTGAATGGGCGGACCCGCTTTCGATCGAATTGCTCAATTTCCTTCTGCAGGGCGAGACGGACATGCCGGTCAAATTCATCGCTTCCTGCCGCACCCTGTCTTCGGACCTTCAGAGGATAGCTTCAAGGCTTGATTGCGTTCAGATCGCTCCGTTTTCACGGGAAGGTTTTAGGTCGCACATCCGCTCGAACCTGATGCTCGAGGACGCTTCCGACGGCCTCTTGGAATGGTTCTGGATAAAGACGGGAGGGAATCCGAAGCTGGCGGCCGCCATTTTCCAGATACTTGCGGACAGGGGAATCCTCGGGCGCGCCGGCGGGAAGTTCGTGGTCGACGAGGACAGGATCTTCTCGACGCCCTTCCCCGAAAAGCTCGAGGACATTTACCTCGGAAAGATAGACGAACTGCCCAGAGATGAGCGGGAGATCGTCCAGATCGCCTCTGTGCTCGGAAGCTCCGTTTCCCTCTTTCTCCTTTCCCTCGCTGCGGACAGAAATCCCGGCGAAGTCATGAATGCGGCCGATTCTCTCTCGGAGAAGGGGATTCTGAGGAAAGACAGCTGGGGGGAAAGGCCATATTACAGGTTCGCCGACGACCTCCTCAGGGACGCTGTCTACAACGCTCTCCCTTTTTCGCTAAAAAGAGAGGCGCATCTGAGATGCGCCCTGTTCCTCGAAAAGGAGAGCGGGGGAAAACCGGGGTTGTACCCCGCGATAGCCGGACATTTCAAAGGCGCAGGAGACAAGGAGAAGGCTAACCTGTACAACAGGAAAAGCGCGAACGACGCCCTCGGAAGGTTCGACAACCTCACCGCCATGCGCTTCCTGGAGGAGATATGCGGGGAGGGTATATCAAGTGACGATGTAGAGTCGGTCTTCAACCTGATCGAGGTTTACGGAAACCTCGGCAGGGCGGGGGAGGAGCTTTCGCTGATATCGAAGCTGGAGGGTTATGAAAGCGGCCTTGAAGGCGCCCGGAAGTTAAGGCTTCTGAGCTTCAAGACAAAAAGATCGATAATGGAGAGGGATTTTCACAGAGCCGAGGAGCTTTTCCTTGTTTCGGAAAAACTGGCCGCCGACGTGGGCGACGATGCAGCTCTCGCCAAGATATACGTGAACATGGCAGGAGGGCTCTACGGCCCGAGAGGCGAGTTGGAGAAAGCGCAGTCGGTCCTGGAGAAATGCCTGTCGCTGCGCGAGACCCGCGAGTCGGCGATATTCAAGGTGACCGCCCTCTTCAACAAGGCGAACATCGTCAAGCACGAGGGCCGGGATGAAGAGGCTCTGACGATGTACATGAGGGCGTACAGGAAGGCTTCCCGGCTGAAGCTCTACCCTCAGCTCGCCAACATAGCCCAGTGCATCGCAAGCCATCAGTATTCCATGGGAAAATTCCGCGAAGCGCTTGTCTGGGCAAAAAGGGCAGGCAGGTGGGCGGAGATGTTCGGGCTCAGGTCCCTGCTTCTTCTGAACACGCACCTGACGGCCGCTCTCGAACACGGCCTGGGCAAGAGCGCGTCATCCTTCGCCAAGCTTGCGGGCAACGTCGAGAAGGCAAGGAGGTTCTCCAATCCTTATGTTCAGGCGATCTCCCGACAGGCTCTTATCGATGTTGGCATGTCAATTCTCGACGTCGGATCTTCGCTGGAGAGCGGGAGGTCCGCGCTCGATATTTCAAAAAAGATCAAGGCTTCCCAGACATACAAATACACGCTTGTGGAGGTTCTCAAGCTCTTCGAGGCCATGGAGGCTCCAGAAGAGGCTTCCAGGTTTATCGATGAAACCGGATGCCGTGAATTTCTCGGCGACTCTCCTCCCGCCCCCTCCGTGGACCCGCTTCTCGATACCTACGTGGCCTGGGCATCGGCCTCACACGTTTGTTTCTCCTGCGAGGCACGGGACCTCCTGAGCCCGGACCACAGGATCGATTACCTATTGTTTCATGCAGGGCGGGCCATCAATAATGAGGACGAGTCGGAAGCCGGAACTTTCCTTTCGGAGGCATCCGCCGGCATTTCAACATATCCTTCCGTGACGCTCAAGACAAAACTGTTTTATTATTATTTGAAAGCTGGAGCCCCCGCGCCATCGATGCTTGAAAAGGAAGTTCTGTCGATGCTGAAAAAGGCTCCCGCGGGGGTTTTCGGACTCAGGGCCCTTGCCCTTCTCCGGGCAAGCATAAAGTGCTCAAAGACGAAAATCGCTCTGCGCGGCGTAGTTATATCATGGCTCTACCGGTTCAGGTCTGCTTCCCCCGAATGGGCTTTCTCGAAACTGATGACTTTTCCGGAAATCCGCGGGGCCTTGCGCGGAGAACCCTGAAAATAGACAACGTAAAAACAACGGGGGGCCGGATGGCCCCCCGTCATGCAAAGCCCCCTCGGTTCTCTTCTATTCCACAGAAAAGTAATAGACCAGGCTGTCCGTCCCTGAAGCGTCCGAATAAGTGTAGGGCGATGTGGTCACGGTGGCTGATTTCAGCCACCCCGTAAAATCCGGCCTGTTCGAACGGTAGACCTTTGTCGGCGATCCGCTTCCGGTCCAGGAAACGACGATGTTGTTGGACCCGTCCCTGGAAAGCGTTATTTCGACATCGGAGCCGTCGGTGTAGACGAACGGCTTGGATCCCGAAGAGAGCCTCGTGTCGGGGTTCCGTACTTTCACGGCGACGGTACCGGTCGGATGCTGGGGCGATGTGACGACGAGCTGTGTCGAGCTGCAGGAAGTGGTCGCCGCGTCTATCCCTCCGAAGGTCGCAATGGCCTGGTCCCTGCCGGTCACGCAAGTATAGTTTGTCGGGCATGAGCACAGGAAGTTGCTTCCGGTTATCGTGACGGTGGTCCCTCCGGCGGAGGATCCCGTGGATATGTCGATGGAATCTATCACAGGAGCGCTCAAAGGAGTGATCGTCGTCGCGTAGGCTCCGCGGCTGTAAGTGCCCGCGTAATAGACGGGCGGGTTGCCCGAGGTCTGGATGATGTCGGCCAGCGTCTGCTCAACGGAGTCGAACCCGGAGCTGATGCAGACCCAGTTTAGCCCCTTGTCCGCGCTCAGGAATATGCCTCCGTTTGCACTTGTCCCTTCAATGGCGCAAAATATGTCAAGGTTCGATTCCACTTCGAGAAAGTCCGCTATGTCCTTGTTGGTGCCTTCTATTCCTCCGTTGCATGTGTACCAGATCGTCATTCCTTCGTCCGGGGTCCTGTAGATCCCGGCTATTCCGGCGGTAGTACCGGTCCCGGCAAGGACAGTCCTGTCGGTAAGCTGGATAACGGACTGCTGGTAGGTGTCGGCAAGCGTTCCCGCGCCGGTGCCGTTCCTGAGTTCCCAGGATATGTCCAGAGGCTGTGGAATTGCCGACATCAGGCTGGCGCCGGTTCCCTTCTTTACGCCGGTCCCCCATACGGTTCCCCAGACCGTGCCGCCCTCGGGCGCTTTCGGATCTTGCAGGGATTCTTTCAGGCCGCTTCTGCTGACACCGTGGCAGACGTCGGTGACAACTTCTCCCGAGAGACCGATCTGCGTCCACACCTGCCCGATGGTTCCTGAAAGTCCCGATGATGAATAGACGCCGGAGTCTGTTGCCGCTCTGATAACCTGGGGTGTCATGTTGGTTTCGCGCGAAAAGGCGTTGACCGTCCCCGAGTTCAGATTGCTTGGCATCCAGAGAGGCTGGTTGGTATCGGGATCAGTGGACCAGTCCCATCCCAGGTTGTTCCACCTCGCCGTCCGGTACCAGATGCCCCTGTTCTCGGTGCCGGCTATCAGTACAGGGTGGATGCCGCTGCTTACATCAAGCGCGGAAACTATGTAAAGAGCGTTGACCGCGAACGGGGCGCATCCGCCGTTCGACACGGTTGCGGTCAGCCCTTCGTTGATGGGCCTGAAGGTCTCTCCGCCGTCGTTGCTCCAGAAGACCCCCTTGCAGGTGCCTAGGAAAATGTCGGTGGGCGTGGCGCCTGTTTCCGGTCCGCATGCTGTCGCCGTAGCCACCGAGCTTACCGCCATGGCGTTGACGCAGGTGGGAGAGGTCTCCCACCCGGTGGCGTGGAACCAGTTGGAAAAGGCGGTGCTGTTCGAATAAAAGAGCCGCTCCTTTCTGGCACCCACGAGAAGCCGTGTCCCGTCCTGGGTCTCTACGAACCTCAGCGCCTTCGGGAACATGTCGGTGAGGTTCATCGGAGGTGTCCCGTTCATCGGCATCCAGGATTCTCCCCCGTTGGTCGACAGCCATACCCCGTTGCTCACCTTCGTCATCGGGTTAACGAATGTGACGGCGACGGTCGAATCGATGAAGTATTTTGGTGAGACCGCGATCTTGTCGATGTAGAATTGATTTTCGGGGAAAGATGCGGATCCGGCCTGCACCCACTCCCAGGATGTTCCCGTGTATATCTTCTTGAAGAGCGATCCTCCCCTAGCCACGAAGACCGTCTGTTGCCCGCTGCCTTCGAACCCCGGATGGAAATCAATCGCGGTGACGCGTGCCGAACCGGAACCGGGCATCGGAAGAGTATCGTCGAATGTGAAACTGGCGCCGCCGTTTTCCGATATGTAAAGGCCCAGATCCGTTCCCACGTAAACGTGGGGCTGCGGGGAGGGGAAATTGGGAGGGAAGGCCAGCGCGGTTATCTCCGTCGGGATCGGATTAAAGAGGGACGTCCCCACCCAGGTGTCGGCCCCCGCTCCGGTGTCGAACCTTAGGATCACCGGGATCCCGCATCTCGCCGCGAAAAGCGGGAACTGGTAGGGGTTCGGAACAACGGCGAACTTGCAGATGTTCAGGTCGCCGGTGATCCCGTCGTTCAGCTTGATCCAGTTGCTTCCGCCGCTGACTGATTTGAATACGCCCCTGCCTCTCGTGGCAAGGTAAACGGTGGACTCCTCGGCGTTGCAGGCGCCGCTGTATCCCGAGTAGACGGGAGAGGGTCCGAACCCGACCATTTCGAACCCCGGGTCGGTCGCCAGCGAGGTTTCGAGCGGCTGCATGTACATGGAGAAGGAAGCTCCGCCGTCCCTTGAAACGAAGAGCCCGAGCCTTTGGCTCAGCGCGAACACAGTGTTGTCGCTCTGCGCTGGGTTGGCGGGATAGAAGTAGTTCGGGGAAGGCTCGATGTAACTTACGTCGAACAGGGCAAGGGCTTCATGCTCCACACCCTGCGGGAAGGTTTGCCCCGGAATTATCTTTTTTATGCCGGAACTGGTGGCGAGCCACATGTGGCCTGTCCCCGGAGGGAATTCCGCGACGGTGTTGATGGCAAGGTTTTTCGGGTAAAGGTCGTTGACGGCGCCGGAGACGGTCTCCTTGAATCCTCGGCTGGTTCCGATCAGGACGTGCCGGTTCGCGGGAGTGTGGTCGGAAGGAACGCAGAGGGCCGTAACCATGTCGCAGATGGCTCCGACCTCCGTCCAGTTCTGTCCCAGGTCGCTGGTCACGAGGAGGCCGTGCCCGTCGAGGTTGCCGGCCCATATATGGTCGGGATCCCCGGTGCCCGGAGAGACAGCTATCGATCCGTAGCCTGTCGGGAGGAAGATGTCAGGTGAAACATCGTTCCAGTCCATGCCGTTGTAATAATAGACTCCCCCCGAGACGGCGGCATCGTCGGTCACCGCCCAGAAAAGGCCGTTCGAAGCGTAATCCCCGTGGGCCGCGACGCTCATGAACCGGTCCGACATGCCTGTTTCAGGTCCGGCGACCAAAAAGAAATTGGCGCCCTGGTCCACCGAACGGTATACTCCCGGGGAAGCTCCTCCCGATACGCATGCCAGGACATGGTTGTTCGAGGTCGTGACCAGTTCCATCACCCCGCCGTCTATCTCAGGAATGAAGATGCTCTCGGACCACTCTCCAAGATAATGGCCTCCGATGTTGGTCGAAAAAAAGACCTTTCCGTCCGAGGTCCCGGCGAGGGCCGTGATACCAACCGTGGCGACCGTGTTCACCACGGGCGTTCCGGGATCGAGAAAGTCGTCGGAGGTAGCCAGGGCGAACTCGTCCAGTCCGGTTCCCTGCCATTCGGACCAGTGGATCCCGAAATCCGTCGAAAAGGAGCAGAGGACCCCGAAACGCTTTTCCCCTGCTACGGCAGTCCAGATCCCGCCACCCTGGTCCACGAACGCGATGGACCTGGAGTCTTCCTGGGGTTGAAGACCTACCCTTCCCCACTGGCCGAAACATACCTGGCCGGCCAGGGCGAACAACGCCGCGAAAATAACAAGGACGATCGTTTGATTTCTTTTCCCGTTCATGGCATCCTCCCTGATTCCCCTGTGGATGGCGGTCCGGGGGGTGAAAAGGCAGAGCAGGGGCATCCGTACCTATTATAATATGGTTTCAGGAACCGAAAAAAGCTGTGACAGGTATCACAAAACGCTGTTTTTAAGGTTATAGGAGGGGCAGGTCCGGGTTCCCGGCCCGCCCCTTGATAATAGTCGCCTTTTTTATCTCGTGTACGTCGTGTAGACGGTCCCCCCATCCGTGTTGACCAGCCTTATCGAGACCGGAACACCTTTCGGGAACCTGTTTTTCAGGGCGTTGTTGCCCTTCAGGACGAACTTTTCGGCAGTTTTGTAAGAGTAATACAACCACGGCGAAGTGTCGTCCCCGATGTATGCCGCGATGCCCGGTTTCATATTCGAGCTCTTGATTATGAGGCGGAAGGGATTCGTCGCCTTGGCGACCGATGAGACGGAGGGAGGAATGATGTCGCCGAGGTATTCGGCGATCTCGGGGTATATCAGGGACATCTTGACTCCCTGATTCATGTCGTAGTCGCCGCAGGAGTAATAGACGCCGAAATGGTGAAGCGCAAGGATCTTGTTGTTGGAATCGAGGACCGGGGACCCCGAGGAGCCTCCCTCGGTGTCGGCCCAGTAGCCGATGTCGGTGTCGCTGCCGTAGCCCGAGACGCTTTCATCCACTACAGTTGCGTGTCCGCCGTCCATGTCCGAATCGACGGCGAACTTCTTGATCGTCCCGCCTCCGTGCTGCGGTATCCAGATCGATTCTCCCTTGACGGGGTTCCTGGCGGCGATCTTGAGGTAGCCGTACCTGTCGTAAAGCGTCGGATCACTGATCTGCAGGAGGGTGAAGTCGAGGGTCGGGTTGGTCGTGCGGAATGTGGACCCTGTAGTCACGTGGTCGTATTCGCCGGAACTGCCTCCGCATGTGGCGGCTTTGTAGTTCCACCACACTTCGAGAGTGCTGGCTCCGTATTCTTCCTCAATGCAGTGGTTGTTCGTCAGGAAGTGACCGTTGGGAGAGACGAGGGACCCGGTGCACAGGTACCATCCCGCTCCGTCCGAAAAGAGCATCCTGCCGACGGGCAGCCCGAAAGTCTGCATCTGGGAATCGTAGCAGACCGCGTTCCTCCTGTCGTCGATGCCGCAGATGCTTTCGGGTTCGTGGCCCGAGAAGAATCCGACACCGACCTTGTCGACGGAGTAACCGGCCGATCCCGATCTTCCCGAGCTTTCGAGCGTGAGGTAGGCGATGCCCGTTGTAACGGAGGGTAGCCATATTTCACCGGAGAAAGGGCCGTTCACAGTTTTTATGGCTTTATCTCCGTCGGAAAGTACCAGGGAGTCTCCTTCTTCCAGCTCGAGGCTGTCAAGGTGAACCTTTACGAAGGACGAGTCCGGGAAAGCCACCACATCTAAAGATGAAGCAGATTCAGCTCTTAGGCCGGCCTTCATGGAAAAGGGGACGGTCATACCCACCGGTTCGAGACATAACGCCGCTACAGCGAACGAAAAAAGGAACAGTGCGAACAATGCTCTTTTCATGACAAGCTCCTTAGAAGAAAAGGGGGGCTTCCGCCCCCCTCATTATAACAGAGAAAAAGGCTTCCTGTTCCTACACGGTGTAGGGCGGCGCAGGCGGAACGTCCTTCTTCGGCTCGTTCCCCGGCCCGTGCTGTTTCTCGCAAGGTTTCTGGTTCTTTATCAGGTGCAGGAAATCGAAAACGAGCTGTCTCTTCATGTGCTGGATGGCCTTGGCCGGGTCGGCTCCCTTGGGGCAGACTCTCGAGCATTCGCCGGCGAAGTGGCACTTGAAAGCCCCGTGGCTTGATCCGGTCTTCTCGTTCCTCGTCTTTCTTCCGCCGTCCCTGGTGTCAACGTTGTAGCGGTGGGCTTGCGAAAGCGGCATCGGGCCGAGGTAGTCCGGGTCGGTGGCAAGGGTCGGGCACGCCGCCATGCAGCAGCCGCAGCGGATGCAGTAGGTGAGCTGGAGGTACTGCTCGAGCTGATGCTCGGTCTGGTAGTATTCGCCCTTTTCGTCGTCGAGTTCCTTTTCGTCCCTGACGATGAACGGGGAGACGGCCACATGTTTCTCGAACATTTTAGACAGTTCGGGGACCAGGTCCTTCACGATGTCGAAGTTCGGGAGAGGGGCGATGGTGATCTCGGTGCCGCCGAGCGTCGCGACCTGCGTGTTGCACGCCAGGGTGGGGGACCCGTTGATCAGCATTCCGCACGATCCGCAGACGCCCATCCTGCAGGAGTACCGCCACGCGAGCGAAGGGTCGTAGTTCTCTCTTATGTAATGGAGAGCGTCCAGGACCACCATGCCCGGCTGGAAGGGTACGTCGTAGGTCTTGAAGTAGGGCTCCTTGTCCTTCTTCGGGTCATATCTTCTTATGTGGAACTTGATCGTTTTAGTTTCAGCCATTGTTCACCTCCAGGCGCGAAACCGTGTTCTTCATCCCGGTCGCGTTTTTGTGCGCCACGAACGAGGAGTAGCTGCCGAAAGCGAAAAGGAGGATGCCCACCACTGTGAGGATGATGGCGACGATCTTCCTGCAGTTCTCGCAGGTTATGAGCTCCGAGAGGATGTTCTTCAGCCCGTAGAGGCCGTGATAGAGCCCGAGGCCCAGCAAAGCGATGAAGAAAACGAGGAACACCGGCTGGGCGTCCCTTCCTTTCGAAAGGCTTTCCGTGATGTTGTCCTCGGTCCCGAAGAGGAACGCGATGTGGGTGTAGATGAAATGGAACCCCAGCAGGAAAAGCAGGGCGGCTCCCGCCAGGATGTGTCCTGTCCAGTATTTGGTCTCTTTCATGTCAGCCTCCTACCTTCCCAGCGCCATGATGAGCTCGTATCCGCCCATGGCGAAGAGAACGGCCGAGAGAAGCATCATCACCACGAGGAGCGGCCTCTGCTTGGATATGCACGTTTCGTAGGGGAATATGGGTTCGATCGGCTTGCCGACCGCGAACCCGAGCTCCACGAACACGAGCCTCAGCCCGTTGAAGGCGTGGAACGCGAACGCCGCGAAGACCAGGAATTCGCCTATCCTGAAGATGGGCTGGTGAAAGAAGTTGCCCTCTGTCCAGAGGTAGATGCCGTAAGCCCTGAGGCTGGTTACGAATATGTGCATCATGAAATAGAAAAGGATGGCAAGGCCGGTAAGCCGGTGGAGGATGTAAAGGTACCTCTCGAGCCCCCACTTTCCTTTCCCGAGCCAGCCGAGTATCCCTAAACGGTTGTCGAAACGGGTGAACTCTGCCATTTTAAGCCTCCCCTAATACTTTCTCTCGACGGGTTTCCAGTGGGTTATCCTGACCGGCTTGTAGCTCAGCTTCGGGTCCCCTCCCGTGTAAGTGACCAGTGTGTGCTTAAGGAATTTCTCGTCGTCCCTCTGCGGGAAGTCCCTGCGGGCGTGTCCGCCCCTCGATTCCTCCCTGGCTATCGCGGCGGTCAGCAGCATCTCCGCCAGGTCGATGAGGTTCTCCACCTCGAGCGCGTTTATCAGGTTCGAGTTGTAGACCGGCGACTTGTCCTCGATCTTTATGTTCTTGAAGGACGCCTTCAGGTTCTTGACCTTGGCGAGGCCCTCCTTCATGGAAGCGCCTTCGCGGTAGACGCCGGCGTGCTTGTCCATGAGCATCCTGAGCTCTTTCTTGATGGCGTATATATTCTCGCTTCCGTTCTTGTTGATCAGGTCCTCGAAGATCCTTTTTTTCTCCTCCCCGAAGGCCTTCTGGGGAGAATCCGAGAGAGCCGGGTTCGTTGCCAGGTACTTGGCTATCTCGGCTCCGGTTATGCCTCCGTAGACGAGGCATTCGGCCGTGGAGTTGCACCCGAGCCTGTTCGCGCCGTGAAGGGAATGGCAAGCGACCTCTCCCGCTGCCCAGATGTTTTCGACGGGAGTTCTTCCGTCTATGTCGGCCTCGACACCGCCCATCGAATAGTGAGCGACAGGCCTGATCGGGATCGGCTCCTTGATTATGTCGAAGCCGAGGAACTTCATGCAGAGCTCCCTCATCAGGGGCAGGCGTTTGTTGATCTTCTCGGCACCCAGATGGGTGAGGTCGAGGTGTACATAATCCAGCCCGTCCGGCCCCTTGAACCCCCTGCCTTCGAGTATCTCCGTCATCTCCGAACGGGAGACGATGTCCCGGGGAGCAAGCTCCATCATCTTGGATGCGTATTTCTCCATGAACCTGTCGCCGTTGTTGTTCCTGAGGTAGCCGCCCTCGCCCCTGCAGCCCTCGGTAATCAGGATGCCCGAGGGGACCATGCCGGTGGGATGGAACTGCAGAAACTCCGGGTCTTCCATAGGGAGCCCCGCCCTGAACGCCAGCGCGTGGCCGTCGCCCGTCACGGTCTGCGAATAGGTCGTGAAACCGTAAAGAGTCCCGAGTCCGCCGGTCGCGATGAGAAGCGCCTTCGCCCTCAGGAGAACGAACTCACCCGAAGGCATGTCGTACATTGTCAGTCCGGCGAACCTGCCGTTCTCGACGATTATTGATGTGGCGAATCCCTCGTCGTACCTGGTGAAGGTGTTGTATCTCAGGAGTTGGTCATAGAGGGTCTGAACTTCGACGAAACCGGTCTTGTCGGCCGCCATGCAAGCCCTCGGGTAGGTGTGCCCGCCAAAAGGCCTCTGCATGACCCTGCCGTCCGGCCGCCTCGACCACGGCAGGCCCCAGTGCTCGAGGAGCCTTATCTCCTGGGGAGAAAGGCTGACGAACCTGTCCACCACATCCTGGTCCGCAAGGAAATCGGAACCCTTGACCGTGTCCCAGGCGTGGAGCTCTAGGCTGTCGCCCTGTTCCGGCCTCATCACCGCGGCCGTCCCTCCTTCGGCGCATACCGAGTGCGGCCTCATCAGCTGGACCTTCGAGACCAGGCCGATGTTGACCTTGCCGTCCGTCTTGATCGATAGCTCTACGGCGGCCCTGAGCCCTGCCAGCCCTGTGCCGAAAATCAACACATCGTGAACTCTTTCATTTTGCATCTATTTTCCTCCCAATAATTTTTGAAAAACCCCGGAAACGAAGCAGGAATATATTAAAGCACTTTAAAGGGTTTTTTTCAAATCCGCGATTCCCGCAGAGCCTCTTGACAAAATAAACCTCTTCCCGTAAATTGATTGGAGCATTGGCCAGGGAGCCGGGGCCATTCGGGCGAACATAGATTAAGGAAAGAAAATGGCGATACTTAAAATCCAGCTCGAGAGTCAGGACAGGCCGGTCTACGCGGCGGCTCAGGATAACGTGGGCATAGGCTCGGCCGCCGTGATAAATTTCGAGGGCATGGAACAGATGGGAGAGGTCGTCGACCGCCTGGACGCCCTGGAGACCTGCCTCAAGGTGATCAGGGCTTCGTTCCTCAGGCTCGCCTCCGCCGAGGACCTGGAAAAGCGGAAAAGCCAGAAGCAGGTCGAGGACGAGGCTTTCAGGTTCTGCCAGAGGTCCGTCAGGGAGCTAAAGCTGCTCATGAAGCTGGTGAAAGTGCACTACTACTTCGACGGGTCGAAGATGATGTTCTACTACACCGCCGAAAGCAGGGTCGATTTCAGGGAGCTGGTCAAGATCCTCGCCCACAAGTTCAGGACGAGGATCGAAATGAGGCAGATCGGCGTCAGGGACGAGACGAGGCTCTGCGGAGGCAGGGGACATTGCGGTCTCAAGCTGTGCTGCGCCAACCACCTGAACCAGTTCGCCCCGGTGACCGTCAAGATGGCGAAAGATCAGGGCCTCAGCCTCAACCCGGCGAAGATATCGGGGATGTGCGGAAGGCTTATGTGCTGCCTGAGGTACGAGATGGAACCCGAGAAGACCCACGCCGAACAGACAGAGAATTCGAACTGAGCTCCAA
>Ga0209604_1001283_pt1 | contig 20680 bp, 15 predicted proteins | sample AD_UKC097_MetaG_FD_184405 | JGI IMG/M metagenome (GOLD analysis project Ga0209604, IMG submission 184405) | Active sludge microbial communities of municipal wastewater-treating anaerobic digesters from USA - AD_UKC097_MetaG (SPAdes) (version 2) | ecosystem: Engineered > Bioreactor > Anaerobic >... | reverse complement strand
CGATTTTACTTCTGCCTCGCCGCACGCTCCCCGGGCGGAATGCATTATCCACTTTGTCAGCTATCTTCTTGTTTTTATCCTTCATGATGATATAGGACAACTTCCATGAGGGTGCTCATGGTCACGACCTCGTACCCGGACCACCCGGGATCGCAGCGGGGGATCTTCATCCGCGAGCTCTGCCTCGGGCTCAGGGACAGGGGCGTCGAGGTCATGGTCCTGACGCCGAGGGTCCTTGCCGCAAGCCCTCTGCTCGAGAATGACCACGGCATCGTCGTGCGCAGGTTCCGCTATCCCAGCGGTGGCAGGCAGCTCAACCAGATGGACTCCATCCCGGTCTTCGCCATGGTTGTGTACATGGCCTCGGGCTTCATCAAGACCATCGGGGCCATCAGGGCATTCAGGCCCGACGTCATCCACGGCAACTGGATCGTTCCCACCGGTCTCATCGCCTCGCTCGCCGGCTTCGTGACCGGCACGCCGGTCATCAACACGGCCCGGGGGATGGACACGCGAATCAGGGAGAACCGACTGGTCCGGGCATTGTTCACCCTTGCGGTCAGGCTGTCGGATAAGCTGACCGTAGTATCCGATGCCATGCGTTCGGTACCGGGTCTTGCCTCTGCAGATGTCATCTCGTCAGGCGTGGACACCGTGTTCTTCACCATACAACCCGATTTATCGTCGAAGACCATACTCTTCACCCGGAGCCTCGAGCCGGTGTACGATGCGACCACCCTGATCAGGAGTGTTCCGTTGGTTCGGGAAAAGGCAGCTGACGTCCGTTTCATGATCGCCGGCGCAGGAACCCAGGGTGAACTGCTGAGATCGCTGGCCCACGACCTGGACGTCGAAGGCCACGTCACATTCCTCGGCCATGTCCCGCACAGTGATGTGCCCAGACTCGCATGCCGGTCGCGGGTATTCGTCTCAACGGCACTGGCAGACGGCACGTCCATCGCCCTGCTGGAAGCCATGGCCGCAGGCCTGGTGCCCGTGGCTACCAACATAGAGGCCAACAGGGTTCTAATCTCTCACGGTCAAGACGGCTATCTCTTCAGGCCCGGCGATGAGCAGGACCTGGCCAGGAACATCCTGAGGGCGCTTTCCGGGGAGATATCCACCCAGGTCCTGATACAGAAGAAGGCCTTGTTAGGGGAAAGAATCCCATGGAGCATCATTGCGGACAGATACGTTCGCAGCTATAATCTGCTCACTGCAAGGCATACCAGGCGTGATAGGTAAAGCCGGCACCTACTGATTACGATGTATACTGCAGAACCATGATCACGAGGTCATACCCAAAGGGTTCGCCTGCCGACCGGCCTCACCCGGCAGAGCGGAGCTGTACACAGAAATCCTCGAGTTTGAGTGAGGAACCATATAACCTGCTCATTCCCTGAAACCTTTGCACAACCCGCCGTTGAATATGAGCAGATCTGGAGCTGATTATCAGCGATGATGGCCAATAACCAGTTGATAATATTGATCATATATGATAGTCTTTCCCCGAGAATGCATGACTTGGGGGAAGAGCCATGGGTTTTAAGGAATACGAGAAGAACATGAGCTTTCTGGACATGGAACTGAGCAAGACCCTGGGGACATCGAGGACGCAGCGGGTCCTCAAGGAGATCCATGACCATATCAGATGGGAGCCTTTAGAGAGGATACTTCTTGCAGAGTATCCCGTGGGAAAGTCATTGGTGGGCAATGCAGCCTATCCCCCGCTGATGCTGCTGAAGGCAGTGCTGCTGCAGAAGTGGTTTGGGATCAGGAGTGATCCTGAGTTGGAGAACCAGATTAATGACCGGGTATCGTTCAAGGTGTTTGTCGGACTGCCGCTTGGGGATCCATCCCCTGATCACAGCGTGATCAGCCGGTTTCGGGACCGGGTGGGGAGCAAGGTGATGGAGCGGGTCCATGCCGAGATTCTGGGACAGCTTCAGAAGAAGGGGTTCTCCATAGATGCCGGGCTGGCGGTGGATGCCAGGCTGGTGAAGTCGGCTTCTACGCCGGTGAGCAGGGACAAGATTGAGGAGAAGAAACAGGAGCGCGAGCAGAGGAAGCAGGACCTCTCGAAGAAGCCCATGAGGTTTGGACGGGACCTTGAGTCTGATTGGACGAGGAGAAAGGATATACCGTTCTATGGGATGAAGGAGCATGCATCGGTGGATGTGATCAGTGGTTTGGTTATGTCCACGCTTTTATCACCTGCATCCGAGCATGACACGAACTATCTTCAGTATGTGGTGGTCAATGGTATTCACACGAAGAAGCTGCCGCCGAAGGTCTATGCGGACAAGGGATATCATGGTCAGGCGAACCGGGAGTTTCTCTATCTCAACGACATTGCTGACGGGATCATGAGGAAAGACGAGCGGAATGCAACCCTGACACAGCTGGAGATTGAGCGGAACAAGATGATCTCGAAGGTGAGGTACAAGATCGAGCAGTATTTTGGGGTGACGGCACTGCACCAGGGAGCGGGGCGTGCCCGGTTCACGACCCTGGCGAAGGAGGGGTGGGACCGGCTCTGTCATGCCATTGCGTTCAACATCAAGAGATCGTACCGTGCGGGGTTCAGGGATCCGGTTCAGGTACCAACGATCTAGGGACAGGTGTGTCCAGAGTATGGGAACAAGAGTAGGATAAACGGCAAGAGGGGAAAAGCAGGCGGCCGATGTGGCTCCAGTTGGTGCTTTTTGAATGAAAAATGACATCAAAATAGCTGGACCGGATCAAAATCGAGAATATGCAAAGGTCTCTCCCTATATGCCCCAATCAAGGACGGGCCTGACCACATGAACGGAACTCCTGCCGGAGATAAGGGCTTTCTCTCCATACTTTTCAGCATCCTGAACCTTCTGCCGAGGAGGCGGCAATATCGATTCTGGGTGCTTCTGGTCGGGATGATCCTCGTTGCCTGCCTTGAAACCCTGGTGGTGGGCTGTCTGGCAATCTACGCCTCTGCCGTGGCCAACCCCGATACTATCCTCAAGTCACAGACTCTGGGCAGGGTGCTGCATATGTTTAACCTCAGCATGGCAATGGATATGAAGGGAATTATCCTGTTCATGAGCATCGCCGTGACCGCCCTGATCGTTATGAAGAACATCATCAGCTGCTTCGTCTCCTACGCGACAAAGCTCTACTCAACCAATATAAGCTGCCACATCGGCGATCGACTCTTCAGTGGATTTCTGAATCTCCCCTATGAGTGGCACCTGTACCGAAACTCGGCAGACCTTATCCAAGGAGTTGCATGGCGTCAGCACTTCGGCAATCTTCTCAACGCGTCCATGAAAACACTAAGCGATCTCCTCATCGTAGCCATCATGCTACTCACCATCATAGCGGTGGAACCGTTGATCTCCGCCCTCGTGGTAACGGTACTGGGCGGCAGCGCCCTGATAATCTTCACCAGGGTGAGGCGCCTGCTCGATGTAACATCAAAAGAAGAGCGGGATTCCATATGGCTGTTGAACCGCCAGGTTACACGAGCTATCCACGGCATAAAGGATGTCAAGGTCTACTCCCGCGAAGAGTCCTTCTCAACCACATTCATAAAACTGGCCCTCAGGGTGGGAAAGCTGGATACCATCCTCGTTATCTTCAACCAGGTACCCGGTTGGATTCTCGAGACCCTCGGCGTGGCCATGCTGTCCTTCTCCATCTGTGTCATGTATTTCATCCTGGATAGTTCGACACTCAGGATCACCGGCACCATCGCCCTGCTTGCAGTGACCGCATGGCGGGTGATGCCGGCCATCAGCAGGATTCTCAATGGACTGACCCAGATCAGAAGGACCATCCCCTACATCCATACAGGATTCGAGTACCTCCGTGAGATCGGCTCGAACCCTCCTGAAAAATCCATGGATATCAGCTCTGGTGCGCAGGGAGAGCCTGTCTTCAGCAGCACCATCTTCTTCGACGATATTTCGTTTTCCTATCAGGGGTCGCCTGCTCAAGCCCTCCAGGATGTGACCCTCACCATTCACAAGGGACAGACCATGGGAGTCATCGGCACCTCAGGAGCCGGGAAAAGCACCTTTGTCGATATCCTTATCGGCCTCCTGGCTCCTACAAAGGGAACAGTCCTGATCGACGGCAGGGTTCTGGTCGGATCAATGCGCAGGGACTGGTTACGCTGTATCGGATATGTGCCGCAGACGCCGTACATCTTCGATGGAAGCCTTGCCGAGAACGTGGCCTTCAGCACCGACAAAGAGGAGATCGACAGGGGACGCGTGAAGGCATGCTGCGAGATGGCAGCCATGACGGATTTCCTCGCGGACCTTCCCCAGGAGATCGACACCCACATAGGGGAGCGGGGCGTACGTATATCAGGCGGACAGCGACAGCGGGTGGCAATAGCCCGGGCTCTCTACCATGATCCTCAACTGATCGTATTCGATGAGGCTACCAGCGCCCTGGACCAGAAAAACGAGCTCGCCGTCCAGCAGACGATCTATTCGCTGAAACAGAAGATGACGCTCGTCATCATCGCACACAGGCTGAGCACTGTTGAACATTGCGATGTGATTCTGTGGCTGGAAAAAGGGTATGTCCGGATGCTGGGCGATGCGCCGACCGTTCTGGACAGTTACCGGCGGTTCCATGTGGAATCGGATGAGAATCCGGAATCTCCTTGAGCTGCTCAGGAACCGCTATCTCCTTTTCCGGGACAAGGGAGGGCTTACCCTGTCTCACATGAAGGACATGGTCGATGCCGTTCCCTATCCCTATGCAAATGAGTATTTCGAGTCGGACAGCGCTGATGGGTTCGCCTTCTTCGGCTGCGCCAGGCAGATGCTGGGACTCGATACAGGATATTGCAGGGAAGCCGTGCGGAAGAGAGGATATACCTTGAACGCAGGGCAGCTCATTAAGGCAACGAACATCGCCGTCCCCGCCACGAACCGGTATGTATACACGATCTGGCCCTGTGTAGAATTCTTCCATGCCGGAGGCGACCGTGAGACGGTCCGTAAGCTCATGGATGTGGTCGAGGAGATCGGCACCTACAACAACGGCATGGTACGCTACTGCTCCCACGAGATAGATTACGTGGTGCCGAATGTGACAAGCGCCTGTGCCCTGCTGTATGCCCTCACGGATCGTACGGACAGGGTGTTGCCGCTGGTCGACCTCCTCCGGTCACGGCAGATCGACGGGAACTGGCGCTATGAGATATACTCCACCGGGAAGCCCTGCGGCATGGAGGATTCCTATCATCTCGCGATGATGATCTATCACCTCAGGCAGGTCCAGACCGTGTGCGGGATAAGAACTGCGGATATTATCGAAAGGGCAATGCCCCGGTTACATGAACTCAACAGTGCATATCTGCAGGCCGGCAGCATCGGGTGGGGCATACCCATGCTGTACATCGCCTCGCGTGGATTGGATGAGGGCCTGTCCAGGAAGGCCCTGCACACCCTGATGGGCATGAAGGGGTTACGGCACCGCAACTTCAGGGTCCGAGCGATTACTGCATGGGCGCTGGCGAAGGGGCATGCCTTACAGGGCTCGGCATGAAGAACAGCACATCCGTCTGCATCATCTCGTTCTCTCCCATTGCGCGTGATGCCCGCGTCCTCAGACAGATCCACTATCTGAGCCCCCATTATCCGCTGACCGTCATTGGATACGGCCCTCCCCACCCCGCATATGCGGAAAATCCCGACATCAGGTGGATAACCCTCTCAAAAGACCCTCCCCCTTCCCCGCCGAGGTTACTGAAGGCATGGGCCGATAGGGACTATGCGAACCTGAAGATAGGCCTGCGCATCAGAAATAAGGCCCGGAGTATCCTCACCGGTACGGCCCCGCTTCTCGGGTTCGTCATGCCCCGGGCATACGAGCTCTCATATCGGTTCAAGCGCGGCGAGCCCCATGAGGCGGCCCTTGCCCATGCATCGGCCAGCTGCTGTGCCGCATACCATGCCAACGATTGGAAGGCCATTCCGGTGGCGGCCGAGGCTGCGATGAGAAACAACGCGCGGCTCATCCTGGACCTTCACGAGTATTCCCCGGAGCAGTACGAGGACAGGAGCTTCAGGATGTTCAATGCTCGGATGATCTCATACATCATCCGGAAATATGCCCCGCAGGTTGATGCCTCCATGACAGTGGCCCCCCTGATCGCTCAAAGGTACCGGGAACGGTTTCACCTGAACCCCATTGTGGTGCTGAACGCACCGGAAAGGGTTGATCTCCCACCCCGCAGTATCCATCCGGAAGATATCAAGCTCATCCATCACGGCGTGGCAAGCCCGAGGAGAAGTCCGAAATTCATGATCGAGACCATCGCCCGCTGCGACCAGAGGTACAGCCTCCATTTCATGCTCCTGGAAAACGAATACACAAAGGAACTGAAAAGACTGGCCGGGACCATTGCACCCGGCCGCGTGACATTTCATAAGCCACTGCCGCCCGAGGATATCGTGGCGTATCTCGCCCGGTTCGATATCGGCTTCTATATCCTGCCCCCGCAGAATTACAACCAGCTCGTGGCCCTTCCGAACAAATTCTTCGACTTCATCAATGCAGGCCTTGCCCTCTGCATCGGACCATCACCATCAATGGCCGACCTGGTGCATTCCCATGGCCTGGGTATTGTCGGCCCGACGTTCTCCCCTGACGACATGGCCGACATGATCAACCGGACGACACCGGAAACATGGCAGATCATGAAAGACCGGGCACGAAGTGCATCACAGACCCTCAATGCACAGACCGAGATGGCAAAGGTTGTCAAGATCTACCAGGATCTCCTGTGAACACCCCATACCGATGAATATCTGCTACATCTCCCACGTGGACATCTCCCTCCCCAACGGCCCCGGGGTAAACGAAAGGGAATTCCTCCTGACCCTCAGGGAAGAATCCCTGCTCCGCGGCGACCAGGCCTCCTGCATCATACCGAAGCCTTCACTCCCCCTGGACACACCAGTACCGGATGCACATTTCTTCCAGCCATCCCTTCCCATAAGCCGGTTCCCCTCGCTGAACAGGCTGCTGGCAAATGCATGGCTCGCCGGTCTCATCATCGGACTCACGCTGAAATATGGCTACGATCTCTATATCCTGCGTATCAGCAGGACAGGCCTCTTCATTCCTGTCCTCCTTCGCCTACTGGGAAAACCGTACAGCATGAAGACCCTGGGGAACACGATGAAGTTCAACAAGGCTGAGAGGCGGCCATGGCATGAAAGGGCCGTCACCCTGATCTTCCGTAAGATCCTCAGGGATTCACTGACAACCGATGTCTGCACTCCTCAGCTGGAAAAATCCTACCGGTCCGGGTATGGGGTAGACAATATCCAGGTAATCGACAATGCGGTGAATGTTGAGCGGTTCCTCCCCCTGGACAGGGAGGAGTGCAGAAGAGCCTGCGGGCTGAAGGAATTCGACCGGATCGTCGGATACTGCGGCGGCAGGCCCAGTGAACGGGGGGCACGGCAGCTCGTGGAGATATCACCCAGGCTCATCGAGCGATACCCGGGTGCCGGTATCGTCATCATCGGAGAGGATCAGGACCTTGACACCCTGAAAATAAAGGCCAGGGACTCCGGGCTGTCAGACCGCATCCGATTCATGGGGACCATCCCGTACACGGAGCTGAACCCGTTCCTGAACTGCTTTAACGTGGGCGTGGCCCTTGATACGGCACAAAGAATCGACCTCATCGGCAACTCTTCCCAGAAGATCAGGCAGTTCATTGCATGCGGGATTCCTGTCATCTGCGCCGGGAACACCAACACAGGTCTCATCAGGGAAAAGCTTGGCTCGTGGGTCGACCCTGGGGACCCTGAACAGCTGCTCCATGAGATCTGTTCATGGTTCGACCTCCCGGGAGACCAGATACCCCAGTTTCGCGACAAGGCCCGCCGGTACGCCGAGGAGAACCTGTCCACCAGGATCGCCTACGCGAAGAGGTACAGCGCCTGGAAGAAGGCCATGCACGGCTGAGCACACAGCGTCGTCATGCTTGATATCTGCAGAGATTTCTTCACCTATCTGAATGACAGCCAGGTGCTCTACTGTCACTGGAAGAGCACCATCCGTCTTCACAAGGGACTGGCAGGAAAGACCGATCTCGATCTCCTCGTACACAGAAAAGATGAGCAATCCTTTGAACGGGCCCTGAGCACGTTCGGCTTCAAGAGGATCGTGTCTCCCGCATGGAAACGCTACCCCGGTGTCGAGGACTATCTCGGCCTTGACCGGACAACCGCAGCCTTCGTCCACCTCCACGTGCACTACAACCTGGTCCTCGGGGAAAAGCGCCTCAAGGTCATTCACCTCGACCGCGAAGACTGCGTCCTTCAGGCCCGCAGATTCATCGGCATGATTCCGGTTCCCCGGCCCGAGGTCGAGCTGCTCCTCGCAATCATCCGCTTCCACCTGAAATTCGAGCCGGAGGAGATTGCCCTCAACCACCTGAAGAGGACCCTGCGTCCGGCACGTACTCCCTATCCTCAAGCCGTGTGGGAGGAGCTCGTCTTTCTCCTCGGGCAGACTACGCCGGAGACCTTCCGCACCGTGCTGCGGGAGATCCGGATTCCCCTGTCCGAGGAGCTCATCATGGATTTCCTTGACAAGCTGAGGCGGTCGGAAGTGACGACGAGTGAGATCCGCTCGGTGAGGAGGCACGTCATGATCCGCATGCGACCCTTCAGGACGATATCGCCTGCCCGCTATCGCGCCAGGAAGGCCCTCGTCTCTCTCAGGACCCTTCCCTTCGTGCCGGCCTTGAGGAACAAGAAGGTCCTCCCCCGGGCTGGCAGGTTCATAGCACTGGTCGGCGCGGACGGGTCGGGAAAATCCACCCTCGTGAGGGATCTCGAGTCATGGCTGTCATGGAAGCTTTCCGTGCGCACGGTCTATTACGGAATCCCGGAGAGCACGGTGAACACCTTCATGAGGCTCATCGTCCGCACAGCCTCCCTCGCGGAGAAATATCTCCCCTGGAGGCCGGCCAGGCATTGCTTCCTCCACATCGCCCGCTATGTCGATGCATGGCGGTGGATCATGGTCGCATGGACCAGACTTCATCTCTCCAGATCATCGCTCGGATCAGTATCCAGGGGTCGGGTCGTCATCGCCGACAGGTACCCGCTTGCCCTGTTCAACGACATGGAACAGCCCATGGACGGTCCGCGACTGCAGCCGCAAGCTGCTAACATGCCTTTTCTCGCACGACTTGAAAAGTGCATGTATGACCGGATCGGGTTGCCGGACAGGATCTTCGTCCTTAAGGCCGACTTCTCCGTCCTGCGAAGACGAAAAGACAACCTGGAGGAGCGCCAGCACCTAGAGAAGTCACGTGCCGTCAATAGCATCGGGCCCACCGAATGCATCGTGCCCATCAACGTCGACCGGCCCTATGAGGACGTTCTCATGGATCTGAAGAGAGCGATCTGGAGTCTGCTGGAATGACCCACATCGAATTCATGGGACTCCCCGGCTCGGGAAAGAGCACCCTGAGAAACCTCCTCGTGGAGTCGCTGCAACGGGGCGGGGTTCCATGCCTCTCGATGGAAGAGGCCCTGCTTTCATCCCTGAGGGCACGCGTTGACGGGGCCTTCTTTCGCTGCCTCCTCCACGCACTGCCCCATGGGCTGGCCCTGAAATACACTCCCCTGATCTTTACCCGATCCGCACTCAGATATGCAGCACAGAATGCATTCCTCACAACCCATGGCGGGGCCATATCGGCCATTCTCACCCATGATGCGTTCCTGTCCCGCGCCCTCCCTGAGAGGGAAACGATGTTCTCCTGGTTCCTCCTTACCGCCGCACAGCACCAGCTCATCCATGAATGCACCGAAGATGCGGTGTCCGTGATATTCGACGAGGGGTTCCTGCAGAGATCCCTGTCCCTCTTCACCTCCCCCGTCACCACAGTACCACCGGACAGATCACTGCTCTCCACCTACCTCGACAATGTCCCCAGACCAGACCTCGTGCTGTATCTCGAGGTGGATGCACGGACATGCCGGGACAGGATCCTGACCCGCTCGAGGGGCCTGCCCCAGCGCCTGGTCGGAAAGGACCCCGCCGAGATCCTCTCCCATATGGAAAACCTTCACGGCTGGATCGAGGACATAGTGGATCTGGCAGCGACAAAGGGCCTCCCCATCAGCAGGATTGACATCACCGGCAGCCCCGGTGACTCTCTCTTCCTGGCGGAGCAGGCTGTCCGTGGAGCCAAGGCGACTCAGGCTCAGGGGTGATCGGGGTTTCCTCATCAGGCCGCATGAACATTGTCCTCATCATTGGCACCTTACGCGGTGGGGGGGCCGAACGCATCCTGTCGGCCATGGCGAACTACTGGGACGCACGGGGCCACAGGGTCACCCTTATTACCCACGATGCCCGGGAACAGGACTTCTATCCCCTCGGTCAAGGGATTGACCGCATCGGACTGAACCTCACAGGCCCGACCCGAGGTCCCCTGTATACATGCAGGCAGAGGCTGCTCAAGATATCAGCACCCAGGAGAATCATCCGGGGGCTCAATCCCGATATCGTCATCAGTTTCACCTATATGACCAATTGTGAGACCATCGTTGCCCTTACGGGCACCGGCATTCCCCTGATCGTCTCTGAACGGAACAACCCCACGGCTCAGAGGCTCCCAATAATCTGGAGATTCATGCGCGTAGTGCTCTATCCAAGGACCGCTGCCGTGGTCATGCAGACAGACAGTGCGGCCGCGTGGGCGCGAAAGATAGCCGATGGAGCAAGGGTGCACACCATTCCGAACTTCGTCGAACCCCCTTCAGGGCAAGGCGAGAACATCTTCCCTGGTATTCCACAAACCGGACACCTCATCACTGCTGCAGGAAGGCTCACACACCAGAAGGGATTCGATCTCCTCATCGAGGCATTCTCCCGGATCGGCAAGGATAAGGCCGACTGGTCCCTCGTGATCCTCGGCGAGGGGGAGGACAGAGGTCTCCTGCAGAATCTCATCTCCAGGCTTTCCCTCCATGACCGGGTCTTTCTCCCGGGGAGGGTACAGAGCCTCGAACCGGTGCTGCGGAAATCCGACATCTTCGTCCTCTCTTCCAGGTATGAAGGGTTCCCCAACGTCCTCCTGGAGGCTATGGCCATGGGATTGCCCGTGCTATCGACAGACTGCCCGTATGGTCCCGGCGACATCATACGGCAGGGATACGACGGTATACTCGTTCCCAACCAGGACATCCAGGCGCTTGCGAACGCCCTGGGTGCCCTCATGGAAAACGAGGAGGAGCGTGGTCGTCTTGCCTCCCGGTCCGGATCCGTCCTGATCCGGTTCGGCAAAGACGCCGTCATGCGCAGGTGGGACCAGTTGATAGCATCACAGGCAGGACACAGCGCATGAAGATCGCCCTGGCCATCCCGACGCTGAACGGCGGCGGCGCGGAACGCGTCATGTCGACCATGGCGAACTACTGGGCGTCACACGGGCATGAGGTCCACCTCGTCACCCATGACAGACCCGGAAACGATTTCTATGCCCTCGCCGGCGATGTAGCCAGGCACGGATTCGACATCAGCAAACCACCCGGCAGTCCTCTGGATACGGTAAAGCACAACATCCAGCGGATCACCCTCCCGAGAAAATGCCTAAGGGATGTTCGCCCTGACGCCGTCATCAGCTTCACGGTGAGGATGAATGTTCAGAACCTCATTGCCCTGTGGGGAACAGGAATTCCCGCCATTGTGTCGGAACGGAACAATCCCCTTGCCCAGCAGCAGCCCCTGCCCTTCACACTACTCAGGAGATACCTCTATCCCAGGGCATCGGCCCTGGTGGTGCAGACCAAGGCGGCACGAACATGGGCCGCATCGTTCATGCCCTCGCACAGGATACACGTCATCCCCAACCCGCTGTCCCTCAGCGGCACATCGTCCTGCGATGAGAGACCCGCCCCCGGAGGGCCTGTTGTATGCAGTGCAGGACGGCTCATCCCGAGCAAGGGCTTCGACCTGCTGCTCCGGGCCTTCCACATCGCAGCCCGTGACAAGCATGCCTGGTCGCTGCTGATCCTCGGCGAGGGCGAAGACCGCCCCAGGCTGGAGAGAATCATCGGGGAGCTCGGCCTGTACAACCGGGTCCACATGCCGGGACGGGTGGAGGATCCGTTTGACCCCATGAAGTCCTCGACATTCTTTGTCCTGTCCTCCCGTCACGAAGGATTCCCCAACGCACTCATCGAGGCCATGGGCCTCGGGCTTCCTGTTATTTCCACCGACTGTCCCTACGGGCCATCGGAGATCGTCACCGACGGGGTCGACGGGATCCTGGTGCCCAATGGAGACGTTCAGGCCCTGGCAGGTGCGATGGAGCGCCTCATGGTGAGCGAGGATGCAAGACGCATGCTCGGGGAGCATGCCAGAGTATCTTCGGAACGTTTTTCCCTGGACACGGTCATGCATCATTGGGGGGCGCTTCTCGAAACGATCACATCGTCTACACGCGGGAGGTCGCGCCGGTGAGCAGCCGGGCATGTTCCCTCATCGTGCTCCAGACTGGCATGCCACCTCGGCATGTCATACCTGCCTGCTCTGCATATGGATTATCCCATGAATAGGCTTGCCCTGGTCATCGACAGATTGGACCGGGGAGGGGCCGAACGCCAGTTCATCGATCTTGCCGGATCGCTTGACAGGCATCTGTTCGCCGTCAGCGTCGTCACGTTGCATCCGGGAGGGGATCTCAGCCCCGAGATAGAAGCTCAGAATGATACCCACGTCATAACCGTACCGAGAGGGAACCTTCTCAACACCCCTTTCTTTCTCTTTAACTTATTCTCTGTGCTGAGAAAGCTAAACCCGGACATCATCTATGGATACATGGGCGGCACGAACGAAATCTGCCTTGTCATGGCCGGACTCCTCCGCGCAAAGGCAGTCTGGGGCATCCGCTCGTCAAACATGGACCTGGCGCACTATGGTTGGAAATCCCGTCTTCTCTTTCGGCTGGGTGCGTTCCTGTCCCATGGCGCCGATCTCATAATCATCAATTCACATGCCGGAAGAAACCATTATGAGGCTCACGGCTATGATCCCAGGAGAATGACTGTCATCCATAACGGTATCAACACGGATATATTCTCTCCGGACAGTTCTGCAGGCGATTCATTCAGACGAGAACTAGGTATCAAGGAAGGAGAGATTCTTATCGGTCATGTGGGGAGAATAGACCCCATGAAAGACCATCCATCTTTTCTTCATGCAGCCTCCCTGCTTGCCCGGGAGAGAAAAGACACACGCTTTGTCTGCGTGGGTAAAGGCAGCCCGTCACTCACGAAGGAGGTGCGCGATCTTTCAGAAAATCTCGGGCTCAGCGGTATCCTCACCTGGACCGGCGTTCGCGCTGACATGAAGGCAGTCTACAACGCGATTGACATATTCACCTCATCCTCATCCTTCGGGGAAGGGTTCTCCAATGTGATCGGGGAGGCCATGGCATGCTGCAGGATCTGCGTCGTCACCGATGTCGGCGACTCGTCGCTGATCGTGGGAGAAAGCGGGTTTGTCGTCCCGCCCAATGATCATCGAGCAATCGCCGGTGCATGGAGGAAGGTTCTCGCTCTTTCCCGGGAGGATCGCCTGGCAAAGGGCGAGGAAGCCCGAAAACGTATCCAGGAAAATTTTACCACTGACCACCTCGTTCGGAACACGGCCGAACATCTCCTGGCTACATTGTCAAAAAGGATTTAGGGAAGCATAATGTGCAGGATCACCGGCATCTGGACCCCGGGCACCGGAGGCGACCTCGCCGCTGTGTGCACATCCATGCGCGACACCATGCGCCCAGGCGGGCCCGACGACAAAGGTGTCTTCGTGGACAGCGCAGCCAGGATAGCCTTGGGCCACCGGCGCCTCACCATCATCGACCTCACGGAGACCGGCCATCAGCCCATGACGAGCACCGACGGCAGGTACACCATCTGCTACAACGGTGAAGTCTACAATTATCGGGAGCTCCGGCCCGAGCTCGCAACCCTGGGTTTCGGCTTCAGAGGCACCTCGGACACCGAGGTGGTGCTCAACGCGTTCGCCGCCTGGGGACCGGCCAGCGTGGAGCGGCTCATCGGCATGTTCGCCTATGCCGTCTGGGACAGTCAGGGGCAGTGCCTGCACCTCTTCCGGGACCGCATGGGTGTCAAGCCTCTCTATTACTACCTCCACAACGGCACCTTTGCCTTCGCCTCAGAGCTCAAGGCCCTGCATGCAGGTCTTGCAGACCGGCTCGAGATAGATCGTGCCGCCCTTGCCGAGTTCCTCCACTACGGGTATATCTCAGGGCCGCGCTGCATCTATTCCCACGTGGCAAAGCTGGAGCCTGGCTGCAGGATCACGGTGTGCGGATCACTGGACATGGTTCACCACCGGTACTGGGACCCGGAAGCTTTCTCGCGGCTGCCGCTGTTCACGGACTCTGAACAAGCCCTCTCGGACAGGCTCGAGGAGATCCTCACCGACGCCTTCCTCAAGCGGCTCATTGCCGACGTGCCCGTGGGTGTCTTCCTCTCGGGGGGCATCGATTCGTCGCTGGTAACCGCGGTCCTGGCACGGCACACGGACACCCCCATCAGGACCTTCACCATCGGCTTCGCCGAAAGGAGCTACGATGAGTCCGGCTGGGCCAGGGCCGTGGCACGGCACCTGGGAACCGAGCATGTCGAGGAGACCGTGACCCCCGACCATGCCAAGGCCATCCTGCCGCTGTGGCCGGAGATCTACGACGAGCCCTTCGGCGATATCTCCGGCATACCCACCACCATCGTGTCGCAGATGACGAGGAATCACGTGAAGGTGAGCCTGTCGGCGGACGGGGGGGATGAGCTGTTCTGCGGGTACCACCGATACTGGGTCATGGAGAGGCTCCAACACTGTCTTTCGCCGCTGCCGCGGGCGGTCCCGAGGGCCCTGGGCAGGGCCATCGGTTTGGTCGGGACAGACATCGCCGCCGATGTCGCCGCCACATACCCCGCACTCAGGCTGCCGGCCATCAGGGACCGCATGCGCAAGCTCCAGGCCGTACTGGCCAACTGGGGCGGCGATGCACGAGGTGCCTATCCCTATGCCGTGGCCTACTGGCTGCCCGATGAGATCCGCACACTCACCGGAGCCTATGCCGACCCCCGTGCGTCACTGAAGGACACTGACTCGAGCTTCCTGACGTCCATGATGCTCTGGGACATGAAAAACTACCTGCCCGAGGACATCCTCACCAAGGTGGACAGGGCAACCATGTCGGTCAGCCTGGAGGGCCGGGACCCCTTCCTGGACCACCGCATCGTGGAATTCGCCCTCAGGCTGCCCATGGCGCTGAAGTACCGCAGGGGATCCATGAAGTACATCCTGAGGAGGCTTCTGGCCAGATACCTTCCCGAGGGCCTCTTCGACAGACCCAAGCAGGGTTTTGCCGTGCCCATATACTCCTGGCTCCACGACGACCTCATGCACCTGGTGGACGAACACCTCAACCCGGACGCCCTGAAGTCCCAGACCGAAATCGACCCGGCCTCGGTCGGCAGGACCGTCGCCGCATTCAAGAGCAGGAGAGGTTCCGTGGCCGTGGACAGGGTCTGGCTGCTGCTCGTGTACCTCATGTGGAGGGAGAGATACCTTGGCTGACCGGTCCGGCAGGCCCGTGAAGGTGCTCCACCTCATCTCCACCCTGGACGTGGGGGGCGCCGAGCAGAACCTGTTCAGGCTCGTCGCGTCCATGGACAGGTCCTCCGTTGCCAGCGAGGTGGTGTGCATGACCATGCCCGGCCCCATGGGCCGCAGGATAGAGGAGGCGGGCATCACGGTCCATACCCTGAAGATGCGAAAAGGCTCGCCCGAGGTCGGCGCCGTACTGAAACTGCGGGTCATGGCGAACCTCTGCCGACCCGACGTGGTCCAGTGCTGGATGTACCACGCTAACCTCATGGGCATGACCCTGCTGCGACCGTCACGGATGCTGTGGAACATCCGCTGCTCGGACATGGACCTGTCGCACTACGGTTACTTCTACCGGCTCACCGTCCTGGCCGGTGCTCGGCTGTCGTCCATGCCTGCAGCCATAATCACAAACTCTCAGGCGGGAAGATCCGCCCACGAAAGGATGGGATACCGCCCGAAGCGATGGATCACCATCCCCAACGGGTTCGATACGGACCTGTTCAGACCCGATGAGCAGGCCCGCTCTTCCGTGCGTGCGAAGCTCGGGATCCCTCAGGATGCCTTCGTCATCGGCCTCATCGGGCGTCTGGACCCCATGAAGGACCACGCCACCTTCTTCAGGGCTGCCGCCGCATTTCTCGAAGATCACCCCGGCACCCACTTCATCCTTGCTGGCAGGGGTGTCTCCCTCAAGAACAAGGCCGTCACCGACCTCATGCAGGGCCTGCAGGAAAGAGGCATGGTCCATCTCCTGGATGATCGGTGCGACATACCGGAGATCCTCGCAGCCCTCGACATGGCGACATCATCCTCCATATCGGAGGGCTTTCCCAATGCCGTGGGCGAGGCCATGGCCTGCGGTCTCCCCTGTGCAGCCACCGATGCGGGGGACACCGGTGTCCTCCTGGGAGATACCGGCATCCTCGTGAAAAGGCAGTCGCCCGAACACCTGTGCCGCGCCTGGGGCACCATTGCACGCATGGATCCTGCCGAACGCCGGGCCATGGGGATGAAGGGCAGGGAGAGGATCAGGCTGCACTATACGCAGAAAAAGACCACGGAAACCTATGAACAGGAGTACCTGAAGATCGTCGAACCCCAGGCTTTCTGAGACCCGGCCTCTCATCGGGGGTACGGCATTCACAACTCAAGGATCCTGTGTTTGCCGTGCCCCCTTTCTGTCAATTGGGCTTCCATACACCGCAAACGAGCTGTTCTCCCACAGCAGCCGGTATCTCAACCTTCGGATGTACTCGTCCTGCAAGTATTTCAGCTTCTCAATATCAGGCTCATAACAATCCACTGTTATATAAGGCCAGTTCCGTTCGCGTCTCGTATCCACCTTTGCATGGATGAAAAGCCTAGGAAGCCGGTTCTCTTCAATCAGCAGCTGCTGCTTTTTTTTAATATTATTGAGAGAAGCGAGAACTATCCATGACTTATGCAGGGTCGCTTTTCTCTCGCTCAGATAATGGAAGAGGGGCAGGCTGCTCGCCAGGAGGATTTCATCGTTCTTCTCCGTGTACCGTTCTATGGTTGCAAGCAGTTCATCCACGACCTGGACCCGTCCAGGAGTCGAGTGGATGCATGCAAGAGAAGGGTGTCCGAACGGTTGTGTCAGGTGGAATCTGTTTTCATCGTCTCTGTATATGTTCGTGAAGTGGGAAACAAGGGAGAAGAGGGCCATCAGCACGAGAATAGCACCGGCATGGGAAAGCATTGCGGAAAGCTGGAGGGAACGTACGCGACCATGAACCTTTTCTGCATGGAGTACTGTCAGCGGAAGCACCAGCCACATGCCGTGAAAGAGCTTATTCAGCCCTGGTGCCGATCCCAGCGGGGAGACGACCATGACGACGAATCCGGCGGTCATGAGCCAGGTGACCCTGTCGTCCCGTTCACGGTCGACACGGAGGGTCAGCAGCGCAAGCACCGTCACGCATCCTGCCGCTGTCATGATGACCCTGTATACGATCTTGTCCATGTCCCCGACCTGCACGCAGAAATATGCGGCGGAGATGAGGGGGAGACCGACGATCAGGATATTGGCAAGTGTACGACCGCTCTTCCAGCCGATGATGGAGATCACATACAGACCGAACATGCAGTACGCGGTCAGTCTGAGCATGACCTGTGCCTGGTTCCAGTACACGGACAGTAGTCTCGCTACGTTGTGCGTTGCTTGGTCGGCGGCCATGGAAGATGTTTCATCGATGAGAAGGGTCAGGAGTCCGCTATCGATCAGTCCTAGTTTTCCATACAGCGCCCCGAACAGGACAGCGGAACACGCGCATCCCAGAAAAGACAGGGCCACGGACCGGGCGATCCTGTCAGCATGGTTCCGAATCAGAAAATGATACAGCAGCATGGCGACGCTACATGGCACAAGCAAAACCAGGCTCATCCTGCTCAGCACGATGGGGACGACCATGAATCCGAGGAGAAACTCGAAAAGACCCGCATCGGTGGTACCCGATGGAACCTGCAGTCGCTTGTGGAACAGCCACAGCTGAACGTTCAGGAGAAATGCCGGGAACGTATAGTAGTCGATGATATTTATCCCGGGCCGCATGGTAACGAAGAACGAACACACGAGGGTGGTGATGAAGGCGCGTCTTCTCGGGAAATACGAAGAGAGGATCGAACACACGATGACTGCGTTCAGCGAGTACAGGACAACCCCCCCGATTCTTGCCCAGAGAAGGCTTGGTTCCTGAGCAATGCTCAGCCACATGCCGCCGAAGAAGTCAGTCAGGAAGATCATGGGGTATATCCTGGCGGAATCGACACTTTTCGAAAAGGCCTCCACCTGGTTCGACAGGTGGAAGCCCGTGTCGGTCACATCCAGGCCCTGGAAGATGAACACCGCCTGGAACAGAAATGAGAGCACAAACAGGCTGACCGATGAGGTGAGGATGGTCGCTTCAGTGGATTGCACGTGTCTGGAATCTTCCCAGGCTCTTTCACCTGCGGGCTTATCCCTTTGGAAGACCTTCCACTGCATGGGCCGCACCATAGCATGCCAAAATGCAGCACGGCAACACGGCATCGAGGAACGAGTGCAGCGAGCTCTGGATGCCGTGATTCCCGTTATCGGGCCCTAAGAGCCGTTCCGGATACTTTTCAGTGCATTGTGTGCCGCAAGGACCGGATCGCTGGCATTCATGATCCGCTGCATGAGGAAGCTCCCCACGATCACACCGTCCGCAAAGCCCAGCAGCTCGTTCACCTGAAAGGCCCTCGACACGCCGAAGCCCACGCACACCGGCAGGTCGGTGAGCGCCTTTATGGAGGCGACCTGATCCCGTATCCCTTCGGGGAGGATCGTCCGCTGGCCCGTCACCCCCTTGACCGATACCGCATACACATACCCTGAGCACTGGGAGAGGACCTCCTTGACCCGTTCAGGCACGGTGGTGGGCGCCAGCAGCCTGATGAGATCCAGGCCGATGTCGCGGCAGTGGGCGAAGATCCGACCGGCGTCCCGGGGAAGGTCGGGGATGATGACCCCTCTCACACCGCTGTCCCTGAGACCTGCGAGGGTCTCCTTCAATCCCCTGCGCATGAGCGGGTTGATGTACGACATGACGATGAGCGGGATGCCGAGGCCGGCACTCCAGCCGTCGAGGCGTTCCATCAGCGCATCCATCCTGAACCCCGCCTGCAGGGCCTTGTGTGCCGCCCTCTGGAGCACGGGACCGTCGGCCATGGGGTCGGAGAACGGGATGCCTATCTCGACGGCGGCGGCCCCGGTATCGGCAAGGGCCTCGATGATCCTGCCCGTGGCTTCGAGGTCCGGCAACCCTGCCGTCACATAGGGAATAACGGCCTTTCTATGGCTTTGAATGCTCTGCGCTATCATGATGCACCCCCGAGCACGGTGTGGATGTCCTTGTCGCCCCTGCCCGAGAGGTTGACGAGGACCTTCTTTTCCCGGTTGTCCCTGCAGTACTGCTCGAGATACCCGACGGCATGGGCGCTCTCGAGGGCGGGCACGATCCCTTCGAGCCTCCCCATGAGCTTGTATGCGGCTAAGGCCTGATCATCGGTGACCAGGCCGTAGCGAGCCCTTTTCGTGGCGGCGAGGAAGCTGTGCTGCGGTCCCACACCGGGGTAGTCGAGCCCCGCGGCTATGGAATGGGTATCCTTGACCTGACCGTCCCTGTCCTGGAGTAGAAAGGACCTGGTCCCGTGGAGCACCCCGGGTGACCCGAAGCTGATGCTTGCCCCGTGCCTGCCGTTCCCCTCTCCGTAGGCCTCCACCCCGATCAGCTCCACAGAAGGTTCGTCCATGAAGGCACTGAAGATGCCTATGGCGTTGCTTCCGCCCCCCACGCACGCGACCACGGCGTCGGGCAGCGATGACGTGCGCCCCAGTATCTGCTCTTTCGCCTCGCGGCCGATGACGGACTGGAACTCGCGCACCATGGCAGGGTATGGGTGCGGGCCGATGGCCGAGCCGATGAGGTAGTAGGTGGTGTCCACGTTGGCGATCCAGTCGCGGATGGCCTCGCTCGTGGCGTCCTTCAGGGTCGCGGTGCCTCCGTCCACCGGCACCACCCTGGTGCCCAGGAGCCTCATGCGCTCGACGTTCACCCGCTGCCTGGCCATATCAACGCTGCCCATGTACACGTGGCATTCCATGCCGAAGAGGGCGCATACCGTGGCGGTCGCGACGCCGTGCTGGCCTGCCCCGGTCTCGGCAATGATCCGGTGTTTGCCCATGCGCCTGGCCAGAAGGATCTGGCCGATGGCATTGTTGATCTTGTGGGAGCCCGTATGGTTGAGGTCTTCCCGCTTGAGCCACACCTCGCACCCGAAGTGCTCCGAGAGCCTTTTCGCATGGGTCAGCGGAGTAGGCCTCCCCACATAGTCTACCAGGTAGGAGGTAAACTCATCCCGGAAGGCGGTATCCGCAAAGGCCTCCTCCATGGCTGACTCGAGCTCCTCGAGTGCCGGCAGCAGCGTTTCCGGCACATACTGCCCTCCGAATTCT
>Ga0209604_1001277_pt1 | contig 20728 bp, 20 predicted proteins | sample AD_UKC097_MetaG_FD_184405 | JGI IMG/M metagenome (GOLD analysis project Ga0209604, IMG submission 184405) | Active sludge microbial communities of municipal wastewater-treating anaerobic digesters from USA - AD_UKC097_MetaG (SPAdes) (version 2) | ecosystem: Engineered > Bioreactor > Anaerobic >... | reverse complement strand
CCCCGTCAATTTTAACTGTCAGGTCGAGCGCCGGAATTTTATTGACTGCCTGCCAGGCTACCTTTCCGGGAGCGATTCTGGTAAAAGCAAATGACTCACTCTTCCAGCTTTGAGCCGGACCTTCCGAAGTTTTAATCAGAAATTCAAAAGGTCTGCTCAAAAGGTCGGTTGATATCGAGCTTATGGAAGTTAGTTCGGGAGTAAAAAAGCTCTCGATTCTGGCCGGTAACCCGTTTTCTCCAAGGGTCAGAGTCCGGCCCAGACACTTTATTGTCCTGCCTTTAACTTCAAGTGGTGTGTAGGGGCTGACCACTTCATCGTTAACGGCCAGTAGGGAATTAAGCCACCGCAGACGCGACTGGCGCCATAGTTCCGAATCGCCGCTATCGGACAGAACTTTATCCTCGACTTTTATTTTCAAACTTATTTTTTGAGCCAGGAAATTGCCTCCCGAGACAGCCACTTCACCTTCATAATCGCCAGGTGGGGTGTTTTCTGGTATCTGAATTCCGCACCAAAGTGGCTGGACTTTTCCCTGAGCCAGGCTCAACTCTTTTTCGAAAGGCTGACTGTCCCAGCCGATGCCCCCCAGGTTAAAGCAGGTAGCTTCTTTAGCATTTATGGCCTCGCCTGATGACTTGTTGATAAGGTCAGAAAAGACAACTTTTATTTTTTCTAAGTTCTGGCGGTGAGCAAAAAGGCCAAGCTGGAAAACAAAATACTCCCCACGGGCTACTGTGGCTTCAAATTTTGTCTGAGGGCCGGCCTCGATCCAGGGCAGCGGAAGATAATCAAATATCCGCACCGGATGCTCCCGGTCTTCAGGGAAAATCAAAAATGGTTCACTTTTATAGGTTTCAATTATCTTAGCTGTTTCTTCTGAGGTAGCGATAACTTCCATGGGGTAAAAGCGGCTGAAATCATCCACCGCCTCAAAAGCGATGAGTTCGGCCCGGGGCAGGGAAGACGGTTTTAATTTCGAACCAGGAACAGGGCTAAGGCCGTAGCGCTCAAGCCAGGCTTTCTCTGGCTGATAATCAGCCGCCAGGTAGGTTACTACCGGATAGTTTTTCCCCTCGATTTTATAAGGAAGGTAGTAAAAATAATAGTCGCCCGGCGCCTCACTGGCCTCAAAAACAAAATCTCCGCCGTCGTTATTAACTTTTAACGGCCAGACGTTAGTTATAAATTTTCCGCTTCTCGCCTCAACCACCAGGACTTTCTTTTTTTCCGGATTTGAATCCGCTCGGCGCCAGGGAAGATGGACAAAAACCGCGCCCGCAGCCTGCTTGACTGTAACCACCGCCCGGTGGTTTCCCAGGCCGGAGTCTGGATCCCAGGCAGTGGAAGCCTGACGGCAGGGATATTTTTCTCCACCCTGAGGAGAGAAGGCTGTGACTGCTGAAGATGGAAGATAGATAAGAGAAAAAAGAATTGCCACCGAAGCTGCTGCTCTGGTTCTAAACCATGAGGTTTTCGACTGAAAATGTTTTCCTGTCATCTTGATTTTTTAGCTTTAAAATTTTTTGACATCCCAGTTCCTTAAGTTTTTATTGGTCAGGCTGCCGGTCCTGACTAAGGTATTTATCTTCGATAATTAGTTTCCAACCTCAGCTTTTGGCTGGCTGAGCTGCTTGTCTTCGGTGATTAACGATTGTTTGGGGCTGCAGTCTCATTGGCTTTTAATCAGAATCTGGATTAAACCCAGGCCAAAAGTTATATTGTTTCCCAAAAGGGCATCATTTTCAATCTCGGTTTTTTCAGTCAAAAAATCTGATTGATAAAGAGTCGGATTCTGTGGTAATTTGCTTTTCAATCTGGTAAAGAACAGGAAGGCGTTCTTATGTCTGAAAAATCAAGGATGGTAACGTTGCTCTTTGGCTGGTTTCTGGGGATTTTTGGGGCTCATCGCTTTTATACCGGCAAAACAGGGACGGCTGTGATCTGGCTGCTGACTCTTGGCTGCCTGGGGATAGGCGTTCTGGTTGATCTGATCATGATTCTGCTTGGCAAATTTCACGATGCCGAGGGGAAGCCGGTTCTGGCCTGGTTTAGAACCTGTGACGCCGAAGGAAAAGTTATCAGTTACGTTGTCTAAATCAGCTGTCAGTCTTTAATGGTTATTCTTCCTGTAATAAGCCGGCTTTCAGGCTTTTAGAAGTCCAGATAGTCGAGAGTCCGTGGTCTTTCCTCGAGATGGAAGATAATAATAGCCTGAAATACCTTTCCCAGATTCTTCCAATCCTGAGGGGTCAGGGTAAAATCAGGCGGGGTAAGAGGCGAATTTTTCTTTATCCAGTCAATTAACTGACGGCCGACTGGAGTCACTTCCAATTTTTTATCGACGACACAAGCCGGACAAAGAGCACCCTGCCTATCAGGCGCGAGCCAGCTGGAGGACTTAACCGGCCGGTGGCAGTGCTGGCAACGGTTAAAATCAGGCAAGATACCATTGATTTTTAAGAACCAGAATTCAAAATATCTGGTGATATATTCAACAGGCTGGCCAGCTTTGGCCGCTGATCTCACAGCTTGAAGCAAACGGTAAAGCAGCTCTTCTTTTTCCCGGTAAGGAGAGAATTTTTCAGTTAATTCGGCCAGGTAGGCAAAAGCCCAGGTAGTTTTTATCTGACTGAAAAGTTCAAAGGCTGAATCAATGAGATCGCTGTTACTGATGGTGACAAAATCATGCTTCTCTTTTTCGTAATAAAATAACCTGACCTGAGAAAAGGGCTCAAGACTGCTCCCGAATCGGTTATTAAATTTACGGGCTCCTTTGGCCAAACCCCTGACCAGACCCTTTTCCCTGGAAAAAAAGACAACCAACTTATCCTGTTCACCAAAGTTCTCTGTTCTCAGGATAATCGCTTCCGATTGATCAAGAGGCATTTTACCGGTTATCTTTCTGCCCTAAATTCCAGGCTGGACAAAATCATTCGGGGTCATTCGGGATTATTCCCGGGCTGCAAAAAGTCATTCCAATTATCAAGAGTGATTCTGATGTTCTTGATAACTTCGCCCCTTTTCCCGAAAGACTTGCCTGCTTTTCCGTTTAAGGTAAAACTCAACCCACCGGCATTGCCCAGATTGATGATTAGCTCTGAGGCGGCTTTAACCGAAGTTTTATAGCCTTCGAGTTTTAATCCATCCACCGCCAGCTGCCCATCAGCGAAGACCTGAATCCAGCAGTCTTCATTAAAAGTCAGATCAAGGTTTAAGCCTTCATAAGTCTTTTCTTCAACCGCCGGTTGGGTAGTTTCTGTGACTGGCAGGTCAGAAGGAAGAGGTTCAGGAAGAATAACGTTGGAAGTTTCTTCAGCCCCAGGCGCATTCTTTCTGGCGTCAACACTTTTTTTGGAAGTTGAGATGGAAAGATAAATTAAAACCACAAAAATGACCAGAACCAGAACTGCGATGGAGATCCAGAAAACTTTATCAAGCCGTAAGCGGTGGCGAGATTTAGGTGGCTTGCTGGCCAGTCCCCCAGGAGTTTCTGATTCGATTAATCCAGCTTCTTTATATTTCGGCAACCAGTTAGCCGGATCTTCTCCAATGGATATCAGGTAGGTCTTTAAAATCTGACGGGTAAAAAATCCTCCGGGCAAGAAGTCCAGCCGGTCATCTTCAATGGCTTCCAGGTGTCGCCGGCCGATCTTGGTTTCAAGAGAAAGATCTTTTAAAGACAGCCCTTTTTTCTCTCTGATGCTTTTTAAGGTCTTACCTAAACTTTCCATTATACTTTTATAATTCTAATTGAACTGCTAGCTGTGAGTCAAATTAAGACTGGCGACTTAGAATAATTTCCCTATCCGGGTGATGATTTTGCCTGATCCTGGCTCAGACTCGCAGAAACTTCGAAACGGAGGTTACGCTGCCCAGCGTTCCGGTCAGTGACCCGCCAACTATCAGCCAGAACATCTGTTCGAGTGTTAAAGGCCTCAATGCCAGCAGTTGTTCAGCTGCTCCAAGAGCCTGGCCGATATAGAGAGGAAAAATTTTGATCAGCAGGAAAAGGATGAGAATAGACACCAGGCTGCCGGCCAGCCCCAGAACAAAGCCTTCGACCAGAAAAGGGACTCTGATAAAGGTATTGGTAGCCCCGACCAGACGCTGGATTTCAATTTCATTTTTGCGGGCAAAAACGTTAAGTCTGACCACATTGGAAATGATGAAGAAAGAAGCCAGAATTAGAATCGCACCCAGAAAGAAGCCAACTGCCTTCACTATTCGGCTTAAGGACTCCATTTTTTGCATCCATTCCTGGTTGAACTGAACATCAATAACTCCCGGTTGGCGCTTAATGTGGTCTATAAAAGCCGTAATGGCGCCCGGACTGATGGACCTATCTTTCAGTCTGGCTTCAAATGAGGGAGGGAAGGGATTTGAATCCAGATTAGCCACAATCTCTTTTAGCTCCGGGAAATTGGCGGCGAAGCGATTCAGGGCCTCTTCCTGAGAAACGTAAATCACGTTATCGACTAAAGTCGAATCCATGATGGTTTTTTTAATCTCTTCGACCTCTTTGGCTGGCAGGTCTTTTTTTAAAAAGAAAGAAATGGCCAGATTATTGGATAGCTGCTGGCCAAGATAGGTTAAATTGTTGGACAGCGCCAGGAAAACACCAATCACCAGAAAGGAGAAACTTATAATTAAAACCGAAATCAGATTGCGGCCTCTGAAATTCCAGAGATTATGGCCAGCTGCTCGGAGGAGATATTTAAGCTGTCGAAAGATCATGGTTTTACTTCCTGGCCGATAATTTTTCCCTTCTGGAGAAAGAAGATTTTATGGCCAAAATGACGGATCAACTCCCGGTCGTGGCTGCCAATGATGACCGTTGCTCCCTGCTCATTGATTTCTTTAAAGATGGACATAATTTCAAAAGCCAGTTCCGGATCAAGATTGCCGGTAGGCTCATCAGCCAGCAGAATCTTGGGGTGATTGACAATGGCCCGAGCTATGGCCACTCTCTGCTGCTCGCCGTAAGATAGCCTGTTTGGATATTCCCACATTTTATGATGCAGGTTAACCTGGCGGAGAGAGTTGAAAACCCGCCGTCTGATTTCTTTATCAGGCAGGCCGATTATCTGGAGAGGTATGGCCACATTGGCAAAGACCGATTGATGAAACATCAACCTGAAATCCTGAAAGACAATGCCCATCAGCCGGCGCAGTTTGTAGATCTTATTATCCGGTATCTTCAGGACATTAACTCCATCAATTAGGATCTGACCTTCTGTGGGAAAGATTTCCCTGAATATAATTCTAAGAAGAGTTGTTTTGCCTGAACCGCTCGGCCCGGTGATAAAACAAAAATCACCGGTATTTATTTCAAGAGAAATATCAGAAATAGCCCAGTGTGGTTTCTGGTATTGTTTCCAGATATGATAAAGTTCTATCATCTAAACCGCAAAAAATTTAACTTTTAGCGAGCCGGTCGAGAGCTGCCTGCAGGAGGGAGCGAGCTTTTTCAGGACTGGCCTGGCCCTTCGTGGCTTTCATTACCTGACCGAGTAAATAACCCAGCACCTGGGTCTTGCCACCAAGATATTGCTGGACAGGCTGGGGATTCTCTTCGATAACCTGATTGATAATTAAGAGCAGCGTATTGTCTTCAGCGATCGGTTTAAGTCCTTTTTCTTCAATGATAGTTCTGGCCTCTTTTCCTGTATTGAGCATCTCAGGGAAAACCTGTTCTTTGGCGATAGTCATGGTAATTTCCCGGGCTTCGACCAGTTTAATTAATTCGGCCAGAGAAGCAGGCTGAAGCGGGAAATCGTTAATTTCCAGATTGTTTTCTTTTAGAAACTGCAGGACTTCCCTTTTTATCCAGTTAGCGGCCTGACGGGGAGTGCCGGAATCACGGGCCAAAGCTTCGTAGTAATCGGCCAGAGCGCGGCTGGAAACCAGGATCCTGGCCTCATCTGCAGCCAGTCCGTAATCCCTGATAAATCTTTCGATTTTAGTCTGAGGGAGCTCAGGTAACCCGGCCGCAATCTCTTTGATCCAGCCATCTGAAACAACCAGGGGCGGCAAGTCAGGTTCAGGAAAATAGCGGTAATCATGGGCTTCTTCTTTGCTGCGCTGAGCAATGGTCCTGCCTGAAGCTGTGTCCCAGCCTCTGGTCTCCTTGATTATTCTTTCTCCTCTTTCCAGCAGTTCCCTCTGACGTTTGGCTTCATAATCGAGAGCTCGAGCCAGAAAGCGGAAAGAATTAATGTTTTTAACCTCAGTTTTTACACCTGGCTGGTCTGAACCCTCAGGCCTGATAGATAAATTAGCGTCGCAGCGCAGACTGCCTTCTTCCATGTTGCCATCGCAGATTTCCAGGTACTGGAGAAGAGTCCTTAAATTCTGGACAAATTCAACTGCTTCACCGGCCGTGTTCATCTCTGGTCTGGTCACAATTTCAATCAGGGGAACGCCGCAACGATTAAAATCAAGATAAGTTTTCTCGGCGGAATCGGGAAAGCCTTCATGCAGGGATTTACCTGCATCTTCTTCCAGATGCAGCCTTTCGAGGTGAATGACTTTGCCCTGTCCTTCACTTTCAATCAATAGTTCGCCGCCTTCGGCCACCGGCAGTTTGTATTGGGTAATCTGATAGCCCTTGGGCAAATCAGGATAAAAATAATTTTTCCGGCTAAAAATTGATTTTAGATTGATCTGAGCCTGCAAAGCCAGAGCCAATTTGATGGCCATCCTGACCGCTTCTCGATTAATGACCGGCAAACTACCCGGCAGGCCAAGGCAGACAGGGCAAGTCTGGCTGTTGGGCTGAAGTCCGAACTGAGTGCTGCAGCGGCAGAAAAGCTTGGTTTTAGTCAGAAGCTGAGCATGAATCTCAAGGCCGATAACTGTTTCGTATTTCATGATCAAAGGCAATGATTATAACATAAAAAGCTTTTTAGCTTTAAAAAAAATCAATTATGGCTAAAGAAGTCTACTGTCCGGAGAGAAGAACAAGGGATAACTTAACTGATTATTCTGGCATCTATCTGGCAAATAAGTACATAAACCAGCCAAAAGCCAGCGAGGCCACAGTCATAACCAAAAAAAGAGTCAGCCCATATTTCAGCCTGGATTTAAAATCTGACCTTCTGATAAGAGCCAGAACAATCGAGACGAGGAGGGCATAGATGATCATGGTATAGAAATGGCTTTGGAGTATCATGATTTTTTACCTCTCCCGATATCCCAGGCATCGAGCGCAATTAAAAAATTGAGCAAGCCGGCCCCCGAGAGATAAGCACTGCCGAACTCAAACGACACCCTTTCCATTTCCCCCAGACCAACAGGCAAGAATCTTGAAATAAGATAAAGACAGCCATTGCCAAGATCGGAGAGGAAGGCCAGAAAAGTCAATGGGTTCTCGGCCTGAGCATGATAAATCCTTCCTCCCATCACCAGTCCCAGAAGACACATCAGGCCAATGGCTATGAAGAAAATTAAGCCACGCCAGTATCTTTTAAGATATAAATGCCCCAGGCCGGGGATAAACCAGCCAAGAATACCAGCCGTTAAAGCCTTAGTTTTCATTAGCATTTATATTAGTCAAAACGTGCTGCTAAATCAAGACCCATGTCCGGTTAAAGCAGTTATCTGGCTATCGCCAGCCGGAGAGTGTAAAATTTTAGCATGCCAGAGTTGCCCGAAGTTGAGACTATTGTCAGAGGTTTGAAGTCAGAGCTGGTAGGCCAGCGGGTCAGAGAGTTCGTTTTTCTATCTCCTCATCTGGAGAAAAAACAATTGCCAGGCTCTTTTCAACCGGCAGCTTATGAGGGACGAAAGATTCTAGATATCTGGCGGCGGGGGAAAATGATCATAATCAAATTCGACGGGCAGCTGGGCTTACTGGTTCACCTGAAAATGACCGGGCAATTATTCCTGACAGAGCCCGAGCAAAGAATTGATCGACATACCCACGCTCTTCTCAGATTTTATCACTTAAAAAAAGAATTGCGTTTTCGTGATATAAGAAAATTTGGTTTTTTGAACTGTCTGGCCTTAACTCAGATAGAAGCTAAAGTGGACCAAAATCTGGGGCCAGAACCACTGGAGATTGATCTGGCCAGCTGGAAATGGCTGCTCAAAACCCACGGTCAGAAAAGGTTAAAGAACTGGTTACTTGACCAGAAAATCATAGCCGGGATAGGCAACATCTATTCAGATGAAATGCTGTTCAGAGCCAGGCTTAAGCCTTTTCGGCTGGCCGGCAGTTTGACCGATCAGGAGGCGACCAGGCTCTATCGAGCGATGAGGAGAGTTTTGACGGAAGCTATTTCTCTTAAGGGCTCATCTATCAGCGATTATGTTGATGCTTCAGGTGAAAAAGGTAGATTCCAGGAGCGCCACCGAGTTTATGCCAGGGAAGGGCAGCTTTGCCCGCGCTGCCGCCAGGAAAAAATAATCAGGAAAAAAATCAATGGCCGGAGCACATTTTTCTGCCCGAGCTGTCAGGACTGAAAAATTATTCAATAGTCGGGTGTCTGAGGTCTTAGACAGCTCGCCGGCTGGCTCTCCCTCCTCTCGTTGAAAAAAAGACAGGCTTAAGATATATTTAGCTGGCAGGCTGGTTGCCCCTGTAGCTCAGTATGGATAGAGCAAGGGATTCCTAATCCCTGTGCCGCCAGTTCGAGTCTGGCCAGGGGCACCAGACTTATCAACTCGGAAGGATAAAGGGGAAAAGAATTCATCCTGAAAATCATCTTGAGGGGTGATAAATTCAGGGAGAAAGAGTATTATTTATCATATTATCATAATTGAAAAACTTTAAGAAAGGAAAGGGCAATGGACGGTGTTATTTTGCTGGATTTTGATGAGAAAGATAAGGATTTTTTTGAACAGGAGAAGATTGAAACCTATCTGCTCCGGACTTCTGATTTCGAGAATTTACCGGTTATCTTGCCCGAGGTCAAAAACATCTTTTTCCAGATGAACTCACCGGTTGAAAAAGAGTCCATTCCGGCCGACCTCTCTGAAAAAATAAGGGACCAGGTCAAAAATGGAGCCAGGCTGGTTGGTTTTATCGGCCAGGGCTACCTCTATCAGCTGACCGGAGTGATCGGGGCCTTCCCTGATATTCATTTGCAGGAATTTGCACCTGGCGATTCTCTCCTGGTCAATCCGGAACTGCCTTTTAACCTCTTGTTTGATCGATATTTTGACAAAATTAGCTTCATGTATAAACTGATGCCCAATCCCTTGGGAGCAGATATCTGGGAAATTCCCTCCGCTCTGGATGAGACCTGGAAAATCGTGGCCAAAAGTACTGATGGCTATCCGGTTTCTCTGTTGATCAAAAAGGGGAAGGGATTTTTCTGGCTTCTCCCCTGGTTTGGACCAGATAACATGCAAGTGGCCGATTTTATTCTCAGAGATATTTTCCCCCTGCTCGAGCTCCAGAGAAAAGAGCCAGAAGAAACTGATTGGGCTGATCGGGAAGAATATGTCTTTCCTGAGATTAAGCAGCTCTACCGGCAAAAAGAAGAAGAAAAGAAGATATTTGAAGAAAAAATAAAAGAAATAGATGAAAAGATCAAAACCCTTAAGGCCACTGAACAAGAGGCCTTTATCAAACTGCTTAAAGCCGAAGGCAAGGAACTTAAATTAGCGGCGATTAATGCTTTTAAATATCTCGGCTGGACTAAAGCTGTTGATGTGGATGAGTACTGGAAAAACGTAATCAGAGACAAAGAGGAAGATATCTGGCTGATTGAAGATTCTGATCAACCGATTGAGGTCAGCCTAAGAAAAGGGTTCTTAATTCTGGTGGTGGTTAGAAGTTCTAAAAACTGGGCGGCTGATGATGATTGCATCAGGCTGCAGAGATTCAAAGGGCGGAGAATGCAAGAATTTGATAATACCAGGATGAAGGGCTTGCTTCTTGGCAATTACTTCAATCAGCAGGAAGCCAGACTCAGGAATAATCCTTTTTCTCAGTTTCAGATAGAAGAAGCGGAAAAGGATGGTAATGCCCTCTTAACCACTTATGAACTGTTTAAGGCTATTAAGGCCGAAAAAGAAGGTTTGATTACCAAAGAAGAAATAAGGCGTCAGGTTAAGGAAAGATCCGGCCTGATTCAATTTAACCTTTAGCTTTTAATTAACTTCTGATCTCTTTAGTCTATTTTTATCCCTGCCTGTTAGCAGTCGATCTCTGCTTGGCATTTTCACCGGATTATGCTAAAAATGATCTCTTTGAGGAGAAAACATGAAAAGGACTGAAAGAAAACAATTAAAGGAAAATGCACTGGCCAGCGGTTTGAGCCGTTTTTTTCTCTGGGTAAGAGAGCATGGCCAGGAACTCAAGGTGGCGGGGATAGCCCTGGTGGTCGTAGTCGCCTTAATTTTTGGCTTGAGGTTTTACAGCAGCTATAGAAAAAGCCAGGAAACCAACTATATGAGCCAGGTACTGGCCTTAAGAGCCGAACTGGATCAAAAGCCGGAAAATCTGGCTGAGCTGGAAAAAATGGCCGGTTCGAACCGTTATGGTCGGATAGCCAGTTTGAGTCTGGCCACTTATTATTTTGAAAAAAATGATTTTAGCCAGGCAGAAAAGATCCTGGAGAAGGTCAAGGATAAAGGCCGGGATCTCATTCATTATCAAATACTTGATCTCTACGGTCAGGCACTGGCCAAGCAGAATAAGTTTGATGAAGCCATCGCCGTCTATCGGCAGATAGAAAAAGACAAACCGAAAAGCTTCCCTTTGGACATTGCTCTGTTTCACCTGGCTGAGGTCTATGAGAAGAAAGGCGACAGAGAGCAGGCTTTGAGTGTCTATCGGCAGCTCCAGGCTGGTTATCAGAACACATATTATGGCTATCAGGCTGCTCTGAAGGTCATGAGGCTTCAGACCGGCGGTTAAATATTCAGTTTGCCTTGTATATTTCTTCTGGAAAGTTATAATATATTACCATTATTCACCAAACAACAGGAGGTAAAGATGGCTTATAAAATCACGGAAGATTGTATCAATTGTGGTGCCTGTGAGCCCGAATGCCCGAATCAGGCGATCTCCGTCGGAGATGAACGGTATGAAATCAACCCCGAGAAGTGTACCGAATGTGTTGGCTATTTCAACGAACCCCAATGTGCCTCTGTTTGCCCGGTAAATTGCTGTATTCCTGACCCTGATCACCGGGAAACCAGGGAAGAGCTGGAAGCAAAATTTAACAAACTTAAAAGCAATTCATAAGGTCAGATTGAAGGGCGAGAGGGCTGGCGGTTCTCTTGCCCTTTTTGCTATAAAGGTCCAGCTTTTCAATGGCTCAAAGCAGGCGGTGGATAAATTATCTACTTTTCTTTTTAACGGTGATTTCTACCTATTTTGTTGGTTTTCTCTGGGCCATAAATTATGTCTATGCCGGACAGGATCTGGAAGAAATACCGAACCTGCTTAATATCGGGATCATTTTTAATCCTGTTTTAAACCGCCTCAGTTTGATTTATTCGCTCTCTCTTCTGGGAATACTGCTTGGCCATGAACTCGGTCACTATTTAACCTGCAAAAATTATCATATTGAGGCTACTCTGCCTTATTTCATTCCGGCTCCAACTTTAATCGGAACCCTGGGGGCTTTTATTCGCATCAAATCCCCACTGACCAGACGGGATCAGTTATTTGATATTGGTGCCAATGGGCCGCTTACCGGCTTCATTTTATCAGTTCCTGCCCTGTATTTGGGTCTGACCCGGTCAAGATTGGCTCCGATTACAATCACCGAGGGTGCTATTGAGTTCGGAGAGCCCTGGCTGCTTAAAGCTATGACCAGAATGATTTTTGGGCCGGTCCCAGCCGATCAGGCTTTGATTCTGCATCCTATGGCCATGGCTGCCTGGGTCGGACTACTGGTCACTTCCTTCAATCTTTTTCCCATCGGACAGCTGGATGGCGGTCATATATTTTATTCGCTTTTCGGAGATAAAGTCAGAAAGATATCTTATATCATCGTGGCACTGCTGATTGTCATGGGAATCTTTTTCTGGGCAGGCTGGCTCATCTGGGCTATTTTGATTCTTTTGCTAGGCTTGAGACACCCACCAGTGGCCTGGGTACCAGCCAGGCTGTCTCCAAAGAGACAGGTTATAGCTTTTCTGGTTCTGATTATTTTTTTAGTGTCTTTTATCCCGGCTCCCGTCACTGATAGTGGCCTACTTGATTTTATTGGCTGAGTTCTCAAAATCCACAATTTGTGTGGAAAAGTCTGTGCAAAATCGGTCAAAAGGAATAGCTAACTACTTTTAAATACAAATAGATATAACAACCTGCACAGAAAATCGTCAGCGAAGCCGGGTGATTTTAACACTTGCCAAAGTCAGGATAGAAGGTATAAATTTTAAGCAGTTGAAATTCAATGATAGATAAAAGATTTCAGATTGTAGAAAGCAATTTTGAACGCCTCCGACATAAATTCATGAAGGGGGAGCTCAGCCGGGAGCAGTTTGCAGAATCTCTAAGGAAGTTGAGGCTTTTTGACGACCAGGGAAGATGCTGGATGCTGGGTGCCCAGAGCGGTCAATGGTATTTTTATGATGGAAGGAAGTGGGTAAGGGCTGAACCTCCAGTTGACAGAAGCGAGGTTCTGATCTGTCTGGTGTGCGGCCAGGAGAATGACCTCCAGGCAGAAATCTGTTCCAGGTGTCAGTCGCCGCTTCGCGGGGAGCTGTCCAGGTTGATCTGTCCGCAGTGTGGCCGACAGCTGGGGCCAGATCAGGTTGTTTGTCCTGACTGTGGAGCAATTGTTAAAGCGGAAGAAAAAAATGATCTGGCTGAGGGCAGAAGCCGACCGGCCACAGGCAAGAAAAGTGGTGAAGATATTGATCTCTGGTATTTGAGGGCGGCTGATCCTCTGAGCTTTTTATTATTTTTTGGCGGGCTCGGCATTCTACTTGGCATTTTATTCGGCTTAATGGCTGGTGCGACCGAGTTTTTTCCTGGAGTGGGAGCCAGCCTCCCTGCTTTTCTTCAGGAAATGCAGGGCAAACTCCTGGGCGGCTTGGTCTATAGTTTTCTCGGTGGGCTGATTGGATTTGCCGTCATGGCAGTGGTTGGATTTCTTTTAGCCTATCTGATCAATGCTTCTATTTATTTTTTTGGTGGACCAGGCTTCAGACTAAAAAAAGTTCGGAGACGGACTAAAGACCTGAATTCTTAAGTGCAGTCAGATAGAACTCTCTTATCTGGCTGTCAGGTTGAGGCCATAGGCGATTTGGCCCAGTGATAATGATTCGTCCCCCGGAGAATAATAAACTGGTCTTAAGACCTGGAAAGCATTTTGCTTAAGAAGATGTTCTGTTTTTTCCAGTAAAATCCGGTTTAGAAAAACTCCTCCGGTTAGAATAATTTTATTCAAGCCTGCTTCCTGTCTGGCTTGAAGAGAGACATCGAGAATAGCCCCGGCCAGAGTATGGTGAAAGTTAATAGCGATCGTCTCTGGCTTCTGTCCATCGATTAACTCTTTTGTAATTTCTTTTATAGCCGGAGAGAAGTCCAGGCGATAAGGCAGGCCATCTTTTAAGAGCAAATAATGGTAAGTCCCGGTAGTTGCTCGGGCGAGAGAAGCAGCTGCTTCAAGGCTGGCTGGGGCCTGCGCTTCAAATTCTATTTTTTCTGGAGCCAGTCCGACAAGATAGGAAACAGCATCAAACAGCCTGCCGACACTCGAAGTCAGGGGAGTATTTATATTTTTTTCAATTAAATGGCTGACAGCTTTCCTTTTTGGGGCTGAAATTCTATCCAGTGATTTTAGTCGCGGATATTTCTCTCCGAAGGCCTTAAGCAGGAAGGAAAGAGCCATTCGCCATGGTTCTCTGACGGCTGCATCCCCGCCCGGAAGTGGAACATAATCCAGATGAGCATATCTTTGATAGCCGCGGTAATCAGCTATGAAAAATTCGCCACCCCAGGCCAGACCGTCATCGCCATAACCATAACCATCAAAGCTAATGCCCAGAACCCTGTCTTCGGGCCCGAGCTGATGTTCTATCATCGGGGCCAGTAGATGGGCGAAATGATGCTGCACCAGGTGGTGGGGAAGCCCTGTTGACCGGGCATAGATTGTGCTTCGGAAGTCAGGGTGGAGATCACTTATGACCAGATCTGGCCTGAAATCAAACAACTTTTTAAAGTGGTCTATCGTTTCCAGAAAATAGCCAAAATTCTGATAATCATCAAGATCGCCTAAAAACTGGGAAGTGACAATGTAACCATTTTTATAAATCGAAATGGTATTTTTAAGCTCTCCGCCGACGGCCAGAATCTGGGCTTTTGATTTTATGGAGTCAGGGACCTTCTGGGGAAAAGGCACAAAGCCTCTGGCCCGTCGGGAAAAGAGGGGTTTCGAATCGACAACTCGCAGGACAGAATCATCTGCTCTCATCGCTATGTCGCGGTTGTGAGTCAGGATAAAATCACCCAGTTCCGGACTGATCTCAACCTCATCTTTGATAATTGGTGCATCCTTCTGGTTGGAGCTGGTGGCCACAATTACCTTAAGCTCTTTGAGCAGGAGATGGTGAAGAGGAGTATAGGGAAGCATGAACCCCAGGGTGTCGGCTTCTGGTGCAATTTCTGGAATATCTTTCTTTTTCCTTAAAAGAACAATTGGCCGGCGGGATGAAATCAGCCAGTCCCTCTCTGCCTGGCTGAGGTAGGCATACCGAGCAACAGTTTCCAGATCGCGGGCCATCAGAGCCAGAGGTTTAACTCTTCTTTGCTTGATCTTTCTTAGCCGACGGACAGCCTGGAGATTAAATGGGTCACAGATAAGATGGAAACCGCCGAGACCCTTGACTGCCAGGATTTTTCCTTGCTTGACCAGATGAACGGCTGTTTCCAGTGGGTCGGCTACACTTTTTCTACTCCTGGTTTCGAGCAAGACCAGTTGTGGACCGCATTGAGGACAGGCAATCGGCTGAGCATGATAGCGCCGATCCAGTGGATTTTCATATTCAAGGCGGCAGTCAGGACACATTTTAAAACTGGCCATGGTAGTGTTTTCCCGGTCATATGGCAGCTTTTTAACAATCGTATAGCGCGGGCCACAATTGGTACAATTGGTAAAAGGATAGCGATAACGCCTTTCTCCGGGAGTTTCTATCTCCTTCAGGCATTCCGGACAGGTGGCAATATCAGGCGAAATGAAAACAAAGGATTCTCCGGCTGTTGTTCGGTCAATGGTAAATTTGAGGCGACCTTCTGGCTCAACTTCCAGCCAATCCAGACTCTCTACCCTGGCCAGCGGCGGTGGGTCATGTTTCAAAGCTTGCAGGAAACGTTCGAAGTCAGGTGCTGTTCCTTCGAGGTAAATTTCTACGCCCTCTCCGACGTTCTTTACATAGCCATCAAAGTTGAGGCAGGTAGCCAGACGGTAAATAAACGGCCGGAAGCCCACTCCCTGCACAGTACCTCTGACCAGCAGTCGGTAAGCTTTTTGCTGTCCGAGCTTTCTATCTGAATGAGACATCTAGGCTTTGGCCTCCAGACTGTAGAGGCAGCCACAGTAATTCTGACGGTAAAGACCAAAATCTTTACTCATAGCGACGCTTTTTCTAAAACCATCTTTTTTCTTAAAATCGGCTTCCAGAAATTCAAGGCCATATTTACTGGCGGTCATTCGGCCGATGCGGTTCAAAACCGCAGCGCTCTTCCAGGGACTGATACTCATAATAGTGGTAAAAAGAGAAAAGCCGAGCTGCCGAGCGAGGAGGGCAGTCTGGTTTAGCCGCCAGGCATAACAGATGTGGCATCTTCTTCCTTTTTCCGGTTCATCCTTAAATCTGGCCGTTAATTGCAGCCAGCGGTCCAGATCATATTCTCCTTCGACCAGCTTAAAGCCCAGGTGTTGGCTCACCCGGCGCACTTCTTTAAGCCTGAGTTCATATTCTTCGGGCGGGTGAATATTGGGGTTATAAAAATAACCGGTTACCTCGTACCTGGCCTGCAGAAGACTGACCACATACAAAGCATCCGGAGCACAGCACAGATGAGCCAGAATAAGTTGCTTTTCGTCCATAGAGCTATTTTAGACCGTAAAGAAGAGGTGGTAAAGGAGAGCTTAAAGGTTTTCTAATTGTCTTTCGAGAATTTTAATTCGTCTCTCAACCGTGTCAAGCTTAGAATAATAAATTGATAGTTGTTCTATCTTCGGTCTGGTCCTGTCAATAATCAGGCCAATAGCCTGATAATGCCCATTTAGCTGGGTCGAATTTTCAGCCTGGCCCGATTCTTTTAAATTTTGCTTTTTCTCCTCGAGGGATTTTATTTCTGCTGTTGCCTCTTTTACCTCCTTTAGTTGTGGCCAGAATTCCAGGCCGTGCTGGCCAAGCTGAATTAAGAGTTTGCTCCTCTTCTTTTCTTCGTGTCGTCGAACGGCTGTCAGCCAGAATTTCAAGAAGTTTTTTTTATAGACCAGGAAGATATCGTTTATTTTCTTTCTTAAGCTCTTGTTATGGAGAAAAGCTAAAAAGAGGAGGAGGAGAATAACGCACAGGGCAATATAAAAAATCCAGACAGGCAAACCTTCTTTCTGATTTCCGGCCTGAGAAAATAGATAAGCGACCTCGATTTCATTCAATCTCTGCGCTCCCGTCCAGTTAATCTCATCCTCTTATTTTTTAGACCGTTTTTGACCCTTTTTTCAAGACGATTTTTTGCCTCCGGCTTTAGCCTTTCTTCCTGATTGGCATAGGTCGAGATAGTCCATTCCAGAAGATAAAGGACAGCCGGCAGGTTTTCAGCCGACAGACTCTTAATGTCCTGCTCGGAATTGAAGAAGCCTCCTTCTTGAAGATCAACGGGAGGAAGCTCAATGGTGAAAGCTGGAATATCAAAAAGAGCGTAAACCCAGTCGATAAAATCTCCGTTGGTTAGATAAAGTGAGGTGGCAGCCCGGCCTGTATAATAAATGCGCCCGTTTACCTGGCTTATTAACTGAGCCATATCCGCCGCCAGCTGTTGAAAAAGCGGCTCCTTATCGGCAGGTAAATCAGCATAGCTCCAGGGATAAAGGATACTCTGCGAGAAGCTGTGGTAGGAGATGGCTGCCGAAAAATTGACCTGGAGAAACAAGTCTCTGATGGCCCGGGTTTCAGGCTCAGAGAATGGCTGGCTGCCACGATAGGTTTCAGAGGCAGGGTGTGGGCTGGAGCCGCTGTCATCTACTCCCCAGGCGAAAGAGTAATTTCGATTCAAATCAACTCCGAATGAACCGTCCGAATTTAAACGGCGGTTTTTTCGCCATAGGCGGTAATTTAAAATAGAATAATCAAGACCATCTGGATTAATCAGAGGGACTATCCAGATTTCTGAGGAATCAACGATGGCCCTTATCCGCTCGTCCTGGGCATAATTCTTTAGTAAATAAATAGCCATCTGCAGCGGAACTTCAACTGAGATCCACTCTCGAGCATGATGGCAGCCAAGGAGAGCCAACCCCGGTTCATCTTCCCTCTGGTCGGGATGGTCACTAATTTTCAAGGCATAGATATTTCTGTTCTCCAGGCTTTGTCCTAAAATGGACAGCCTGGCAATCGAGGGGTAACTCAAAACCAGTTTCCTTAGTTCCGACTCCAGCTCGGCATAGGAATGATAAGCTCCATTTAGACTGGTTTGCTGTTGACTTGTATAGCCGCCGGCCAGAGAAAATGATAAAGAGGTCAGGATTAAAAGAGAGAAAAGGGGGAGAACAGTTTGAAGCCAAATCTTATTCCTGATAATTAGAAGAGAAATTTTTACCTCCTGGTCTGAGATTTAAAAATATTTCCTGGATAAAGATCCAGAGTAACTGCAATTTTTTGATTTTTTAAATTCTGACCAGAGCCATGTTCAAAGCCGATTGCTGTCGAAAAAGTCAGGACAAAGGACTCATTACCGAAGCCTGAGCCAAAGGTCAAGTAATAATAAGTTGAAGAAATATCAGTCATAGGCTGAGGATCGATTTTGAAACCAACATAATAAGGTGTTATCCAGTGCTGGCCTAAAAACTTAGCTTGAATTTGATATTCCAGGCCGGCCCCAAGCTGAACAATAGCTTTAAAATCACGGTTTAAATTTTCTCCGAAGTAAGAATAGTAATAGTGGTCCCAGGCAAAATAGCGAGACTCTAAAAGCAAGTGGAGGTTATCCTTGAGTTTGCATTTTATACCTGCCCCTATGACCAATGGTTGGCTGGCCCGGTCATCAGCCTCGCCCTGAGTAGTGAGATCGACCTCAGCTGAGGTGTAGCTTAGAAGATTCTGGCCTTTCACCTTTCTCTGGTAAGGAGGAATAAGACTCAGGCCCACAGCCAGGCGAGAATTAATCAGGTATTCGAGGCCAAAGACAGCATAGAAGCCGGTCATCTTTTGCTGGCGGCTATCGATCATTGATGTTCCCTCCAGCGGCCAATCCTCCTGCAGTTCCCTGTTTATCTGGCCAGTTAAAAAGACCAGGCTCAGGCCGAGGCTAAGCCTGTTCTTGAATTTTCTGGCCAGGGCCAGGCTAAAAGTCCTGAGATGTCCGGATTGGTCAAGTTGCAGACGGTTATAAATATTGCCATTTTCAGCAGACCGATAATCAATGGCAGGACGGCCAAAATTTTCGGTTTGGGCCCAGGCGGCGGCCAGTGTGTACCGACCTGAATGAACACTCAAACCGAGATAATTCAATTCAAATCCTCGATAAGTTAAATTGGAATCAGTCGAGACAACCCCAGTATTGACCAGCCAGTAATTAAAAAGCTGGGTTTGATTGAAGCCGGAATTGATAGTTAGAGTGGAGGATTTAAGCCAGCTTAGCAGGGCTGGATTGGTGAGCAGAATCTGACTGTTGTGAGCCAGAGTCAGCTGGGATAAGCCGGTGCCCAGAGTAGCTGCTGAGTCCAGCCCGAATTGATTCCAGCTGCCCAGCGGACTTTCTTCTAAATACTGGCCTGCCCTTAGCTGAGCGTGTAACAGACTACTTCTGGTCAGAACTAAGACCATAAAAAAGAAAATAATCTTAGCCAGACAGGAAAGTTTTAAACAATTTTTCATTGAACGTTGACCTGAAAATTCTAACACCATCGCCTTTATTTTTAAAATGAAAAAAGGTATGATAGGAAAAAATTGAGGGTGTATAAATGATAAAGACGAAAAGACACATCAGGATCAGAAGCACCGGGGTTTACCTTCCGGATAGGGTTTTAACCAACGCCGATCTGGAAAAAATGGTTGATACCTCGGACGAATGGATCACCACGAGAACCGGTATAAAAGAGAGAAGAATGGCCTCTAAAGAACAGGTCACCTCTGATCTGGCTGTCAATGCGGCCAGGATGGCTCTGGAGAGAGGAGGCCTAAAAGCGGAAGATATTGATTTAATTCTGGTGGCGACCAACACCCCCGATACAATTTTTCCGGCAACAGCCTGCTGGGTGCAGAAAAAATTGGGAATTAAGGAGACTCCTGCCTTTGATCTGGAGGCCGGCTGCACTGGTCTTCTTTATGCTCTGATTGTGGCTGAAGGGCTGATCCTCAGCGGCACGGCCCGCCGCATCTTACTCATTGGTGTGGATATTTTAACTAAAATTACTAATTGGGAAGACCGCGGAACGTGTGTGCTTTTTGGTGACGGAGCCGGGGCTTTTATTCTGGAGGAAAGCGACGATGAGTCCGGTTTAATTTCGCATTTCTGGGGTGCCGATGGCTCTTTGGCTGAGCTGTTGATACTTCCTGGGGGCGGAACTCTTTATCCGGCTTCTGAAGATACGGTAAAAAAGAAACTTCATTATCTTTCCATGAAGGGCAATGAGGTTTTCAAACATGCGGTCAAAAGAATGGGAGAGGCCGCTCTGGAGGCTTTAAAACAAGCCGGGATCGAAAAGGAACAGGTTGATTATTTGATACCTCATCAGGCCAATTTAAGAATTATTGATGCGACCGGAGAAAGACTAAACCTGCCGAAGGAAAAAATTGTGGTTAGCATCCATAAATATGGCAACATGTCAGTAGCCACCATTCCGGTCGCCCTGCACGAGTTAGCAGAAGAGGGCAAGCTTCAAAAAGGACAGATTATTGTTATGGTAGCCTTTGGGGCTGGATTTACCTGGGCTTCAGCTGTCTACAGATGGTAGATTTGAAACCTTCATTAAAATAATTATTTGTTTATTACTTCGGTCGCTGCCTGCTTTAACCCGAGCTAATGGCCCGGATTTCAGGCCTCCCCGGGCTGAAGTAAGATTTATTCCTGATTCAGCTCTTCAAACTTTTTGATCAGGTCATCTTTTTCCAGTTTGCCAACATGGCGATATCTAATCTGGCCTTTTTTGTCAATAAAGATGGAGGTGGGTATATATTGACCGGGCTTAAAAGCCTCCACAATATCTTTCCCGACCAGAGCTACCGGATAATTCATTTTGGCTTCATCTACAAATTTTTTCAGTTCAGCCTCAGACAGATCATCAACCGAGAAGCCAAGTATCTCCAGTCCTTTATTTTTAAGTTCAGAATAGGCTTCAATAAAATCTGGAATTTCTGCTCGACAGGGAGGACACCAGGTAGCCCAGAAATTGACCAGGATAATTTTGCCGGCCAGTGATTCCAGGCTGATCTGCTGCCCATCGAGAGTTGTCACCTGGAAAGCTGGTGCTGGTTCAGCTGAAGCTGAAGGCGAAGATGTCTCGCTGGCTGTGGTTTCTGACTTCTGGCAGGAATAGGCTGACAGAAGAGCTATTATCATGAATAAAGCTATTATACTTTTCTTCAT
>Ga0209604_1001267_pt1 | contig 20865 bp, 14 predicted proteins | sample AD_UKC097_MetaG_FD_184405 | JGI IMG/M metagenome (GOLD analysis project Ga0209604, IMG submission 184405) | Active sludge microbial communities of municipal wastewater-treating anaerobic digesters from USA - AD_UKC097_MetaG (SPAdes) (version 2) | ecosystem: Engineered > Bioreactor > Anaerobic >... | reverse complement strand
GGTCTAAGCCGGAAAAATCGGGCGAGGGCAGACGACAAATTCATAAGTTGCGCAAGGATAAAATCAATCTTATCCGCAGCCTCGACCTCTTGATTATCGACGAAATAAGTATGGTACGTGCCGACCTGCTGGATGCCGTCAGCGACAGTCTCTGCCGTTACCGCAGAGACAGCCGGCCTTTTGGCGGCTTGCAACTGTTGATGATAGGCGATGTGCAGCAGTTGGCCCCGGTGGTCAAAGACGACGAATGGGCTCTCTTACGTACAGTATACGATTCTCCCTATTTTTTCAGTAGTCAGGCCTTGTCGAAAATGCCTTACACTACCATAGCCCTTACCGAAGTATTCAGGCAGTCGGATGACTTTTTTCTGGATCTGCTTAACAAAGTGCGCGAAAACAAGCTCGACGAAGCCGGTTTGAAAGCTCTCAACAGCAGGTACATAAGTGGTTTCAATCCCGACGATAACGAGGGTTACATCACCCTGACCACGCACAATTATCAGGCCCAATCGATTAACGAGGCCAAATTGGCAGCCATTGCCCAGCCCGAATTTTGCTACAAGGCCAGGTTGCAGGGTTTGTTCCCCGAATCATCTTTTCCCACCAATCAGGAATTGCTGCTCAAAAAGGGAGCTCAGGTGATGTTCGTCAAAAACGATTCCTCTCCCGAAAGGTTGTATTTCAACGGGAAAATAGGCCGGGTTACCGATCTGTGCGAGGATTATATATGTGTGCAATGCGAAGGCGATGCCCGGGAAGTCGTGGTTCAGTGTGAGCAATGGTTCAACACTAAATACACGCTGGATCCCGAAACTAAAGATATCGAAGAAACAGTCGAAGGCGTTTTTGAACAATACCCGCTCAAACTGGCCTGGGCCATCACCATACACAAAAGCCAGGGCTTGACTTTTGAAAAGGCAATTATAGATGCCGCTTCTGCATTTGCCCATGGCCAGGTCTATGTGGCTTTGAGCCGCTGCAAAACCCTCGAGGGAATAGTGCTCAATCGCCCCCTGAGCCGTTGGGCGCTCAAGGACGATGCCGTGGTGAGCGCCTTCAGCAGAGAGATTCTGAACCATCCGGCCGACCCGCAACACTTGCTCCAGGCCAAACGGAGGTATTTCGTTGATCGTTTGCTTGATTTATTCGATTTTCAGGAGCTTTTGCTGGCCCTGCGTTTATTTAACCGGCAATGTCGCGATCATTTGGAAGCTTTATACCCGTCCTACGCGGCAGATGTAGGCAAGGCTTGTTCTGCCTGTGTTAACGAAATAACCGGCGTTGGCCTTGCTTTTGGAAACCAAATCAGTCGAATATCCGAGGCATGTGCCGAGCCGGAACAAGAGCCCCAATTGCAAGAGCGTGTCCAAAAAGCCGGTCTTTATTTCTCCGAAAAACTGCAGGGCATAATCGGAACTGTGTTAGCGGAAAACTTGCCTGAGATGGACAATAAAGAGAGCAGGCAATTGCTCGAAAACGCCTTTAACCGCCTGGAGCAAGAATTCGATTTCAAGGCGGGCCTGATGAGGGAGTTTTCGCTGAGAGCCTTTTCGGTAGGAGATTATCTTAACCTCAGAGCCAAACTTTTGCTCCAATCCGAAGAACCTAAAAAGAAGGGCGGAAGTAAAAAGGAGAAAAAACCCAAAAAAGAGCGTGCTGAGGTCCATTACTACGGTGACAACGATGAAATGGATGCCTCTCGGAACAGCTACTCCGACGAAGCCTATACAGAGTCCGTCGTTACTGTCGGCAGCGATATAACTCATCCCATCCTTTACGGGCAACTGACAGCCTGGAGGCGACAAGAAGCCCGCGAACTGGGGCGTCCGGCATACACCGTACTCTCACAGGCAGCCTTGTTGGGCATTTGCCGCCAGCCTCCGGTGAATACCAGGGAATTGAAAAAAATTCGGGGCATAGGCCCCAAAACCCTTGAAAAGTACGGTGAAAGACTGATGGAGATTATCGACAGCTACCTGGGTATGTTGTGAGGCTATTCAAACTGGAACGATAATACTATCAGCCGGGAAGTCATCCGGTCGAAAGCATTGGTGAATCGTTCGTAAGCGTCGCTGCCCTGATCGGAGCGTTTATGTTCAAACACATCGCCCAGTCCCAGGCAAAACTTGATTTCGGGAACCAGCCGAAAATAGGGCAGATACAGGTCGCAACCGAAACCGAATTCCCAGTAATAGTTTATGGCTTTGAGCAAGACCTCCTGGCGTTTTCGCCGGCCGGCATCCAGTCCCAGGCTGAGTCCGCTCATCAGGTAAGGGCGGAAATTATCGCTGCGAGCTCCCCGGTAACGAATGCTCAGAGGAACCATTATGTAGTTGGAACGAATGGAGGTGGTAATAATTTCGGAGCCGGGTTGGTCCGATACCAAAGCCAGGTCTTTGGTTCCGAAATGTATGGCGGGGCTTAGCCGCAAACTCAGGAAATCGGCTATGCGGTAATCTCCCAACACGCCCACACTGAACCCCGGAGCATAGGAAGGAACGCTGCCGTACCAGACGGCTCCGTTGTCGTCGGGCATGCCTGAATGATCTATGTGCAGGTCCTGAGTGTGCATGCCGATAAAAAATCCAAAATGGTAGAGTTTAAGATCTTCGTAAGGTAGGTAGCGGACCGGACTCCCGGCGATAATCAGCCCGGGAGAAGCCAGCAGTAGGAAAAGCAGTACGATTGGATAAACTTTTTTTACCATCTTGAGCACGGGTTCAAACAAAGGACATTCGGGGGATAAAACGATAAATCTCGTCAATTATTGCCAAATAGTTTGGTATACTGCTCAAAAAAGAATTACTTTTGCCTCGAATTTGTTTAAAAACTTAATCAAACTATGGCTTACGTAATTAATGACGATTGCATCGCATGCGGGACTTGCATAGACGAATGTCCTGTTGACGCTATCTCCGAAGGTGATATCTATAAAATAGATCCGGAGTTGTGTACAGAGTGTGGGGCTTGCGCGGACGTTTGTCCGACCGAGGCCATCCATCTCGACAAATAAAGCGATTCCTGCCTGGTCGAGGCATCGAAACGACTTTGCGGTGAAAAGGAAGCTGTCTATAGATTTTTAGGCGGCTTTTTTTCGTCAGAATGAGGGTGATATGAGACTGTCCGAACTGAAAACCGGAGAAAAAGCGGTTATTGTCAAGGTCTATGGGCACGGTGGTTTTCGCCGGCGCATAGTTGAGCTGGGCTTTGTCAGGGGTAAGGTAGTGGAGTGTGTTATGAATGCTCCGCTGAACGACCCCGTCGATTACAAGATTATGGGTTATCATATTTCTTTGCGCCGAAGCGAAGCTGCCATGATCGAAGTCGTAAGCCGGGAAGAAGTGTTGCAGTCGGATCATCAGGAAAAGTTTCGTGCTACCATCGAAGAAGACGACCTGAGAGTCGTAGCCTTGAAAAAACGTAAGCACATTCGTGTAGCCTTGGTGGGGAATCCCAATTCCGGTAAAACGACATTATTCAATCAAGTTTCGGGCGAACGTAAACATGTGGGGAACTACGGTGGAGTAACGGTTTCGGCCTCTACGGGATTCATGGATTTCGAGGGCTATAGTTTCAGCCTGGTCGATTTGCCCGGCACCTATTCATTGTCGGCTTACACTCCCGAAGAGGTGTATGTGCGCAAACACCTCGATCAGGAGTTTCCCGATGTAGTGATCAATGTGGTGGATGCCGGCAACCTGGAGCGCAATCTTTTTCTGACCACACAGCTCATTGACATGAATGTGCGTATGGTGGTAGCGCTGAATATGTACGATGAATTGCAGCAGAGCGGAGCGAAGCTGGATTACATGCAACTGGGCCGCTTGCTGGGAGTTCCGTTCGTGCCTACCGTAGCTCGTAACAATCAGGGTTTGGATCGTTTGTTTCGGATCGTAATCAAGGTATACGAAGGCGCGGATCTTTTTGTTTCCGAGGGTTTGGATCGCGATAGCCTCAGAGAGCTGCACGATTATCACCACCGGCACGACTTGTCGCATGATACGCTCGAAGAATTGGAAGAGGATGAGCATTACAAAACTTTCGGGCAAGGCTTTAGGAACTGCAGAAGAAAACGCCGTCATTTGCACGGCCGGTTTCATTTCAGGAATCACCACAGGGAACACAAGCACGAACACGAGTACCGCATAGGCGAAGTGGTACGCCATATTCATATATACCATGGTCCCGTTATCGAAAAAAGTATTGAAAAGATCAAGGCGGCGCTGGCTTTGAACGAAGACTTGTGCAATCGTTATTCGATGCGCTTTTTGTCCATTAAGCTCCTGGAAGGCGATGCCCTGGTGGAAGAACTGGTCAGGCAGTTGCCCAATGCCGCTAAGATATTTGAGCTGAGATCCTTGTCTTACAAAAAAATACAGCAATATCTCGATGAAGATGCCGAATCGGCAATTACCAACGCGAAATACGCCGTAATACACGGAGCTCTCAAAGAAGTAATGACCCCCGCCGATAAGAAGCAACAATTACCCAAGACTCATTCCCTGGATGCGGTATTTACTCATCGTTATTGGGGTTATCCTATTTTTTTGCTCTTTTTGTTCCTGATGTTTCAGGCTACCTTTGTCTTGGGCAAATATCCTATGGAATGGATAGAATCGGGAGTGGGGTGGCTGGGCTCAGCCATAGCTAAGTGGATGGATCCCGGGCCATTGAGGGATTTACTTATTGATGGAGTGATTGGCGGCGTGGGAGGTGTCATCGTGTTTTTGCCCAATATTCTGATCTTGTACTTTTTTATCTCCTTTATGGAAGATTCCGGCTATATGGCCAGGGCCGTCTTTATAATGGATAAATTGATGCATAAAATAGGTCTGCACGGCCGGTCCTTTATTCCCTTGATTATGGGTTTCGGTTGCAGTGTGCCGGCCATTATGGCTACCCGCTCTATAGAAAACCGCAACAGCAGAATGATCACCATTCTGGTGATTCCCCTGATGTCTTGCAGTGCACGATTGCCGGTATATTTACTTTTTGCCGGAGTTTTTTTCCCCAACTACGCCGGCCTCGTGCTTTTTGGCTTATATATGTTAGGAATTTTGCTGGCCATAGTGATGGCCAAAGTGTTTAAAAAAGCTTTCTTTCCCGAAGAAGAGATGCCTTTTGCCATGGAATTGCCGCCATATCGCCTACCTGGCTTCAAAGCTATCTTGCTTCATATGTGGGAAAAAGCACATCAGTATCTTAAAAAAATGGGGACAGTTATACTGGTGGCTTCCATTTTGATTTGGTTCCTGGGCTATTTTCCTCGTCTTGATTTCTCTGGTAATGAGCAGCTTGTACAGATGGAGCAAACAACGGCACAAGAGCAAACAATGGCACAAGATCAAACAACGGCGCAGGAGCAAACGGAGCAGGCGCAGATACAAGTGCTGAACCGGGAGGGCAGTCAGACCGCGGGAGCCGCCGAAAAAGCGCAATGGGAAGGATTGAGCAGCTTGGAACGGCAAAGAATGGAACAGCAGGAACAATCGTATATAGGTCGTATGGGAATATGGATGGAGCCGGTGTTTCGTCCCCTGGGATTTGACTGGAAAATAAGTGTTTCGCTGTTGACAGGTGTTGCTGCCAAAGAAATTATCATCAGCACTTTGGGTGTGCTCTATGCGGGCGATCCCAACGAGGAGGCCGCTGTTTTGTCCGAACGCCTGCAGACGGCAAGCTATGCCGACGGCAGCCCGGTTATCAATGCCGCCGTAGCTTTGAGTTTGATGGTCTTTGTGCTTATTTATTTCCCCTGTGTGGCCACGTTGGCGGCTATACGATCCGAAACCGGCAGTTGGAAATGGGCTGTTTTTGCCGTGATTTATACCATTTTGCTTGCCTGGTGTCTGGCCTTTGTCGTGTACCGTCTGGCTTTGTTGTTTGGCTGATTTTGGCCATGCCTGGCATTGATGCCGAATGTTGTATTTAGATGTACGATTTTAATACAAAACGATTTCTGTTTGTCTGGCTGTTGTGCAGTACTTTGTGCGTACAGGCTCTTTCGCCTTATGCTCACCGGGTTTTTGAGTATTGTCCGGCTCCCGGTCAATTTATAAATAAGGCTTATCCTGCTTATGAAGCCGGAGAAACATACGAGGATATTTTGAAAAAGGTAACTAAGGTGCTGGTTGGACGCAAAGAAAGCGGTATCGTTTGTTTGGGCAGTTGGGGCGGTTATATTGTGCTGGGTTTTGATCATGCCGTCCAGAATAAAACCGATACCGTCGATTTTAAAGTGTATGGCAACGCGCACAACAACAGCGCCGAACCCGGTATAGTGTGCGTCAGCAAAGATTTAAACGGAAACGCTTTACCCGACGACCCCTGGTATGAATTGGCCGGTTCGGGGTATTATTCCGATTCCACCATTAAAAATTACACCTGTACTTATTACCGGCCTTCGCCGGCGAATGGGAACGTTTTGTGGAAAGATAATTTGGGAGATAGTGGTTATGTGCTCAGGAATGATGTTTATCATTCGCAGGCCTCCTATTATCCTTTATGGGTAAGCGAAGACAGTTTGGTTTTCAGCGGCAGCCGGCTGGTTTCAAAGGCGAGCGGAGGGGGCACTTCCTGGATTTCTCCTCCTTACGCCTGGGGTTACGCGGATAATTGGCCCAACAACCACTCCGGGTCAGATTTTGATATCGATTGGGCAGTGGACGAGCAGGGGCAGCCGTTTTATCTGGATGAAATACATTTTGTCCGCATCCATACTGCCGTACAAGATCAATTGGGTTGGTTGGGCGAAATTTCTACCGAAATTTCCGGTTTGGAGGATTTGCACGCCACGATGCCCGATCTGGGTACCGACAAACCCGCACTGCGCTACCTGAGTACCGTCCGGCAACTGTATGTGCAGGCTCCTCCCGGAAGCTGTCTCGAGGTGTTTAATATTCAGGGTGTCAGGGTGTTTACACAGGAAATCGAGGGGGGAATTCTGTTGAACAATGGAATGGAAGAACTTGTCTTAGTGCAAATTCTTTTGGATTTTCTGCCTCAAAATATGTATGTGGCGCGTTTATCCGGCAATTGGGGTTCCGTAAATTCGAAGATTCGTTGAAATTAGAGCGAAGCCGGCAACACGGCCGGCTTCAGATACGTTCTGTATGCTCAGGGGCTTGTTAAAATTCCCCAATAGTTGGGATGAATAGTTGTTTTTTTATTTCCTTTGTGGCTTATTTATATCATTATCAATGCCGGTTCTTTTTAAAATACTGCTCCCTGCTTTGAGAGTAGTATGGAGAGAAAACAGGCCGTTCTTATAGTAAGTATTATGAAAAACCTTCTGACTTCTGTCTGTATTATTGTATTAGCCGGTTTATTTCTGAGCATTCCCTTGTTTGCAGCAGGGCCTCCTGCTTTTCCCACGGCCGAAGGCTACGGCATGTATGCCACCGGGGGCAGGGGAGGCAAGGTGGTGGCCGTCACCAATTTGCTGGACGACGCTCAGGGCAGCATTCCGGGTAGTTTTCGCTGGGCGCTCAGACAATATCCCAATGAGCCCCTGACCATTGTTTTCAAAACTTCCGGAGTGATTAACCTGGTTACCCAACTCAGGGCCAAACGAACAGCCGGTACCACCATTGCCGGACAAACGGCTCCGGGCGACGGCATCTGTATACGCGGGGCCAAATGTAATTTTGGGGGCTCTCAAAACCTGATCATCCGGCATTTGCGATTCCGTATCGGCCTTAAAGAATTCGAAGGCACCGACAGCACCGCCTTTATCGAAGGGGGCTCCATAGGTATAGAAAACGCCAGCAACTGGATCCTGGATCATTGCACATTCGGCTGGTCAGGCGAAGAAAATATGACCATTTACGACAATACCTTTACAACTGTTCAATGGTGCCTGGTACACGAGGGCTTGTACAACTCAGGGCATGGCAAGGGCAATCGCGGATACGGTGCCCAATGGGGCGGACAAACGGCTACCTACCATCATAACTTATTGGCTCATAACAACAGTCGAAGTCCGCGTTTCAACGGTGCCCGCAGCAACGATATCCGGGTGCTGATCGATTATGTGAACAACGTCAACTACAACTGGGGAGGCGAAAATTCGTGTTATGGCGGAGATATGGTGGAAGGTCGCTCCCATTATGTGAATATGATCAATAATTACTATAAACCGGGCCCTGCTCGTCCCGGTAATAGATCTTCCAATTTTGTGCGGGCCTCCTTTAACGGCAATCAGCAAACCTGGCAAATACCCCTGTGGTATATGAACGGCAATTATATGGAAGGTTCGGCCAACAGCAACTGCAATACGAACAACTACAACGGCCTGAATGCCGATGAATATATAGCCAAAGGGATTGCCAAATCATCCATTATTTCGGCTACCCCCTTCGACGTACCCTATGCCGTGACTACGGAAACAGCCCAGCAGGCTTACCAAAGTGTGCTGGCCGGGGCAGGGGCCTTTCCTCGCGATACGGTAGACAGCCGGATTGTGGATGAGGTACGCAAAGGAATCGCTTATTACGGAGGGCAAACCATGGGAGCCGGCAAAGGCATCATCGACCGGCCTTCGGACGTGGGCGGTTACCCGGAATACCAAACCTACGATACCATCGTCGACATGGATCAGGACGGCATGGACGATCTCTGGGAACTGGAACACGGATTGGATCCGCTCAATCCCGAGGATCGCAATCTTAAATTAAGCAGTGGTTATACTGTATTGGAAGCATATATAAATGGTCTGGTGGGCGAACAGATTCCTTTCGATACCAACGACTACCGTTATTACGATATTATTGTGGCTAAGGATGGTTCCGGTGACTTCGAGACTCTGTCTGCCGCCATTGACGCCTTGCCCGAAGGGGATGAACGCCGTTTGATTTACGTAAAAAAAGGCCTTTACGAGGAAAAAGTGTATATCGGTTCGCATTCCGTTTCCCTGAACAAAGTAATCAGTATCGTGGGCGAGCATCGCGACAGCGTAATCATAAGCTGGAACGATTACAACGGCAAAGAAATTTATTATTACGGCAGCAGCACACCGACAATAGCCGGAACACCGCAGTCGGCGACCATGACCGTCAATGCTCCCGATTTCTATATGGAGAACGTAACGGTGCAAAACACCTATACTTCTGCCCAGGCGGTGGCCATTTACCATGTGGGCGATCGCCAGACGTTCAAAAATTGCCGGTTTAAAGGTTTTCAAGATACCCAATACCTCAAAAAGGGCAGACGTTCCTTTTATTATAATTGCCTGATCGAAGGCGGCACCGACTTTATTTGCGCAGGTGGCACCGCTTATTATTATCAGTGCGTCATCAAGAGCCTGAAGGGAGGATATTATATTACCGCTCCCGAAGATATTACCCATTCGGTAAGACTTTCTACCGGAAAAAACCTGTATTACGGCTTTATTTTCAAAGATTGTCAACTTCAGGCCGAAGAGGGAGTGCCTGCCGGTTCCGTGTATCTGGGCCGGCCCTGGCAGGAAAACAGCGGAGCCGTGTATCTGCAATGCCGCCTTGGCAGCCACATTAATCCGGCCGGCTGGTCCACCTGGAGCGGAGATAACCACCTGAGCAGCTCTTTTGCCGAATACCGTAACCTGAATGCAGAGGGCACGGCCGAGGCCGATGTTTCGGGACGGGCAGAATGGAGCATTCAGTTGAGCGACAAGGATTATTACGACCACCTGGGATTGAACAAAATCTTTAATATGCAAACTGCTTACCAACCTTTGCCCTTGGTCATAACTCCCGCCGCGGTTCAAAACCTCCGGGTGAGCAACAATCTGCTCAGCTGGTCTGCTGTAGAAAATGCAGCGGCTTATGCCGTCTATCTGAATTCCGACTTAATAGGCTTCAGCGATACCACGCTGTATGCCGACATGGTTTACCGAAGCGGAGCAAAAAACTATACGGTGAGAGCCCTGGGAGCTCAGGGGCAGTTGGGCTTGCCGGCCGAACAAAGCGATACGCTCACGGTGGCCTTGCTCGACAGCTTATTGAATCCCGTGGCTCCTCAAGAGCCCGATGCCCTGTTCTATCCGGATTTTACGGGGAGTGTTTCCCTGCAAAACGGAGTGTTGAGTTTTGCAGCTCCCACCGGTTATTGGATTCATTCGCTGGACGGGCAATTGATCAAGACTCAACAGAACGTCAGGGAGGCTTCTTTGTATTCTATAAAAAGAGGAGTTTATATATTGACAACCAGGGATGCTCTCAATAGGGTCAGCCGAATAAAATTTCAATGGTAGCCAGTGTCTTAGAAGTACCTAACTGCTTCTAAGACACCTTGCTTTCTGTTTGATTGAATAACTGTTTTGTAATTTTCAGAGCCGAAATTCCGGAATCAAAAATTCAGTCTAAAGCCCCCGAACACCGTGATACCGGGCATGGGAAAGTCCTTGTTGATCTCGTACGATTGATTGAGCAGGTTCTCGCCCTTAAGAAAGATTTCCATCCAGGATAAGAGCCGGTAACTGCCCCGGACATTCCAAAGAGCGAAATTTTGCGTTTCGGGACTGTTTCCTGTTTGAGTGTAAAGACCGTTAATGTATTGCAGCCCGGTTGATATACTCCAGGATTTTTGCCGGTAGAGCGCCGCCAGATAGAGTTTGTGTTTAGGGCTGCCGGTTACGGGATTTTCCATGTGTAGCCAGCTGTAATTTCCATTAAAGCTCAAGCGCCGGTTCAGGGCATAATGGGCCGACAATTCCAGACCCCAGTTTTCGATTTCCCCGGTGTTGACGTATTTCATGCGGCTTTCGTCCGGCTGGTAAACCATTTGTATGCTGTTGTCGCCTGTCATATAAAACAGATTCAGTTCCATGTTGATTTTTTGTTCCAGCAAGGTTTGAGACACGGCCAATTCATAATGAAGGATGCGTTCCGGCTGCAAGTCGGGATTTTTGGGAACGAACATAAAAAGTTCCCTAATGGTGGGATTGCGAAAACCTTTGCCAAACAGGGCTTTCAGTTGGGTTCCCGTATTCAGTTTAAAGTCTATGCCTGCCTGGGGTATCCATTCCACGCCGAATAATTGATTTTTGTCGGCTCGCAAACCGGCGTGTATGGATATGTGATCGCCCAACTGTTGACGGGTGGTCAGGTACACTGCCAGGTTGTAGAGGGCGGTGTCGGCCAATTCTGCCAGCCGGCTGCCGTCGGCCGCCGCAGTATTCCAGGCTTCGCCTCCGTATTGTTGTAAGTCCAGACCGGTACTTAGGCTGTTGCCATCGAACAAACTAAAATTCTGATGAGCCGATAATCCCGCCAACCGGTCTTTTGAGTTAAAACGCGAAGGCCGGGGAGCTCCGACACCGGCTATGTATCCGTCGTTGATAAAATGCCTGCCGAAATTGAGATAGGCCTGTACCGTGCCTGAGCTCTTGCGAAAGTTGTTTCCCAGGTTCAGATTGAACATGCCCCTGAAAATGGAAGCATCGTTTTCGATCATGGGGTCTGCTGTGGTGCCGGGGTTGGAAGCTTCGAACCGGGTAAGGTTCAAGTCGGACGATATCCTCCAGTTGGAATTCAGTTCGTAACCCAGTTTGACAAAACCGGCATAGCGTTCAAAGTCTGAGTTTTCACGATGTCCGTCGGTTCGGTCGTAACTCAGTGATGCAAAGGAATGAAATTTTCCTTTGCGGATGCTGTTGCTTACCAGAGTATTCAGGCTGTTGTAGCTGCCGTACATCACTTGTGCCTTGCCGTGAATGCCCTGACGGGGGATAGCCGTGTTGATATTGACTGTGCCGCCTAGAGCGTTGGAACCGTAAAGTACCGAAGCCGGCCCCCTATTGACGGTGATTTGTTCGGCCATCGCACACAAATAAGTGTCTGCCAGTGGATGCCCCATGAGACCCATGTATTGAGGTTGTCCGTCAATCAGCATCAACACCTGCGAAGTGGGATTGCCACCCAGTCCCCGGATATTGATGGTGCCGGCTGCGCCCCCCGCCACACCGTAACCCATTACTCCCCGTTGCGTTGTGAATAAGCCCGGAACTTCTTCGGACAAGAGCGATAGCACCGAGGGTTCGTAACGGTTTTCTATGGTCTGAATTCCGACACGACTCACATTGGTTAAGTCTGCCGGTTTGTTGGACACTATGGTTACAGGGCTGATTTCTAAAGTGGTGTCGTTTTTAACGCTGGTATTACTCTCGGCCAGCGACACAAAGGACGACATAAAAAACAGAGCAGAAAAAAACAAAAATTTCCTCATATAGCAATAAGTTAAGAATAAAAAGTGACACGATTTAAGTAAAAAGTGTCACAAAGGAAGACAAAAAAGCTGTAACCGCAAAAATACCGGCGAAAAAAATGTCGGGGAAAGAAAGACTTACGCTTCAGTCGGCGCGACTCATGGCCAATTTTCCGTGTTTTATTCCCTTTATGGTAATGAGTTTATCGGAAAACTCAGTCAGCCTCACGGCTTTGCCTTTGATCGTAACCACCACCAGGTGAATGTCGCTGTTTAGGTAATAATGAGAAGAAGAAAGTACAATATCTTGGTATTCTTCTTGTATGGCATCAATAAGGGCAACTATTTCTTTTTTTTCGTTTTCGAACATTAAAACCACTGTTCCGGCAACTATGTTGTTGCATTTCCATTTTTTCTCGGCAATATTTTTCTCCACCAAAAAACGAATAGCCTGTGACCGATTAGCAAAACCAAATTCAGTAACGAATTGATCCAACGATTGGAGTAGCTGTTCGTCGAGAGAAACACCAAAACGTTTTAGAGCCATAACTCAGTGTTTATTTGTAACAAAGGTAAATAAAACCTTCGATATTAGGAGATGTTTATTGGAACGGCCTGAGTTTAGAAAAAGAGATACTCGGCGTATAGCAACACAAACGAAAGAACCAGACTCAACAGAGTCACAACAATTCCCACTCTGAAAAAACGCATGAATCCCAAACGGACACCGTATTTTTCGGCCGATTCAATAACAATAAGATTGGCCATGGCGCCTATAATAGTGGCGTTGCCCGCCAGTGTTGAGGCCGAAGCCAGCCCCAGCCACAGCATATCGCTCTGGGCTGCTTGCAGCAAGGGAAGCATCAAAACGGCAAAAGGCACATTGCTGACTATTTGCGAGGCCACTAGGGAAATCCCGTGCAACCACCCCAGTCCGGCCGCGTCGTCGGTGAGTAGTTCGGCCTTTAAAAAGCCTTGCATCAAGGCTGTTTTTTGGACTCCTTCTACCACAATAAACAAAGAAGCAAAAAACAGCAACAACACCCAGTCGACTTTTTGAACAACCTGTGAAGGTTTTGCTTTACCTGCCAATAATATGAGCGCAGCGCCGGTCAGAGCGATCATCGGAATGGATAAGTTAAGGTAATGCCCTCCAAAAAAGCCCGCCATCACCAGCAGAAAAATTGCACCCGATCTCCAACAGTATTTCTGCTGTGTATCTGTTTCGTTTTCGGCCGGCAGTTTTGCTTTGTCAGCGAATTCTTTACGGTAAAACAAACGCATCGTTCCCTCGATCAACAACATCGAAAGCAGTGACACGGGAAGCAGCCGGAGCAGGAATTCGGCGTAAGGGATTTGGGAACTGATTCCCACCAGCATATTCTGTGGATTTCCCGTTATGGTCATGGCGCTGCCTGCGTTTGCCGCCAAAATTTCGGCAATGAGATAAGGCTCCGGCCTGAGTTCCGCTCTCCGGCAAATGCTGATGATGACGGGAGTAAACATCAGCACGACAGCATCGTTTACCAAAAAGGCACTGGCCAGCCCCGTAACCCAGACGATGATCCGAAGCAGCATTATGCGGTTGCGGGCATACTTGATCGTGATTCTGCTGATTAAATCAAAAAGGCCGTCCATTTGCAGGCCGGCTATGATGATCATCATGCCCAGCAGTAGAAAGATGGTATTGAAATCGATGGCCGCAACGGCTTCGGCCGAACTGAGAACCCCAAAGAGTACCATGGCCACAGCCCCGGTAAAGGCTGCAGAGGGTCGGTCAACATTGACGCCGGGCAGCCGGGTAAAAATGATGCCCGCGTAAGTGAGGCAAAAAATGACAACGGCAATAATGGATTGAGTTCCCATAGATCGGCAGATCACCTGAATAATTTTTACAGTCCAAACTCCTGATGCCGGGTTGGAATAACGACATCCAAAAAGCCTTTTTTGATGAGTCTGCGTTTGAAAGCCAGTTGGGATGCTTCTTCGCCGTGAACTACGAAGACTTGTTTAACTTCGTCAGCATCCTGGCAGGATAAATACTGGCAAAGGTCGTTGTAATCGCCGTGCGCCGAGAGTGAATCTATGCTGCGGATGTCGGCGCGCACCTTGAAGCGATTGCCGAAAATGCCTACTTCCTCGGGTTGTTCCTTGAGTCTGGCACCCAGAGAGTCTTTTTCGCAATAGCCCACTATCAGAATGGTAGTGCTCGGTTTCTCGATATTGTTGGCAATGTGGTGTTTCACTCTACCGGCTTCGGCCATGCCGGAGGCAGATATGATCACACAGGGTTCGGTGCTTGAGTTGAGCGACTGGGATTCCCTTTTATCCTGGATATAGTGCAAGCCTTTAAAATCAAAAGGATCGCTGTCTATTTTCAATAATTTTTGTACTGCCCGGTTGAAGCATTCGGGATGTTGTTTGACAACCTTGGTGGCAGCAGTCGATAAAGGACTGTCAACATAGTATTTAACGGCAGGCAGGCGACCGTCGAGTTCCATCCCGTTCAGGGCGAACAGCAGATCCTGGGTTCGTCCTACACTAAAGGCCGGAATAATCAATTTGCCTTTTTTCTTCAGGCAGGTTTCCACGATTTGTTCGTAGAGATAATCTTCGGGCGGATCGGCATCCTGATGCAGCCGGTCGCCGTAGGTGGATTCTATAATGATGTAGTCGGCCTGAGGAAAGGGCTGGGGAGAGCGGAGTATGGTTTCGCCGTATCGGCCTACGTCTCCGCTGTAAGCGATGCGTGTGATTTTGTTGTTTTCCTTTAACCTCAGATAAACCGTGGAGGCCCCCAGGATATGTCCGGCATCGTAAAGCTGAATTTCTATATCGTCGTCTATTCCAAAAGCGCTGTTGTAGGGCAATTTTTGAAACTGAGTCAGGGCCTGTTTAACATGCTCTACGGTGTAAAGGGGCTCTAAAGGCCGGCGGCCTTCGAGAAAACGTTTTTTGTTCAAAAAGCGAACGTCGTTTTCTTGTATATAAGCGGAATTGAGCAATAGAATCTCCGAAAGATCCAGGGTGGCAGCGGTTCCGAAAATGGGTCCCCTAAAGCCATCCTTGACCAGTTTGGGAATCAGGCCGCAATGATCTATGTGCGCGTGCGAAAGAATCAGGTAACTGACTTCAGAGGGATTGAAACCGAAATCGTTGTTTAATTCTACAGTTTCTTTGCCCAGACCCTGAAACATGCCGCAATCCAACAGAATATTTTTACCGTTCGTAAGCGATATTAAGTGTTTGGAGCCTGTAACGGTTTGGGTTGCCCCGTGAAAAGCGATTTTCATAGCATCCTGGTTTTATGATTACATCCGCTCGGGTACTTCGATACCCAGAAGATACAGGGCGGTTCTGATTACTTTGGCTGTTTGATCCGAAAGAAGGATACGAAAATCTCTCAAATCGGAATTGGTCTCGTACAAAACAGAATAATCGTGATAAAATTGATTGTACTCTTTGGCCAGTTCATACACGTAATTTGCAATGACTGCCGGGCTATAACTGTTGCCGGCTTCTTTTACTACTACCGGAAACTCATACAGGTTCTTGATAAGGGATAATTCCTTGTCCGCTAAGCGGTCGGCCAGTTGTTCCTGCACTTGTGCCCGGTATCCCAATTCCTCCGCTTTTCTCAAAACGGAACGTATACGGGCGTAAGTGTATTGGATAAAGGGTCCGGTGTTCCCATTGAAATCGATGGATTCTTTGGGATTAAAGGTCATGTTTTTGCGGGGATCGACCTTGAGAATAAAGTATTTCAAAGCTCCCAGGCCCACGATACGGGCAATATCGGCAGCTTCCTCCGGACTGCAGGAATCGAGCTTGCCCAGTTCTTCCGACGTTTCGCGGGCGGTAGAGATCATTTCTTCTATCAGGTCGTCGGCGTCGACCACTGTGCCCTCGCGCGATTTCATTTTGCCTTCGGGCAGCTCCACCATGCCGTAAGAAAAATGTACCAAATCTTTGCCCCAGGCAAAACCCAGTTTGTCCAGCAGGATGGATAAAACTTTGAAATGATAATTTTGTTCATTTCCCACCACGTAAATCATTTTGTCGATGGGGTATTCTTCGAAGCGCAGAGCAGCCGTGCCTATGTCCTGAGTCATGTAAACCGAAGTGCCGTCGGCACGCAGTAGTAATTTTTGATCTAGCCCGTCGGAGCTGAGGTCTGCCCAGACCGAGCCGTCATCGTTGCGATAAAAGATGCCTTTATCGAGGCCTTCGAGCACTTTTTCTTTGCCCGAAAGATAGGTTTGAGATTCGTAATAAATTTTGTCGAAGTCCACGCCCAGTTTAGCGTAGCTTTCATCAAAACCCAGGTAAACCCAATTGTTCATGGTTTCCCACAGGCTGCGAATTTCGCTGTCGCCGGCTTCCCATGCCCGCAGCATTTCGCGGGCTTCCTGCATCAGGTGCGAAGTGTTTTCGGCTTCTTCAAGGCTCAGCCCTTGCTTTTGGAGCTCTGCCAACTCTTGTTTATAGTTTTTATCAAACAACACATAATAATCGCCCACCAGATGATCTCCTTTTTTTCCACTAGATTCGGGCGTTTCGCCCTTGCCCCATTTTTGCCAGGCCAGCATGGACTTACAGATATGTATCCCCCTGTCGTTTACTATGTTGGTCTTCACTACCCGGCAGCCGTTGGCTGCAACGATGCGACTGAGGCTGAATCCCAGCAAGTTGTTTCTTATATGTCCTAAATGCAGAGGTTTGTTGGTATTCGGCGAAGAGTATTCTATCATCACCAATGGAGCCGACTCGCCGGCTTCGAATAGCCCAAAATCAGTATCGCCGGCTATATCCTGCAGAGTATTCAGCCAGTACGAAGTAGAGAAACTTAAATTCAGAAAACCTTTGATTACGTTATAACTGCTTAACTCCGGGGTATGTTGCAGTAACCAACTACCGATTTCTTCCGCCGTAGCTTCCGGCGATTTTTTGGCAGCCTTTATAAAAGGGAAGACGACCAGGGTCAGGTCACCCTCAAACTCTTTTTTTGTTTTTTGCAACTGAAGCAGCGAATCGTCAGCCTGCAATTGGTATAAAGCCTGCAGGCATTGGCGGGTTTTATCCCCGAGCAGGGTGTATATGTTCATTGTAATCGGGCAAGAAAAATCAAGTTGCAAAATTAAAAAAACCGCCTGGAAATCCAAGCGGTTTTTTTGCGTATAAGAAGCTTAGCTTCATACTTTGGCAGCCAAATTTGCACCGGCTTTGAATTTTACGACATTTTTGGCGGGGATTTTGATAGGTTGCTTGGTGGCAGGGTTCACACCAGTACGGGCAGCTTTTTTTACCACTGAGAAAGTACCAAAACCAACCAAAGTCAGTTTTTCACCTTTTGCCAAGGTTTCCTCTACACTACTCAAAAATGCTTCCAAAGCTTTTTTTGCACTCACTTTGCTTAAGCCGGCTTTTTCGGCAATAGCACTGATAAGTTCTGTTTTGTTCATGATAATTAGGATAATAAATAAAAATGAAAAATAAGGAGGGATCCAAAACTTGAACGCAAATAAAAATGAAAATTTTAAGTTTTGCAAATAAAACACGTAAAAAAACGTAATTCACAAGAAAAAACACTTCCGGGACGCTTTTTTCTTAGAATTTCGATGAATACAGCTGTTTAGAGAAACAAAGATAAGTGGATTTTGGAAAAATCCTTACCTTTGCGCAAATATTTTTTTTATGTCGGTATATACTCCCAGAAATTCTTTTTGGTCTTCTATCCCTCCGGTCACCAAAAATCTGATAATCATAAATTTTTTACTATGGCTGGCTGCCATGCTTTTTCCTGGCATTCAGGATTTTTTGGGCTTGCATTATTTTAAGTCCGATAAGTTCAATTTGCTTCAGCCGGTCACTTATATGTTTATGCATAGTACCAGAGGAATCGGTCACGTATTCTTCAATATGTTTGCCGTTTTTATGTTTGGGCGTTTGCTCGAGCAAGTATGGGGGCCGAAGCGTTTTTTGTTATTCTACCTGGTAACCGGCGTAGGAGCGGGAATTATTCAGCAAATCACATGGTATATTGATTTAATTCCTTTTATGCAGGCGGTGGACAACTATATAATAACTGGAGAAGTCGGTATTTTGGGGAAATACTGGAACATCGATCCTTCGATACCTTATTCGGCCGAAATGGTTTTACGTTCCCGAGATGCTCTCCTGGATGCTATGCTCACCATCGGAGCTTCCGGAGCCGTTTTTGGTATTTTACTGGGTTTTGGTATGTTGTTCCCCAACGCACCTCTTTACATTATGTTTATTCCGGTACCCATCAAAGCGAAATATATGGTAATCGGTTACGGTGTGATTGAACTTTTTGCCGGGGTGGCCAATTTTAGCGGAGATAATGTGGCTCACTTTGCTCATCTCGGAGGAATGATTTTCGGGTACTTCATGATCCGTTTCTGGAAAAAAAAGGGAATAGGCCATGGCATCTATATGGGATAACATTAAATTCAGATATCTACAGGGGAATATCGCTACAAAACTGATATTTATCAATGTGGGGATATTTTTGCTCATCAAGCTGTTTGTGGTTTTCTGTCGTCTGTTTCAATTCGACGGAAGCCGATTTATACTCTTGCTGCAACTCCCAGCTTCCTGGGATCAAATCTTGTTGAGACCCTGGACTCTTTTGACTTACATGTTTGTGCATCTGGGGTTTTTCCATCTGTTGTTCAACATGATCTGGCTGTATGTATTCGGCCTGTACTTCTTACGTTGGTTCAGTAGCCGTCAGCTCCTGATGGTTTATTTGTTGGGTGGCTTAACAGGAGGTTTGTTTTACATAATTGCCTACAATCTTTTTCCCCTCTACAGTTCTTCGGTAGAACACACCGTGCTGATGGGTGCTTCGGCTTCGGTACTGGCCTTGACATTGTCCGTAGCCTTTTACCGGCCAAATGAAAGCCTGGTGTTTATGTTCATAGGCCAGGTTAAGCTTAAATGGCTGGCCGTGGCCATGGTTGTAATTGATTTGCTGAGCCTGGCCGGAGATAATGCCGGCGGCAGTCTGGCTCATTTGGGCGGAGCCTTGTTCGGTTTACTTTTTGGATTTTTCTCAAGAGAAAATTTAAGTTTGAGTATTTTTGGCTCAAAAACCGGGGGTTCCCGCGGTTTTCGGGCCAAAACCGGCAAAAGGACCAAATACCATCGTCCACGCTTTGAAAAAGCAAACAGGACCAGGCCTGAAAGCGATCAGGAATACCGGGATCGCAAAAAAAACGAAGAAGATTACAGGGATGCTATCCTGGATAAAATCAAGCAATCAGGTTATGAAAGCCTGAGCAAAAAAGAAAAACAATTTTTGTTCAAATCCGGACAATAATTAATAACCCCGGCTTGCCGCCGCAGCCTTGAATATGGCTCAATGAAAAACGCCCCCAAAAGACCGAATATACTTCGGGTGTTAAGAGATTCAGTATTGATTCTGATGAATCTGGCAGCTGTGATTTTGCTGTTGCTTAGTGCCAAAATGTCCGTTTTGAGCCCGGAACGTTCCGTGCTGAGTTCTTATCCGAATTATGCTTTTTTGCCTCTCGCTTTTATAAATCTTTTTTTTGTTCTTTATTGGGCGCTTCGCAAAAGTGTTTGGTTTTTAATGTCTTTATTGCCCCTTTTGCTCTGTTTGCCGGAACAAGAAGCCTGGTTCCCGGTCAAACTCATAAAAGAGCAGAAAAAAGAGGATAAAACAATTAAAGTGTTGACCTATAATACGATGCAATTTTCTAGTTATCGTTCTCATATCAAGCAAGACCCCAATCCGGTAATTCGCTATTTACAAGAAAGCGAAGCCGACGTTCTTTGCTTGCAGGAGGCCGGTTACAGCTTCGATAAAAAACTCCTGGAAAAAACCACTGTTATTACTGCACTCAAAGACTATCCCTACCACAGTTTGGAAATCATCCAATCTAATAAATACAGAACCTCCAATTTGTGGGTCTTTTCAAAGTATCCGATTTTGAAATCCGGCAGATTAGCCTACAAGAGCCGATCTAATGCTTCACACTATTGCGACATTAAAATAGGACAAGACACCCTGCGTTTTATTAACAATCACCTGGAATCAAACAAATTAACCAAAGAAGACATGGCTTTGTACAAAATCATTGTGGAAAATCCCGACAGAGACAATATAAGCCAGGTTGCCGAAAAGCTAGGTCGAAAATTGGGTCAGGCGGCCAGGTTGCGAGCCCCTCAGGCCGAAACCATCGCCGGTTTTATTCGGGAAACCCCCTATAAACTGGTGGTTTGCGGTGATTTTAACGATATTCCGGCTTCTTATACCTACCGCTGCATCAAAAAAGGCTTGCGCGATGCCTGGTCGCAAAATGGCCGGGGCCTTGGAATTACTTTTCATGAAAAGTTTTATTTGTTTAGGATAGATTATATTCTGCATTCCCCGGAGTTGCGATCTTACGGGACCAAAGTGGATCATGTACGTTATTCCGATCATTACCCTGTTTGGACTTACCTGGAATTGCCATGAAAGCTCTGTATGCCGATGTGATACTCCCTTTGGCCTTTGGATCGGGTCTGAGTTATAATGTGCCTGAATCTCTGGCGGAGAATATCCGGCCGGGATGCAGGGTAAGAGTGCCCCTGGGTAAACAAAAAATATACACCGGCATAGTAGCCCGGCTTTTCGATGTGCCACCCACTGAC
>Ga0209604_1001251_pt1 | contig 21017 bp, 16 predicted proteins | sample AD_UKC097_MetaG_FD_184405 | JGI IMG/M metagenome (GOLD analysis project Ga0209604, IMG submission 184405) | Active sludge microbial communities of municipal wastewater-treating anaerobic digesters from USA - AD_UKC097_MetaG (SPAdes) (version 2) | ecosystem: Engineered > Bioreactor > Anaerobic >... | reverse complement strand
CGCGCGGTCTCCCGGAGGTCGTCGTGAGGGTGCAGGAGAGGGCGATCCCGGGCGGCTGGTTCGAGGGGGACTACTCCGATGACGCCGCGTTCCGCGGCTCTGTCCAGGCCTGGGTTCGCGACCTCTTCCTCGAGAAGGACGCCGAGATCGACGCCCTCCTCGCCTCCCGCCGAGAACCCGCCGAACCCGGCCGGGCACCGGATGGCCGCCTGGGCTAGACTTCCGCCCCGTTGAAGTCGGACTCCGGCGAGTCTTCGGCCTCGCACCCTCCATCGCGGTCGCCCTCCGGGGCCTTCGAAGCCACCTCGGCCGGGACGGAGAAGACCCACCTCCCGTCGGCGCCGGAGGGAAAGTACCTCGCGGTCCTGACGCTCGGAGCGCTCGGCGTCGTCTTCGGCGACATCGGGACGAGCCCCCTCTACGCCCTCCGCGAGTGCTTCACGGGGCACCACCCGATCCCGCCGACCCCGGGGAACGTCCTCGGCATCCTCTCCCTCATTTTCTGGGCGCTCGTCCTGACGATCTCGGTCCAGTACCTCGCGATCGTCCTCCGCGCCGACAACCGGGGGGAGGGGGGCATCCTCGCGCTGATGGCGCTCCTCCGTCCCTCCGGGGAGAGGGGAGCCGGGGGCGGGTTCCTCATCGTGGCCGTCGGGCTCTTCGGCGCCGCGCTCCTCTACGGCGACAGCATCATCACCCCGGCGATCACGGTCCTCTCCTCGATCGAGGGGCTTCGCATCGTCACCCCCGCGTTCGACCCGTACATCCGGCCGATCGCCGTCGTCGTCCTCCTCGTCCTCTTCTCCCTGCAGAAGAAGGGGACGGCGGGGATGGGGGCGATCTTCGGCCCGATCATGCTCGTCTGGTTCGCGGTCCTCGCGATCCTCGGCGTGGTGCACGTCACGACGGCGCCGGAGGTCCTCTCGGCGGTGAACCCGCTCCACGCCGTCCGATTCTTCCAGCAGAACGGCGTCGTCGGCTTCCTCCTCCTCGGCGCGGTCTTCCTCGTGATAACCGGCGGCGAGGCGCTCTACGCCGACATGGGGCATTTCGGCGCGAAGCCGATCCGGGCCGGGTGGTATGGCCTCGTTCTCCCCTCGCTCCTCCTCAACTACTTCGGCCAGGGGGCGCTCCTCCTGACGAAGCCCGACGCCGCGGCGAACCCGCTCTTCGGGATGGTCCCGAAGTGGGGCCTCCTGCCGCTCGTCGCGCTCGCGACGATCGCCTCCGTCATCGCCTCGCAGGCCGTCATCTCCGGGGCCTTCTCCCTGACGCGCCAGGCGATCCAGCTCGGCTACATGCCGCGGCTGAAGATCGCCCATACGTCGGAAAAGGAGATCGGGCAGATCTACCTTCCCTCGATCAACTGGATCCTCGCGATCGCCTGCGTCTGGCTCGTCCTCTCGTTCGGGAGCTCGAGCGCGCTCGCCTCGGCCTACGGCATCGCGGTCACGACGACCATGGCGATCACGACGACGCTCATGTACGTCCACGCCCGTCGGGCCTGGAACGTCCCGAAGGCGATCGCCCTGCCCGTCGCCGGTCTCTTCCTCTGCATCGACCTCTCGTTCCTCGGCGCGAACCTCGTGAAGGTCTTCCACGGCGGCTGGTTCCCGCTGGCCGTCGCCACGTTCGTCTTCATGCTCATGACGACCTGGAAGCGCGGGCGGCAGATCCTCTCGGCCCGCCTCCGCGAGGCGTCGCTGCCGGTCGACGTCTTCCTCCAGGACGTCGAGAAGCGTCCTCCGACGCGCGTTCGGGGGACGGCCGTCTTCATGGACCGGATCCCGGAGGGGATCCCGCCGCCGCTCCTCCACAACCTGAAGCACAACAAGATCCTCCACGAGCGGGTCGTCTTCCTGACGGTCGTCACCGACGAGGTGCCGCGGCTGAAGGAGAAGGAGCGCTCACGCCTCGAGTACCTCGGCCCCGGCTGCTGGCGGGTCACCCTCCACTACGGCTTCATGGAGAACCCCGACGTCCCGCGCGCGCTCCGGAAGCTGAAGCTCGACGGGAAGGGGTTCGAGCCGATGGAGACGACGTTCTTCCTCGGCCGCGAGACGCTGATCGCGAGCAAGCGCCCCGGTATGGCGCTCTGGCGGGAGCACTTCTTCGCCTGGATGTCCCGATCCGAGGGGCGGGCGACGGCGTTCTTCAACATCCCGCCCGGGCGCGTCGTGGAGCTCGGCCTGCAGGTCGAACTCTGAAGTGGATCGGGGAGGCTCGCCACGAGCCTCCCCGCGGCGGCTGCGCCGCCTCCCCTCGAGCGGGGCGGGCGACGGCGTTCTTCAACATCCGGCCCGGGCGCGTCGTGGAGCTCGGCCTGCAGGTCGAGCTCTGAAGTGGATCGGGGAGGCTCGAGGAGCCTCCCCGCGGCGGCTCCCCGCTAGATCTGCAGGCCGACCTCGGACCCGAGCCGGCGGACGAGCCGGAAGGGGAGGCCGATGACGTTCGAAGGGGTGCCGGTGATTCGCTCGACGAAGAGGCCGCCGAGCCCCTGGAGGGCGTAGGCGCCCGCCTTGTCGGACGGCTCGCCGGAGGCGACGTAGGCGTCGACCTCCTCGTCGGTCATCGGGGCGAAGAGGACCTCGGTCGTCTCGCGGCCGGAGACGAGCCGGCCGTCGCGCGCGAGGGCGACGCCCGTGACGACGTCGTGCGCGCGGCCGCGCAAGGCGTGGAGCATCCGGCGCGCGTCGGCCCGGTCGCGCGGCTTGCCGAGGGCCTCGCCGTCGAGGACGACGATCGTGTCGGCGGCGAGGACGACGGCGCCGGTGGGGGCTCCCTGTGCGACGGCGGCCGCCTTCGCTCGCGCGAGCCGTTCGGCCGCTTCGTGAGGGTCCTCGCCGGGGCGGAGCGTCTCGTCGACGTCGGCCGGGCAGACGAGCGGCTCGAGCCCGAGCGCCCGGAGGAGCTCGAGCCGCCGCGGGGAGGCGGAGGCGAGGAGGAGCGGCGGTCGAGTCACGCCGGCGGAGTCTACGGAGGCCCCGCGCCTACGGGTAGTAGCCGCTGATCGTCCGGGCCTCGAGGTCGTCCGGGGTCACCTCCACCTCCACTTTCCGCCACTTCGCCCCCTGACGGGCCGGCGGGGTGTAGGTGAGGAGGTACTGGCTCCGGAGCTCCTCGTCGATCTCGGCATAGACGCCCGCGAGCGCCCGGGCGGAGTCGACGTAGTAGACCGTACCGCCCGTCTCCCGCGCCATCTTGTTGACCTTCGTCCGCACGTCGAACTGCGTGCCGCCGATCTTCAGGCCGATGAAGTAGATCGCCACGCCCGACTTGCGGGCGTAGTCGAGCGCGGCCTCGAACGTGAACTTCGAGGCCCGGTCGCTGCCGTCGGTCAGGAGGACGTAGGCCTTTCGCCCCTTCGTCCCCTGGTACTGGTAGAGGCCGTAGACGACGGCGTCCCAGAGGGAAGTCGAGCCCTGGGCGCGCAGGCCGGCGAGGGCCTGGGCGAGCCGGTCCCGGTCGGTGGTGAAGCCGGAGACGAGCTGCGGCTCGTTGTCGAACGTCACGAGGAAGCAGCGGTCGCGCGGCGTCATGACGTTCCGGAGGAAGTCGTTCGCGGCCTTCTGCGCCTCGGGGAGCGTCTCCTCCATCGAGCCGGAGGTGTCGACGCCGATCCCGAGCGCGAGGGGAAGGTTCGTGACGACCTCGAAGCCGTCGATCGTCTGCTCCGCGCCGTCCTCGAGGACCCGGAAGCTCTCCCGGGAGAGGCCCGTGACCGGGCGGCCCTTCCGGAAGACCGACGTGTAGAGCTCGACGGCCTGCACGTCGACCTCCGAGAGGTACTTCGGGGCGTTGAAGTAGCGGACGTCCTCGCTGACGCTGCCGTCCGCGAGCGTCGCCACGACGCGGAGGAACCCGATCTCCTTCTGCCGCGGCACGTCGACGACCTGCTGGAACGGCGGCTGGTAGAGCGTCGCCGCACGGGTCTCGTTCACCCAGAACTCCACCTGCTGGAGCTTCTTCGTCTGGGGGACGGCGAGGTCAGCGACGACGCGGACCGGCCCCTCGAGCTGGATGCCCTTCTCCGGCGAGGTGATCCGGACGCGGAACGCCTCGCGCCCCTCGTTCAGGATCATCTCGTCCTCGGAAAGGAGCCGGCCGTCCTTCGCGAAGCCGGCGACCTTCACGGTCCTCTTGCGCGGCAGCTCGCCGAGGTCGAAGTCGGCCTCGAACGGCGGACGGCGGTCGGTGACGACCTTCCTGCCGTCGAGGAAGAACTCGGCGTACGCGATGTCGTCGGACGAGGCCCGCGTCTCGAACCGGACGACGCCCGTCGCGAACTCCCGCGCGAGGGGGAGGAAGGAGAGGACGCCCCGGTCGTTCGGCTCGGCCACGAGCCGGGCGAGGGCCGCCTTCGCCTCCTCGCGCGCCGCCTTCTCCGCGGGCGAGAGGACCTGGTCGGGCGCCTCGGGGACGACGACCTTCTCGTCGACGAGCGCGGCCGCGTTCCGGTTCGCGTCGGCGACCTTGACCTTCAGCCGGTACTCGCCCGGGTAGAGGAACCGCTCGATGCCCAGCGGGAGGAACGCCCCCTTCACCGTCGAGGCGGGGAAGTCGAAACGGTATCGGAAATTGTCGACGAGCTTCCCTCCCTTGACGATCTCGCCGACGACGTCGAGGTCGTAGAACGTCTCCTCGCCGAGGGCCTTCGTGCCGAGCGATTCGCGATCGAGGAGGAGCGAGATCTCCATCCGGATCTTGCTCGCGACCATCTCGGGGAACCGGAAGACCCGCTGGACCGGGAGCTTCGCCGCGGACGGGTCGAGGTCGGTCGTCATCAGGAGGATCCGGTCGACCCCTTCCACGTCCGGCTTCGGCCCCGACTTCAGGGAGTCGATCATCTTCTGCGCGCCCATCGTCCCGAAGACGCCTGCGGCCGTCGCCATGGCGCCCTGGACCTCGCGCCACTCCTGGCAGTAGGTGACGTCGACCCGCCGGCCGGGCGAGATTCCGGCCAGGCCGGCCACTCCCCCGACCAGCACCGCCTGCTGTCCGTCGAGAGGCGTCCAGAGGCGGAAGTCGCCGGTGCCGAACGGCTGGTAGAAGAGGAGCGTGACCTTGCTCTGCCGGAGCGACTCGAGCCGCTCGTAGTACCAGAGCTCGATCGGGTTGTAGATGTCCTGGCAGTCGATCCGGCGCATCCCGTCGGGCGGGCCGTTGACGATGAAGACTCGCCCCTGGTCCGTGTGGACGCCGCGGTACCTCTCCTTGACGATCCGGAGTCGCAGCTCGTAGATGTCCTTGAACGCCACACGCTGGCCGTCGGAGTCGACGGAACGCCGCTTCCAGAACTCCTCGATGAACTTGTCGCGCTGGTAGTCGGAGCCGAGGCGCAGGAACGTCGTCTCCTCGACGTCCGTCAGGATCGGCTCGACGTCGCGGAGGAAGAACTGGTAGCGCTCGGGCAGCGCCTCGAGAGCCTGCTTCTTCTCCTTGCCGGAAAGGCGCTTGCCGCCGAAGACGAGCGGCGCCGGGCTGGCCGCCGGAACCGCGTCCGCCGCGCCGGAGATCGGGGCGGCGAGCGCCGCGCGCTCCCGCAGGCCGCCGGCGGTGTCGCCCTGGCGCGACCGGATGGAGCGGACGGCGTCGCGCACGAGCGCCGCGTCGGCGCACCCGAAGGCGCCGTCCGGGAGCTCGCCGAGCGGTCCGGTGGCCTCCGACTTCGCCGCGAGGAGCGCCGGCTCGCCCTCGAGGAGAGTCCAGTAGCGGCCGACCCCGGTCCCCGGCTCCGGGAAGAAGAGGAGCCGGGCGTTCGGCCCGAGGAGACGGTGCGAGAGATAGGTCCAGACCTCGATCCGGCCGAAGAGGTTCGGGCAGGAGACGACCCGCCGCGCGTCGGGACCGCCCCCGGAGGCGACCCATGCCGCCGTTCGGTCGTCGTCGGCGCGGCCGAAGAGGGTGAGCGCCTCGGCGCGCAGGACGGCGGCGGGATCGGGGGCGCCGCCGGTGACCTCGACCCCGCGCGACGGGTCCGCCGGGGCGGTCGCCGGCGCCGGAACGGGCGTCGCGGGCGGGGCCTGGGCCGGCGCGCCGGGAGCGGCGAGCGCGGCGGTCACGAGGGCGAGCCATCGTGCGAGCGTCCGGACCATCAGTTCCGCCTCCTTGGCGTCCCCTCCTTCGCGGCAAGCAAGGGAGGGACCGTGCCGGAGTGTACGGCTCCGACGGGGACCGGGGTTTGCGGCGGCGAAGACGCGCGCTCCTAGAATCCGGGCCGATGACCTCCCTCCGGACGGTCTACGTCGACCACCACGCCACGACCCCGCTCCGGCCGGAGGCCCTCGAGGCGATGCGTCCCTGGCTGACCGGCGCCGCGGCGAACCCCTCCTCGCTCCACGCGCCGGGGCGTGCGGCCCGGGCGGCCGTCGAGCGGGCGAGGGAGAGGATCGCGGCGCTGCTCGCCGTCCGTCCCGAGGAGCTCGTGTTCACCTCGGGCGGGACGGAGTCGGACGCCCTCGCGGTCTGTGGCGGGGCGCGTGCGGTGCGGGACGGCGAGCCGCTTCGGACCCGCGTCGCCGTCTCGGCGGCCGAGCACGCGGCGGTGAGGGAGGCGGCGCGCTCCCTGCGACGCGAGGGGTTCGAGCCGGTCGAGGTCCCCGTCGACGGTATGGGGCTGCCAGGCGGTCAGGGCCTCGCTTCCGCGATCGACGGCCGGACGGCCCTCCTCTCTCTGATCCTCGCCGGGAACGAGACGGGGACCCTGAATGGCGCGATCGCGGAATCGGCCGCCACCGCCCGAGGCGCGGGTGCGCTCGTCCACACCGACGCCGTCCAGGCGGTCGGGAAGGTCCCCGTCCGCCCCTCCGGGCTCGGCGTCGACCTGCTCACCTTCACGGGCCACAAGCTCGGCGGGCCCCGGGGGGCCGGCGTCCTCTGGGTGAGGCGAGGCGTTCGACTGTCCCCGCTCTTCGCGGGCGGCGGGCAGGAGCGGGGCCGGCGAGGCGGGACCGAGAACGTCGCCGCCATCGTGGGGCTCGCCGCGGCGCTGGACGTGGTCCTTCCCCGCCTCGACGAGGAGGGCCGGAGGGTCGGCGCGCTCCGGGACGCCTTCGAGTCGGGGCTCCGGGAAAGGGTGCCCGGGGTGAGGGTCAACGGCCTCGGGCCGGACGGGCGGCTTCCGACGGCGAGCTCGGTGACGTTTCCCGGGGTCGACGGCGAGACGCTTCTGGTCGCTCTCGACCTCGAAGGTGTCGCCGCCTCGTCCGGCTCGGCCTGCTCGTCGGGGACGCCGGCGCCGAGCCGCGTCCTCCTCGCCTGCGGCCTGCCGGAGGCCGAGGTCCGGGCGACCCTGCGTTTCTCGTTCGGGTGGACGACGACGGAGGAAGACGTCGTGCGGCTCCTGGAGGTCCTTCCGCCCCTCGTCGCGCGCGTTCGGGCGGCTTGATCCGGGGGGCGCGGGCGTGTCTAATGGCGCAGGTTCTCAATCCGGATCGACCGTGGGGGAGATGCGTTGATCATCCAGTGCTCTGCCTGCAACACGCGCTACCACTACGACGAGGCCCGCTTCGCAGGCGCCCCCGCGAAGAAGATCCGCTGCACCAAGTGCTCGACCGTCTTCGAGATCCGGAACCCCGCCCTGGACGCGCCGCCGCCGGCGGGGTTCCAGGCCGACGAGACGAGCTCGATCAGCGCGCCGATGCCCGGCTCCGACGACTTCAACTTCGACACGACCGTGATGGGTCCTCACCGGAAGCGGCCGGTCGTCGCCCGGCCACCCGAGCCGATCGCCGCTCCGGCTCCGCCTCCCCGTCCGCCTGCGCCCGAGGTGGAGAAGCCCCCGGTGGCGGCCGCGGCCGCGGCCGGCCGACGCCTCCGCCTGCCGGACTGGGAGAAGCTGTCGCTCGCCTGCATCGCGGGACCGGAGGCGGGGCGGATCTTCGAGATCGGAAAGCCGCGCGTCGTTCTCGGTCGCGCTGGCGTCGACATCCTCCTGAACGACCCCGAGTGCTCGCGCAGCCATGCCGCGATCGAGATCTCCGATGACAAGGTCTTCCTCGTCGACCTCGGCTCGACGAACGGGACCTACGTCGCCGACAAGCGGATCTCGCAGGTCGAGCTCGAGAACCGGTCGGAGTTCGACGTCGGCTCCTCGACGCTGATGCTCATCCGGACGCGGAAGGACTAGCCTCCCGCTCTCTCCGGAGCGCGGGGCGCCCCGCGCCCCTTCAGCAGCGCTCCAGCTGCGCGACGACCGCCTCGAGGGAGGCGGGGAGGCTCTGGGCCGGGTTCGCGTGGCGCGCGCCGCTCCCGTGGTACCTCACGGCGGCCCCCGAGAACTTGATGGCGTGGGCCGTCGCGACGACGACGACGGTCTCGTCCCGCCCGATCGCGCCTTCCCGGCGGAGCTTCGCCGCACCGGCGAGGGCGACGGCGGAGTTCGGGCAGATGGCGAGACCGTGCCGGTTCGCGAGCACCGCCGCCTCCATCAGCTCGGCCTCGGAGACGCGCGTGACCGTGCCGTTCGAGAGCTCGATCTCGCGTCGTGCCCTCGGGTGCGAGACCGGGGCTCCGATCCGGATCGCCGAGGCCTCGGTCTCGTCCGCGGTGCGCGTGACGCGCTCGGCGAAGCCGGTGAGGAAGGAGCGGTAGAACGGGTCGGCCGCCTCGGCCTGCGCTCCGGCGATGCGCGGGCGCTTCCCGATGACGCCGAGGTCGAGCCACTCGCGGATCCCCTTGCCGATCGCCGAGACGTTCCCCGCGTTGCCGACCGGGACGACGAACCAGTCGGGGACCTCCCAGCCGAGGTCGTGGATCGCCTCCTGCCCGATCGTCTTCTGCCCCTCGATCCGCACCGGGTTCTTCGAGTTCAGGAGGTAGACGGGGCGCGTCCGCGCGAGGTCGGCGACGATCCGCATGCAGCCGTCGAAGTCGGTCGCGAGGCCGAGCGTGAGCGCGCCGTGGTGGAGCGCCTGCGAGAGCTGCTCGCCCGTGACCTTCGCCTCCGGGAGGAGGACGACGGCGCGCATCCCCGGCACCTCGGCGGCGTAAGCGGCGAGCGCGGCGGAGGTGTCGCCCGTCGAGGCGCAGACGACGTCGGTCCGGCCGAGGTGCCGCGCCCAGGAAACGCCGACGGTCATGCCGCGGTCCTTGAAGGAGAGCGTCGGGTTCTCCCCCTCGTGCTTGACGTAGAGGCGCGCGAGGCCGAGCTCCTTCCCGAGCTCGACGCAGCGGTAGAGGCGCGTCGCCCCCTCGGGCTTGCTGACGATCTCCTCCGGCGCCAGCGCCGGAAAGACGTGCTCGCGGTAGCGCCAGACGCCGCTCCTCTCGAACGCGGGCGTCTCCGCGTTCGGCAGCGCGGAGCGCCGGCGATCGAAGAGGTCGCGCCACTCGCGGCCCGATCTCCCGAACGAGGCGAGGTCGTGGAGGACCTCGAGGAGGCCGCCGCACGAGGGGCACTCGGTGAGCACCTCCTCGATCGCGCGGGTCACGCCGCACTCGAGGCAGGAGAGGCGGGAGAGGGGCGCTCGCAACTACGCCTCCCGCGCCCCCCGCGGCGAGACGGCGTGGACGCTCGCATCGGCCTCCACGCCGAGCGCGAGGAAGGCCCTCTCGGCCGCCTTCGCGATTTTCGTCGGCGCGCTCCCCTCCTCCGAGAGGGCGAGGATCGTCGGGCCCGCGCCGGCGAGCGTCCAGCCGAGGGCGCCGGCCTTCTTCATCGCGGCCGTCACCTCGTCCCATCCCGGCACGAGGGCCCACCTCCGGGGGACGGCGATCCGGTCGGACCGCATCCAGGCTCCGGCCGAGGCGAGGTCGCCGCGGTGGAGGGCGTCGACGAGCGCGCCGAGGGCCGCGGCCTGGCGGGTCGCCTCGGAGAGCGGGAGCTCGCGCGGGAGGACCCGGCGCGCGTCCTTCGTTTCCAGCTCGGCGTCGGGGTGGACGAGGACGAAGCGGAGCCCGGGCGGGACCGGAAGGGAGACCGGCGGGACGTAGTCGGCCGGGTCGGAAGAGGGGACGAGGACGAGGCCGCCGAGGATCGCGGCGAAGCCGTTGTCTCCGTGCCAGGACCCGTCGGCGGCGTGCTCGCCGCGGAGGACCGCCTCGAGCAGGACGCGTGAGCGCCGCTCGCCGAGGAGGAGGGCCGCGGCCTTCGCCCCGGCGGCCGCGGACGCGGCGGAGGAGCCGAGGCCGCTCGCGAGAGGGAGCCCCTTGGCGAGCGCGAGCTCGACCCCCGTGCGCGGCGTCGCGCGGCCGGCGGCGACCGCGGCCTCGAGGACGAACGCCGCTGCGACGGAGGCCGTGTTCCGCTCCGGGTCGAGGGGGAGGCGCCCCCGGTCGCCGGAGACCTCCACGAGCCGCACGCCCGGCTTCTTCGAGCGCCAGGCGGTAACCGTGTCTCCGGGGCCGTCGAGCGCCGCCGCGAGGACGTCGAACCCCGGCCCGAGGTTCGCGACGGTCGCGGGGGCGAACGCGCGGACGTGCGCGCTCACGGCGCCACCGCCTCGTGGAGCGCGCGCACGGCGGCCACGCGGTCCTTCTCGTCGACGGCGAAGGAGATGTTGCACTCCGAGGAGCCCTGGGCGATCGATTCCACGTTCACTCCCGCGCGCGCGACGGCGGCGAAGACCTTCGCCGCGATGCCGACGGTGCCGCGCATCCCGTCCCCGACGGCGGAGACGACGGCGATCGGCGACCGCGCCGCCACGCCGTCGATCGCGCCGACGAGCTTCTCGTATCGGAATTCCTGCACGAGAGCCGCCGCGGTCCGTGCGCGGTCGGCCTCGGGCAGGACGATGGCGATGTTCTGCTCGGACGACGCCTGGGAGAACATGACGACGGAGACGCCGAGCCGGGCCGTCGTCTGGAAGACGCGGGCCGCGATCCCCGGCACGCCCGTCATCCCCTTCCCGTCGAGCGAGAGGAGACAGAGGCCGGAGACGGCCGTGACGGCGCGGATGCCGGGGCGCGGGTCCCCCTTCGCCGAGATCGTCGTCCCCGGCCCCTCCGGCGCGAAGGAGCTCCGGATGACGAGCGGGATCTTCGCCGCGACGGCCGGGAGAACGGCCGGGAAGTGGAGCACCTTCGCGCCGAAGTAGGTCATCTCCGCCGCCTCGCGGTAGGAGAGGCGCGGCAGAAGACGGGCCTCGGGGACGATCCGGGGGTCGGCCGTCAGGACGCCGTCGACGTCGGTCCAGATGACGACCTCGCGCGCCGCGAGAGCCGCGCCGAGGAGGGCGGCCGTCGTGTCGGAGCCGGAGCGGCCGAGCGTCGTCGTCTCGCCCGAAGGCGACCGCCCGACGAAGCCGGTGACGACCGGGACGATTCCCCCGGAGAGGAGGCGGCCGAGGAGGCGCCGCGCCCGCGGGTCGGTCTTCCGGCGATCGCATGACGCGGCGCCGTGCGCCGCGTCGGTCACGAGGAACGTCCGGGCGTCGACGGCGCGGGCGGGGACGCCCGTCGCCTCGAGGGCGGCGGCGAGCAGCGGCACCGAGAGGCGCTCGCCGAAGGAGGCGACGAGGTCGGTGACGCGCGGCGTCCGCTCGCGCAGGAGCGCGATCCCCGAGAGGGCCGTCTCGAGCTCGGCGAAGGGGGCGAGGTCGAGGCCGACGGCCGCGCCGGTCGCCGCGGAGATCCCGGCGGCGGCGGCCTCGTGCCGGGCCCTCAGCTCGGCGACGCTCCGGAGCGCCGGACCGAGCCGCCCCCGTTCCGCCTCGTGCGCGGCGCGGAGGAGGAGGTCGGTGGCGCCTCCCATCGCGGAGGCGACGGCGACGACACGGCGGCGGCGGGACGCCGCGGCGAGGAGGCGCGCGGCCCGGACGATCCGCTCCGCGTCGCCGAGCGAGGTGCCGCCGAACTTGTGGACGGAGAGGAGGCGTTCACTCATTCTCGGCGAGGAGCCTCTTCTCCATCTCCTCGAGCATCGGCCGGAGCGCCCTCCAGCGCCCCGTCCGGACGTCGCCGAGGACGTTGCTGACCCGCGCGGGAAGGACGCCGAAGGCCTCTCCCACCTCGCGCCCGGAGAGGCCCGTGAGGCGGCGCGAGAGCCAGATCGCGGCCACCTTCGCCTCGTGCGCGCCGGCCCGGACGAGCGCCGGCTCGGGGACGCCGAACCGCGAGGCGACGGCGGCCCTCACGCGCGAGAGCTCGACGGCGCCGGGACGCGGCCGATCGGACGACGGGAGCGGCGCGGCGAGGCGGAGCCGGACCTCGCGCGCGAACTCGGCGCTCCCGACGACGACCCGCGAGACGGCGCGCTCGCGAAGCGGCCGGATGTTCCGCGTGTCGGAGACGAGCCGCCGGTAGCGCTCGCGGGCGCGCGGCCGGGCCGGGGAAAGACGACGAAGCGTGGCGTCGACGGTGAGCCATGCCGGGCGCTCGGCGAGGCCGGCCGTGGAGGGCGCGCTCGACCAGCGCCAGTCGAGCGCCGCCCGCGCGAGGCGGGCCCTCACGGGGGCGAGGGCGACGACGCGGACGGCGTCGAGGAAGGCGGTGCCGGGGTCGATCAGGAGCGAGCGGAAGCGGCCGTCGAAGAGCGGCCCGCCCCGGCCGTGGCGCCGGTTGAAGGCCTGCGCGTAGCGGCCGCCGAGGGCACGCATCCCGGGCGAGAGGTTCGGCGCCGGCGTCTCCACGAGGACCTCGACGGAGCTCCCGAGGAGCGCGTAGGCGTGGACGATCCAGCCCCGCTCCGCCGCGGTCCGCCCGAGGTCGGCGAGGAAGCGCTCCCGGTCGACGTCGTCCCGGAAGAGCGGGCTCCGCTCGAGCGCCCGCCAGGAGACGTGGTGCAGGGCTCCCGGGAGCTCGATGCGGGGCGGACGCGACATGTGCCTCGATTGTAGAGGCGGGCGGCCCCACCTCCGCGGCGCAGGCGCATCGGCGGCGGTACGATGCCGCCTCCGGGAGAGAGGCCGATGGCGAATGAGCGCGCGAGCGAGCTGCGGTGCGAGGCGCCGCGCGGGTGGGCGGAGACGCCGGCGCGTCGCGCGACGCCCGAGCCGCTCGGCCGCCGGCTGGCGGAGGGCGGGCGCCTCGACCTCCTCCGGACGCTTCGGCTGGCGCCCCGGCCGGGAGCCCCGGACGGGGCGGCGCAGGTCGTCCTGCCGGGGCGCCGCGGAGAGGACCTCCTCGTCGTCCTCCGGCAGCCGTCGGGCGCGCTCTCGATCCACCGTCCCGTCGCCTCCACCGCGCGTCGCGGCGCGGCCGAGGTCGTCTTCGAGCTGCCCCTCCGACGGCCGCCCGGGCGGAGGGGTCCGGCCGGCGACGCGGTCGTCCTCGTTCTCCGCGCGGCGGCGCGCGTCGAGGCGCGGGCCGCCGCGACGCTCGCCCGGGCGTTCGAGGAGACGGCCTTCCGTCGCGCGGGACTGGCCGAACGGCTCGTCCACGTGACGCCGGAGGGGCTTCGAGACGGCCGCCTCGCGCCCGCCTCTCCGGCGCTCCTCGCCCCGCCGCCGGCCCGGAACCTCCTCCTCCTCCATGGCACGTTCTCGAGCACGGCGTCGGCCTACTCCGACCTCGCCCGCAGCGGGTTCTTCGCCGCGCTCGAGCCGATCTACGGAGGGCGCGTCGTCGGCTTCGACCACTACACGCTCAGCCGGACGCCGGCCGAGAACGCGCGGGCGCTCGCGGAGGCGCTGCCCGGGGAGGAGCCGTTCCTCTTCGACGTCGTGGCCCACTCCCGCGGCGGCCTCGTCCTGCGGACGCTGCTGGAGAGGCCCGAGGAGGTTGGCCCCGTCGCGAGCCGCGTCGCCACGGGGCGTGTGGTCCTCGCGGGCGTGCCGAACCTCGGGACGCCGCTGGCTTCGCCCGGGCGCTGGGAGCTCGCCCTCTCGGGCTGGCTGAACCTCCTCGACCTCCTGCCGAAGGCGCCCGCGCCTCTCCTCGCGGCCTTCGTCGTCGAGGCGCTCCTCTGGCTCGCGCGGCGCGTGACGACGCTCCTTCCGGGCCTCTCGGCGATGGACCCGGCGGGCGAGACGGTCGCCGCCCTCGGGAAGCGCGCGCTGCCAGGAGCCTACTCGGCCCTCGCCGCGCGGCACGAGGCGACGGGGGCGCTCGCGCGCCGCCTCCTCGACGCGGGGGCAGACCGGTTCTTCGGCGAGCCGAACGACCTCGTCGTCCCGACCGAGGGGTGCATCGTCCTCGACCGGGCGAGCGGCGCCCGCGTCCCGGCGAAGAGCGTCGCGCTCCTCGGGTCGGGCGGGTCCGCGCGGCCCGTGCCCGCGCACCACTTCGACCTCTTCTCTCGCGACGAGGCGATCGCGTTCCTCGCCGCGACGCTCGGGGGCGAGCCGGCAGCCCATGTCGGAGCGGAGGAGAGCCGCCGCGGCCGGGCTCCCGCGATCGCGTCCACCCGCGCTGCCGACGCGGGGGCGAAGCCCTCCCGGCCGGCACGCCGGGCCGCGGCTCCCCGGATCGGCGAGGCGCGGCGCGAGGCGCTCGAGCTGACGCTCCTGCCGGGCGACCGGCGTGACCTCACGGCGCTCCTTTTCGCTCGGTATGGCACGGCCCGGGTCGTCGTCGAGGTGCCGCGAAAGGGAGAGGCCTGGCGGGAGATCATCCGCGGCCACGAGCGCCTCCGCGCCCACTTCGACGGCGACGGGCGCCCGCTCCCGTCGGAGTCCGCGCTCGAGCGATGGGGCGCGGTCCTCTTCGAGACGCTCTTCCCGGGGGACGTGCGGAGACTCTGGGACGCGGCGCGCGGGGCCGCCTCGGGCGGGGCGACGGACGTCGTCTTCACGTCGCTCCTCGACTGGATGGCCGACAAGCCGTGGGAGCTGGCGTTCGACCCGCACCGCCGGGCGTTCCTCGCCGCGACCGAGGCCTGCCTCGTGCGGAACGTCGTCACGGCCGTCCCCTGCGAGGCACGACGGCGGAGGAGGGGCCGCCTCTCGGTCGTCGTCGCCGCGGCGCAGCCGGCGAGCCTCTCGTCCCTGTCGTGGGAGGAGGAGGCGGAGGCGGTTCGCGCCGGCCTCGCGCCGCTCGTCTCGGCCGGGCTCGCGCGGGTCCGGGTGGAGCGGGCCGTCACCGCCGAAGCGCTCCACCGGCTCGTGGCCGACGGCCCTTGCGACGTCCTCCACTTCGTCGGCCACGGCACGTGGGACGCCGGGCGCCGGGTCGGCGCGCTCGTCCTCGAGTCGGAGAGCGGAGGGGTCGCGCCCGTCGAAGCGCCCGTCCTCAGGACGCTCCTGGCCGGCCGGGGGCTCGCCCTCGTCGTCCTGAACGCCTGCCAGAGCGCGCGGGGGAGCCGGGGCGACCTGGCCCGCGGCGTCGCCCCGGCGCTCGTGGCCGCCGGAGTCCCCGCCGTCGTCGCGAACCAGTTCAGCGTCCTCGACGCCGCGGCGCTCGTCTTCGCGCGCGAGCTCTACAGGTCGCTCGCGCTCGGGCGCGCCCTGGGCGACGCGGCGCGCGAGGCCCGCCTGGCCGTCCGTTGTGATGCCGCGTGCGGCCCGGTCGACTGGGCCGTCCCGGTCGTCTACGCGCGCGATCCGGGCTCGACGCTCTGAAAGGCCGGGAGGCGGTGCAAGATGGAGAAGGAGGTCGCGCCATGACGATCGAGCTCCGACCGCTTCGCGAGAGCGAGCTGCGCGAGGCCGACGGGATCTACCGGCGAGCCTTCGGGACGCTCCGGGGCTTGGCTGACCCTCTCACCTTCGATGGCGACGCCGAACGCGTGCGGTGCCGTTGGGCCGCCGACCCGGACGCCGCGATCGCCCTCCTCGAGGACGGTGTGCTCGCCGGGACGAGCTTCGTCTCCCGCTGGGGGAGCGTCGGCCTCTTCGGACCCCTCGCGGTCGACCCGCCGCGCCAGGGGCGCGGCCTCGCGCACCCGCTCGTCGAGGAGGCGCTCCGGCTCCTCGACCGGCCCGAGGTCGTGCTCCGGGGCCTCGTCACCTCCGTCTCGGACCCGAGGACGGTCGGCCTCTACCAGCGCCACGGCTACTGGCCGGTGAGCCTGGCCGTCCTGATGCAGAAGGCGCCGGCGGCCGGACGGGACGCGCCTGCCGGCTTCGAGGCGCTCTCGCGCCTCTCCCCCGACGCTCAGGCGGAGGCGCTCTCGGCCTGCCGGGAGCTCTCGGACCGGGTCTTCGACGGCCTCGACGTGACGGTCGAGATCCTCTCCGTCGGCGAGCAGGAGACGGGCGACACGGTCCTCCTCCAGGACGGGCCGCTCCTGGCGGGCTTCGCCGTCTGCCACGCCGGGAAGGGGAGCGAGGCGGGCTCCGGGCGCGCGGCGATTCGGTTCGCCGCGGTCCCCTCGGGCGAGGGGGGCGAGGAGCGCCTGCGGCGTCTCCTCGAGGCGGTCGAGGCGTGGGCGGCCGCGGCCGGCGCGACCGTCGTCACCGCGGGGACGGGCTCGGGACGGGTCGGGGCGTGGAACACGCTCCGGGCGGCCGGCTGGCTCCCCTGCATGCAGGGGGCGGCGATGCACCGGGACCGTCACCCGGGCTACGACCGCGAGGACGTCTTCGTCCTCGACGACTGGCGCTAGGCTGCGTCCTTCTACCCGCCGAGCGAGCCCCGGAGCGCGGCGAGCTCGGCCTCGAGCGCGGCGACGCGCTCCTCCAGGGTGAGGAGGCGTTCCTCCATCGGCGACGTCCGCGGCGGCGCGGCCGCACGCGGCGAGGACGCGTCGGCGGGCGGCGAGCCCGAGGCGAGGTGGGTCCAGCGCGTCTCCTTCTGCCCCGGCCGGCGCGGGAGCTCGGCGACGAGCGGCTCGGCGTGCGCGGCCATCGCGCCGAGGAGCGCCTCGGCGGCCTCGACGGAGGCGAGCTCGTGCATCCGCTCGGCGCGGGCGCGGAGCTCGGCGGCGGTCTGCGCGCCGCGGAGGAGGAGGAGGGCGAGGATCGCCTTCTCCGGCTTCCCGGCCTGCCACTTCGCCTCGAGGTTGTGCTCCCACTTCTCGGCTCGCCCGCCCGTCACCTTCCAGACGAGGACGAGCTCCCGGAGCCGGTCGAGGGCGGCGGTCGTCTCCGCGGCGGAGAGCTCGGTCACCGGCTCCCGCGAGGTCTTCTGGTTGCAGGCCGCGAGCAGCCCCGGGAGCGTCATCGGGTAGACGTCGGGGGTCAGGAGCTCCTTCTCGAGGAGCGCCCCGAGGACGCGGACCTCCACGGCGTCGAGCGGGCGGGGGAGACGCACGTCAGCCCTTCCGCGCCGTCACGGCCGAGGCGAAGAAGCTCGGGTAGCTCCGCGCGAGCTCCTCGGCGTCCGGGAGGAACGTCACGTCTACGAAGCCGGCGCGCCGGAGCGACTCGCGCCAGGCGGCCGGCGTCAGGAAGCCGTGCGTCGGGCGGGCGACGGGGTCGAGCGTGACGCGGGTGAAGCTCTCGAGGAGGTCGAAGACGAGCTCGACGTAGATCGGCTGGTCGTTCCCGAGCGGGCGGACGCACTCGGAGACGACGAGTGCTCCGCCGGGGGCGAGCGCCTCCCGCGCCTCGGCGAGGACGGCCGAGAGGTCGGGGGCGACGTGGAAGCAGTTGACGGAGTAGACGGCGTCGAACGCTCCGGGGGCCGCTCCCTGCGCCGCCCACGGCTTCGTCATGTCGAGCTTCGCCGCCTCGACGGCGACTCCCGGCGCAGCCGCGGCGCGCGCGGCCCGCTCGCCCCTCCGCGCGAACGTCGGGACGACCTCGGTGAAGAGATAGCGGGAGACGCGTCCGCCGAGGTGAGCGAGAGCGGCCTCCGCGGCGCTCCCCGCGCCGCCGCCGATCTCGAGGACGCGGGCGCCCGAGGCCGGGAGGACGCGCGAGAGCGCGAGGGCGCCGAGGGAGTTGTTGACGCCGTAGAGGAGGTTGCGGTTCGAGAAGTAGCGGAACCAGAGCGGGAGCCGGTCGGGGCGGAAGAGGATCTCCTCTCCCGTCTTCTCGCCGGAGAGGAAGCTCCCCGCCTCCTCGACGAGGATCCTCACCGCCTCGCCCGCGACGGCCGAGTCCGCGTCGATCGCGGCGAGCTCGTCCTCGAGCGCCGCGAGGTCGCCCGGCTGGGTGCCGGAGGGCGCGTACCCGCCCCCGGAAGCGACGAGGTGGCCCGCGGCGGCGAGCTTGCGGTGGACGAAGGCGACGAGCGGCAGGCTCCGAGGCGCCCAGCCTCGTGCGGCGACGAGCGCCGCCGGCTCGGTCCCGGGGGCGACCGGCCAGGCGCCGGCCCGCCGGAGGACCTCGGCCGAGGCGGAGTCGACGAGCTCGTCGAAGACCTCGCTCGCGCGGAGGAACGGCCAGGTGAAGTGGGCGCGCGCCTCGGCGTCCGGAATCCGGGCGGAAAGCGCCGGGAACTGCTCCTCGGTGGTCCTCGACATCGGCGGGCATGATACGGATTCGTAGAATCGCGCGGATGAAGATCTTCCTCGTCCGTCACGGCGAGAGCGAAGGGAACCTCGGCGGGACCCTCCAGGGGTGCCGCCTCGACACCCCGCTCACGCGGCGCGGCCGCCGCCAGGCCGAGGCTCTCTCGGTCCGCCTCGCCGAGGCGGAGATCGACGACGTCGTCGCGAGCCCGATGGCCCGCGCACGGGAGACCGCCGCGATCTGCGCGGCACCGCACGGCCTCGCGGTGAGGCTGGACCTCGAGCTCGTGGAGTTCGACTGGGGCGTCTGGACCGGCCTGCCGCTCGACGACGAGATGGACCGGAGCGTCGCCGAGCTCCGCGCGAAGTGGCGTTCGGGGGACGTCGACGCCGCGCCGCCGCGCGGCGAGAGCCCGATCGTCGCGGGTGCGCGTGCGGCGCGCGTCCTCGCGCGCCTGCGAGCCGCCGGGCCGGCCGCGCCGCTCGTCGTCGCCCACGGGCGCTTCAACCGGATCTTCGCGGCGACGCTCCTCGGGCGCGAACTCGCCCGGATGGACGAGGTGCGTCAGCGGAACGGCTCGCTCTCCGTCTTCGAGTGGGACGGGGAGGGGGCCGCGCGACCGCTCCTGCTGGACGACGTCTCCCACCTCGGCGGGGACGTCTCGACGCCGACGGGGAAGGTCGACTGGGTGAGGGCCTGACGCCGCCTCGACCGAGGGGAGGGGCCGGAGGCGCCGCGGGGAGGCTCGTGGCGAGCCTCCCCGATCCACTCACGCCGACAGGCGCGGGTTGAGCGCGATCGCCTTGTTCAGGGCCTCGACGGCTGCCTCGAACTTCTTCAGCCCCTCGTAGGTCGTCTTCATCGCGTACCACGCCTCGGCGTAGTCGGGCTTCAGGCCGACGGACTTCTTCAGGTGCCCGAGCGCGGTGTCGAACGCGAAGTCGCGGTTGGCGGCGAGCCCCAGGCCGTAGTGCGCCTCCGGACGGGAGGCGTCGCACTCGAGGGCGGTCCGGAACGACTCCGCGGCCTCCGGCAGCTTCCCCTCGTCGAGGAGGGCCATCCCGTGGGCGACGTGGACGTCGGCGCTCTTCGGGTCGATCTCGACGGCTTTCTCGAACGTCTTCTGCGCGTCCCGGAACTTCTTCATCCGACCGTACGCGAGGATGGCGCAGGAGGGGAGGAGCGGGTCCTTCGGGAACTTCCGGCCGGCGGCCTGGGCGACCTCGACGGTCCCCTGGAAGTCGCCCGACTCGAGGAGCGCCCGCGCCGTCCTCAGGTGGAGGTCCGGGTCCTCCCGGTGCAGCTCGAGGGCGGTCTTCAGCGGCTTGACGGCCGCGCCGAAGTCCTTCGCGTCGTACAGCGCGAGCCCGAGCTTGCGGTGGACCGGGGAGGTCTCCGGGGCGGTCTTCGCGGCGATCTTGTAGTTCTCGAGCGCGGTACGGAGCTTCCCGGAGATCCGATAGAGGTCGCCCAGGTTCTCGAAGAGGAGGGCGTCGGACGAGGTCCGCGCCGCCTTGCGCAGGCGGAGCCGTGCGCGCTCGACGTCGCCGCGGGAGTAGTCGACGAGGGCGAGGGTGTGGAGGATCGTGGCGTCCTCGACGCCCCCCTGCTCGGCCCACGACTCGACGTCCTTGAGGATCTTCCGGGCCTCCTCGGTGAGCGTCTTCGGGTTGTCGCCGGCCAGCTCCTCCAGTCGCTCCGGGAAGCCGTCGGCCGCGAGGCGCTGGCGGAACGTCTCGAACGCCTCCCGCGCCTTCCGGCCGAAGAAGAAGCGCTGGGTCGTCTGCTCCCGCTTCGCCTTGTCGGCGAGCGAGTCGCGCTCGGCCTTCGTGGTGTCCAGCTCGGCCTCCACGGCCGCGAGGCGGGTGCCGAGCTCCGCGGACTTCTCGGCGAGGGCGTCCCGTTCCTCGATCGCCGCGGCCAGCTGCCCGGCGAGCCGCTCCTTCTCCTGCTCGAGCTGGCCGGCTTTCTCCTCGAGCTGAGCGCTCTGCTCTGCGGAGGCGGTCTTGAGGGCGGACAGGGAGCGGAAGAGGACGACGGCGGCGATCACGGCAACGGCCGCGACGGCGAGGGCGACGAGCATTCCGGTCGACAAGGGACTCCTCCGCGCAACGGGAACGGCGCGACCCCGAATTCTACCTCCGCCCGAGGGCCGGGGGCGGATCGCGACCGCGTGATTAGAATGCCGCGTGCCGCACCTTCGGATGCCCCCCCGACCCGCTGCCGGTCTCGTCCTCCCGGCCGCCCTCCTCGCCGTCCTCGCCGCCACGGCTCCGGCCGCCCCGGCGGAGGAGGTGAAGGGCCGGGTCGTCGTCCTCGGGTTCGACGGCGCCGACCATCGGCTCGTCTCCCAGATGATCGCCGAAGGGAAGCTCCCGAACCTGGCGAAGCTCGCCCGGGAGGGGAGCTTCTCCCCCCTCCGGCCGACGATCCCGGCCCAGACGCCCGTCTCCTGGTCGACCTTCTCGACCGGCCTCTCCCCCGGCCGGACGCTGATCTTCGACTTCCTGAAGCGCGATCCGAAGACCTACCGGCCCGAGTTCGCGATCGTCTCGGAGGGGAAGAAGGGCTTCCTCCTCGGCCGGGGGAACCGGGCCGGTGCGGCGGCGGTCGGAGCGCTCCTGGCGTTCCTCCTCGTCTTCCTCATCGGCCGGCTCGTCCTGAAGCGGACGAAGCCCGCGGCGCTGGTCGCTCTCGGCCTCGCCCTTCCGGCCGCCTTCTTCTCGTACCGCTTCGGCGGCCTGCTGCCGGAGTCGCTCCAGACGGTCGTCAACCACCGCCAGGGGACGCCGTTCTGAGGTG
>Ga0209604_1001249_pt1 | contig 21027 bp, 19 predicted proteins | sample AD_UKC097_MetaG_FD_184405 | JGI IMG/M metagenome (GOLD analysis project Ga0209604, IMG submission 184405) | Active sludge microbial communities of municipal wastewater-treating anaerobic digesters from USA - AD_UKC097_MetaG (SPAdes) (version 2) | ecosystem: Engineered > Bioreactor > Anaerobic >... | reverse complement strand
TGTCATTATATGGCACAAGAAAAGAGACACTGTAAAGGGTATTTCTGTTCATTACCGTGATGCTGTCAGTTTTCAGCTGATGGTCTGGGTTGGCATCCTTGCCGGGCTGTGGATCTACTGGAGGGCACATGTGCCAATCCCGTTGATTCTGATCTGCGTGTTTAATGCTGTAATTTCAATAATAAATACAGTTAAGGTTGTTTCCGGAGAACCTTACAAGAACGTTTCCTTCTTTAAATCGAAAGAGAAAGGCGAAAAGACAAAATATTAACACAACACCGGACGCGAACAATAGAATTAACGATATTTTTAAAATAATTGACTTGCACCCGGTATGACTCAAGGTTTGTCCGGCATTCTTTTTGTGGCGATGAAAATCTGAAAACCAATCAGGCGCACTGTCATACTGTTTGTGGACCTGACGAACCAGTTTCAGAATAATAACCGGAGTATGAAAATCAAATATCTTTCAGTACTGTTCTTCGCATTGGTGTCAATGACTTCTTTTGCCCAGAAGAAGGAGATAAGAATAGGACCGGGCCTGCCGCCTTCAAGGCCTGAGCCGGTAATAATAATTGACGGGATCAGAGTCCCCAACGTAATTGTAAGAGATTTTCTCAAACCTGAGGATATAGACTCAATATCAGTTCAAGCGGACTCAATTTTTGATTCAGTGGGAGAGTTTAATAATTATGGGATAATTAGAATATTTACCAGGGATTCAGTAAATCCCGGAGCAAAAAAAATACTGGATCTGACAGACAACTGGATGTATTATCATCCACAGACAGCATTGAAGTTAAACAGAGTACAGTATGAATGGAACCTGGAGACATACAAGAAACTGGCAGCCACTAAACCTGAAGATATCCTCTCTGCAAGAGTCAAACGGATTAAAAATGATGATGGCAAGGCTATCCTGATGGTGAAGGTCCGGGATTAAAAACAGGGCTTGATATTGACTCTCACAATCAGCGAATAGCACAAATGGCTTTGACTTCTTTTTACCCATCTGTTAAAATGAAACCAGTATATTTTAAGGATCAGAATGAATTCAGAAAATGGCTTGAGAAGAACCATGACAAGGAATCCGAAATCATTGTAGGTTATTATAAAGTAGGGACAGGCAAGCCTTCTATGAACTGGTCTCAATCTGTTGACCAGGCAATTTGCTATGGATGGATAGACGGAATTCGCAGATCGATTGATGAAGAAAGATATTGTATTCGTTTTACGCCTCGCAAACCTGCAAGTATCTGGAGCAAAGTCAATATCAAAAAAGTGGAGGAGCTCAAAAAGAAAGGACTCATGAAAGAACCCGGACTTCAGGTTTATGATAATCGTAAAGACTTAATATCAGGTATATCCAGTTTCGAAAAAGACGCTGCTAAACTCGATGATATTTCTGAGAGATTGTTTAAATCCAACCAGGTTGCATGGGACTTTTTTGTAAAGCAGGCGCCGTCATATCAAAAGACCAAGATATACTGGATTATGAGTGCCAGGCAGGAGGCAACCAGAATCTCCAGGCTGAATAAACTGGTTGATGCATGTGAGAAGCATATACGGTTCCTGTAGAGTGAATAAATCAATAAAATTGAGCTTCCTCTATATCCTGGCAATTCCTTGTAAACTTCATTAACAATCAAGATAGGATGGAACTGAACTATAATACTGATCAGAAATTCGGTTCATAAATACAGAATCATGGCAATTCCAACTACAAGAACAAAAGAAAAAGGTAACATCAGAATTGACAGGGATTTATGCATCGGTTGCGGCGATTACGTTGAGGTGTGCAAGGATTTCAGTATCGTTCTCAGGGACGGGAAGGCTGACCTTAGTGACAATCCCGCATTCGGATGCATCGGCTGCGGCCATTGCATGGCCATCTGCCCGACCGGGGCAATTCAGATAACCGGCAGAACAATCTGCCCGGACGACCTGTTCGAACTGCCCGCTGCCTCTGTCACTGCTGATTACAGTCAATTGCTAAGTCTCTTCAAAAGACGCAGGAGTATCAGGGAATTTGCTGACAGAGCCGTAGAGCATGAAATTATTCAGAAAATACTGGATGCAGCCGTAACCTCTCCGATGGGATTGCCGCCGTCAGATGTCAATGTTCTGGTACTGGACAGTAAGGAAAAAAACAGGCAGTTCGCTGTCGATTTCTGTAATTTCCTTGACAGGATGCGGTGGTTCGTTTCGCCTTGGTTCCTGGCGCTGATGCGCCCGTTCTGGGGAAAGGCCAATGACGAGATGTTCAGGGGATTTGTGAAACCGATGTTCGATATTTTCACTGGAATGATGAAGAAGGGGGTGAATGTGGTAACCTATGATGCCCCTCTTGCGATGTATTTTTACGGCTCGCCTTTTACAGATCCTGCAGACCCGATTGTGGCTGCAACCACAGCAATGTATGCCGGAGAATCCCTCGGACTCGGCACCTGCATGCTCGGAGCAGTGCATCCGATGATCCAGTACGGCGGGAGCGGAAGGAAGTTCAGGGAAAAGCACGGAATAAAATATGCCAGCAGGGAAGGTGTGATCGTCATTTTCGGATATCCTTCAGTGGAATATAGAAAAGGGATCAGAAGAACGTTCGCCTCAACAACTTTCATGAACTGAACTTCGGCAGATGCTGTTCGCTCTGCAGAAATGCAGGTCGGATCCGGTCCTCGAAGTGTGAGGTACATATAGACATAAAGTTTCGGCAATGAGAAAGTCGTGTGAGAAGAAAAAATACAACACTGCAATCGTGTTCTTAAAGGAGATGATAGCTCCGTGCGGCATGAACTGCGGCACATGACTGGGATACATGAGGACTGAGAATCATTGTCCCGGGTGCAGGAGCGATACTGATTCAGACTAACAACAGATACAAACAGAATTAAGATGATCAGGAAACAGATTTTCTCAATCGGATTGGTAATTATACTGCTTGCATCATGCGGCAGGGACTACACTTCAAAAGAGTACCTTAACACGGTGCTGGGGAACCTCAGGCAGATAGAAACAGCATCTTACTACGAGTTTGGTGAGGCATGGAGTCCCGGTGATACCGCAGCATCCTTTGTCTTCTGGAGATTTTACAGGGAGTACAGGAACCCGTCTGACACTACAATAGGGTCAAGCTTTGTTGTACTTGATTCTCTGACAAGGTCGAAGGCATCTTTTTGTTATGATGGTCAGATGCTGGCTACTTTTTATGACGAACATAAGGGCATCATAATTGACAGTTTCAGGCTGAGTCCGCTGCCATTCAGGCCATTAAGCGCACCTTTCTATAACTATGTGACCAGCATAATCAACTATGCCCTCACAACCGGTGACAGCATCTCCCTTGATCTGAAGGAACAGGATAAGGATGTGTTTGCGCGTCTGACTATACATGAGGATGAGCAGGTCGAGTTCTTCGGGAAAGCCTTCCACATGCCGCCTTCTCCTTATACTTATGGTGATAACACCTCGATTTATGAGCTGTGGATAGATAAGGGGACGGATCTTCCATATAAAGTCAGGCGCGAAATGTCACATGATATCTCAGTTTCGACATCTTTTGACCCTGAATTCAATAAGCTTGATATCAACGACTTCAGGGCTGTGGATTTTTATCCTCCCGACTATGAGATCAGGCAGTACGGATATAAAACTACAGATGAAAAGAAGAGTGAGCTATTAAATGGTAAAGCGCCCGAGTGGGTGCTGCAGTCAGCCGGTAATCAGACAGTCTCGCTGGCAGATTTTACGTCAAGGGTGGTTCTGATACAGTTCACAAGTGTCACTTGCGGGCCATGCAGGGCGTCGATTCCCTTCCTGAAGGAAATTAACAAGGAATATGGGAAGGATGATTTTGCACTTGTGGCAATAGAGTGTACCAGCAAAAACCTGAATGCACTCAGAAATTACATGAGCAGGAACCAGTTTGATTACACTTTTCTTCAGGCGGAAAAGGAAGTGCTTAAGAATTACTCCATCGGATCGTATCCGGTATTTTTCATTCTTGATCAGGAGCGTATCATCCGTGAGATTATTAAAGGGTATGCAGAAGGGGCAACAGATGAAAGGATAAGGTTTACCGTTAATAAATTACTGGGGCAATAAACATTAATTGCAGAATAACAGCAGTCGTATCAACATGGAAGGATCATCCTGACTTGTTCCCCTGCTATGATGTTGGCAAACCAGTTCCGGACTAGGATAAGCTGACAGGCGGCCCGGTCGGCTCTGCTTGTCCTGACCCCTGAACAGCTGAAAATTATTTGACTCAGGAATCTTTTTTATCTAAATTTGGGAATAATAGCGTTAGGAAGTCGGAAATTCACCCCGAGGATCGATGATTTATTCCACAGCAAGGTGAGATTGAAGGACAAACACTAACAATTCTGTACTTTGTTTTTATTATGCCGGAGTTAATGAGCTAAGCCATCTTCCAATGATACGAGCTTGCTTCATTTTGTGGTCTGTAAAGGTGATTTTGCTCTCGACATTCATTCACCTGGCCAATCCTTTTAGAAGTGATGTTTCGGCACAGAAGGACTTTGAAATACATAGTTTCTTCTTTATTCCTGGTGGAGCATATCATGGTAAATACTCCCCTAATGCCTTTACCCGGACATATTGTGAATCTATGAATGATCTGCTGGGCGAGGATTTTTTAGTGATTGATGGTGCTGTCAGCAAGTCGGCCATAAACAATGTTGCCTGGGCGCTCAGCAGAGGACAGAAACCCATGCGGAAGCCTGAAAAGAAGAAAAAGACGGTGATCGCTTTCAAGAGTATAATGGAGGCTTTGCATGACGAAACGTCAGATATTAACATTGTCTCCTCGAGTTTCGGGACTGCCCTGACAGCCCAGGTTGGAATCATGCTGACGGACTTTTTCATCACTGCCGGGAAGGAGATGCCTGACATTAACCTGGTAATGGGTTCCAGCATGATCTCAAAGGATTCAAAACTATACTTTAAGCTTGAAGAACTGCGGCGCGAGGGGATGCTCACCACTCTTATTTATGATGAGTTACAGGATCCCGGGGACAACGTTACGGGAATGTGCGGTAAATCGAGGGTAGGTGCATTTGCACGGGGATTGCGGATGAGCATAGTTATCTTCCATAAGTACAAAGGTCAGCCATCAATTCTGAACAATAATCCCCAGACCGGGCACCTTCATTTGCAGCGTGCACAGTCAGAAGAAAAAGCCGAAAAATTTATGGAAGTAACGCTAATTGATTATGCACTGGCCGGTGAAGAAATAAGGGCGAAGGCTATAGAAATGCTTAAGAACTAATATCCTTATATCCTGAGTTTTACCTTTGGTATTCTGTGAATGCACGAATAATCCGTGTTGCAGATTTAGAAACTACATTTTATCAGCCTGTCTGTTATAATAGTCCGTGCTTTCGAATATCTTGTCGGCGTTGGCGGCAATGAAGCCGGAATACTGTTTGCCGCCCGGTTGGTTATACCTGAGGGTAAACTCATAGAAGCACGAGGGTATTTCATATATTCCGTCAGTGAATTCTACAGGTTGGATCTCAGCCATGGTTGCTGACTGCTCAAGCAATTCCTCCGGCGTACCGTAGATCTCTCCTCCGACAGTGGTCATCAGGTAGCCGTTACTCTTGATGAATGCATTGACCTGCTGTAAGGTTTCGAATTGTTTCAGTTCATTGACCTTAACGGCAAAATGGTTAGCCCGGTAGCCGTAAACCAGCAGCCATGCCGCGTATTCCGATTCCTGGCGTAACCTGTTATAGGTTTCAAATGATATCCTTCCCCATATGCTGCCTCCGTAAACCATTTCATCGTCAGCATATATGCTGTCGCCCGGCCGGTTGAGGCATTCCCGGACGGTTGTCTGGAGATAATCGCTGAACTGATCTGTCAGCAGTTCACTGACAAATACCTTGGGGGCATCCGGGTCACTGTTGTGCTCAAAATGTTTCCCTCTCAGCTTTTTAGCCTTGAATTCGTAGTTTCCCCGTGCCTCGTACCCGTTTTTGGTGAAAACTCGTGAAATTACGTCAATATTCATCCTGGGGTCATCAAAAGTTCGAATGGCGATATGGTCGTGCATAACCTTTTCGCCTCTGGCTGTAAAGAGATCAAAGATTCGCTTTGCGTGAGGATTCTCAGTAGAGAAGCGGTTCCAGAACCGTTGGAATATCATTGCTGTTTCCATTTTTCATAGGTTTATGCCAACTGTAATGGCAAAGCTAAGTCAAATCAGGGGATCAGCGTGAAAGAATGATTAATATCTTATTGGGAAGGGGGAGGTGATAGGATCTGGCAGTTGTAAGATTACTCCCCCGACACTGGCGTGTCGTGGTCGTGATCTTGAGTAAGGGGGGGGGGACTATAAGAAGAAGTTGCTCACTGGCAGGTGTTTTATCAGATCCGGTGAATTAAGATTACTCCCCCGACACTGGCGTGTCGTGGTCGTGATCTTGAGTGAGGGGGGTGATCAAAAGAAAAATGACCGGCAGCGTTGCTGCCTCATTTTTTGTTGCTCTTTCACTTATAAATGCAAGCATTTATCGTTCAGATCAACAAAAAAAATCGCCCCCGGTTTCACGGGGGCGGTCATTTTTCTTTTGTCGGGGTAGCAAGATTCGAACTTGCGGCCCTCTGGTCCCAAACCAGATGCGCTAACCGGACTGCGCTATACCCCGAAAATCAATATTTATATGAACCCAGCCTTCTTTGCTTGGCGTCAGGGGAATTTTTCCCTGCTCCAGGCTCGCGGCAATAATACTGTATAAAAACTTTGCATCGTCAACCGGCGTGCAAAAATAAAAAAAAATTCTTTCCCTCATAAAATCTTTTGAAATGAACATTTGTTCATTTGAGGGAATGTGTCTATTTTTGATTAAAAGAGCGGCCTGATGATGGTAATTGTTGGTTCTCTTTTCATAGATTTCGCAATATTTACTGATAATGCTGACCTTTTTGCGGGAGACCATAGCAGCAAACCCGTATGATAACCATAAATGTAACAGACGGAAACGATAAAAAGACCCTCCGGGCGGCCGAAGGCCTCTCACTGCTTGAGGCACTGCGTATCAACGGGTATGATATCTATGCACCCTGCGGCGGGAGGGGAACATGCAACAAATGCATTGTGGAGGTGGAAGGAGAAGGCACAGTACTCTCCTGCAACTACTATTCCAACAAGGATATAGAGATTATACTGCCCGGCAGGGATGAGGAACAGATACTTACCAACCAGACCGAATTCCTGCATGATCTGCCGATGGATGCCGATATTTTTCCCGTCTCCGCCGTCCCTGCCAATTCCGACACCCCGCCCACCCCCGCCGCCTCAGACAGCAAGGGAGTACAGGCAGGTGCGGCCGCCTCGGAGAGCATAGGCACACCGTCACCCATCGCTCCCGGGGGCAGCCACGTTATGAACCCCTTTGGCGTGGCAGTGGACCTGGGTACAACAACAGTGGCGCTCTATTTCCTGGACCTGGTCACGGGCAGAACCGAAAAAATATCATCGTTTCTGAATCCTCAGAGGGCATACGGAGCTGACGTCATCTCCAGGATTAACTATTGCCAGACGACTTCCGGAGGATTGAAGGCACTACAGCAATCAGTCGTTTCTCACCTTAACCGTGAGATTGACCTGTTTGGCACCGCTCACGGAATCTCCTCGGAGTCAATAGTAAGGGTCGTCTTTGCCGGCAATACCACCATGCTTCACCTGTTACTGGGAGAAGATCCGGTGCCAATCGCCCAGGCTCCCTTCACACCTCGCTTCATCACTAGCCAGTTAAGGAGAGGAAGAGAGACTGGCCTTAAGGTCAACAGCAATGCTGGGGTGATAACGCTCCCCTGCGTCTCGGCTTTTGTAGGGGCTGATATAGTGGCGGGACTTTCAGCGCTTAATGTAAGAAGCAGGAGGTATCTCTTTGTTGATATCGGCACCAACGGCGAGATAGCACTGGTGACGGAAGAAGGGATAGATGCTTGTGCCGCAGCTGCAGGACCGGCATTTGAGGGAGCAAACATCACCTGCGGCATGAGCGCCCGCAATGGTGCCGTCTCTTCATTCACCGGTCCCGGGAGATACCGTGTCATTGGCAATGGCAGGCCGGCAGGGATATGCGGATCAGGCATCATTGACGCCACAGCCTACCTGGTGGAGAACGGTGTTGTAGACGAAACAGGGTACATGGCCGACAATTTCAATATAACCGGTGATGGCAGGATTTATGTCAATCAGAATGATATCAGGGAGATACAGCTGGCAAAATCAGCAATCTATTCAGGGATGAAATCACTGCTGAACCGTCGGGGACTGACATTCAGCGATATGGATGCGCTTTATCTCGCCGGCGGCTTTGGCAACTATATCAATATCAGGTCCGCGCTCAGGATCGGACTGTTGCCTTCGGAGCTGGAGGGCAGGATCTTTCCGGTAGGCAACAGCGCCGGAATAGGCGCCCTGCTGTACCTCAAATCGAAGCAGTTTGCCGGGTGGACTGGAGAGACAGCATTAAGGACGAACTACATCGAGTTATCTAATGATGATAATTTTATGGTTGAGTTCGCGATGAACATGAATTTCAACTCATCAAGTTCAAAAAAGATGTAAAGTACTGGTGTCTGTGCCTGAATTGCTATTAGATACAAGGGCAATTGACACTGCAGAGAGCAACAGGAAACCGGAAATTAATCGAACAGAACAGGAGAATAACCAATGGAAGAGACAGAACGCAGAGTATTCGGGCCGGTGCCTTCACGAAGGCTGGGCAAGAGCCTGGGAGTTAATAATATACCTTTCAAGGTCTGCAGCTACTCATGCAGGTATTGCCAGCTGGGAAAAGGAATCAGGATGCAGGCGGATAGACAGGAATTCTTTGATCCTGAGATGCTTGCAGGTGAAGTCAGGGAGCTGCTTGACAAAACCCAGGGCACGGCCGATTTTCCGGATTATGTAACAATTGTTCCTGATGGTGAGCCAACGCTTGACATAAACCTCGGGGTGCTGATAGAGAGGCTGAAGGCGCTGGAGGTACCGGTGGCGGTTATAACAAACAGCTCATTGCTGCATATGGAGGAGGTAAGAGACGACCTGATGAAGGCTGATTATGTTTCCATCAAGGCTGATGCTTTCAGCAGGGAGACATGGAAGAGACTCAATATTCCACACAGGAGCCTTGATATAGATAAGATCAGAGATGGGATAATGACTTTTTCAGGGCTTTACTGGGGCAAACTGGTTACTGAGACGATGCTGGTAAAGGATATCAATGATTCACCTGCGGAGATTAATAATACTGCCGGGATAGTCCGCATGATCAACCCCCACACTGCCTATATATCAATACCTACGCGTCCTCCCGCCTTCAGTGGCATCATGCCCGCCGATGAGGATCGGGTGCTGGAGGCCTATCATGCCTTCGCACAGCAGGTGGACAATGTTGAACTGCTGACCGGTTATGAGGGAAATGAGTTCTCTTCAACCGGCAGGTTCAGGGAGGATATTCTCGCCATCACGGCAGTGCATCCGATGAGGGAAGATGCGGTGACCGAACTGCTTGCCAGGAGCAATGAGTGTGAAGAGACACTGGAGATAATGATAGGAGAGGAGCTTCTCCGGAGGGTTGTTTATGGCAGCCACACCTATTACATGAGGCGTTTCAGGAGGTAATAAGCCTATGGTCAGGTTCACTCACGACATAAGTTTGTTTATTTTGCCAAATAAAAAGTACAATGGAAATGTCAGCACAATCCCCTGTCAGGCAGCTGGCTGCAGTGCATGACCTGTCAGGGGTAGGACGAACCTCACTCTCGGTAGTCATTCCGATTCTGTCAACCATGGGGGTGAAGGTCTGTTCCCTTCCCACTGCTGTCCTCTCATCGCATAGCCGTTATGAAGGGTTTCATTTTACCGATCTCACAGACCAGATGAAGCCCATCATAGAACACTGGAAGCAGCTCGGCATGGCCTTTGATGCCGTCTACAGCGGATTCCTCGGATCACCAAGGCAGGTCAGCATAGTGGAAGAGGTGATAGATACTCTCTGCCGTGATCAGTCGATGGTGGTGACAGATCCGGTGCTGGGCGACAATGGCATTCTTTACAGCTCTGTCAATAAGGAGATGGTATCAGAGATGCGCAGGCTGGTCAGGAAGGCTGACATCATCACTCCGAACCTTACGGAGGCGGCCCTGCTCCTGGGAGAGCCTTACCCGGAAGAAACAGGGGATAATAAGATGAAGGAGTGGCTGCTGCGGCTCTCTGAAGCAGGACCGGGGGTTGTGGTGATCACCAGCGTGCCGCAAACGGGGGAGAGCAAGAGATTCTCAGTTATGGCATATAACAGGAGAGGCAACCGGTTCTGGAGAGTGCCCATAGATTATGTGCCGGCTGATTTTCCCGGCACAGGCGACTGTTTCACCAGTGTCCTGACGGGTGCCATGCTCCAGGGAGACAGCCTGCCGGTGGCCCTTGACAGGGCTGTTAACTTCATTTCATACGGAGTAAGGGCAACCCTGGGTTATACATATGACCAGAATCAGGGGATAATCCTGGAACGTATACTGAACAGGCTGAACTTCCCGATGCCTGTGAGCAGTTATGAGATCCTATGAGCTGCCCGGCTCTTTTTCTGACAATTATAATTTGTCTGAGCAATCTGTTAACCTGAAATCTTCAGGTTCATTTAAGCATGGTTCTCAGACCTGTGATCTGAGAAGGTTCCATGGGTCCTGTACTGTTCAAAGCGGCCTATATCATGCAGCAGAGCGATGATTTAAGCCAGATTGAGTTCCATCTTGCTCAGCCCCGGCTCATTTCCAGGCTTGTTTAGACAAATTATAAATAAGTAACTCTTTTTTTTAAAAGAGAGGGAAAACTCTTTGGCACCAGGTTTGTTATTATTTTCGTACAAACCTGAAACAGATGAAAAAGAGAGTTATAATTATTGCAGCCATTTTCTCCATGGTAGTTGCTCCGGCACTGTCACAGAAATCGTTCTACGACTTTACCGTTGAGACCATAGACGGCGAGCAGTTCAGTTTTTCTGAGCTTAAAGGGAAAAAGGTGCTGATAGTGAATACCGCTTCAAAATGCGGCCATACACCCCAGTATAAGGACCTGGAGCTGTTGCACAAGGCCTATAAGAACAAAGTGGTGATTATTGGATTTCCTGCCAATAATTTCATGAACCAGGAGCCCGGAAGCAATGAAGATATCAAGGAGTTCTGCGACAGCAAATACGGGGTGACATTCCCCATGATGGCAAAGATCTCAGTCAAGGGAGATGACATGCACCCGCTCTACAGATGGTTGACGAGCAAGAGCGCCAACGGCGTGCTTGACTCAGAGGTGTCATGGAATTTTCAGAAATACCTGATTGACGAGAACGGCAACCTGGTTGGGTTCCTGAAGCCTGCTGTAAAGCCCCTTTCAGACGAGGTGGTGCACTGGGTGACGAAGGGGCAGTTCACCCAGGCAAAATAAAGTCTGATAACCACTATAATGACGGCCGGCATTCCCGGCCGTTTTTCTTTTCCTGATGCCGGATACGTTTTAAACCTGCCTGCAAAGAACTTTTTGTTTAACTTGTTGTTATACATAAAAAATAAAAGTCATGGCAGATCTGAGAACACGTTACATGGGTATTGAACTGAAAAACCCGATCATTGCAGGAGCAAGCAATATGTCAACTGACCTCCACAAGCTGCGTCAGCTGGAGGAGGCGGGTGTGGCAGCCATAGTCTACAAATCGCTCTTTGAAGAGCAGGTGCAACTGGAAAATCTTGAGCTTTATGAGCGTAAGACCGAATATGAACACCGTCACGCGGAGCAGGTGACGCTCTTCCCCAACTCAGAGTCGGTGCCGGAATCGCCTGACGACTATCTTCTTAATTTAAGGAAAGCCAGGGAGGCTGTTTCTGTGCCCCTTTTTGCCAGCCTCAATGCAATCTCAGAAGAGGTATGGGTTGAGTATGCCGCAAAGGCAGCGGCGACAGGTATTGACGGCCTCGAACTTAATTTCTATTCACTTCCTGACGAATCAGGAACTGACAGACAGTCAATAGAGGAGCGGCAGATTGATACGCTGAGCAAAGTAAAGGCTGCGGTGAAGATCCCTGTTGCAGTGAAGCTCACGCCATATTACACCAACACACTGAAATTCATAAGCGGGCTTGATAAGGCCGGAGCAGATGCAGTTGTAATCTTTAACAGGCTTTTGCAACCTGATATTGACATTTTTACAGAGAAACATACTATGCCCTATAATCTGAGCAGCAGTGAGGACAACAGGCTCCCGCTGAGATTCACGGGAATGCTTTTCGGAAACGTCAAGGCATCTGTATGTTCGTCAACCGGAATCTACTCAGCCAATGATGCCATCAAGATGATCCTTGCCGGAGCAGATGCTGTTCAGGTAGTAAGCACACTCTACCGCAACGGTGTTGACGTGGTTAAGTCGCTTACCGAAGAGATCGGCAAATGGATGGATGGTCATGGCTATGCTGACATTAACAGTTATCGCGGGAAGCTGTCAATGAAAAAGTCAGAGAATAAACTCCCCTACACAAGGGCACAGTACATTGATTTTATGATGAATTCAGGGGATATTATGAAGAAGTACCGCTCGCTCAGCTGACGGTCTTACGCGGGTGGGATTCCGGTTCCGGTACGGATCCGGGATAATCTGTTTCAAGGGCCCTGAGCAGTAACCAGGCAGAGAGAGAGGAGAGACGGATGGCTTCATGCAGACCATCCGTTTTTGTAAGCAGCCTGTCATTTCCCCTGAGTAGGCTAAGATAGAGGGAAGCATAATCCTCAGGAGATGGATTGCCCGGGGCAGAGCTTCTGGTAGCGTTCCTCCTGAACAGTGGCTTAAGCATCTTTATCTCCAGTCTGTGCAGTTTCTCCCTCAACCGTTCTATCCTGCTGTGCCCCTGTGCAAAATCCCTCAGCAGCAGTGGATTTCTGGATGCAAGGTCGTTCAGCCTCCTTGCCCTCTCCTCGCCATAAAGAACCAGGATGACAGAGAGTGGTTCATCTGATCTGGCCAGGTTGCTCAGTGGTCCGGTAATTTTCTTAATCTCCATATCAACCACCGCATCATATATCTCAGCCTTGTTTTTGAAATACATGTATAGAGTACGCCTGCCTCGTCCGGCTGCCGCTGCTATTGTCTCCATGGTGGTCCTTCGCAGACCAACTGTGGCGAACAGACCTGCCGCCACATCCACAATCATCTCCCGTGTGCTTCGCTTAATCATTGCACAAAAAAAGAAATATGTGCAAAGTTAATAAACGGTTGAAAATATGGCTTAATTTTAAGGATTTATTCATAAAACGGACAGTAATGAGAAAGACTATTTTGGTATTCATGTCCCTGATGCCTTTGGTGGCAGCCGGACAGGCTATTTTAGGCAAGCCACTGAGTGCCAGGTTAACAGGGTATGATATAGATGTGACCCTTGATCCTGAAAAGCATATTGTCAGCGGCATGATGACTGCCTGGTGGGTTAACAACTCATCCATGCCGGTAGGGGAGGCTATGATGCACATGTATCTCAATGCCTTCAGCAGCAACAAAAGCACCTTTGCTTCAAAAGGCAACTGGTCGGCCTCAGGCAAGGAAGGCTGGGGATGGGTTAAGATCAGCTCTATGAGTGACGGAAAAGGAAATGACCTGACCGGGTTGTATGGTTATGTATCGCCCGATGACAGCAATGAACATGACAAAACGGTATTAAGGATTGCTTTGCCGGAGCCTGTTGCTCCCGGGGACACTCTTGTATTGAAACTGGATTTTATATCGAAGCTGCCCTCCCCGATACGGAGGACAGGCTATGACGAAGACTTCCACTTCGTGGCTCAGTGGTTCCCGAAATTCGGGGTTTATGAGACGGCCGGCATGCGTCAGCGCGAGGCCGACGGTTGGAATTGCCACCAGTTTCACCCCAATTCGGAATTTTACTCAAATCATTCGGTGTACAATGTATCAGTGACCCTGCCTTCTGAATTTGTTACAGGTTCGGGCGGGATGCTTATTGAGGAGATTGACCTTGGCGACGGTCTCAAGAAGGTTGTCTGGAGGGCGGAGGATATTGTTGATTTTGCGTGGACTGCTTGGCCGGGCTATGAGGTTCTTGACAGGAAGTGGAATCATGTTGATATTACCCTGCTAACCAGTAAAACTGGATTGTCAAAGGCTGACAATCATTTTGAGGCTGTTATCTATGCGCTTGAGTATCTGAACGAGAGAGTAGGGCCTTATCCATGGCCTCATCTTACTTTTGTAGATCCTCCTTTTAACGGGTCAGGTGCAGGAGGGATGGAGTATACCACCCTGTTCACAACCATGGGTGCCGGAGCTATCCCTTCATTCATGAAGATGGCGGAGATGGTCACAATACATGAATTCGGTCATTCCTATTTTATGGGAATGCTGGCAAGCAATGAGTTTGAGGAACCATGGGTTGACGAGGGCATAAATTCATACTGGGAGCAACGGATTGTTGACCATTACTATGGCGACGGCTACGGGCTCCTGAGGCTTCCATTCCTCAAGATGTCTGATGCTGACCAGGGAAGGATCAGCTATGTTACATCACCCAATCGCACAATTGCTACCAATGATCTGCCCTCGTGGATGTATCCTCACGGCACCTATTCCATGATGTCCTACAATAAAGCAGCAGTATGGCTTCATACACTTGAGGGAATTATCGGCACTGAAACCATGGACAATGTTTTCAGGGAGTATTATCGACGCTGGGCTTTCAAGCATCCTTCGGGACAGGATTTCATTGCTGTTGTCAATGATGTGGTGAAGAACGAACACGGGAACCGGTTCGGCGAAGACATGAACTGGTTCTTTAACCAGGTGCTTTATGGCCAGGGCGAATGCGATTACAGGGTGTCAGGCATCACCAGCAACAGGATAAGAAGCTATTCCGGCGTGGTAAACGGTGATTCTGTTACCTATACCCGAAGTGACCGGTCCAGTGATACACTGTATCTCTCCAGGGTAAGCCTTGAGCGGCTGGGCGAGGTAATACTTCCCGTTGAGGTGCTGATAGGGTTTGATACTGGCGAAGAGGTTCTGGAAAATTGGGATGGTACCGGTGCCTACAAGGACTATGAGTATACCGGGGTCGGGCAGGTTGTGTGGGCAAAGATTGATCCCTATGACAAGATTGACATTGATATCAACCGGATGAACAATTCATTCACCCTGGATCCTTCTGGAGCGACCACCAGACGGATGATGAACAAGTTCATGTTCCTGGTGCAGATGATGATTTCAATATTTACTCTTTAAATTTACCGGTATGACTCTTTTCAATACATTGAAGAATGGAGCCGTGAAAGCGGTCTCGTCATATAAGCAGATCCTTCTTATATGGGTAACCACTCTGATTCTTGTTCTTGCTGTGGGCTTTCCGCTGAGAGCTTTTCTCAATATGATCTTCGACAGCAGTATGATTGTTGAAAAACTCAATGACGGATTTGACATTGGCGTTGCCGGAGACATTGGCAGGCCGTTCGGGGCGCTGATGGCTTCAGCCTCTGCAGGAACTTTTCTGCTTTCCATAGCAGGGTTTTTCCTGATGACATTCTTTGCCGGTGGTCTCTTCAGGCGGTTCACAATGGCATGGGGCCGACAGAAGGTATCCGATTTTCTCAGGGCATCGGCAAACAATTTCTTGCCCTATCTCAGGATCGCAATTTTGATGATGCTTATCATCGGAGTCCTCACTTTCATTATGATCGGCCTGCCAGGAATTATCACCATGGCCATAACAGGCATGCAGACCCCGTCAGGGATTGTTATGAAAATTCTTTACATATTGTGGGTTCTTGTAATGCCCGTCTGGCTTTTTGTTGCCGATGCCTCCCGCAGATGGGTAGCAGCCACAGGATCACACAAGACCTTCAGGGCACTGGGGGCAGGCTTCAGGGCGCTCAGGGAGAGATTCTGGCTTTCATACGGCACCGTGCTTGCAGTATTGCTTATCAATGCCGCATTTGTCGCGGCAGTTTTCTGGTTTGCTTCCATTGCCACACCGGACAAGGGCATTATGGTGTTTCTTTTCTTTCTTGCCACGCAGACACTGGTTATCATACGGCTCTTCATGAAGGCCTGGCGGTATGCAGCTGTTTGCGAGGCAGTGCAGTAAAAAAATATAACAGAATGCATACGGGAAAGTGTGAATACTTATATACTGACTTAATCAACTAATAATGATCAGGATAACTTCCATTTTTTATTTGGCACTTTTATCAGTGTTCCTGTTGGCTTTGTTGCCTGCAAAGGTATCAGCACAGTCAAAGCAACCCGTTCTCAAAGGCACCGAGCGTGTGAAGATGTTCAGCGCCCAGGCTGATATGCGGGAGGCATCCCCCTATAAAGATATGCACTGGCAGTATATCGGCCCCACAAATATCAGTGGCAGATGCACTGATGTAGAAGCTGTTTCGCCAAGGGGCGGCCAGTATGCAATATGGGTAGGGTCAGCCACCGGTGGTGTATGGAAATCGGTTAATGAAGGAACCACCTTTGAGCCAGTCTTTGATGAGATGCCAACGGCGTCCATTGGCGACATCGCAATTGACCCAAAGAATCCTGATGTGGTATGGGTTGGCACAGGTGAAGCAAATATTTTCCGAAGCTCCAACGCCGGATGCGGTGTATTTAAAACCACTGACGGCGGTCAGAGCTGGAGCCTTATGGGACTTGAAAATACTCATACTATAGGCAGGATCAGGATAAGCCCTGAAAATACTGACATAGTTTATGTTGCATCACCCGGACACGAGTGGACACCTAACGAGGAAAGGGGTCTGTACAAAACCATTGACGGGGGCAAAAGCTGGACCAGGATCCTTTCGGTGAATCAGAATGCAGGTGTTGTTGATGTTGTACTGGATCCCCGTGATCCAAATACAATCTATGCAACCACATGGGAGCGCATAAGGCTGAAATGGAATGACCCCCGCACATGGCCGGAGACACGTCACTGCGGGGTGTGGAAGTCGACTGATGCAGGAAAAACATGGAAGGAGATCAATGATGGTCTTCCTGCTCCGCAGCACCGCGGTCGGATCGGCATTGATATTTCACTCTCCAATCCTGATGTGCTCTATCTCCTGCTTGACAACTATGAGATAGCCTACAAGGCACAGCCCGGCGAGCTTGATTCATATGGCAGGCAGAAACAGGATGTTATCAAAGGCGCTACTGTTTACCGTTCTGACAACGCAGGTTCGTCATGGAAGCAGGTCAGCGGACTCACAGAAGAGACAAAGGTATATATGGAGCGTCATTCGGGAACATATGGATGGGTCTTCGGGCAGATCAGGGTCGATCCGAAGGATGAAAATACTGTGTATTCACTGGGCATTCAGCTCCACCAGTCGGTCGACGGGGGCGCCACCTTCAAGCCTTTGAGAGGACCGCATGCTGATCATCATGGCCTCTGGATTGATCCGTAGAATCCCAATTATCTGCTCAATGTGCAGGACGGAGGTTTGACCATTTCATATGACAAGGGCGCCACGTGGAAGTACCCCATTGATGTCCTTCCTCTTGCCCAGTTCTACAACATTGCATATGATTTCAGCGAACCGTTCAGGGTCTTCGGATCTATACAGGATCATCACAGTTTCTACGGCAGTGTGGATCTCTCACGCGGACGTGACAGGGTACAGCCGGTGGAGTTTACAAATACCCTTGGAGCTGAAGGCAGCTCACATGCAGTGGACCCACGTGACAATAATACCATTTATTCCAGCACCTTCTACGGTGCTCTTGCCAGGGCTGAGGTGGACAATTATCCGGCCAGTCGCAAGGATCTGCTGCCGGTAAGGTACAGTGATGAGCCAAAGCTGAGGGGCCAGTGGGTTGCACCAACGCTGCTTTCACCACATAACCCGGACATTGTTTTTCACGGCATGCAGTACGTCATGATGTCACGTGACAAGGGTAACACATGGGAGTTCATAAGCCCTGACCTCACCTTCAATGATCCGAAGAAATCAGGTGACATAAACTATCAGACCATACAGGCTCTTGACGAGTCTCCTCTGAGAGCGGGTCTGCTTTATGCAGGGACCGATGATGGCAGGATATGGCGTACAAAAGACGGCGGAAAGGTCTGGACCGAGCTGAAGCCTAAAAACGTACCGGTCAGGTGGGTGTCTCGTATTGTGGCTTCAAAATATGATCTGGGGACAGTCTACATGACACAGACAGGAAGACGTGATGATGATTTCCAGGTTTATGTATGGAAGTCGACTGATTTTGGTGACACCTGGACTGACATTTCAGGCAACATACCCGTGGGACCGGTTAACGTCATCAGGGAAGACCCGGTCAAGGAAGATATTCTGTATGCAGGAACGGACGCGTCAGTATATATCAGCAAGGACGGCGGTGCAAGGTGGGATGTACTTGGCGATCTGCCATTTGCCTATGTGCATGACCTCCAGGTTCATCCCCGGGACAATATGATTATCATCGCCACTCACGGACGTGGTATGTTTGTGCTTGACGCCAATCCAATCAATGAGAAGAACAAGGTACGCAGACCAGGGTGGTAATCAGTCCCGCAACGTGGCAGTGAGAACAGGGACCATCAGGCTTGTCAGGCGCATACATCGTCTGACCGCATCATTCCTTTCCGTGACGTTGCTTATTGTAGCCGTAACAGGGATACTGCTCGGCTGGAAGAAGAACAGCAATGGTTACCTCCATCCTGACTCTCACCAGGGAACCACAACAGATATAGCCCGGTGGCTTCCGCTTGACTCTCTGAGAACGATAGCCATAATGCGGTTGCATGAGACGGCCGGGGAAGAGCTGAGTGAGGAGCTTGACAGGATAGACATAAGGCCTGATTACGGAATGGTGAAATTTGTGTTTGCTCACCATTACCACGGAATCCAGCTTGATGCCGCAACGGGTGAGTTGCTCCATCGTGAGCGCCGCAGATCAGATGTGATAGAGGATATACATGACATGTCACTGGCAGATAAGCTCCTGGGTTTTGAGAGTGAGATAATCAAACTTATCTACACCTCATTTGTTGGGTTGTCGCTTATTCTTTTCACCATAACAGGCATATGGCTCCGGTACTTCACCGGGCAACGCAAAAGGAGCAGATAACATATCCTTTCTTCACGCGGCCAGCAGGCACAAGAATATCACGGCGCTGCCAGTCGCAGGACCGCTCCGGACCCGGTGCCGTATGAGACTTTTTGACTTACAAGTCAGGTACCTTGTAGTAGTATGACGTGAGTGAAAAACTGACAGTGGTTTTCACCCAGTGCCACATCTCTATATCGGCTTTCAGGGATTCATTGAAGGGTATGGCATCGAGGATGCGGTAACGCATGTTCACACTCATCCCCGGATGGAAGTTGCCATCCCCGGCAGGCTGTGCTATCAGTGGGTGGTCAAAGCGTTCCGGACGGCACCAGGCATAGCCGAAGTAGTCCTCTGTTCCGGTGCCTATTGATGACGGGAAGGTCTCACCGTCAACGTATATCTTCTCGTCGCCTTCACCCCACCAGGCATCCGCCGTATTGAAAATGGTGATGGCATCGCCGGCATAGAGTCCTTTTCCTTTCAGCTCCGCGATTGTGACATCGGAATGAAGGCCTGTTCCGCCTGTGTTTTCAGCCCCTGCTGCCTCGAAGTTGTCATATTCCCTCCAGGATGCACCGAAGTGCATTGAGGAGTTGTCCCACCTGTATGGAGTAAGTATCAGTTGCGCACTTATGCCGATGCTCTCTTCTGACCCGTTGCAGATGCTTATCCGGCAGCTGTCGCGAAAGGGCATCAGCCAGGAGGAACTTAATGTGCCAGCCGTATCAACGGCAGTGAAGCGTGTCCTGTAGCTGTTGAACGAATAACCCGTACCGAAAAAGTTCCCTGCCGGCACTTCAACTGTCTGTTGGCCGTCAAAGGCCATCCTGATGACCGTTCCTTCCAGCGCCGCTGCTGTGTCATTCGCGTTTAGCACAACAGAGAAACCGGCAACTGCAACTCCTTTTTTGCTGACCGGGAGCGATATTTCTGTTCCTGGTGCCAGCGTCCCTTCAATCCTCTTTATCAGATCCTTTTCTGGTTTTCCTTCAGGGCTGGATGCAAGGTCAGAGGCACAGGCAGCTACTGCGAACAGATCGCCATTGCTGAATTCGCGATTCATTGATTCAATCCTCGTGCCTTTCTCGAAGAGCCTTGCATTGATGTTGTAGTATATTGAGGGTTGACGCCTTTGCGGGGTGATGATGATGGAGTCGTTTTCAAGTGTTATCCTGCATCTTTCGGCGAAGGGGATGGGCAGGTAAAGGTTGTACCCCCTTCGCTGCAACGCAGTTAGTGGCGAAACCGAACTGCTGAGAGGTGCGGGGGCCAGAACACCTTCCCCGACCAGTTGAGGGGCCATCCCTTCGATGACAGGCGTCGGCTGCCCGTCAATATATACCCTGATGTATGAGTTGAGTGCATTTTCGTTTCCGAAGGTCATCCACCAGCGTACTATGGCGCCGGGGCCGTCTGCCTCAAGCATCACGAATTCACGTCGGCCCTCATTTACCTCCTCACGGATAAAATGAGTGTAATCGTTGTTTGCGAACCACCCGGCGCTGTCAGGGTGGATGCTGCGTCTGTCGTACGAGCTGAACTGCACCAGGCTGTAAGAGGGGGCAGGGAAGCGTGTGAGTGTTTCCGGGTCAGCCATCTCTTTCAGGAGTGACCGGAAGGTGATAATATTTTCATTCCTGCATGAGGAGGTCAGGATGCAGATTACCATCGCAACCGGCAGGATTATCCTCAGTGTGTGCTTTTTCATTTATCAGGGTTTGGGAATAAAGTTATTCATTCTTTTACAATTCTTATTGGTCCACGGCCAATATCCACCGGCGGGCATTGCTGATACCATGTCCATACTGCAAACTGGTACTGCCGACTGGTACTGCCGACTGCCGACTGCCGACTGGTACTGCCGACTGATACTGCCGACTGGTACTGCCGA